>ERZ772942.386-NODE-386-length-18619-cov-4.799020_pt1 | contig 18619 bp, 17 predicted proteins | sample MGYA00511135_ERZ772942 | MGnify/ENA primary metagenome ERZ772942 (study PRJEB29015, sample SAMEA2738099) | human oral metagenome | biome: human oral; feature: human-associated habitat; material: saliva | place: China | collected 2265 ... | reverse complement strand
CGCCTTGCCGGGGTTCAGATACCCATTATTCCCGGTATTATGCCCGTTACCTCGCTGACTCGGCTGACGAAGCTGTGCGAGCTTGCCGGGCTTGAAGTACCGCGCGAGCTGGCGCATCGCCTGGAAACCGCGAGCGATTCGCGCGAGCTGCACCGCATCGGCGTGGAACATGCACTCGACCAATGCCGCAAGGTGCTTGATGCTGGCGCCCCCGGCCTGCATTTCTACACATTTAACGAGCATGAGGCTGTGCTGGACGTCCTCGAAGAACTCGACGTTCCGCGCTACTCGAACCGTTTCAAACTCCCCCTAAGCGATCTTCAATACCTCTAAACTCCCCTTTTATTTGACACCCTCCCACAGTAAGGAACTAGGATGACCCACACCCCATTCCCCGCAGCAACCATCGTCGGTTACCCCCGCGTGGGCCGTTTCCGCGAGCTGAAAAAAGCACAGGAAGCGTTCTGGAAAGGCAAAATCACGCAGGATGAACTGCGCCAGGCGGCCGCAGATGTGCAGCGCACCTACTATGACCGTGTGATCGAGCGCGGTCTTAGCGCCACCGATTCGTCTATTCCGGCGACTTTCTCGTACTACGATCAGGTGCTCGACGCCGTGCGCCTTTTCACCCTCGTGCCCAAGCGTCTTGCCGACGCCAAGGATGCGCGCGGCCTGCTCGATCTGCCCGGGTACTTTGCGCTAGCACGCGGCACCGAGACGCTGCCTCCGCTGGAGATGACGAAATGGTTCGATACGAACTACCACTACCTGGTGCCCGAGATCGGCCCGGATACCGAGATCACGCTGAATCTTGAGGCTATTGACGAGCAGCTTGAAGTCGCCAAGGAGCACGGGGTGACGGTGCGCCCGCAGCTGGTCGGCCCGCTCACTCTGCTTCTCGGGGCAAAAGCCGAACAGGGTTCGCCCGAAGGGTTCACACCGCTGGATCGCCTGGACGATTTCGTGAAAGCCTACCAGCAGGTGCTCGCCGAGCTGGCGGCACGCGGCGTGCAGTGGGTGCAGCTCGACGAACCCGGCCTGACCGTGGACCGCGACATTCCCAACGCCAAAATCGCCGAATTGGCGCGTGAAACTTACACCGCGTTGGCAGCCGAAACGAACCGCCCCGCAATCCTGGTGACAAGCCCCTACGGCAACCTGCGCGAGAACCTGCCTGCCCTGTTAGACACCGGTATTGAGGCGCTGCATCTCGACCTGGTTTCCACGCTCTACGATGCCGAGGCGCTGACCGCCTTCAAAGACTCCGGCGTAACCCTGGTGGCGGGCGCCATTAACGGGCGCAATATTTGGCGCGCCGACCTGCGAGCGCTCCTGCACGCACTCCAGAACATTAACGGCGGTGCGGTGGCGGTTGCGTCCTCAACCTCGCTGCAGCATGTGCCGCACGATCTTGACCTTGAAGACCCCGCCGATGTGCCCGTAGACGGTCTGGCTTTTGCCGACCAGAAAGTCGCCGAGATCGTGACTCTTGCCCGCGGTCTTGCCGACGGTGAGTCTGCGGTTGAGGCAGAGTTGAAGACCGCCGACGAAGCGCTAGCACGTTTCACAGCGGATCCGCGTAAGCATAATGCGGCAATCCGTGAGCGTGCCGCATCCGTGAAACCGCAGGATTTTGAGCGTCCCGAGCTGAAAATCCGCCGGGATGCCCAAGCCGATCTGAATCTGCCGAAACTGCCGACCACAACCATTGGTTCGTTCCCGCAGACCGGCGATATTCGCCGCCACCGTGCAGAGGCACGTGCCGGTAAAATCACGCAGCAGCAGCTTGACGAGTTCCTGCGTGAAGAGATCGCCTCCGTTATTAAACTCCAGGAAGATTTGGGCCTGGATGTGCTCGTGCACGGTGAGGCCGAACGTAACGACATGGTGCAGTACTTCGCCGAAAATTTCGATGGTTTCGCCACGACGAAGCACGGCTGGGTGCAGTCCTATGGTTCACGCTGCACCCGCCCATCGGTGCTGTTCGGCGATGTGAAACGCTCAGGTGAAGGGCTGCGCGGCGAGGCCGTGACCGTGCCCTGGATTTCCTACGCCCAGTCGCTCACCGATCGTCCCGTTAAGGGCATGCTGACCGGCCCGGTGACTATTCTGGCTTGGTCGTTCGTGCGTGATGACCAGCCGCGCGAGGAAACCGCAAACCAGGTGGCGTTGGCGCTCGCCGACGAAATCGCCGATTTGGAAGAGGCGGGCATCCGCATTATTCAGGTGGATGAACCGGCACTGCGTGAGCTTCTGCCGCTGCGCCGTGATGAGCAGCCCGCGTACCTGAAGTGGTCGGTGAATGCGTTCCGCCTGGCGACGAGCGCGGTCGAGGATAAAACTCAGGTTCACACCCACCTGTGCTACTCGGAGTTCAACGAGATTATTGATTCGATTAATGCCCTGAATGCGGATGTGACCAGTATTGAGGCGGCGCGCTCGCATATGGAGCTGCTGGCGGATATTCCCGAAAGCTATGTTTCGGGGCTGGGCCCGGGCGTGTGGGATATTCACTCGCCGCGTGTGCCTTCGCAGTCCGAGGTTGAGGAGCTGATCCGTGCCGCGATTGGGTACGGAACCATCTCTGACCTGTGGGTTAACCCGGATTGCGGTTTGAAGACCCGCGACTACGAGGAGACGAAGAGGACGCTCAAGAACGTGGTGGCCGCCGCGAAGAAGGTTCGGGCGAGCCTGTAGCCTCTTTATAGGTCCGCGAGCAGCGGGGTTTTGCCTGAGAAGGTGATATTTTCTCACCTTTTCGGCAAAATACCCGCTGTTCGCGGATTGTTGTACCCGCGTCCCGGGCCATCCTGCGGGCAGGCTGAGGGGTCACCTCATACTGCGGGGTGAGGCGCGCCATCTGCTCACCCCCTAGAATGGGTTCATGGATAACACTAAAAAATCAGGTATTGTCACCGAATGGGTCGATTCAAACGTCAAACCGGGCGATGATTTCTTCCGCCACGTGAACGGCGCGTGGCTCGACACTTTCGAGATCCCCGCCGACCGTTCCAAAGACGGCGGCCTGTACACCCTGCGCGATGACGCCGAGAAGCATGTGCGTGAGATTATTGAGCGCGTCGCAAAAGAACAGCCTGCTTCCCGTATTGGTGCACTGTACAACTCGTTCATGGACACCAAGAAAATTGAGGCGGATGGCCTGGGCCCGCTGCTGAAAGAGGTCGCCCCCATCCTGAACGCGCAGACCCCGCAGCAGCTGGCGGTCACCCTGGCGCTGCTCTCACGCGCGGGTATTTCGCAGCTGATCGGCTGGTACACGAGTATCGATTCGAAGGACCCGCAGAAGTACACGTTCTATATGACCCAGTCGGGCCTGAACCTGCCGGATGAGGCGTACTACCGTGAGGAGAAGTACGAGCAGGTGTGCTCCGCCTATATTGAGCATATTGCGCGTGTTTTTGAGCTGACTGGTTTGGCGGAGGGGTTCAGCCTCACCCCGGCGGAGGCGGCGAAACTGATTTTTGCGCATGAGGCCGAGATTGCCGCCCACCACTGGGATGTGGTCGCTAACCGCGACGCTGAGGCGCGGTACAACCCGGTGGATGCGGCTGAGCTTGAGGAGAAGTTCCCTGGGTTCCAGTTCTCGCACTGGCTGCGGGCGCTTGGTGCTGACCCCGACAGCATGGGCAAGGTGGTGGTGTCTCAGCCGTCGTTCTTTGAGGGTGTGGCGCGCCTGTGGGAGCAGACGCCGCTGCTGACGTGGAAGCTGTGGGCGGTGTGGAATGCTGTGCATTCGCGGGCACCGTTTATGTATGACGAGCTGGTGCAGGCGAATTTCGATTTTTACGGCCGCACCCTTTCGGGTACGGAGAAGCTGCGCGATAGGTGGAAACGCGGCGTGGGCACGGTTGAGAAGGCGCTCGATCAGGAGGTCGGCAAGGAGTACGTGGCGGTGCATTTCCCGCCGGAGCATAAGGCGAAGATGCTCAAACTGGTGGATAACCTGCTGGAGGCATACCGCCGCTCGATCACGAACCTGGAGTGGATGACCGAGGCCACCCGGGCGAAGGCCCTGGAGAAGCTGTCCATGTTCGTGACGAAAATCGGTTACCCGGATGAGTGGCGTGACTACTCGAAACTTGAGCTGGTTGAGGGTGATTTGTTCGAGAATTTGCGCCGCGCCTCCGCCTTTGACTGTGATTTTATGCTGGAACGCAATGGCCAGCCGGTGGATAAGAATGAGTGGCTGATGTCGCCGCAGACGGTGAACGCCTACTATATGCCCCCGGCGAATGAGATCGTGTTCCCGGCCGCTATTTTGCGCCCGCCGTTCTTTGACCCGGAGGCCGACGACGCAGCAAACTACGGCGGTATTGGTATGGTGATCGGTCACGAGATCGGCCACGGTTTTGATGATAAGGGCTCACGCTATGACGGCACGGGGGCACTGAATAACTGGTGGACCGATGAGGACTACGAGGAGTTCAATAAGCGCACGCACGCCCTGGTTGAGCAGTATAACGCGTACACCCCGGTGGGTCTTGACCCGGAAAAGTTCCGGGTAAACGGTGAGCTGACGCTGGGTGAGAATATTGGTGACTTGGCGGGACTGTCGATTGCGATTGAGGCGTATAAGATCGCCCTTGAGCAGCAGGGTATTAATTCGTTGGAGGATGCGCCGGTGCTTGATGGGATGAGCGCGGCGCAGCGTCTGCTGTGGTCCACGGCTCAGGGCTGGCGCACAAAGTCCCGCCCGCAGCACGCGGAGATGATGATTTCGGTGGATCCGCACTCCCCCGATGAGTTCCGGGTGAACGGCACGGTACGCAATATTGACGAGTTCTACACGGCTTTCGGTGTTGCTGAGGGCGATCAGCTGTACCTGCCGCCTGAGGAGCGGGTGCGCATCTGGCTGTAGCGCCCTGCGCCTTTGGCAGAATCTTTAGCAGACCCACAACCCCGCGGGCAGAGGGTATCGGTTTGAGCAGCGGATATTTTCTCCTCTGTTAGAACACATATCCTCTGCTCGCGGCCTCAGGGGCTGGATGTTAGGTCGTGCGGCGGGTCCACTTGGTGAGGGTAAGACCCGCTGTAACAGCCATGAGGGATGCGGCACACACTATGGCGTACAGCCCGGTATCAGCCCACACACTCACATGTGAGAACAGCAGGCTGCCTAATGCGGTGAAGAGTGCAGTTGCCAGGAAAATAACCGACATAACTTTCCCAATATGTTTGGGGTTACTGTTCTTCTGCACATCACTATATAGTCGAATATTGTAAATAACTATAATTCCTGCGCTTATAAATAATGCACAAAATACACTAATAATTCCGGGAATGATAGCTATACAGTACGCGCAGCACATCAGAAATAGTAGAGTATTTGGGTGAGCTTTTGCCCCGAGACTGGGCGTTTTATGAATAATAGCGGATGCAGCCACAGCACCCAGCGCCGAGATAAACATGCCCAACCCATACATGTTTGAGTCCATCCCCAGGTGCGCCACTCGCCCCAACAGCAGATACAGAGTGGAGGCTCCCCACACGTTAATGACCGTAATGTAGAGTACCTCGCGTCTAAGATATGCTGAAGAGGCTATATATGCTAGTCCATCACTTAAATCACGGGTTATTCGAGGTTTTTCTTCCTTCACCTCAGCACGAGACACACGCCGCCCCGAAGGCAGATACAGAGTGATTACCAAAGAGAGCATAAAGGAGACAAAATTGACAATCAGCGCAGCTTCAAGAGCATCAGCTGTCTGTTGCGCCAGGATAGCTGCGCCCACTAGCGGGCCCGCCGAACGCGATAATTCCCCTACCACCGAATAAACACTATTGTATTTTTCAAACTCTTGAGTATGGAGTATTTCAGGAATGATAGCCCGGCTGGTGGGCGCATATATTGTTGCGATAAGCGACAACCATGCCGAAAGAATGAGCACAATAAAAACACTTGCGTGCCTGTCAAGGTATATCGATAATACGGTGGCGACTATACAGAAAATACTGTTTATAATGTCATAGGCGATAAGCAGTGTTTTCTTATTGTATCTGTCAATAATCGTGAACCCCAGAATACTGGCAAGAAGCACCCCTGCCCCATTGAGTGCGTTCATCAGCCCCACCATCTGATTACCTGCATGTTGGCTCACGTACCATGCGACCACCACAGTGTAGGCGATCGACCCTACTCGGGAGAGGGCGGTGGCAGGAATAAGGTTGTGTGCCCTGCTGTATCTGTTAACCACCTTGGTTTATCACCGTTTCATCATTACCCATACGGCGCGGCTTCTAGCTCGCAGTGTTGGATTTTTATATCCTTCGCGGGTGCATAAGAGTGCATCTATACCTTGTTCGTGCCGCTGGTTGCGGAGGAGGAGAGCGAGGCGTCAGTGCTGATGACCCACTTGTTGTCTTTGTAGGTTAGATGCATCTCTGCGTCATCGGTTATTTCCCGCTTGTCACTGGAAATATCTCGCGCACGGCCATCTGACACAGCGAACTCCCCGATAGTGATTTTCGTTGTGCAAGGCCACGTGTATGTGTCGTCTTTTTTCGTGGGCAGGGGATCTTTAAGGATGAAAACGCACTTGGATTCCCCCACCCATGCCTTGGTGAAGGGTTTCCCAAAATACTCGTACACGCCCTTTTTGCCTGCCTCCTCCATGTTCACCTGCTGAATACAGGTGTCTTCCCCGGTGTTTATGGCGTAGGTGATGGCGGCCGCATAATGCCCGAGGGCGGAGTAGATTCCCGCAACGGTTTTATTGTCGATGTTGGCGGGTTTGACGGGTTTAGGCGTGTTCTTGGCGCGGTGCTCTCGGGTGGCGGGTTCGTAGGTTCCCGCGGAGGTGTCGTAGCTGTCGAACTTGATCTCGCCCGAGTAGTCTCCCCTCATGTCTGTGAGCTGGGCGGAGGAGGTGCAGGCCCCTAACGCGGTGGCACCTGTTGCGGCGATCCCCGTGAGCACGGCGCGGCGGGTCACAGCGGAAGTTCGGGTTAATGCGGAAGTCATAGGGTCATCGTTCCTTTTGCGGTCGATGGTCGGTTCTTCATTCATCATATCGACCGCCGGGGAACATCTAAAGACCCCACCGCCTTCACTGTGGTGCAGGTAACCAGTGTTATAGCTTGTGAATCATCTGTAACACTCGTGAGCTGTTCCACTTTGCGCAGAGCACAGAAGAAACAGGGCACCGGGTCCTGCGGGGGGCGAGCGCGGCAGCCGCCTTGGCGCGGCCCTAGACGCGGGAGGTTCCCCCTGCACCAGGCAATGAGGAGCTGCGGTCGGTGGGCAGGACATCAAGGACCCACCGCTCGTCCTTGTACCGGGCAACAATATCCATGGAGTAGTCTTGTGACCGTTCTGATTCTGGGACTTCTTCCACTGAACGATTCTTCACCCGGAAGGGGCCGATCCTAACAGTGAACAGAGCTGGCCACGTGTAGGTATCGCCGTCTTGCCGGGGTGTAGCCTCTTTAAGACTAATGATCAGTGTGGGGTCAGCAAGCCAGGTGGAGCCGCTCACACGGCCTATAGCTCTTGTCAGAGAGGCTTTATCTTCGCTGCTTAATGCGCTTTTTCCAACACATTCCGCGTCGCCGCTGGTGAGCCCGTGGGTGTAGGCGGCAGCCAAGTAGGCAATATTGGCGTGGAGTCCAGCCACACTATTCTTATTCGCTTCTTCGGGAAGAATAGGTTTGGGGACGTTTTTGGCGCGGTGTTCTCGGGTGGCGGGTTCGTAGGTTCCCGCGGAGGTGTCGTAGTTCTCGATTTTCGCTTCGCCGCTAAAGTCGGTGCGTTCAGAGCTTGAGGGGCTGGCTGCCCCTTCCTCTATTGTTTGTGTGGTGGCAGGCACCAGTGTGGAGGCGCATCCTGTGAGCGCGGTAGCCGCTGCAATACCCACGGTCATGAGTGCGGTGCGGCGGGGATAGGCAGAAGTTGTCATAGTGTGTCATCCTCAACGATTGGTGATTGCCATATTAGTTTATCTGTATGGCGGTATTTAGTTTAACGGCTTAACCACGGTGTTGCTTGTTATTTTGGCAAGTATTTCATCTCTGGCGGCTGGCGCCTGGGCCTGAAAGCTGATCGTCCTGGGCTCATCTGAGAGGGCCGAAAACGGGTGAAGGTTTAGTCGCCGGTGTACTGCCCGTCGGCGCGCAGCGCATACTCAAACATTACCCCTGAATATTGTGTTAAAGCAGCGCTAAAACGCTTCGCGCCGCGCTGTCTGGGCCGCTTTTGCGCGACTATTCAGGTTCTTTCCGTACAATAGAATACGTTGCCTCCGTACAGGTGCGCGGCACCCGAATAACCGTGCACGGTACGTATTGGCGGCTTCACCGTGACTATTAGTGCGCTACAGAAAGGGTGTCCAGTGTCTGACGTTCCCGCCTCCGAACCACAGTTCGGTGCACCCCCAACCGTTACCCAGGCCCCTGCCAGGCTGGGCACCCAAGGCACCCTGGATTTGGTGAAAAAAGAGACCCGCGCACCCGAGGCAGCCACGGTGAATAACGGCGCTGATGAGCTGGCAATAGCGCTGAATAACACCGACCTGAAATCCCCCACGCTGCTTGACACCCTTGAGAACACGATCTCGGTGTACGGTGCCGACACGTTCAACGGTATTGACGTAATCACCCAGCGGCTGCTGAACATGCAGGAGCTTGAGCTCGCCCCCGAGTCGCCGCAGACGAAAGCCTCAAAAAACTTGGCTGAACTACGCGCGCAGATCAACTCCCTGGATTACAGCGCAATTGACGGCACCCCCGGCAAGCGCGGCCTGGCAAAACGCCTGCTGGGGCGCGGCAAAAACAAGATGGAGGCGTTCTTCTACCAGTACGCCACCGTCAACCGCAATATTGAGGGCATCAGCAAAAAACTTAAAAAGTCCACGGACGCCCTGGTGATGCAGCAGGCGGAACTGGTGAAGCTGCGTGAACGCCTGCAGGAAGGCATGCGGGATTTGAACGAGAAAGTTGCGGTGCTTCAGCAGTTCGCCGACATGGTGCGTGCCGCCGCCGAAGAGACCCGCCTTGAAGGGGATGAAGAGACCGCGCGCATTTACACCGAGAAGGTGCTGTACGTGACCGAGCAGCGCATCAGCGACCTGCTCACGAAGCTTGAAATTGCCGGGCAGGCGTACCTGACCAGTGACGTTGTCTCCAGCAACGGTAAAGAGCTGATTCGCGGTATCCGCCGCGCCGAAGACACCACCCTGTGGGCGTACAAGATGACCGCCTACATCGCCCGCTCTTTGGGTATGCAGGAGGCGGTGCTGCAGCAGCTTGGCGCCTTGAAACAAACCACGGAGAACGCGATCACGCGCAACGCCGAGATGCTCTCCTCGCAGGCTACCCGCATCCAGCAGATGGCGTCCCAGCCCGCAATCGACCCGCAGGTGCTGGAGCAGGCGCACGGCAAGGTGCTGGCCGCTCTTGATGAGATTTCCTCCTTCAGGCAGGGGGCGGTGGATGCGTTCGCCCAGTCAAACCAGATGCTGCGGGAGCTCACCGCCGACTCGATGCGCCGCGTCGAACGCAGCAACGCCGAAGAGAACGCTATCACCGGCGGCGGTTCTGCCCGCGCCATCACCGGGAACTAACACCGATGAGCTTCCTTAAATGGTTTCTTGGGGTTCAGGATACACACCCCGCACCCCAGCTCGGGCAGCAGCCAGCCCCACCCGGGGCGGGGGTGGGCGAGCATACCGCCCAGGCCGGTAACGCACAGGCGTACCCGCAGGTACACGAGCCCACACCCGCCGAGGTGATCGCGGAGGCCAGCATACGCCTGGGGCAGTTCGCTGACACGGTACCGCCTCGGGCGCTCTTTCCGGCGTTTGAGATGGTCGAAACCTACCGGAAGATCACGGATGAGGCGGGGTCTAACACGCACCGGGCGCTGCCGGAAACAACCTCATACACCCTGCAGACGGCGCTAAGCACCTACCTGCCGAACCTTTTCACCGCCTATACGCGCACCCACTCCCCCACCAAGACGCAAACCACCGAGCTGGTGCAGGCGCTCACGGAGGCGAACCGCGAGTTCTCCACCGCCCTGAACCTGGTGCGGGCCGGGCACAGCATGGACCTTGAGACGCACACCCTGTTTATGCGTAAGCGCATGGTGGCATGATGGGGGCGGTAACATGATGGAACTGAGCATCGGGCAGAACGTGAACCTGACCCAGGCCGCCCCCGAGGTGCACAATATCCTGGTGGGGCTGCGGTGGCGCACCGACGAACCGCTGCTGCGTGAATGCCTGGAAGCCGGGGTGCTGCTCACAACGGGCGGGCGCCTGGTGAACCGCCGCGACTTCGTGTTCGCGCACCAGGTGCTTGACAGCTCCGCCAGTGTGCACCGCCGCGAGATCATGGGCGACGACAAGGCACAGTTCGGCATACATTTACCGGAGGTTCCGGCGGATGTGGACTCGCTGGAGGTGGTGCTTTTCATTAACGGGGAAAGCTCAATACGGCTTAACCGTGCCAGCGGCATACGGGCCCGCGTCATTAACCCGGCCACGGGAGCCACCATGTTCCGTGCACCACTGGCGCAGGTGGGCCGCAGCGCGGCGGTGCGCCTCATGCAGGTGTACCGGCACCGTGGGGACTGGAAGGTGCGTGCGGTGTGTGACGAATGGGCAGATGTTCCGGCGATGCTGCGGGGGTTCGGGTTGTGAGCCGCTACAGCTTCTTAACGGCGTACCTGGCCGACCCGGCGCCGCAGAATACTCGTGACCACGGCGGCAGTGCCCCTGCCACCACGGGCGGCGCGGCGGCCCACGCACCCCAGCGAACAGCCTCGGCCGCCACCCAAAACACCCGGCACAGCTCCCCCACACCGGCGGCGCAGCCCGGTGGCGGCGGGCGTCGCGTGCAGGCCCCCTCAGTCGTCAAACCCGGCGGGTCGAATAGCGCGGGGCGGTCGGTGGCCCCGCCGGATATGCGTAAACCCGCGCGCCGCACCGCCACCTACACCCCCGCAGAGCCCAACAGCCGAATATCGGGGGCACCCTCCGGGGCCGAAACCACCGAAACATCCACACCCGTAACCGCCAGCCCTATACCAGACCCCGAACCGCACTGGTGGGGGTCCGCCCCGAATATCACCGAAGCGGCGCAGGAGGAACGGGCCTTCATACTTGATGCGGTACAGTCCGGAATCGGCGGGGTGAGCATCACCGGCACGAACCTGCACGCAACCCTGCTCACCTGGGACGGCACCACCATCGACTACCCTGAGCCTTCACGGCCCGAACCCATTGATACGGTCACCAGGATCACTCTCAACACCGACTGCACGGTGCTGAGCATACCGCCGCGGGCGCTCACGCAGCTGCGTTCGCTGGTTGTGGGCGGAGAAAATCTTATACTGGCCAACACCAGCCTGGGGTTTACCCGAACCCTGGGCAGGGGCGCGCTAGTATTAAGCGAGAGTGGGTACGCTACGCTCGCAATAGCCATTATTGGCTAGAAATAACCACCATAAATAGACAAGAGATAAGGAAAGGTACATGGCTGCTATTAAGCTCACCAAAGGCAACCCCATTAACCTCACCAAGGAGGCCCCCGGCCTGAAGAACCTCACCATCGGTCTCGGCTGGGACCTGTCAATTGCTGGGGAAGCGTACGACCTGGACGCCTCGGTCATGCTCACCGATGAGAATGACAAGATCATTTTCGATGACGCCTCCCTGATCTTCTTCAATAGCCCCACCAGCGCGGACGGGGCGATCGTGCACACCGGTGATAACCGCACGGGTGACGCTGAAGGCGACGATGAGACGATTATCGTGAACCTTGAGAAGGTGGACCCGCAGGTTCAGCGTGTGCACATCCTCGCCTCCATTTACGAGGGTGAGAAGACCGGCAAGAACTTCGGTGTGGTGCGCAACGCCTATGTGCGCCTGATTAATGACGACACCAACGAAGAGATCGCCCGCTACGACCTGTCCGAAGACTGCTCGGCGGCACCGGCGGTGCTGTTCGCTGTGGTGTACCGCCATAATGGCGAGTGGCGTTTCAAGGCTGTGGAAGACCCCTTCACCGGTGGCCTGCCGCACCTGCTCACCTCCTACGGTTTTACCGTCTAGAACCCTCTAGACAGCACACACACGCTCTATAAGGAGAGCTTTTAATCAATGGCATTGTTGAAATTCTTCAAATATGACCTGCTCATCACCCTCGCGGCGCTCGTTGTGGCGATGTTCTACGGCGGTGTTTCGGGCATGGTTTCCGCCGCGATCCTGATCGTGCTTGAGATCGTGTTCTCGTTCGATAACGCGGGCGTGAACGCAAAATACCTGAACAAGATGTCGCACGCCTGGCGCCGTATCTTCCTGACCGTAGGCGTGCTCGTGGCGGTATTCGGAATGCGTCTGGTGTTCCCGTTCCTGATCGTGTGCCTGGCCGGTAACGTGGGACCGGTCGAAGCGTGGAACCTGGCCATGGAGCGCGGCGACCCGCACACCCCCGGCACTTACGGCTACATTCTGGAATCGGCGCATCACACGATCGCCTCTTTCGGCGGCATGTTCCTGCTGATGCTGTTCCTCTCATTCCTGTTCGAGGCAGGTAAGGATGTGCACTGGCTGGCGGTCATTGAGAGGCCGCTGGCTAAGGCGGGGCATTTCGACTCAATGCCGGTGCTGGTTTCGGGTGCGATCCTGTTGGCGGCCGCACAATTGTTTGGGGCCGAGCACCATGAACAGTACACGATCCTGCTCTCCGGGCTGCTGGGTATGCTCACGTTCCTGGCGACGAACGGTCTGGCGACGTTCATGGAAGACCGCAATGAGGCTCAGGAAGAGTCTCTGTCGGAGGTCGCCATGCTCACGGGTAAGGCCGCGTTCTCCATGTTCATCTTCCTGGAGGTGCTGGATGCGTCATTCAGCTTCGACGGGGTGCTGGGCGCGTTCGCGGTGACTTCCGACCCGATTATTATTGCGATCGGCCTGGGTGTGGGTGCCCTGTTTGTTCGTTCAATGACGATCTACCTGGTCGAGAAAGGCACCCTGCAGGAGCTGCGCTACCTGGATCACGGCGCGCACTGGGCGATCGGTGTTCTGGCGCTCATGCTAATAGCGACCCTGAAGTGGGATATCCCGGATTATGTGATCGGTTTATCCGGCATCGTGTTCATTGCGGGTTCGGTCATCTCATCCCGCCGCGCTAACCGTGCCGAAGCCGCCGAGAATGATGGGGACGCCAAAGAACCCGTAACCTCGGGAAGCTCAACCGATTAGGCCGCCCTGTGAGCGTGTCCGTAACCGCTGCCGGGTGGCCGCCCCACTGGGATGGGTGCTGCCGCCCGGCGCGGCATGACAACTAACGTACAACGATGTAGAAGGGTATAGAAACTATGGCCATTAACCTTTCAAAAGGCCAAAAGATTAACCTGTCAAAAGATAGCGGCCTCACCCAGGTACGCCTGGGGCTGGGCTGGGACCCGATCAAGGTGAAGGGCTTCTTTGGGCGCACCAAGGAGAAGGCCGTGGACTTGGACGCTTCGGTGCTGGCCTATGATGCCTCGGGGCAAATGGTTGAGGCCGTGTTTTACGGGTCGTTGCGTGCCGCAAACGGCTCAATCATTCACCACGGTGATAACCTCACCGGTGCCGGTGATGGCGATGACGAGGTTATAGACATTAACCTGCCCGGGGTGGATGCCCGCGTCAACACCCTGGCGCTGGTGATCACTTCATATTCGGGTGATCAGTTCAGCAGTATTGAGAACGCGTTTGTGCGCGTCGAAAATGTGGAAAACCGGCAGGAGCTGGCCCGTTTTGAGATGACGCAGAAAGGCTCGCACACGGGTCTGATGGTCGCCTCCATTAGCCGGGACGGGAACGACTGGGTGTTTAAGGCTGTGGGTTCGCCGCTGCCGGGCGCCGCACGCACCCCACGGGACGTTATCGACCCGGCTCGCGCCTACCTGTAACCTGCCAGCTAACGCGAACCGTAGAAGCAGGTTCCGGCCCGTGATACAGGGGTGCCCCAGATGGTTAGCCATCTGGGGCACCCCTGTTACGTACTTTAGTCAGTCATGGTGCGCACCCCGACACTTCGGCGGCGCGGCACCAGCTAAGTGTCTTAGAGGCAGACGCAGGTAACCGCCTAGATTGAACTGCTGGGTGAGGCACTGGCTGATGCACCCGGCGACTGAGAGCTGATGTCACTAAGACGCCACGCACCATCCGAATATTTGGCAGTAAGCTCACCCTTATACGTGTGCTTCCGTTCTGTCTCCTTGAACTCCTGCACTTTTCCGGGAGCTGCTATATATTCCCCAAGGTCAGAGGTGAATGTAACTGGCCAATGGTAGGTGTCATCACGTTTAGTAGGCTGGGGTTCTTCCAGAACAGCCGTAACGGTGGGGTTGCCGAGCCACGCCTGCCCCTCCCTAAACGCCCTGTACATATCCCCGGCAGAACTATCCTTAGTAATGTCCCGTTTGTCTTCGTCACTGAGGTCTGACTGCTCAAAATACTGGTCGTCTCCCGTAGCGAAAAGATACTGTAGCGACGCTATCATGAAAGCAAGAGACGAGTAGAGGCCCGCCGCTGACTCCTCACGAATATTATCAGGCTTAACAGGTTTGGGCACGTTCTTCGGTGGCTGGGTACGGGTAGCTGGCCTGTAGGTTCCCGCAGAGGTGTCGTAGCTTTCGAGCTTCACCTCACCTCTATAGTCTTTCTCGGGCTCTTTTGTCTGATCATCATCAGAAATATCTGAGGCAGAAGAGTTTATATTTAACCCGCTGCAGGCGGTTAAAAACGTAAGGGAGCCAGCGCCTAAAAAGCCAAAGGCGGCACGGCGGTTCACTATGAATGTCATGTTAGGTTTCCTTTCAGCTGGTGAATAACCAGCCTCACCATCATACTGAGCTTTCACCACGGTGAGCGGGGGTTTTCCAGCCCAAATCTGCGCTGCAGCTTTTTGCGCAGGCAAGAATTTTCTGCATACCCAAGGTGCAGGGGCGACTTACGGCTTCACCGTTGAAGAGAGCGCCTGAATACCGGCAAGCTCCCACACACCACCCGTATACTCACCACGCATAACAACTTTGCTACTAGTTTTCCGTTCATTAGCAGGCATATCGCGCACTTGACCGGCAGCCACTAGGTAGGTACCTACTGCGACTGTGATGGTTGCTGGCCATAGATAGTATTTACCCGATTTATTGGACGAGGATGTTTCTAGGGTGATGACATACTTGGGATCTTCAAACCAGACTTCACCTGTTTGCAGAACCGAGTACTGTTCAACCATTATGTCGTAGTTTTTCTTCTCCTCTGGGTGAAGTTTGACCTGCTCAGTGTACTGGGAATCCCCAGTGGTCATGAGGTACTGCATTGAGGCTGCCATGAATGCCAAGGATGAGTAGAACCCTTCCTCAGAGTTCTCGTTCATATTCTTTGGTTTGATGGGCTTAGGCACGTTCTTCGCTGGCTGGGTGCGGGTAGCTGGTGAGTAGGTTCCCGCAGAGGTGTCGTAGCTTTCGAGCTTCACTTCCCCTTTATGGTCTACCGACGACGAGCTGGACGGTGAATTAGAGGCAGCAGAAGACGACGAACTTGCCGGACCAGCAGAAGCACTGGACGATGCGCTGCCGCTCTCAGCTTCTTGATGCTTCACAACGGTTCTTATAGGGGCGCAGGCAGACAACAATGCCGCAGCAGATCCAGCACCTGCAAAGTTCAGCGCGGCACGGCGGTTAAATACGGAAGTCACAATATTATCGATCTTATTTGTCTAGTTTCAGGGCGTTTGACTCTTTTATTGTAGCTAAAATTCGTTTTTACTACCTTAAATTTCTTTTTATGAGTTATCTGAAAGATCATAGATCATGATGGTAACTTCCCACACGCCACCAGTGTATTTCCCTTTCATATACCCCTTTTGAGGCTTTTCAGCCCCTGTAGAAGGCACAGGAACCGTCTGGCCTTGTGCGTTATGGACATTTTTACCGTAATCAAAAACGACCGTAGAGGGCCATGTGTAGCCAGAGCCTGACTTGGTGGGCTGGTCAGTTGTTAATGTAATAACAATCTTGGGGCTTTCAAACCACGCGACACCACCCGCAATATACTGCGCAGCCTCATCATCCTCGCTCAGGTCCTCTTCCTCATCAACTTTTACTTGATCGAGGTATTGCCGGTCGCCTGTTGTCACAAAATACTGGAATGAAGCGGCATAGAAGGCGATTGTTGAGTATAGACCAGCCACCGAGTTTTCATTCATATTCGCTGGCTTAATGGGTTTAGGTACGTTCCGCGGGGGATGCTCGCTGGTGCCGGACTCATAGGTGCCTGCGGAGGTGTCGTATTTCTCTAGTTTTGCCTCACCTTTATAGCTCTTTGCAGACTCCGAAGATGCTGGTGAAGACGATGACGTAGAGGCCGCAGGGCTCACGGACTCCTCAGACGGCTCCGGAGAATGTGAATTGGGACTGCTACTACTGCTACTGCTGCTGCTATCGCCACTACTTTTCTTAACACTTCTTAGCGGGGCGCAGGCCGCTAAGAACGCAGCAGACCCTGCACCCAGAAGACCCAGGGCGGCACGGCGGTTAAACACGGAAGTCATGACAGGGATCGCATCCTTTCCACATAAGGTGATTGCGCACTCTTATCATACAGCGGCGGGGCAGAAGTAGCGGTTCGAAGGTGCGTGCGCCCTTAATAATAGAATGCAGGCCACATCCGTCAAGAGGGACAGTAGGCGCCTAGGCGCGTACCCCCTACGGCAAGCCTACTGAGCAGGAGGCTTTTACAGGTATCGCCCGTGGCCATGATTACCCATAAAAGTTACGCGCTCCTCATATGAGTCTTCCCATACTGATACACCACTATTTATCCTCGTTATCTTGAGCCTTAAAAACCTGGCTTGGCATATGCTCTACAGTTTCAAGATGGATCTCGCTCTCAACGGCATCAACACGCCAGTCACCGTCCTCCCACACCATCGGCACGGAGAACTTAGCAATATGATTCTGCCCATCAGATTTCCACAGAAAAACAGCGTCAACCACAGCCCGCTCTGGCGAGTAAGACTTTATATCATAACCAGCGATACGGGCATCAGCAGAGTCAGCCGGATGGCTCTCAGGAGCTTCAGGCTTATATTCAGCAGCAACACGCTTTGAGAGTAAACCCCTACGCTCTGCCTCAGTTGCATTAATATCACTTTCAGCAGCCATGTACGTGATAGCTGCCATAGCAGCACCGGTTGGGTTATGAGCGAAACAATATCCCACAACACCAGGCGTATAGGTAGGACCATACGTTGCAGAGACCGGATATTTAATACCATCATAGGTTTTCTTAAACCGGTAATCTGATGGCGCTTCTACGCTGAATTCTTTCTCAGAAGCCACCGGCACATCGCACTTATGATCGCCACGGCCTGTAGGTGGTGTGCTTGTTTGCTGTCCGCTACCCGACGGCGCAGAACTTGACGCCGCTGCACCCTCAGCAGAGTTTTTAGTCTCTCCCTTATTTCCCATTAGATTCCACACCAGCAAAACAGCCAGTATTAGGATCACACCGAGCATTACGATAAAAAGAAAATTACGCCCCCGGCTTTTAGAAACGTCAGGCATTAAGCACCTCCAAAAAAAATATTAATAAATATAGTTAATGAATATTGCAACCACTGTCGCAGCGAATAGCTAAGCACCATATACTACACAGATCCACACCATAGGGCCGGTTGCTACCTTCATCCAGTCCATTGTGTCTTTTTCAAGACTAATAACAGGGCCAGCATGAATCCATGACGAAATAAATGTCTGAAAAAAGTTAACGGCTCCGATTCACAAGGAGATCAGAAAATCATTAATCGGGCCCTCAAGCGCAGTTTTAACAGCAGCCGCAACAGGATTTTCAGTGACTTCCCGAACCTTTTCAGAGGCAGCAGCCACATTCTCATGACATTCCGCTTTATCATCAATCGCAGGGTTCATATCACAACTGAAATCCCCAATATTTTGGTTGCACCCGCAGCGAAATCAGCCACGTAATTATTCATTAGCTTTTGCCTCCGTTGGCTTTAAACACCTGCTCCGGCGCACGAGTCACTAATACTGGTTTTAGGGTGCTGGGCTTTACATCAACCTTCCAATCATCGTTCTCCCACACCACCGGTATAGTAACTTTCAAAGCCTGCTGCTCACCTCCGCCTTTAGGAGTAACTAGCGCTACAACCCCAACCTTGGCCTGCTCTGGTGAATACTGTTCAATCTCATACCCAGCCACACGAGTATTCTGAACAGGCTCAGCTACAGATATATGAAAACCCTCACCAGCAGAAGCAGACAACAGCTCCTTCATTTCTGCCTCAGACGCGCGAGAATCCCCTCCAATTGCTGTTATCTGAACCGCAGCCATCGCCGCCCCCGCCGGATTATGCGCAAAACAATACCCAGCCACAGCCGGGGTATACGTTGGCCCCACCGACGCACTCACCGGGTACACAATCCCCACTGCTGACGTCTTAAACTGATAATCTGATGGCACCTCACCACTAAAAGCCTTATCAGGAGCCACCGGCACATCGCATTTATGGTCGCCGCGGCCTGTAGCATTAGAGGACGACGCACTTGAGGGCTGTCCGCTACCCGACGGCGCAGAACTTGACG
>ERZ772942.379-NODE-379-length-18840-cov-9.169390_pt1 | contig 18840 bp, 25 predicted proteins | sample MGYA00511135_ERZ772942 | MGnify/ENA primary metagenome ERZ772942 (study PRJEB29015, sample SAMEA2738099) | human oral metagenome | biome: human oral; feature: human-associated habitat; material: saliva | place: China | collected 2265 ... | reverse complement strand
TGACCACCACGCGCAATGAAATCAGCCGATGAAGCCTTGTTTACTTTCATTACCGGTGCATAACCAAGAAGACCTCCAAGTTCCAACATGTCACCTTCCTTACCATAAGGAATAATACGAACAGCTGTTGTTTTCTGGTTAATAACACCGATAGCCGCTTCATCAGCAATCATGGCCGCGATTGTAGTATCTGGCGTATCAGCAGGAATAGCAATCATGTCTAGACCAACAGAACAGATAGCTGTCATGGCTTCCAATTTTTCAAGGTTGATATGACCAGACTGAACCGCCGCAATCATACCTTCATCTTCAGAAACTGGAATAAAGGCACCTGACAAACCACCAACTTGGTTACATGCCATGATACCACCTTTTTTAACTTGGTCATTAAGAAGGGCTAGAGCTGCAGTAGTACCATGTGTACCAACAACTTCAAGACCCATCGCTTCAAGGACACGGGCTACTGAATCACCAACTGCTGGTGTTGGCGCAAGAGACAAATCTACAATACCGAACTCGACACCAAGACGTTCACTGGCCATTTGACCAACCAACTGACCAACACGTGTGATTTTGAAGGCAGTCTTCTTAACTGTTTCAGCTAAAACATCGAAACTTTCGCCTGGAACTTTCTCAACTGCACGTTGCACAACACCAGGACCTGAAACCCCAACATTGATTACAACATCAGCCTCACCAACACCGTGGAAGGCACCTGCCATAAATGGATTATCTTCAACCGCATTGGCAAAGACAACCAATTTACCTGGACCCATTGGATCTGCCTCAGAAGCCTCTTTGATGATACGTCCCATGTCACGTACTGCTGTCATGTTAATACCAGTCTTTGTTGAACCAATGTTGACAGACGAACAGACAAAATCAGTCTCAGCAAGCGCACGTGGAATAGAATTGATAAGAATCTCATCACCTTTTTGGTAACCCTTTTGAACGAGCGCAGAGAAACCACCAATAAAGTTAACGCCGATTTCCTTAGCTGCTCGGTCAAGCGCCTTCGCAAAAGGTACATAGTCTGTAGCATCTGTTGCCGCACCGATGATTGAAATCGGAGTAACAGATACACGTTTATTAACAATCGGAATACCAAGTTCAGCCGCAATCTCGTCGCCAACAGTTACCAAATCCTTAGCCTTAGATACTATCTTGTTATATACTTTTTCCGCTGCCTTATCGATATCTGAATCGATACAGTCTAGGAGTGAGATTCCCATGGTAATGGTACGAACATCAAAATTCTGTTCCTCAATCATGGCAATGGTTTCTGTGACCTGTTTAATATCCATTTTAAGCTACTCCTATCTTACAAGTTGTGCATCGCATCAAAAATGGCTGAACTTTGGATGTTGATTTTAACGTTCAATGACTCACCAAAAGCTTCTAATTCAGCACGTAGGTGTGTAAAATCTTTCTTATCTTCCGATGATACAACCGCCATCATGGTAAAGAATTCATCAAGGACTGTTTGAGTAATATCATCAATATTCAAACCAAGTTCTGCAACCTTAGTCGCAACACCTGCAACAATACCCGCTTTATCCTTACCTACAACTGTAATAATTGCTTTCATGAGAAGCCTCCATCATTTTATTTTGTATAATTTTAGCATATTTTGATTAAAAATGCTATTTTTTATGAAAATTGCCTCTTTTTTCTTGAAAAAGACGAATATTTCAGCAACATTTAATCATTATCGTTTATGAAAACAACCTCTCTTTGACCCAACTACTTGTGGATAAACTTGTTCACAACCTAAATAATTTCCTTCTTTTAAAACCTTGAAAAATCAATATTCAACACAGTTAACAGACTTATCCACACCTGTGGATAAGTCTGTGGGTAACTTGTCGATAAACAAAAAATACCGCCAAATTTAGGCGATATCTTAGCTTTATTTCCATTTTAAATTAACATGGGCATTCATTTCTTTATAGGCAGTATCGATACGTTCTTTGGTCTCTTCATCTAATTTATTTCTATATTTACCACCTTTAATGAAATCCTCTAAAATATAAGTTTGGTAAGTATACAAAGGATACCCCTCTGGCGAAGTTGTTCCTTTAGGCGTACGGTTAACCCAAGTCGGATGTGCTTGAGCAGTCTTAATCGTGGTTTGACCATTCTTTTTCTCAAGGGTGACATCCATTAAGACACCTCTCTCTGTCCACTCTGCGCTATCCACACCATCCATTGTCTCTATACGCTGATTAGAAATGAAATTCCCCATTGAGTAAATAATAAGTTTTTGCTGTCCATCCTTTTTAACCACCTCAGAAGGTTCTACCACATGAGGATGACCTCCAAAGATAATATCAGCACCCCAATCAATCATCTTATGATAGAGTTTAACCTGTTCATCTGTCGGTTCCAAACGATACTCAACACCCATCTGAGGCATGATAACCGTGATATCTGCTTCTTTTTCTGCACGCTGAATCTCAGCTTTCATACGTTTTTCATCCAAATTCGATAAGTGGTCTGCAACCTCTTTATCCGTCAAGTTCGACTCTAGGCCATTGTAACCATAAGCATAGGAAAGTATTGCAACTTTGATACCATTAACATTCTTGATGAGCAGTGGCGCCTTGTCTCGCACCGGCTTTTCGTAAACACCAATAGGATCAATTCCCACTTTTTTAAAAGCATCAGCCGTTGTAAAAGCTCCCTCTAAACCAGAATCCAAGATATGATTATGAGCCAAATCCATAACATCATAGCCAGCATCCTTAATAGCTGCGGTCACTGATTGAGGAGCATTAAATAGAGGATAACCTGACAAGGGATAGTCAGGATTGATCGTTCCCTCAAAATCACCCAAAACCAAATCAGCCTGCTTTAACCACGGCTTCACATAAGTAAAATTCTCCGTGAAATCATAGCTACCATCTGCCTGCAGGGCACTCATATAGAGACCGTCATGATAGAGCAAGTCCCCATTAGCCATGATACGTGCTGTCTGTACCTGGTTCGAGGCATTCTTTTGCTGTTCGTTCTTACTATGAACAATTAAAATCTCAAGAAAAAGCAAACCTAAGACGAGAGCAATCAACCCCATCAAAATCTTATTAGTCATCGCATTGTCACGCTTTTTAGCCTGGCTCTGTTTCATAATACTCTCCTTTTTCATACTTCTAGTGTACCAAAAAAACTTATCCATTGATGATAAAAAAGATTAATAAACGGTTACATCTCAATTCCACGACGATTGAAAAGATCAATTTTCTTAGACAAGATAAAAACTCTACTTCATACTGAAGTAGAGTTCTGTTAATAATTAGCGTGTTGGTGTGTATTCCAAATCTTTACCATGTTTAGCTACAAAATCAGACATTTCAGAGTCTGGAATTTGACGTAAGTAGAGATTGGCACGAATCGTTTCATCTTCCTCACGACAAGTCGAAAGAACGAGGTATTTATCTGAAGCACTAACCTTCAAATCCTTGTTTTTAACACTTGCTTGATCATAGATAATATCCAACTGTTGTTTAAAGTCTTTATCGCTTTCAAATGATGTACGATAGAAAGCTGTGTCTTCAGGCACAATTACCATAGCAAGCGCTTCATAATAGTACTTACGTTGAGGCGTCTCAATAACAACATATTTGTGTTTGTCAAAGAATGACTGATCACTATAGTAGTTAACATCGTTGAACATACGACTATCAGCAACCTTACTGCCTCGAGCATGGCCAAAAAGCCAAGTCAAACGATCACTGAAATCTTTCTTATTGTCTGTATCCATGAAGACAGTTCCCAAATATGGAACGTTTCCTCCATCGAATGTTTTATCTAAATAGGTTGAATTGTCCGTTGTTTGAACAACCGGCTCATCCAATTTAGTCCCTGGTGCATAGACATAAGCGATAGTATCAGGGTTTGTTGCCTCAAGACCATCAAATTTATTTTTGAGGTAGGCTTTCTCCTCATCTGAAACTTTATAAGTATTTGCTTTTTTAGTCGTTAAAACACTCTTAACACCATTAGAGGATGATGCTGTTGGAGACATAAACTGGAAGCCAAGGAAGATAGCCAAAGCAGCAATGACTAAGGCTGAAATCCCAGCAATCAGTTTTTTGCGAGATCCAGTAGATTTACGATTATGATTACTCATGAAATGTCAAATCCTTTTCTTTATCCATAGAAAAATATCACCGAAGCTCTAGCCCCAGTGATATTCTTTTTAGCAATAGCAGTTAATTATTTAACAGCTGCTGTGTTTGGAAGAGCTTTAGCTTCAGCTTTAGCTGCTGGAGCTTTCTTTTCTGCAGCTTTAACAGCTTTAGCTTCTTCTTTAGCGTCTTTGTTAGCGTTAGCTTTATCAGTAACTACAAATTCATCTTTGATGATGTTTCCGTTAGCATCACGTTTTGGTTCGATGTGTTCACCAGCATCTTCAAATTTTTGTTTAGTTGAATCTGCGTCAACGTTGTTAAGACCATCTTTAGCAGCTTGAGTAAGACCACCTTCGTTGTTTGTGAAGAAGTCACCACCAGTTGCTTCAGTTTTGTTATCAAGGTTTCCAGTGTGAACGTTACCGTCGTTAGCGAAAACTGCTGCTGATGAAGCGAATACTGCAAGAACTGCAGCTGATGTAAGCAATACTTTTTTCATAATTGTTTCTCCTCTAATGGATTATTATATATTTAGTATCAGGACCTCCCTGACATCTATAGATTATAACACTATTTAGAGATATGTCAACAATTTTTAAAAACTTTTTTAAATTTTTAATATATCCTACAATTCCTACAAACAAAGGGTTTTCGAGGTGTGTTACCAAATAGTAATAATTAATCATTTTTAATTTTAATGTTATTTTAGGTAATTTATTATGTCCTCTGCTAAGTTTAAATACAAATTTAAATCATATATAAAAGCATAATTTGTAAAATATACATTCATTATTATGTGAAGTTTTTTGGCCAAAAATCAAGAGATATTTAATAGACGTATAAAACCCTTTACTGATAATATGTTTGAAGTATATAACAATATCATCTTTCAAATGAATGTACTCATTCACTCTGAGCGCTTTTGTATGATAACTACATAATATGCAGGGCCTAAAAACCGAATATATTAGAGAAACATTAGCATTTTTGAAAGTATTTCGGCCTAAAAAGTTCTATTATTGGGTTAAAATGCTTGAAAAATAAACTATTATCTTATTTTTGAATGCTTTTCAACTAAGGTGAAGTCAAGAAAATTCCTTTGAAAACACTCCCTCTTACCAAGACCTCTTCTCAGAATAACAAGTCTCCAAAAAACTAATACACAAATCAATTGGATTGTTTTACTTCTCTTATTTCAGACGAAATAGTTCTTCCACTTGTTTATTAAAGACTTGTGCTATTTTTAAAGCCATTTCCAACGAAGGGTTGTAGCGGTTATTTTCTAAGTGAACAATCGTTTCTCTCCGTATTCCTACTTGATCTGCTAAATCTTGTTGAGTCATCCCATAAGCTTCCCTTACTTCTTTCAAGTTAGTCTTTATTTTACTTTCTTTCGCCATATTTCATCCCCTTTTTTCAGTGATAAAGTAAGTAATGGCAAATAATAAGAGTAAAAAAGCCACCAAAATATAAAGAAATCCAGCATTCAAAACAAAAACTTTACAGACGGCTATCAAGGTTGCAATTCCCAATAATATAAAGATTGCTATTGTAAACAAAATGGAAGAGGACTTTGCAATATTTCTATAAAATCGTTCATCGGGTTCTTCATTAATTCTCTTGAATAAGAAGTAAAACATTAATAACAACTGAACACTTAATCCAACTCCTAACATTATATTCTTAATCAAAGAACCAGGAGTTAGAAGCCAAACTCCAATAGTATAAATCGAGGACGAGAGAAATACAAGCACTGTATATAATTTTGCAGTAATCCCAAACATATTTTTCTCTTTCTTGTGATAGGTTGATTTTGAGAGGACCGATAGCATCGTACAAGCCAAATACGTAGGAAGCCAAGACATCGTCATAATAGCACCTTTTGCTAGAATCGGTAGGTGATTCCCCAGCAATAAAACTAAACATACAACAATAAGCACGCTAGCGATATAAAGGATTATCTTTAAGTTCTTCGACATTTTCATTTTCGTCACCTCTTTTCGTCATGTTATAAATACATCACACCTTATCTGTTATAAATATATCACATTGTTATAAGAATTTCAAGATGAAGACAAAACTCTAGTAAGATTTTGAACAATTTTTCAGAAATATATACAAAAAAGCACCCATAGGGCAAACCTGTGAGTACGTTGAAACGTTGATATAATCGTATTGATTAACTTTTTGAGCGTAGTGGTTGCCATCCAATCAAATGTCGCTTCGCTTATTTTCTTAGGGCAACTGTGCATAGCATATCTCTATGCGACTAAAGTCGCTAGAGCTATCCTAATTGCGCACCGCCAATTCTCATACAAAAAAACACCTTGCAAGTTGCAAAGCGCTTTCGATTATAATTTGCTGTCTAGTAACAATTAACGTTTAGAGAATTGTAAAACTTTACGAGCTTTCTTAAGACCTGGTTTTTATAACCGATGCTAGTTAGCGATTATTTTTAGTCTTTTTCAAGATTTGTTGCTTAAAAAACCATAGATAACATTAATAATCATCAGTAGCGGGGTAAAAGGAATGAGATTTGGAAAAAGATAACCAACTAATAATATGATCACTAGCTGCAATCCATATAATAGTGCCCACCGATAAGGCATCTTTTTTTCTTCAGCTGATAACGGTCTTTGACTCGTCTTAATCACCATTGCTGTCATGATTATCCAAGCTACATCCCAAAGGGCAAGAACGATGAGGTAAAACAGGAGAAAGGCAAAATTAGCGGAATGCTGTCCAATCCCTCGAGTCGCTAAGGGAACAAAACTAGCTGTTAAAAGCCAAAAACTATTGGCTCCAAATAAATGAAAGCTGACATGATCTACTAATTTGTAGAGTTCATGATAATATAGCCAGACTGCCATGATTTGCAAAAAACTAGTAATGTAGATAAAAATCATGGGTAGCATGCTTCTAAGTCCTGCTACGGTTAATTCATTAGGTAACTGTAACTCCAAGGCCATAATTGTGACAATAATGGCCAATATAGCATCTGACAAGGCTTCTACTCTTTGCTTTTCCATTCTTCCCTCCTAATGACTTCTTTTTTGCTTTTTTCTAATGGCTGAGAGGGAGTTTCTAACGGCTGTGTTGAGGGCTCTATGCTACAGCCATCAATCCCACAAACTAAACCTGTCTCTTCTGAATTGCTGTCTAGTAGTTGAAAAGGGGTATCTATCATTTTATTGTGCTCCTTCCTCTGCTTGAATTTGTTTTAATGCCGCTAACATGTATTCATAAGGCTGAACACCTGAAATGCCATACTTATTGTTCAGAACAAAGAAAGGTGCACCTTGAACGCCTGATTGATGGGCTTCTAAGATATCGCGTTTGACCTCGTCAGCAAACGCATCTCCAGCAAGTACCTGCGCTGCCTCTTCTTGTGGTAGAGCGAACTCACTGATAACAGCTAGTAACACAGAATGATCCGCAATATTGGCATGTTCTTCAAAGTAAAGATAGTACAAGGCCATAATGAAATTTTGATGATCTTTTTTATCTAAATACTTCTGCGACCATTTAATAAGACGGTGAGCTGAAAAGGTGTTGGTTGGGATAATCCCCGCCATATCAATACGAAGCCCTTCTTCATTTCCCATGCTTTCCATGTGCGCAAACTGAGCTTTAGCTTGCTCAGTGGTCATACCGTGACTGGCAGCAAACTCTGTGAGCATGGTTTCACTTGTTTCTAAAGGCGCATTGGGATTTAGCTGGTAAGCTTTCATTGTCAAATCTTCCGGGTTTAAACCAACAGCTGCCATAGCACGCTTCATCCGACTAGCACCAATGTAACAAAATGGACAGGCAATATCTGACCAGTAACTAATTTCCATATTTCTTCCTTTCTTTCCACTACCAAGAAGCTTTTTTCAACCCAGGAATGACACCCTGGTAAGCTTGCTGGCGTAAACAAATCCGACAAAGTTTAAACTTGCGGTAGACCGAATGCGGGCGGCCGCATGCCAAACAGCGTGAGTATTCCTGAACCGGGTAGGCCTTCTTTTTCCTTTGTATCAAAGCTTTTCTTGCCATTTAAACCTCTTTCTTATCAACCAATTGACCCTTTTTAAAGACTAATAAACTCGTCAGGGTAGGCTGAATGCCAAATAAAGAAATGAGACGGGGCACTTGAAAAATATCTGCTTGGTAAAGCACCAAATGCTCTCGTTCAGCCGTGTCTATGAGTTCTTTTTGCCCAAGAGACGATAGACTGCATTGATTTCCTGAAACAAGAAGAGCTAGATTTTGATGTTCGGCTAACAGTTCTTCTAATTCGATACTAGACGTGACTGATTTCATCATAGGTTATCAATATAGGCCAATGTATCTAGGGCAGCAATGGCACCGCTACCTGCTGCAGTAATGGCTTGTTGGTATTTTGGATCTTGCACATCACCAGCTGCAAAAATACCTGCAACAGAGGTCTTTGCTGTTCCTGCCTGTGTTTGAATATAGCCTTTATCATCCAATGCTAATTTTCCATCAAGAAAATCGGTGTTTGGCTGATGACCAATGGCCACAAAGAGACCGTCAGCCTGAATGTGCTCAATATCACCTGTTTCATTATTACGAACATCCAAACCAGTCATTCCCATCAGATTAGATGTAACTTTGACAGGCGTGTAATTTAACATCCAATGAATTTTATCATTTGCCTGAGCCCGTTTGGCCATAATATCAGATGCGCGTAACTCATTGCGGCGGTGGATAACGGTCACTTTCGATGCAAAGCGTGTCAAATAGAGGGCTTCTTCCATAGCGACATCACCCCCGCCAACTACAAGGATTTCACGCTCTTTATAGAAGAAAGCATCACAGGTCGCACAAGCGCTGACACCTTTTCCGATGGCCTCTTCTTCGCCTTCAATCCCTAGGTATTTAGCGCTAGAGCCTGTTGCGATAATAACGGCCCTGGTATCAATGATTTCACCATTATCCAGATGTACCTTGAAAGGAGACGATTCGCCTTCAATTTTTTGAACAAATCCAAAGGTCATTTCGGTGCCAAACTGTTCTGCTTGGCGGCGCATTGTTTGGACTAATGTATTGCCATCAATCCCGTTTTCAAAACCTGGATAATTTTCTACGAGGGTTGTGGTGGTTAATTGACCACCCTCAGAATAGCCTGTGATCAATCGATTTTTCAAACCGGCTCGACTTAAATAAATGCCAGCTGTGTACCCTGCAGGTCCTGAACCTACAATAATTGCATCATACATAAATCACCTCATGATAACTGTGCTTGGATTTTTTCTATCAATGTTTGTTTAGGATGAACACCAACAAGAGCATCAACGGGTTTGCCATCTTTAAAAATCACCATTGTTGGGATAGAACGAATGCCAAAGAGATTGGCCAGATCTTGTGATTGGTCCACATCCACCTGAGCAATCGTTACTTTTCCGTCAAAGTCCTGTGAAAGTTCTTCCACTACCGGCTCCATCATCCGACAAGGTGGGCACCACTGCGCCCCAAAATCGATAAAACTTACCCCATTTTGGATAGATTTCGCAAATGTTTCGGTTGTTAGTTGTGTCGTCATAAAAAACTCCTATCTAAAATAAATCGCTTCTATTCAATCATATAATTGAATAGCATAAGAATAAAAGAATGAATTTCAAAAAGGTTAACTTAGCCCTTCTAAAACTCCAATTTGTATCACTTAGTTTCTTTGAGATACTAAATAAGAAGTATTTCAAAGATGCAATTCAATGAAATTGTTGAATAGTTTAAGTAAAAAATAAATTCAACTTTTTTATTGAATAATTGAATTATAGCACACTAAATCTATTTTGCAATGATTTTGCTCACGAGTCTCCGGTTATAAGAAAAGAGGCTGGGACAAAAGTCCTAGCCTCTCAATTGTTTTTGGATTGTCGAGCAAGACGCAGTGGTTGAGTGGGCTCTACTACGCTGATTTCATCAGCTTTTACAGCCCTACTCAACTGTGCGGAGGTGGGACGACGAAATCGAATTCTAACGAATTACCGATTTCTGTCCCCACTCTCAAGTTCTGAACGAGAGGATGCACCCCACTTCCAATCAGCAAAACTGCGATTGAGACTATAGATACTGTAGCCTAAACTCTGTAAATCCTGTGCTGCTAGGTTAGCATAGCCACATTGGCGCCCGCGACAATAAACAATGATGGTCTTCTCTTTGGGAAGCTGAGCTTTTTTTTGATCAAACTCATCGATTGGTAAATTAAGAGCTTTTGGCAAGTGCCCTGCCTCATACTCCTCAACAGGCCTTAAATCAAGTAGGAGAGCATCTGTCTTAGCTGCTAATTCAATTGCATTAGCGAGCTCAATCTGAGGAACACCAGCTGCCTCATCATAGTCTGACTCAATCGCTCTGACTTCTGCTAACTGTTCTTCACCGACGGCAAATAACAGAAGGACTAACTGGACAACCTTTTCAGAAGCCAAGCTATAACGGATAAAATTACCATTTCGACTCGTCACCACCAAGTGACTTTCTTTTAAAACCTGAAGGTGGCGCGAAGTATTGGCAACAGAGAGACCCGTCGCATGCGCAATTCCCTCAACTGTCTTTGGTCCCTGTGATAATATATTTAAAATATCAAGACGCTTCTCACTTCCTAGCCCCTTTGTTAAGCGAGATAGCTCTTGGTAAATATTTTGTTTGTAATCAATCATTGTCTCTTGCATCAAATCAACTCCTTATCTATTCAATTCAATAGTATAATTCTTAAAAACAGTTGTCAACTATTCCATTCGAAAGATATTGATACTCATTTGTGGCAAAAATGCCGGCATTCGCAAAAAAATAAAAAGAATACTTATCCTTAACATTTACTAATATTAATAGGTAAATCATGTAAAAAGAGACCTATCTCTGAAAAAATGATTTTTTTAACGAGCCGCAGTTTCTTTTGTGACATACTATCTATGTGCGACCATAAATTGTATCAAAATAATTTACTTAGAGCTCTCAACTGCCAACAATTTTCTAATGATTAATTTGAACATTCACAAAAATAATCCACAACTACTTCTGTTGTCGCTATTATCTCAAAGCCTAAAACAAGAGACAAGAAGTAAACAGCATGCAAGACATACTACCTGAACAGTTTGTCTTTACTTATATAGACACTAGAGGAAACATCAACAAGCCTTTACATGCTGACTATCTAAACAATAAAATGAAAAGCATTAGAAAGCGATACAAAGAGCTGACACATGCTACACCTCATAAACTGCGACACACAGGTCCAGGTAAGTTTCCGAGCTCTGGTGGGTTGACCACGATTCCCTCCTTGGTCGCTCGGTCCTTAGCCACTTTCTGGTGGTAGGCTGTCGACACATCGTCAAAGATGCTGTGCCAGATGCTTCCTATCGTTTGCGGTAAAGCAGACAAGGCTTGGAGGACATTCTGGCTAAAGCCATACCAGAAGAGGGAGTTTTCTTCCCCACTTGGGGCTGTGTAAGCATTGTCTTGGAATAGCTCTATTTCTATCGAGAAACTTTATCTTGAAATAATTTCTTTGAATAACAACTATCCTGAAAAGTTTATAGCTTATGAAGATAAGCCTCACATTATTAGAAATATTGTTAGGACCTTTATACCTATTGAACAGTAAAAGCACTTGAAGAAATTAATTCTTCAAGTACTTTCTTTTGTACTAAGCGAAGTATAATTCTAATTTGCTAATTGTTTACTTCCTTAAAATCTTATAACTCTTTGATTTCTATGGACTTGCAGACTATATTATATCCATCATAACCATCAAGATATAAAGAATAATGCTTTAATTCTTGGCGCTTGTTAATTTCTTCAAAAAGATTCCTGTTTGCTTCCATTAACTGTAGTATTATTGATGAATTAAATATTTCTAAAATTTTATCATAAGCTTCAATTGTATCTACAGAAAATAATGCGTTTGTCTTTGAAAAATAGTGAACTTCTTGAAATATCAATTCAACTTCTGAATATATGTCATCATAATCATATCCCTTTAAGTTGATACAAATATTTGCACCTGAAAAAGTTATTTGAGGTAACTCAGACAAAAGTGAAGAAAACATTGGAAGAGTGTATATCATTTTATTTTCCATTATTCGTACCCCCGCTACGTCTTACAGTAGAAATTCCTTCCGAAGTTAGTTTATTACGTAATAACTGCTCATCCAGTAGTTTCTCATGTAATGGACTACCAGTATTATCAGTTACATGCCACTGATTTCTAGGAACTCCTGCAACTGTTAACGCTTGAGAGGTTCTTGTATTTTTAATTAAAACATTACCATCTCTATTAATATACTCCACAGGAAGATCCGAAACAGACACATCTTTATTTTTTATTGCTTGTGCTAAATCATCCACAGTTTTTATCTCATAACCAGCAACATCAGAATATTTTTGCGAACCATATGCACTAAAACTATTACTATAGGTCTTCTGGGAATAATTTGCTTTATCCATAGGATGAGGTAACTTTACTTGTGAATATGATACAGGTTTACTAGTCGGTCCAGGCAATGCTCGTTGCTGTACAGGGGTTACATCCTTACGTGGTCTCGTGACTGGTACATCCCCTGATTTCGGCTTCGTCGTCACCACATCAGCCTTAGGAGACACACTACCTCCTCCGTTGGTAAAGGTGTTAAAGGCAAAGTTCATGGCGACTGTTTGACCAGTAATCTTATTTCCTGTGACCGAATCAATACCTGTGTCAATCACAGTCTCAACCGCTGATTCCACTCCAATCTTGGCAACTTGTCGAACTGCTTGATTACCAATATTTTGGGTCACATTGGTTGCTAGACTAGCTCCTGCTCCCATCAATTGGCCGCCAATAAGACCTGAGATTGAACCTGTTCCTGCTCCTTTGGCAATCGAACCAACCAATTCCCAACCACGTTGGCCAGAACTATAGGCATCATATCCTGAGATGATTGCTCCAGAGGCTGCACCACCGATAGCCATCGCTACGGGGGCTCCAAGACCTCCAGTCGCTACGGTAAGCGCAATACCGACACCGATAGCTGCCGCAGTTACGGCAACCTTCTTCCAGTCGACATTTTTCACTAAATCAACGACTTGATTCTTGACTCGTTCAGCTGTTGTACAAACATGTTTTAAGGGGCTTTGTAAAACTATATTGCAATTACAGATTAGTTCTCACTAAATGTTTTTCCATCATCAATTGATTCTACTTTGAGAGTATTTCAAAACAAAAATATCCATATGGAAGAGATTCCACATCTAGTCTGGTCATATCGTAAAGCCATACCATCATTTGAGGAATACCTCGAATCATCAGATAGTTCATATATATATTAATACTATCTTGAAAACCAGTAATATCTTTTTTTTCCACTAAAAAATTCGTATGTTCTACATCTTCCGTTGATATGTAATTCTCAAGGATTTTATAATCAGAATCTGGATGTAACCAATACATTTGATTTTTTAAAAAGTTCTTTTTATCTTCTACAGTTACTGTGTCTGCACACTCGAGATAGAAAACTCCAATATCTAATTCTTCCTGAAAATCCAATTTTTCGTTGATGTAGAAAGGTGTAATCTGAATACTTCCTGTAGTTTCTTCTGTTCGGATAATTTCTCTCAAAATACCAAATAAATCTGTTAATGTCGGATAAATTCGACACTTTGAATCTTGGTAGGTTGTATTTAAATAAATAATATTATTTATTCTTCCTGCCTTACATTTGAACATTTTTTATCTAGGTCCCTTCCAATTAGATTTTGTTAAGTCTGCAATTTGAATAACCTTTCCTGTACTATCGTCTACCGCAACATAATGAATATCATCTATATAATAATTAGTTACTGTACTTTTTGTATATTTATTGTATCCTTTAGTTGTTTTCATAGGATTATTTATTGTTTCTGTAATCTTTTTATTGTCCCAACCTCAAGAAAAAGATTAGATTATCAACACATATGGTTTATATTCCTCATTAAACTAAATAACTTCATATAGTGAACAAAAACTAATATTTGCTATTATTTAATTAACTATCGCTCAGTTTCTTTCTCACTTCCATCAATATCTTTCCAAGTCTATTTTCACCTTTTCCATCACCTCCATCTCCCCAATAAGAATCGTTAACAGTATGTTCTATAATTAAAACATTCCCCGTAGACAGCAACAATTCCTTTAACATTGGATTTTGTTTAAACTTTTGATAGACAGCGTAAAGCATAATATTATCTTTTACATATTCCCAGTCTTCTCTTAAAGGGTTTTCACGATTTCTTCCTGCAATAGCAGTATCCATTGGAGACTTCATCTTCCTAATTTTCTCTTGAAGAAATAAAGACTTAAATTTTTTTGCTTGAAAGTAATGCTCACTAGTCGGCCAGTATATTTCATCATTATCAATAAATCCAAAGGGAGAAAAATTTGAAAATTCACCGTAAGGGTCTTTTATTTTATAAAATAATATTTTATCCATAATTATCTCCCTCCCAAACTATCAAACCATTGATTATAGAATTCCCTCTGTTCAATAACTGTGACACAGTCTAAATCCGGTTTGTCTGTATCAAAGATATTATATACATTCTGAATCCTTGCTTGTCGACCCAATTCCAACAAATAGGCTTTCTCCCCACCCATTGCCATTTGTAGCGGTGATGGAAATACACGTCTATCTGAACCGTTACATTGTATTATACCACCTTCTTTTTCTAAATCTTGGCGAATCTCTACCAATGCCTGAAAAAATGAGTCAGCTTCATACCTCGTTGTTTGATTCTCCACTGTTATATCAATGACACATAGTTCCTCACCATCAATGATAGTAAGTCGGCACTCTCTAGTCAGTTCAATGTTTTTATAATATATTTGTAAAATAATAGTTCTCATTTGCTACCTCCAAAGTTTGGATTTGGAACATAATCACCAACAACCCCTTTATTTATTTTCCAGGCACCTTTTATTTCACTACTAGAAATACCATTAGGTATTGAAAATTCCATTTGTTCTGGAAATGGTGATTCAATTCCGAGAGTCTTGTTAATATCAATTCCCCTATTGCTTGATATCTCATATAGGTATCCATTTTTACCAGCAAAGTCAGTAGCTATTTCTTTATTAGCACTAGTAGATACAAAATTTCCAGCAGTCGTATTACTATTTAAGTGATTTTTTAAATTGCTTGACGTGCCTTTAGGTTTAAAACCTGAATCAAATACAACTTCTGGTGTAACCGTTGAACGATCCCCCCTATATAAAGTAGTAGCTTCCCCTAAATTCGCTTTAGTAACTACCCCCTTGGGATCTACATAAAAATCTGGTTTAGCTGTAGTTTTAGGCGCTGGTAAGGCAAGTGGTTTACTAGTCGGCCCAGGCAATGCTAGTTGCTGAACAGGGGTTACATCCTTACGTGGTCTCGTGACTGGTACATCCCCTGATTTTGGCTTCGTCGTCACCACTTCTAAATTTATTCCAACAACTACACCTGATCTACCTATAATGTTATTAGAATATCATTAAAATATATTTAACTTTATAACTTTTAGAAACTTTCTATATCAAATTTTTTCAGCTGAAGAAGAGCTACACTATTTATAGTTTTGAAAAGTAATCTTCTATTAACGCATTCGTGTCGTACATTTTTAATATATTTTCAAAATCTATAGATGAAATTTCAGACACATCAAACTCATCTGTTGCGTTTATTTCATCAAAATCACTTGGATATGGGTCTTCACTCAACTCCATAGGTGTCCGAGTATCAAAGTAAGCTACATGTCCATCACGGAATATATCTAATCGTTTCATTTCATAACGTTCTTCGTCTATTGCAGAATACATTACGATCGGATCATAGTCATTCGTATGATTCCAAATTGTTTTATAATATAACATAAAAATCTCTCCTAATTCTTTCCGTGACTAACAATTCTATCAGTCAAGTCTAGAGGATTTTCATTAGGGAGTACATATACCCCATCTCTACCTTTTACTACTGTCAAATTGCTAGTATCAACACCTATATAATTAGAATACTTACTTCCTTGCCAAGGATTGTTTATAAATTGTTTAGAAAGAGAAGCATTACTTCGCGTTCCTGGAGCTATGTCTGAGAAATACTGACCATTTCCATAACGAGCATCTTTAGGATTATTCGCCTTTAATGATGGATTTAAAGTTCCTGTATCTAATATACCAGCCAACCCTTTTTCGGATGTATAATGGTACAAGGTAGATGGTTTCTCAACAATATCTGACGCTTTATATACTGTTCCATCAGGATTTACATAAAAATCTGGCTTAACCTTAGGCTTCTTCGCAAACATTTGGAGATTATCTACTGTCATTGGTATACGTCCATCCGTAGGTTTCGTCGTCACCACATCAGCCTTAGGCGCCTTCTTAGGAGACACACTACCTGCTCCGTTGGTAAAGGTGTTAAAGGCAAAGTTCATAGCGACTGTTTGACCAGTAATCTTATTTCCTGTGGCCAAATCAATACCTGTGTCAATCACAGTCTCAACCGCTGATTCCACTCCAATCTTGGCAACTTGTCGAACTGCTTGATTACCAATATTTTGGGTCACATTGGTTGCTAGACTAGCTCCTGCTCCCATCAATTGGCCGCCAATAAGACCTGAGATTGAACCTGTTCCTGCTCCTTTGGCAATCGAACCAACCAATTCCCAACCACGTTGGCCAGAACTATAGGCATCATATCCTGAGATGATTGCTCCAGAGGCTGCACCACCGATAGCCATCGCTACGGGGGCTCCAAGACCTCCAGTCGCTACGGTAAGCGCAATACCGACACCGATAGCTGCCGCAGTTACGGCAACCTTCTTCCAGTCGACATTTTTCACGAAATCAACGACTTGATTCTTGACTCGTTCAGCTGTTGTACAGACATGTTTTAAGGTATTCTGCAAGGCTGTACCCCAGTTTCGAAGGAGATTCATACCTTCTCGGATGGTTGGGGAAGAGCTCAAGCCTGTTGCCAGCGCATAGGCAGACCGAACCACTTGTTGGCGCTTAGCCTCTATCTGTGCTGCCGCTTGTTGGTATTTCTGTTGTACATAGTCACTGGCACTATTGTAGGCTGTTTGAACCTTATTCCACTGTCTGCCAACCCAATTCGATGCGCGATTGTATTGAGTGCTGACCCAGTTAGTCGCGTGGTTGAAAGCACTCTTGGTCGCATTCCAAGCCTTGGAGGCGAAACTCTTCACACTATTCCAGGTGTTTGAGGCCACTCTTTTCACCGTATTCCAGGTATTAGATGCGACTCGTTTAACACCATTCCAAGCATTAGAGGCCGTCTTTTTAACATAGTTCCAGCCTTTTTTGATACTGTTCCAGAAGTGCCCACTCGGGTCGGTATAGTTGACAGGGTTGTTCTGCACATAGCTGTAGTGGTTCTGGCTGAGGGGATCTGTGTCCTCACCTGGGTAGCTATCCTCGGTTAAGAAAGTACCTCCCTGACTATCATAATACCTTGCACGTAAATAGTCAAGTCCAGTATCGTCGCGAGCTTCGCCGTTATAGGCAAAGGGATTGCCTGTTGTGTCTGTGCTTGTCTTTCTTGCCCCATAGAGGTTATAGCTAGTTGATGCGACGGCTTGTCCATCTGATGGAGTTCAGTGAGAGCCAAAATATATTTTCATAGCAAAACACCCCCAAAGAATTAGACTTTATATCTAACTTTTGGGGTGCAGTTCACTATCGCTTACGAATCTACATTCCTGAGGAAGTTAAGTCCTCACTAGGTGTTGATAAGAAAGTGATTGAAAAACGGTTCAAAACAAGGAGTGAAGCAAAAAAATACGAACTAGAACTTCAAAACAAGATTGACAAAATTCTTAGTGGAGAATCAGCATTATTAGAAAATAATGGTTCTATACTCTTTTCCGACTTCTATAAAAACGTTTGGTGGGAATCCTACAAAGCAGGACAAACCACTACTACACTAAAACCTCCTACTAAAGCAACCGTATTTCAAACAGAAAATATATTTAGGCTTCATATCATTCCAATTTTAGGTAATTACTCAATAGAACATTTGATTAATAATAAACAACTTATACTATCACTACTTACTCCAAAGGCAAATAGTTATGCTAATTTCAAGGTTATTAGGAGCTATGTAAATTCTGTTTTCGATTTGGCTGAGGAGCTTGAGTATATTCCATCAAATAAACTCCGAAAAACAATTAGTAGAATTAAAGCAAATAAAAAAATTCTCCTTAAAGAGAGTAAACGTGAAGAAGATCTTTCTCTCGATAAAGAGGAGCTAAAATTATGGTTACAAGCTTTTGACACTGATTTAGAGGAAGGACTCATTGACCTGAAAGACTATACTCTCTTTTATACAACTTTCTTCTTATCTGACCGAAAATCAGAAAGTTATGCTTTGCAATGGAAACATATCAACTTTTCAACCGGAGAAATACTTATAGAACAAGCTTTAGACCGTTTTGGTAATGTGAAATCAACTAAGGGAAACAAAAGGACTCTCTTTAAAGCACCGACCGAACTAATGGAGCTTCTAGCAAATTGGAAAGTTAAACAACAAGAAGAGCTCAAACTTTTCGGACTGAAGCAAACACAAAAACAGTTTGTTTTTACTTATAATGATCGTACTAATAATATTAATCTTCCTCTCCATACAGACTATCTAAACTATAGAATGAAATCAGTTAGACGAAGACATCCCGAATTAGCACCAGCTTCACCACA
>ERZ772942.375-NODE-375-length-18930-cov-3.168901_pt1 | contig 18930 bp, 13 predicted proteins | sample MGYA00511135_ERZ772942 | MGnify/ENA primary metagenome ERZ772942 (study PRJEB29015, sample SAMEA2738099) | human oral metagenome | biome: human oral; feature: human-associated habitat; material: saliva | place: China | collected 2265 ... | reverse complement strand
GGCGCTGAACCTCAACGGCGCAGCGGACATGCATAGCGGGGGCTCCGTCCTCAAGGCGGCTGGCCCATTTACTTATTGGGGCACCGCAGAGGGGGCACTCCCCCGCGAGCATCGTCCGCGTGCCGGTCGTGCGGAACTGTGCCGCAAGCATTGTCCGCAGAGCCAACCTGACATACTCAGCCTCTGTGGAACTGAACGTTGACGGCATAGCGGACATGCGTAGCGGGGGCTCCGTCCTCAAGGCGCTCAGCGCCGCAGAGGGGGCACTCCCCCGCGAGCATCGTCCGCAAGCCGGCCATACAGAACGGTGCCGCGAGCATCGCCCGCGTGCCGCATATACAAACTATTTATATACGCAGAAAAGGCTCTCCGGTATCTCGGAGAGCCTTTTCTGTATTTGCAACTAACCCTTACGGTGTAGCCGCTCAAGCTAGGTGATGTTTCCTAGTCCAGGTAGTCGCGCAGTACCTGCGAACGCGACGGGTGACGGAGCTTAGACATGGTCTTGGACTCGATCTGGCGGATTCGTTCGCGGGTCACGCCGTAGACCTTGCCGATTTCGTCGAGGGTCTTGGGCTGGCCGTCGGTCATGCCGAAGCGCATTGCGACCACGCCGGCTTCACGCTCGGAGAGGGTGTCGAGCACGGAGTGGAGCTGTTCCTGCAGAAGGGTGAAGGACACTGCGTCTGCGGGGACGACTGCCTCGGAGTCCTCGATGAGGTCGCCGAATTCGGAGTCGCCGTCTTCACCGAGGGGGGTGTGCAGGGAGATGGGTTCGCGGCCGTACTTCTGGACTTCGATGACCTTTTCGGGGGTCATGTCGAGTTCCTTGCCGAGTTCTTCGGGGGTGGGTTCGCGGCCGAGGTCCTGGAGCATCTGGCGCTGCACGCGGGCGAGCTTGTTGATGACTTCTACCATGTGCACGGGGATGCGGATGGTGCGGGCCTGGTCTGCCATGGCGCGGGTGATGGCCTGGCGGATCCACCAGGTTGCGTAGGTGGAGAACTTGAAGCCCTTGGAGTAGTCGAACTTTTCGACGGCGCGGATGAGGCCGAGGTTGCCTTCCTGGATGAGGTCGAGGAAGAGCATGCCGCGGCCGGTGTAGCGCTTGGCGAGGGAGACGACGAGTCGCAGGTTGGCTTCGAGCAGGTGGTTTTTGGCTCGCTTGCCGTCGTGGACGACCCAACGCAGGGCTTTCTTGAGGTCTTTGTCCATGTCGGGGTTTTCAGCGAGCTTGTGTTCGGCGTAGAGGCCTGCTTCGATGCGCTTGGCGAGGTCGACTTCCTGCTGTGCGTTGAGCAGGGAGACCTTACCAATCTGCTTGAGGTAGTCCTTGACGGGGTCGGCGGTTGCGCCGGGGGTGACGACGCGCTGTGCGGGTGCGTCGTCGTCGTCGTTTGCGGTGAGGACGAAGCCGGAGCCCTTGGCTGCTACTGCTTCTGCGGCCTTCTTTTCTTCTTTTTTGGCTGCGGTTTCTTCGTCTTCTTCGTCGATTTCGTCTTCGGTGTCGGTGATTTCGAGTTCTTCGTCGAGTCCGAGATCGAATTCGTCGTCGTCGTTCTTTTTGCGGCGGCCACCGGTCTTGCGCTTGGTTGCGGTGGTGGTGGTTTTGCGGGTGCGCTTGGGCTTGTCTGCCTCGGTTTCGGCAGTAGTTTCGGCAGTGGTTTCAGCACCGGTTTCGGCGGTTGCGCCGGTGGTGTCTTCGGTTGCCGCTGCGGCTTTGGTGGTTGCCTTCTTGGTGCGGGTGGTCTTGGTGGTGGTTTTTGCGACGGTTTCTTCGGTTGCGTCGCCGGTCGCGGTCTTCTTGCTGGTTGCAGGTGCCACTAGAACCCTTTCTGGCTTGTGGTGGGGTGTTTTGTTTGCAAAACACCTAAGACCCTGTCAAGTCTGTGCTGGCGTCCTCGGTCGGGGTGTTTGCTGCGTTTGTCCGGTTTAACGCTGTGGGGGGCGGGTTTTATTCCGCGTGCGTTGGGCGGTTTGCAGGGTTCCGTTGCTCGTTGTGTGGAGCGGTTTGAGGGCGCGTTATAGCGCATTGACTGTACGGGGTCAATATATAAGTATTGCAGATTTTTGGTTGCTTTCAACTTGACGCGCTGTTTGGGTGGGCTTGGGGGTGTTTTGGGTGGGTGCGGTTGTGTGTGGGCGTGGGCGCATGTGGGAGGGGCGTGCCGGGTGGTGACGCGCCCCTCCCTCGTTTTATGCCTCGCCTTTAGGGTTTTCGGGGTTTGAGGGTGCTGATGGGTCGGCGGTGTGTTCCGGGTTCGCCGCAGATGGTGTGTTTGATCCAGGCGGGTAGGTTGCCTGCGTTGAGGTGTACGTCGAGGATGTTGAGGTCCTTTCCGAATGTGTGGCGGCGGGCTTCTTGGCGGAGTAGGCGGGCGTAGGTGCTGTAGCCCTTGTACCAGTTGGCCCAGGCTTGGGTGTTGCGTAGTGCGGCGTATTCTCCGTCGGTGCTGTGGGGTGTGAGCAGGCTGGTGAGTAGTTCGAGGGCGTTGAGGCGTGCCCAGTGGGGGCTGTCTAGTTTTCCTTTGAGGGCGTTGAGGTAGTGGGTGTAGACGGCGTGGCGTTCGGTGAGGTATTCGCTGGTGGTGCAGCTTTCGTCTATTCGTTGTTTGAGGTTCTCGAATGTGTTGTGGGCGTTGTGGTCTTCGGGGTGTCCGGCGAGGCGCGAGAGCAGGTCGCGGCTGATGGTGTTGAGTTCGGCGGCACTGGCGAGGTCGGCGGGGGGGAGGTTTTCCAGTGCCCAGCCGTTGAGGTTAGCGTGCTGGAGACTGCGGCTCTCTTGAATCGTGCGGTGAGTGCGGCGGATCCAGTCTTGCCATTGCACACATTTTTCGGGCACGGCGCGTACGTACCCCTGTTCGATGCCGGGTGCGGTGCTGAACGCGTGAGTGAAGCTGGCGGGCACGTAGGTTTTGCGGGTGATGCGGGTTCCGTAGTGGGGTGGCTCGAGCGGCGCAAGGTTGGGGCTGATGCTGGGGTATTCGCCTCCGAAGGCGTGGTAGGTGTATTGGGCGGAGTAGTGCAGGTAGGCGAGCGCTTTTTGGGCGTGGTTGAGTCCGTAGCCGGCGAGGTAGGTGAGCATTTCGGCGGTGATGGGGTTGAGGGTTACCGGTGCGATGGAGGCGCGTAGGTGCCCGGCGACTTCGGCGGGGATGAGTTCGCGGAGTGCATCACCGATGGTGGGCGCGTCGCCGATGGTGGGCACATCACCGGTGGCGGGGTTGCCGGCGTTATCGACCGGGTGGGTGGTGAGCAGGTGCGCGGCGGCGTTGATGGCGGCGTCCCAGTAGCAGAGGTCGATTTGGGCTTGGCGGTAGATGGTGCGGACGCCCTTGCGGGCTTCTTCGTGGCGGGTGATGTGGGTGTGGTCCCAGAGTTCTACGGCGTTTTCCCAGTCGTGGCGGGTTTCGGGGTTGGCTGTGGGGTCGGTGTCCCAGGGGCTGTGGGCGTAGTTGTGTTCGGCGGTGTCGGCGATGGTGTCGCCGTGGCGGGTAAGCCAGGTGTAGTAGCCGCTGTAGCGGATTTCTTCGATGGGTGCGAGGAGGGTGAGTGCCTGCTGTTCGGGGTTGAGCGCCCAGATGCTGGCGCCACCTGCGTAGATGACGTCTTCGCAGCGTAGTTCGCTGACGATGCGCGGGTCGTGGAGTAGGTGGAGCCATGCATTGATGGGAATTTGGGTGTCGACGTCCCGTTGGATTTCTTCGATGGCGGCGAGTTGTGCGGTGTTGGGGTGCAGTTGGCGTTGGCGTACGGTGTTGTCGCCGTCGATGATGATGGCGTAGAAGCGGGTGAGGGTTTCGACGTTGTGGCAGGTGGGGAGTTTGGCGAAGGTTTCGTGCAGGAAGTCGGCGCGTTCGCTGTGGGTGCAGGGTTCGTCGGGTAGGTTGACGCGCAGGCTGGGGCCGAGGGTGTTGTCGGTTGCGGTGAGGATGATGAGTGAGTGGTCGGGCCAGTAGCCGTGCTGGTGGAGGGCGCAGCTGAGCACGTCGTATTCGTTGCGGATGGGCGGGGGCATGTCGTAGCCGCCGTGGATGTGGTCACGGTGGAAGTGGTCGCTGTTGGGGGTATTGCCGTTGGGGGTATTGTTTGCGTTCATGCCTTCACGGTGGCATGGTTTGCGCGGGTTCGCAGGTTATACAAATAAATCTGTGGATACTTCGGTTCATGTGTCCGAAGGTTCCACAGATTTATTCGTATTGTTCGTTTGTGCGCGGGGGTTTGTCCACAGCGGCGCGGGGTGCCGCGTCATAATCTGTCACGCAATACCTGTCACGCAATACCTGGCGGGCGGTATCCGACGTGCCAGACGGTATCCATGATCCAGGTTCGCGGCGGGCAACCCATCCGCTCCCCTATCATTGCTCCCCTATGACTCACGCTCCCCCGCAGCGTCCCCTACTGCGCGCACCTATTGTTCGTCGAGGAACCGTTCGAAGAGCGCACCAATCTCGTCACGGCTGGGCACGTTGTGCGCGTCGCGTCGAGAGAGGGGAACCGCAATGTCGGAGGTGCGGAAGTTCTCGTCGTAGTTCTCTTCCATGGTCGTGATCATGCGACCAATTTCGGGGTTCTGCTTGACCTGATCGTTGATTTGGCTGTGCACGTGGCGTGCGGCTTCGCGCAGGTTCTCGGTGGGCAGGGAGAGGTGCGCGGCCATACCCACGTGTTCGAGGGCGGTGAGGGTGCCCTGCGGCAGGTCCGCCTCCGAAATGTACTGGGGAATGTTCACGCCGAAGCCGACGGTGTCGATTCCGTTTTCGGTGAAGAGCACTTCCAGCAGGTTGGTGATGGTCGCGTGTACGTCCGCGCTGGGCTTCCACGGGGAGATGCCGCGAATCAGGTCCTTGCGGGAGCCGTGCGCGGTAATCGGGAAGGGGCGGGTGTGCGGCACCGGCATGGGGAATGCGGAAACCAGCACGACCAGGGAAGGCTTGACCCGCTGGGCGATGGTCAGCACCGCCTTTTCGAAGCGTTGCCACTGCAGGTCCGGTTCGGCACCGGTGAGCAGCAGGAACGGCTTGTCGAGGCTGTCTTCTACGGCGTAGAGCTTCAGCTGCGGGTATTGCGGCTTTTCGAAGTGGTCTTTTTCGTAGCGGATGTAGGGGCGGCGGGCACGGTAGTCGTGCAGCTGGTCGCTGTCGAACTCGACGATTTCAATGTTTTTGAGTTCGCTGAGCAGCACCTGTCCGAGCTGGCCTGCGGTGGATCCTGCGTCTTGCGGGCTGGAGAGGGCGATGATGAGGGTTAGCCCGTGCATCCTGGGGTCGTCCAATATTTTGGTGTTGGCTAAGTAGAGATCTTCGGGGTTGAGCATTACGCCTCCTCACTTCTGTCTGGTTCGCGCCGCGTTCGGGGTGGGCTGAGTGTTTCTGCCGGTACCCGAGGTGTTGGGGCGAAGGGGCGTCTTCTGTTATCTGACGCTTTCCGTAGTCTTTCATTTTATGCCACTACGGCACTGTCTCGACAGTGTGCGGGCTTTTCTCGCAGTAGGTGAACTTGTTTGGCTCCTTGCCGGCGTTCTTATGGCACCGTAGCTTGGGCGTCTTGTGCGTTTTTTCTGCTCTGCTAGCTGTTCGGGGTGAGAGCTGAACCTCACGCCCTCCTGCATATCCGTGTAGAGTAGAAGCAGTAGTCCGCGCGGCTTTGCGCGGCGGTATTCATCCTCACTCTTCGAGGGCCTACAGTTGAGTTTTTCGGGCGCGAGGATGTGCCCCGACTATTTTGAGAAGACATACGCAAAGGAGTAACGATGTCTCTGTCTCTGTCTATTCACAGCACCGACCTTGAAGCGCTCGAAGCTGACGTTCTGATTCTGGGCGTTCTGAAGGGTTCGGACGGCCCGTACCTGGCGCCGAGTTCCCTGTCTGAGGACTCTGTTGAGGGTATTAACGAGCTGCTGGAGGCGCTGGGCGCCTCGGGTGCACCCGATCAGCTGCTGCGCCTGCCCGGCCTTGAGGACACTGGCGCCGGTATTGTGGCGCTGGCAGGTCTGGGCTCTGATACCGCTGAGGGCCAGGAGCGTCTGGACGCTCTGCGTTACGCCGCCGGTTCTGCGGCTCGTCAGCTGGTTGGTTCCGCTGAGGAGATTGCTTTCGATTTCGGTGTTTCTTCGGTAGAGGAAATTGAGGCTATTGCTCACGGCGCTGTGCTGGGTAACTTCGTTGAGGAGGGCCTGCGTTTCAAGACCAAGGATTCGGTTCAGGAAGAGATCGAGTCCATTCTGATTGTTTCATCGATTGATCAGGAAGAGGCTGAAGAGGCTCTGGTGCACGCCCTGGTTCTGGGTGAGACCGCTAAGGATGCTCGCCGTCTGGTGAACCTGCCTCCGTCGCACCTGTACCCGGAGACTTTCGCTGAGTTCGCTGCTGAGGTCGCTGAGGATTACTCGAACATTGAGATTGAGCTGTTCCACCACGACCGCCTGGCTGAGGAGGGCTTCGGCGGCATTTCCGGTGTTGGTCAGGGTTCGCCCCGCAAGCCGGTTCTTGCCGTTGTGAAGTACACCCCGGAGAACCCGAAGGCTCACGTTGCTCTGGTGGGTAAGGGCATTACCTTCGATACCGGTGGTAACTCGCTGAAGCCTGCCGCTTCGATGATGACCATGAAGTGCGATATGGCGGGTGCTGCTGCCGTGCTGAACGCTGTGGTTGCTTCCGCTGAGCTGGATGTGCCGGTTGCCGTGACCGGTTACCTGTGCCTGGCGGAGAACATGCCCGGCGGTCACGCACTGCGCCCGGAGGACATCATCACTATGCGTGATGGTCGTACCGTTGAGGTGCTGAACACTGACGCTGAGGGCCGCCTGGTCATGGCTGATGGTATCGCCCTGGCTTCCGAGTCGAACCCGGACGTCATCCTGGATATCGCTACCCTGACCGGTGCCGCTATGGCTGCGCTGGGTCTGCGCACTGCTGCTCTGCTCGGTGACGAGGAGATTCGCGACCGCGTGATTGCAGCCGGTGCCGCTGCGGGTGAGGCGTACTGGCCGATGCCGCTGGAGCCCTACCTGCGCAAGAGCCTGGAGTCCCCCGTTGCTGACATCAAGAACATTGGTTCCCGCTACGGTGGCGCGCTGACTGCGGGCCTGTTCCTGAAGGAATTCGTGGGCGAGGGCATCCCCTGGGCTCACCTGGATATTGCGGGCCCCGCGTTTAACGAGGAGGCACCCTACGGCTTCACCCCGAAGGAGGGTACCGGCTTCGGTACCGCTACCCTGGTGAACTTCATCCAGTCCTACGCCAAGTAGTCTGCTTCGCTGGGCGTGCGTCCTGATTGGTGCATCCTAGCTGGTGCCCCTCATCTGGTGCACCCCTATCTGGTGTGTAGCCGCACAGCACAGAGCTCAACATAGAGCTAATCAGAGGAGGGCTTTTCGGTATTTCTACCGGGGAGCCCTCCTCTGCGTCTTTCCTCTACGTCTTTTCTTGGTTGCGTTCTGTGCGACCGCCCTAGTGGTCCTGTCACCGCACTGTTCTATGACGCACCGCTTTTCTTGAGTGGTGAAAAATTTGCGCTGTTTGGGTGATTAATCAGCTAAAACCGCCCTGAGTGAACTTAAAGGGACGGTATCGGGGGTATTGTTGTATTAAGTGTTTTTCTGCGTACGCGGATGGGCGCGCGTCTTTTTGATACGGGCCTGCTGTGTGTGCTGGGGAACCTACCAATAAGGTAAGAACTCATTGCACGGGGTCGTACCCCACCAACTATGCAAGGGAGCAATATCGTGGCTCAAGAATTCGACATCCTCATCCTCGGCGGCGGTTCCGCTGGTTACTCTGCAGCTATTCGCGCACGCCAGCTGGGCTTCACCGTCGGTCTGATTGAGAAGGAAAAGGTCGGCGGCACCTGCCTGCACACCGGCTGTATCCCCACCAAGGCGTACCTGCACGCTGCTGAGCTGGCTGAAGAGGCACGCGAGGCGTCCAAGGTTGGCGTTAACGCTGTTCTGCAGTCCATCGAGATGGGCAAGGTGCGCGACTACAAGGACGGCATCGTTTCCGGTAAGTTCAAGGGTCTCGCTGGCCTGCTGAAGATGAAGGGCATCGAGATCATTGCCGGCGAGGGCAAGCTCACCGCTCAGGACACCATCACCGTTAACGGTGTGGAGTACAAGGGTAAGAACATCATCCTGGCTTCCGGTTCGGTCTCCAAGACCTTCGGTCTGCCCATTGAGGGCCGCATCCTGACCTCCACCGAGGCTCTGGAGATGGACTACCTGCCCAAGAGCGCTATCGTGCTCGGCGGCGGCGTGATTGGTTGCGAGTTCGCATCCATGTGGAACGCTATGGGCGTTGACGTCACCATCATCGAGGGCCTGCCGAACCTGGTTCCCAACGAGGACCCGGCAATCATCAAGGTTCTGGAGCGTGCGTTCAAGAAGCGCGGCATCAAGTTCAACACCGGCACCCTCTTCGAGAAGGTTGAGCAGGACGCTAACGGTGCTAAGGTCACCCTGGCTGACGGCAAGGTCTTCGAGGCAGAGATCGTTCTGGTCGCTGTTGGTCGTGGCCCGAACACCGCAAACATGGGCTACGAGGAGCAGGGCATCCCCATGGATCGCGGCTTCGTCCTGGCTAACGAGCGCCTGCACACCGGCGTTGGCAACATCTACGCTGTTGGCGACATCGTCCCCGGCGTTCAGCTGGCTCACCGCGGTTACCAGCAGGGTATCTTCGTTGCTGAGGAAATCGCTGGCCTGAACCCCACCATCGTTGAAGACGTGAACATCCCCAAGGTCACCTTCTGTGACCCGGAGATCGCTTCCGTTGGCTACTCCGAGCCCAAGGCTAAGGAGAAGTTCGGCGCTGAGAACGTTGAGACCGCTGAGTACAACCTGGCTGGTAACGGCAAGTCCGCTATCCTCGGTGCTACCGGTATCGTGAAGGTTGTCCGCCAGAAGGACGGCCCCATCGTTGGTGTTCACGCTATTGGTAAGCGCATGGGTGAGCAGATTGGTGAGGCTCAGATGTGGGTTGCTTGGGAAGCATTCCCCGAGGACGTCGCTAAGTTCATCCACGCACACCCGACTCAGAACGAGTCCCTGGGTGAGGCTGCAATGGTCCTGAACGGCACCCCGCTGCACAGCGCATAATTTTTGCTGACTGGCGTTAGCGCGTCAGCTTAGTATTGACGACCGTTGGTCGTTAGCGGTTGCCGGGCGTATCCGCTGAACAACGCCCCTATCCGGATGCGCGTCGACGTGCTTCAACGCATACGGCGCGCATCCGGGTCACCGCTCACATTTTTCTAGTTCAAGCATTCACAAGGAGAACGGGAAAGATTATGTCCCACACCGTAGTACTGCCCGCACTGGGCGAGTCCGTGACCGAGGGTACCGTTACCCGCTGGCTCGTTGAGGTCGGCGACACCATCGAGGTTGACGCACCCCTGGTTGAGGTTTCCACCGACAAGGTTGACACCGAGGTTCCCTCCCCCGTAGCAGGTACCCTGCTCGAGATCCGCATCCCCGAGGATGAGGACGCAGAGGTTGGCCAGGTTCTGGCTATCATCGGCGACGCTTCCGCTGCTGCTGCACCGGCTGCTCCGGCTGCACCCGCTCCGGTTGCTGAGGCTCCCGCAGCTCCTGCAGCACCCGCTGCTGCTCCGGCTGCCCCCGCAGCTCCGGCTGCACCTGCCGCTCCGGCAGCTGCTGAGGGCGAAGCATACGTGACCCCGCTGGTCCGTAAGCTCGCTAAGGACAACGGCATCGACCTGTCCACCGTCAAGGGCACCGGTGTTGGTGGCCGCATCCGTAAGCAGGATGTTCAGGCTGCTATCGCTGCTAAGGGTTCCGCTGCTCCCGCCGCTGCTGCACCCGCTGCAGCTGCTGCTCCGGCTGCTGGTTCCGCAAAGGCACCGCACACCTTCGAGGTTTCCCCCAAGCGTGGCACCGTCGAGAAGACCGCACGTATCCGCCAGGTTATTGCAAAGCGTATGCGTGAGTCCCTGGACATCTCCACCCAGCTGACCCAGGTCACCGAGGTTGACGTGACCCGCATCGTTCAGCTGCGTGCAAAGGCTAAGGACGGCTTCGCTGCTCGTGAGGGCGCTAAGCTGACCTTCCTGCCCTTCTTCGTCCAGGCAACCGCTGAGGCTCTGCAGCAGCACCCCGCTCTGAACGCTTCCATGACCGAGGACTACAAGCAGATTACCTACCACGGCTCCGAGAACATCGCTATTGCTGTGGACACCCCCAAGGGTCTGCTGGTTCCCGTCATCAAGAACGCTTCTGACCTGGGCATTGCTGGCCTGGCAAAGGCTATTGGTGACCTGGGTGGCCGCGCACGTACCGGCGACATCTCCCCCGAGGAGCTGTCGGGTTCGACCTTCACCATCACCAACATTGGTTCCTTCGGTGCACTGTTCGACACCCCGATCATCAACCAGCCGAACGTTGCAATTCTGGGTACCGGTTCCATCGTGAAGCGCCCCATGGTTGTTAAGGATGTTGACGGTAACGACGTTATCGCTATCCGCTCCATGTGCTACCTGTCCCTCACCTACGACCACCGCGTGGTCGACGGTGCAGACGCTGGTCGCTTCCTGCACACCCTCAAGACCCGCCTGGAGGAGGCAAACTTCGAGTCTGAGCTGGGCCTCTAAGACCTGCAAAGATTCAAGGAAGTTTCCTTGTGGCGGTGCCCTGATGGGTAACCGAGCGTAGCTCTCCGGGTTTTCCCGGATGGTGAGCAAAAGGCGGCGGCTCCATCCACTTCGGTGGGTGGAGCCGCCGCCTTTGTTGTGTCAGCGTTTTTATTGTGCCCGCATTTCTACGGTGTCAGCTGTGTCAGCTATACAGCATCAGCTATGCCGGGACGGGTTCGGCGCGGGCTATCTCCCAGCCTTTCTCCCCGCGGTGCAGGTCGAAGATGACTTTCTGGCGTGTAACGCCGTTTTCTTCGCTGAGTTTACGGGCTTCCTGCTCGGTTTTATCGGCGCGGTAGCCGGGTGCGGAGACCACCGCCATCACGCGGATATTCTCGCTATCGCGGCTGAGCTCTTCGGCGGTATCCAGGGTGAGCTCTGCGCCGCCTCGCATGCGCCGTTCGTGGTTCCGCTGGTCGATGAGGGCTCGCAGGATCTGCTCGCCCCGCGATGTCTCGTCCTGGGCGTTCTGATCCTGTGCGCTCTGATTCTGTGTTGCTGTGCCCTCCTGCTCCCCCGATGCGTTCACGGCTTGAGCTGATACGGGCTGCGCCGTTGCCGGGGCGTTCTGCCCGTAGAGGGTGAACCCGAGAGGCAGCGCGATAGCCCCCAGCGCGAGCGCAGCCAGTCCCAGTTGCGCAGTGGGGCGGGTGAACGCACCGCGTAGCGCCGTCAGGCGGGACGTACCCGTCGCCTCTGTGGTCTTTGGAACGGACGTAGTCTTTGCGGGACTCAACGGCTTAGAACCGGTCGTAGCTGCGCGCCCCGACTTCTTCACGCGAGGCAAACGTTCCGCTAGGTAGCGTTGCGCTTTCTGCGCCTTTGAGAGCTTCTGTTCCGGCGCAGGCTCCACAGCTGCGGGAATTAGGGCGCGGGCTCTTTCCGAACAGCTCAGGTACACGTTGAGCGGGCGAGGCGGCACCTCCTCCGCCAGGGCGACCACGGAGCCCAGTCCGGCGAGCGCCGCCTCCTGGGCGGGCGCGTCCAGCAGGTATTCGAGGGCTCTGCCGAGGCGTTCAATCCACTCGCTGCTGGGCGCCCCTTCGGGGGCGGTGCCGGTGGCTCCCATGTGCGGTGAGACCATGCGCAGTGAGAGGGGTACGCGGGCGGCGGAGGGTTCCGGTGTGTGCCCGCAGGCTGCTTGCCAGAGCAGGACTGCTGCGGAGCGTGCGTAGACGCCCTGGGCGGCGGTGAGCTGTTCCGCGTCTAGGGCAGCCGCTTCACGATAGACGGCATCAGGTAGCAGGAGCTTGGGCACTCCGGCGGCGCTCAGAGCAATATATTCGGTGCTGAGTTCGGCGCGCCCCTCCCCCACCTTTTTGAGGCTACCGAGCGCCCGGTGCAGGGTTCGCGCCAGGGTCATAATCTCGGCAGGTGTCAGGGTACGGGCGCGCAGGAGCTTGTCGAGGGTGCCCGCATCGAGGGGCTCGTACCAGAGGCACAGCCGATCGGCGCTTTCATCAGTAACAGCGTGGAGCTTGGCGAATCCGGGCGCGTTGCGTAGGGCGGCGGCTACCTGCGGGGTCTGGGCATGCCGCTGAGCGGATACATCCGTGTTTTCCTCGAATCCGTACCCGTTGGCTGCCGCCCGCAGGGTGGGCGCGGTAGAAGCTGGCGGTGTAGAGGGAGCGGACTGGGGAATGGTGCGCAGGGTGTAGCGTCCGGGGTGCGCGGCGGGTACGGAACGTACGGCGGGTGCACTTTCGGTGGTTTCGCCCCGATACTCGACAATCTGCAGGGTGGGTAGAGCCGGGTTGGCGATGCTTTCCAGAACGTGTGCTTCTTTGCTTCTCATACCATAATGTTATCAAATTGTATTAAATAATATATTCAAGCACGCTAAAATACTTCAAATACCCCAAAGAATCCCACAGATAAATTCAGACATTTACCTACCCATTCATCCTTCCTGCCCCCGAGCACGCCCCCACGTAACATTCCGGCGTGTTCGCTCATCACGTGATTCAGGGCGCCCTAATTTTCTTCCCTCCACTAGCAGTACTAAGGTAGAAAGTATGTCTGTGACGATTGAACGCGTGGGCTTCGCCCCGAACTATGTGAACTATGTTGAGTGCCTGGACAAGCAGTACCGCATCCACGATGAGGTGGCCAACCGCACCCGCCAGAACACCATTCTTCTACTGGAGCACGAGCCCGTCATCACGGCCGGAAAGCGCACCGAAGACCACGAGTACCCCGCAGACAAATCCACCCCGGTCGTCAAGATTGACCGCGGCGGCAAGCTCACCTGGCACGGTCCGGGCCAGCTGACCGCCTACCCCATCCTTCGCCTACCCGAACCCATCGACGTGGTGGCCTACGTGCGCATTGTCGAGGAGATTATCATCAACGTCCTGGCGGGCCTGGGTATCAAGGGTGAGCGCGTCGAGGGCCGCAGCGGTGTGTGGATTCTGGGCGATGGCAAGACCCAGGATAAGAAGATCGCCGCCCTGGGCATGCGCGTTTCGCGTAACACCACCATGCACGGCTTCGCCATCAACTGCTGCAACGATCTTGAGCCCTTCGCTCAGTTCATCCCCTGCGGCATTAGCGATGCGGGCGTCACCTCGATTTCTGAGCAGCTGGGTCGCACCGTTACCCCCGCCGAAATCCTGGAGCCGCTGGAGGCCGAGCTGGTGAAGTACCAGGACCGCCTGGCCGAATCCTTCGAGCCGGTCAGCGCCTAAGCGGTCGGTTCGTCACCTATACGTCATATATTAAACTCACTTACACTTACGCCGCACCGGGCGTAGAATAGGACGTGGCCCGATTGAGCAGAGGGCACGTCGAACCCAAGGAGAAGACCTTTGAGCACCAAGCCTGACGGACGCAAGCTGCTGCGCGTGGAGGCTCGCAACGCCGAGACTCCCATCGAGAAGAAGCCTCACTGGATTAAGACCAAGGCCATTGTCGGCCCCGAGTACAACGAAATGCGCGAGCTGGCTCGTGGCCAGGGTCTGCACACCGTGTGTGAAGAGGCCGGCTGCCCCAACATCTACGAGTGCTGGGAGGACCGTGAGGCAACCTACCTGATTGGTGGCTCCGAGTGCACCCGTCGTTGCGACTTCTGCAACATTGCGACCGGTAAGCCCGTCGCTGTGGACTACGCTGAGCCTTTCAAGGTGGCAAAGAACGTGAAGGTCATGGGTCTGCGCTACGCTACCGTGACCGGCGTGGCCCGTGACGATCTGGAAGACGGCGGTGCGTGGCTGTACGCAGAGACCACCCGCCAGATTCACAAGATGTGCCCGAACACCGGCGTCGAGATGCTCGTCCCCGACTTCAAGGGTGTTCCCGAGCACGTCCAGAAGGTGATTGACGCGAAGCCCGAGGTGTTCGCCCACAACCTGGAGACCGTTCCCCGTATCTTCCGCCAGATTCGCCCGGCGTTCCGTTACGAGCGTTCCCTGGATGTCATCACCCAGGCTAAGGAAGGCGGCATGGTCACCAAGTCCAACCTGATTCTGGGTATGGGCGAGACCGATGAGGAGATTTACGAGGCACTGTGCGATCTGCACGACGCTGGCTGTGACATCATTACCCTCACCCAGTACCTGCGCCCCGGCCCGCTCTTCCACCCCATCGAGCGTTGGGTGAAGCCGCAGCAGTTCGTGGACTTCGCAAACATGGCTGAGGAGATTGGCTTCGCCGGCGTTATGGCCGGCCCGATGGTTCGTTCTTCCTACCGCGCGGGTCGCCTGTGGGCTCGCGCGATGCGCAAGAACGGCTACCCCATCCCCGAGAACCTGGCTCACATCGAGAGTGAGGGCGCTGCTCTGCAGGAAGCCTCCTCTCTGGTGGCTGCGGGCTACTAAGCCGTTTCGGATTCCGTCTGAAGCGTGGAGGCTCCCCAAACCGGTATTCAGCTGGTGTTCGGGGAGCCTTCCCTTATGCCCCGGCCATTGTGCGGGTAGGGTAAACTAGATAAATTGCAGGCACACTGCATCGTTACGTCACTATGGTTCCGTGAGCGTTTGAGGCGCCTCGGGACCGCGGAAGAACCACCGAGGAAGAATCGTGGCAGATAAGCGCGAAGAGAAGAAAAAGAAGAAGGAACGCACTCCGGGCACCTTCGCCCAGATGAAGCAGGTCTACCAGATGACCAAGAAGTCCGACCCGAATATCGGTTGGATTCTGAGCCTGGCCGCCCTGGGCACTCTCCTGGTCTTTATCCTCATCGGCGTTGCCCTGGGTAACTGGATTACCTTCCTTATTCTGGGTCTGGGTGCCGCCGCCGTTGTGGCTATGCTGATTCTGAGCCGTCGCGCGGAGGCCGCCGCCTTCTCGCAGATTGAAGGTCAGCCCGGCCGAAGCGGTGCAGCCATGAACTCGGTGCGTCGCGGCTGGCAGGTTGAGGAGCAGCCGGTGGCCGCTAACCGCAACCAGGATATGGTGTTCCGTGCGCTGGGCCGCCCCGGCATCGTGCTGGTGACCGAAGGTCCCCACAGCCGCGTGAATGTCCTGGTGAACACCGAGAAGAAGCACCTGAACCGTGTGGCTCCCGGCGTGCCCGTGCACGTGATTGAGACCGGCCACGATGAGGGCCAGGTGGAGCTCAAGGATGTCGTGAAGACCATGAACAAGCTGCCCAAGGCTCTGACCCAGCAGGAAGTGCAGGCGGTGGGTGGTCGTCTGAAGACCCTGAACCACATGCGCAACCCGATGAACGGTCTACCCAAGGGCGTCGACCCGATGCGTGCGCGCCCCGATCGTCGCGCGATGCGCGGCCGTTAGGCAATGCTAGGCCCCGACCTCTCCCCGCGGAGGGTCGGGGCCTTCGTCGTACCCGGGGTCGTTATTGCCGGTAGCGTTCCGCTGCCACCGGGCGCGAAAGATGAGACACAGAAAAACCAGAGATGTTACCTGTTTCCCAAATTTGTAACATTGACGAAACACGTTAGTCATGCACCCGAAAAAAATACCTACTATGCTGGATATGTCCGGGTGATTCGTGATTCGCCCGAAACCGACACTAGACAAACAGGTTGAGGTGTCGCGGCGGGTTACTATTCCTCCTCCGCACTCAATCAAACAAGGAGCAGTCCTCATGTTTACCAGCCCCCAGGAAGTCCTCGATTTCATTAAGAACGAAGAAGTAGTCTTCGTCGACATTCGATTTACCGACATGCCCGGCGTGCAGCAGCACTTCAACCTGCCCGCCAAGGCGATTGATGACGATTTCTTCGTCAACGGCCAGCTTTTTGATGGCTCCTCCATTCGCGGCTTCCAGGGCATTGCAGAGTCCGACATGCAGCTGATCCCCGATGTTCAGTCCGCGTACGTTGACCCCTTCCGCATTGAGAAGACCCTGGTCATCATCTGCTCCATCGTGAACCCCCGTACCGGCGAGCCCTACCACCGCGATCCCCGCGGCGTTGCCGAGCGCGCCGAGGCATACCTGCAGTCCACCGGCATTGCAGACACCGCGTTCTTCGCCTCCGAGGCTGAGTTCTTCGTCTTCGAGGACGTCCGCTACCAGGTCGAGCCGAACTCCGTGTTCTACAAGATTGACTCTGACGAGGCTCCCTGGAACACCGGCCGTAAGGAAGAGGGCGGCAACCTGGGCAACAAGACCCCCGTCAAGGGCGGTTACTTCCCCGTCTCCCCCGTCGACAAGCAGGCTGACCTGCGTGACGCAATGTGCGTAGCAATGGACGAGGTTGGCCTTGAGGTTGAGCGTAGCCACCACGAGGTGGGCGCAGCCGGCCAGGCAGAAATCAACTACAAGTTCGACACCCTCACCAAGGCAGCGGACGACCTGCTGAAGTTCAAGTACGTCATCAAGGGCACCGCAGACGCATGGGGCAAATCCGTGACCTTCATGCCTAAGCCCGTGTTCGGTGACAATGGCTCCGGCATGCACTGCCACCAGTCGCTGTGGCAGGACGGCGAGCCCCTCTTCTACGATGAGCGCGGCTACGCTAACCTCTCTGACACCGCACGCTGGTACATTGGCGGTCTGATTGAGCATTCCTCCGCTGTTCTGGCGTTCACTAACCCGACCGTGAACTCGTACAAGCGTCTGGTTCCCGGCTACGAGGCTCCCATCAACATGGTGTACTCGCAGGGTAACCGTTCCGCAGGTATCCGCATCCCGATTACCGGCACCAACCCGAAGGCTAAGCGTCTGGAGTTCCGCGCACCGGACCCCTCCGCTAACCCCTACTTCGCGTTCGCTGCTCAGCTGATGGCTGGTCTGGACGGTATCCGTAACCGCATTGAGCCGCCGGCACCGATCGATAAGGACCTGTACGAGCTGCCCGCTGAAGAGGCTAAGGACATCAAGAAGGCTCCGGCTAACCTGGAGGAGGCGCTGGCTGCTCTGGAGGCTGACCACGACTTCCTGCTCGAGGGTGGCGTCTTCACCGAGGACCTGATTCAGGCGTGGATTGACTACAAGCGTAAGAACGAGCTGGAGCCGCTCTCGCTGGTTCCGCACCCGCTTGAGTACCAGCTGTACTACGGCGTCTAATCTGAAAACAGGCAACGGCCTATACGTTCCTTGGGGAGCGTATAGGCCGTTGTTGTGTATTCTGTGGAGTTTGCGGTCTGAGAGGGTTCTGCAGGAGGTTTCTGCGGGGAGGCAGGTTCACCGGGCTACGTTTGGTGACGGTTCGTGTCTAATATTTTTCTGCCTCGATGAGCCTCATGTGTCTTAGTTGCGCTTAGAGCGGCTCTAAGGGCTAAGCTGTTGGTGCTGGCGTTCCCTCCCTTTTTGTCGTGCAACCGGAGGGAACGCCAGTCTATTTTTATGCCCTCATGTCACTTGCGGTATGTCAGCCGCGCTTGGGTAATCCGTGCCTGGGTGATCCGTGCAAGGGTCACATCATAAGATGTCGTACCCGCTAGTCCCGGGGTTCTTCCTGCACGGGCGTACAATGAAAGTGCGTGCGCCCGGCCGGCGGCACCTACGAATTCCGCGAGAAACGACATCGAACGCCGTGTTCTCCCCGCCGCCCTTCATACTTTCAGCATCTGCTGGGGCGAGTATCGCCGATGACCGACCGACCCGTCTGACGCCGCATCCACTGTAACGAGGAGAAATCTCATGGCATATCAGCCGACCATCCTAAACGGTGAAACTGTTTTCCGTAACGAAGTTTTTCAGACCGGCCTCATGTCCCAGCTGCTGGACGGCATCTACGATGGCGAGATGACCATCGGTGAGCTCCTGAGCCACGGCAACTTCGGTGTGGGTACCTTCAACGGCCTCGACGGCGAAATGGTCGTCCTCGACGGCGTCTGCTACCAGGTGCGTCACGACGGTTCCGTGTCTCTGCCCGACCTGCGCCAGCAGACCCCCTACGCCGTGGTCACCAACTTCGTGCCCATGATTAAGCGCGAACTGCCGCTGAACCTGCTGCGTAAGTCTGCCTCGCACATTCTGGATGACTTCACCGTCTCCAAAAACTACATGTACGCCATCAAGATTTACGGCGAGTTCGAGTGGGTCCGCACCCGCACCGTGAAGAAGCAGGAAAAGCCCTACCCGAAGATGGTTGCCGCCACCGAGAACGAAGACATCGTCCAGTTCGATAACGTGACCGGCACGATCGTTGGCTTCCGCACCCCCATCTACGAGCAGGGTATTTCGGTGCCCGGCTGCCACGCCCACTTTATCGACGATGAGCGCACCCGCGGCGGCCACGTGGTCGACTTCAAGCTGCGCTCCGCAAAGGTCGAGATTTGCCCCGGTACCGGTCTGCAGCTGCACCTGCCGCTGACCCCCGAGTTCTCCTCCGCTAATCTCTCCCCCGAGGACCTGGCTGAGCAGATCTCCAAGGCTGAGAAGCACTAAGCTTCTCTCTCACCCCCCCAGCGGGATATAGCAACGGGATATAGCTAGCAACGAGGGAGCCGCTCTCTACAGATCTGTAGAGGGCGGCTCCTTCGTGTTTATACGCGCTGTCGTGTTTATACGCGCTGTAAAGGGCGCTTACGCCTCCGGCACGAACTCGCCGTGACCGTGCTTGCGCAGGGCCGCGCGCAGGCCGGGGATGGTGGCGTCCACATCCAGGTTGTCGGGGTGGCTCGAGTACACGCCCGAGACCACGGGTGCGACCAGGTTGTCGAGCACCTTCTGGCCCATGCGCAGGCGCACGAGCTCGCCCAGGGTCTTCGCCTTCTCGCCCACGGAGGCGGGCAGGAGACGGTCCAGCTGGGCGCGGCGCAGGCCGCTCTTACCGATAACGGGGATCAGCGACTTATCGCTCACGTTGCCGGGAATACCCATGATGCCGGTGCTGGGGGTGCGGCGGGCGCCCTGCGGCAGGTACAGCCAGG
>ERZ772942.372-NODE-372-length-19067-cov-4.526194_pt1 | contig 19067 bp, 17 predicted proteins | sample MGYA00511135_ERZ772942 | MGnify/ENA primary metagenome ERZ772942 (study PRJEB29015, sample SAMEA2738099) | human oral metagenome | biome: human oral; feature: human-associated habitat; material: saliva | place: China | collected 2265 ... | reverse complement strand
ACGGCTACCTTGCCAACATCAGCCACACCTATCCCAGGTCATAGAACGTGAAGCACCATAGCAGTTTGCCTTCGAGCGCACTCAAAGGTTTAGTGTAATTGACATGTTGGAAGAACGGTTAGAGCAAGCCCTTAGGCTCGCGATCGATCCACCCGGAGGGCTAAATACTGCGGCATTGCGCGACCTGATCAGAGATGACGAGAACACTCAGTGGGATATCGCTACCACTGCCGAGTATTTGGGAATCAGCGCACATGCGCTGCGCTATTACGAACGCGCAGGGCTGGTGAAAGTAGGGCGCGACGCATCCGGCTATCGGCTTTACGATGCTGCGGCTGTACGGCGTTTGGTTTTTATTACCCGAATGCGGGTCTCTGGAATGTCGATTGCCCAACTCCAGCATTACATCTCCTTGGTTGAACAAGGTGCAGAAACAGTTCAGGAGCGTCTTGATTTGATGCTGGAGCATCGCGACATCCTTCGGCAACGAATAGAGGATCTTCAGTTATCGCTGGCAGCTACCGAATTCAAGATAGCAATGTATCAGAAAGGTTCCCGTCTACAATGAGTGATCAGTACGATATTGATTCCGTCGATAACCAGCGACGTCGTGATCTTGGATTGCAGGTTCTCTCCCGTATCGACGGAGACGCTGGTCAGAGTGTTATCGAATCACTTTCCACGTCAAACCCTGCTTTAGGACACCACATCGCCGCATTTGCTTTCGGGGATATTTACGATAGGCCCGGTCTGGATGCACGCAGTCGCCAGCTAGTAACCATTGGCGTATTGACTGCATTAGGCGGATGCGAACCTCAACTTAAAGTTCATGTTGGAGCGGCACTCAATGTCGGGATTTCCGAAGAGGAAATTCAGGAAGCTATCCTGCACGCCTCAGTGTACTGCGGCTTTCCACGAGCACTGAACGCTACTTTCGCAGCACAGGAAGCAATAGACTCACGGCGGAACTACGACAGGTAAGTTGATAACGCGACTCCGGACACTTCTCGGCAGGGCCGGAAACCTTTGTATCCAGAGTGACGTTCTATTGGAGCGGCTGACGGGCTGGAAGGCGGAAATCCCGAGCGCGCGAGGGAATGTATTTCCGCCTGGAGGCGATTCCCGTCGTGGTTTAAGAAGAACCCCTCACCGTTCAGTGAGAGGTTCTGGAAGAGCGGCTGACGGGAATCGAACCCGCGTATCAGGCTTGGGAAGCGTGCGCTCTACCATTGAGCTACAGCCGCATCCCCTCCAGTCTAGCGTGTACCGTGCCGGTTCGTGAAATGTTTCACTCCGCCCAATGTGACGCACCACCCGGGTCGTGCCGGGCTCGAGCCTGCGGTCTGCGGGCTCTGCCAGGTATCCTTTAAACGTGCTTATTTCAGATCGCGATATTCGTCAAGAGATTGCTGATGGACGCATCGTCCTTGAACCGTACGATGAGTCGATGATTCAGCCTGCAAGTGTGGACGTGAGGATTGATCGTTTCTTCCGTCTGTTCGATAACCACAAGTACCCGCATATTGATCCTGCTCAGCCGCAGGAGGATTTGACGCGCCTGGTTGAGGTGGCTCCTGATGAGCCGTTTATTTTGCATCCGGGTGAGTTTGTGTTGGGTTCTACGTATGAGAAGGTGACTCTGCCTGATGATGTGGCTGCCCGCCTGGAGGGTAAGTCGTCGTTGGGTCGTCTGGGTCTTCTGACGCATTCTACGGCTGGTTTTATTGATCCTGGTTTTTCTGGGCATGTGACGCTTGAGTTGTCGAATGTGGCGACTTTGCCGATTATGTTGTGGCCGGGTTCTAAGGTAGGTCAGTTGTGTTTCTTCCGTTTGAGTAGCCCGACTGAGCATCCGTATGGTTCTGGTGCGTATGGTAACCGTTACCAGGGCCAGCGTGGCCCGACTGCTTCGCGTAGTTATTTGAATTTTCATCAGACGATGATTCCGACGGATGGTTCTGTGGAGTCTTAGTCTTTCCCGCTTTGGGGTGCGGGCGTGCAGGCTGTGTGTTTGTGCGCCCGCGTTGGGCGGTTTTCCGTCTGTTGTGCTCGTGCGTTCACTCGCGTGCGGGTTTTTATCTCTCACTCTCTAAGGATTTTTGATGAATCTGAAGCCTGTTGTTCTGCGTGTTGCTGGCGCGGAAGTTTCTTTGTATCTGATTGATATGTCGGACTCTTTTGTGGAGCGTTTTAAGAAGGCGTGGGAGCCTCTTGCTCCGGAGTTTTTTGAGACTCCTGATGAGGCGTATGCTTCGTTGTCTCGTTTTGATCAGGTGATGTTGGTTCATGCGCCGACTGATGAGTCGGTGATGGATTTGGCGAATCCGTTGATGGGTTCGTTTGATAAGGTTTCGACGCTGCGTGTGGCTGATGATGATTCGGGTATGCAGGATCTGACGAGCCGTATTACGTTGGCGATGATTGAGCAGCTGGTTGGTCGCGGTGTGATGCTGCATGCGGCTGTTATTGGTGACCCTGAGTCGAAGCGTGCTGTGGCGCTGGTGGGTGTTTCTGGTAGCGGTAAGACGACTGCGTCGCGTTTCTTGGGTTCGAAGTTTGCGTATCTGACGGATGAGACTGCGATTATTTCGGATGAGGGTGTTGTGTCGCCGTATCCGAAGCCGCTGTCTGTGATTGTTGACCCGAATGCGCCGAAGGATCAGCAGAACCCGGTGGATTTGGGTCTGAACGTGGTTGATCGTGATGACCGCAGCTATGAGCTGTCGCGTATTGTGTTCATTTCTCGTGATGAGTCGGCTTCTGAGCCGTATTTTGAGCGTGTTCCGCTGCATGAGGCTCTGGTGTTCTTGAGTGAGCAGAGCTCGGGTCTGGCGCGTCACCCTGAGGGTGTTGTGTCGCTGGCTAAGCTGGTGGAGCGTTGCGGTGGCGTGTGGCGCCTGGTGTATTCGGAGATTGATGATACTCTGCCGCTGGTTCAGGATCTGCTGAATGGTGGTGAGCTGCCGAATGCTGATGAGGTTGAGAAGCTGGAGAAGTACACGGCTGAGGATCACCTGCCGGGTGTGTTCTTGAACGGTACGATTGCGGTGTCTCGTATGCCGGGTACTTCGGGTGTGCGTGTGGGTGAGGACGGCCCGTTCTTGCTGCTGTGTGACACTGAGCTGAATGAGCTGTCTGATTTTGCGGCTGAGTGCTGGCTGCAGGCTGAGGGCGACATTTCGTATGATGACCTGTTTGCGCGTTTGGCTGAGATTTTTGAGGGTCTGCCTGCGGAGGCGTATGACGAGAACCTGAGCGCCCTGGCGGCTGGTTCGATGCTGTGGGTCCGTGTGATTGATGATCCGCTGATTGATGACGCGACGTGGGCTCAGCTGACCAGCGATGAGGTTTTGGATGAGGAGGAGCAGCAGATTGCGCTGGATTCCTCTGAGGACGCTGTTTCTGATGATGAGGATGACGTGGTGGAGGACTAGCCACTGCGGCTCTCTGAGGTGTCTCTCAGGCGCGGCTCGCTGAGCTTCGTTTGATAGGCACTGCTTAAGCACAAAGGAGGGGCGGGTAGAAGATAATCTTCTACCCGCCCCTCCCTGTGTGTTTGCAAGGTCGTGTTTGCGGGGTTGCGGCGTTTGCGGGGTTTGCAGGACGCTTAGCCCCGTGATGCCTTACTGGGCAGTCCCTTACTGTGCGGCCTTGTCGCGGCGCTTCTGTTCACGCTTCTGCTCGCGGCGAGCCGCCCGCACACGTAGCGCACCGGGCGCCTTCACCGGCAGCAGCAGGAGCAGGCCCGCCACCACAACGATTAGAATACCGAGCACACCCCAAATCTGCGCGCCCATGATGCTCACGCACAGACCGAACAGCATCGGCGCCAGGAAGCTCGTGGCACGACCGGTGGTCGAGTACAGGCCGAACAGCTCACCCTCAGTGCCGGGATCAGCCAGGCGAGCCAGGAAGGTGCGTGACGCCGACTGCGCCGGGCCCACGAACAGGCACAGCAGCAGGGCGCATACCCAGAACACGCCCGGTTCGGGGAAGAACATCAGCGGGGTAGCCGCCAAGATAATGCCGACCAGCGAGATGACAATAATCGCCTTCGGGCCCAGGTAGTCATCCAGGTAGCCGCCCAGGATCGCGCCAGCCGCGGCGACAGCGCTACCGGCAATACCGAACAGGATCACCTCGGAAGTGCTGAAACCGAACGTGCCCGCCGCGAGAATACCGCCGAACGTAAAAATACCGGACAGACCATCACGGAACACCGCCGAAGCAATCAGGAACCACAGGGTCTGCGGGGACGTCATCTTCAGCCGCTTAATGGTGCGCCACAGCGCCTTGTAGGAGGCGAGCAGACCGCCCTGACGAGCCGGGGAGAGACGCTCCATACCGAGCTCCAGGAAACGCAGTTCGCGGGTGGGCAGCACCTCCGGCAGGAAGCGCTCGCGGGTGCGCATACGCACCAGCAGCGGCAGGCAGAAGATCAAACACCAGGCGGCGGCAAACAGTGCGACCGCACGGATATTCAGGGCGTTATCGGTGGTCAGGCCGAGTACTTCGGGGGTAAGCACAAAACCCCACAGCACCACAGCCAGCGCCAGGATGCCGCCAATGTAGCCGGCGGCCCATCCTGCGCCCGAAATCTTACCGATATTCTCCGGGTGGGAGATGCGCGGCAGTACGGCGTTATAGTTCACGTACGCGAACTCGCTGAACACGCTTGCCGCAGAAATCAGGGTGACACCCAGCCACAGGTACTGCGGGGTGGGGCCCACGAAGAAGCACGCCGCCATCGAACCGACTAGTAGCATGGTGTTCACACCGAGCCAGAAGATGCCTCTGCCGGACTTATCGTTACGCTGACCGGTGACCGGTGCCAGAATCGCAATGAGGAAACCGGCAACGGTCAGACCCAGCGACAGTGCCGACGAAGTCTCTTCGGGCGTGCCGAAGTAGCTGCTGGTCAGGTACACGGTGAAGATGAAGGTCGTCATAATCGAGTCGAAGCTCGACGAACCAACATCCCACATGACCCAGGACGCGACCGAACGGCGGCTGTTCGCGTGGTCAACGACCCTACGCTGAGCCTTCGTCTTACGGCGGGGAGAAGAAATAGTCATAGTTGTGCTTTCGGATGCCGAGGTGGCGCTTCAGCGTAGCGGCGGCGTGAAACCGGCTGAAGTGGGGAGGGCGTGCTGAAGAGGGAACACCAGGCGGTACGTACCGAGCGAAGATACGTACCGCCTAGTTCATGAACTTTCGCGCGGAAGGCGCAAAGTCTTAGTTGAAGAAACGACGCTGCAGGCGAGCAATACCGAAGCTCACCACAGCACCCACGACGGAGGTCAGAACGGTCCAGAGGATGACCTGACGCAGGGTATCTTCAGACTCGTGGGAAATGGCGGGAGGCTGGTTACCGGTAGCCTTGGTCCAGGCTGCGCCCAGGCCCTTACCAACCAGGGCAGCAGCGCCCATGTTGATACCCGCAAGAGCAAGCTTAGCGACGGGGTTCATGTGTATCTCCTTAGCTGTATACGATGCGGCGTCCTGCCCGTGAACCCCTTCGGGGTTGGGTGAGAAAAGAGCGCCACTCCCTAGCGTATAGGGTTTAAGGCGTTCGTGCCGCCTTGGAACCTCTCCGTCCCAAAATTGTACACCGTGCAATTCTGTGATGTGGGCAGAAGAGCGAAACAAAAAGCGGTAAATTGGCACGAACAGCCAGACACGCCTACAATCGAACCTGGGTTTCCACCAGCACCACAACGGTACGGACAAGGAACCCCACACGACAGGGGAGCGCCACCGAGGCGCTGAGAGTGCTAAGCAGACCCTCGAACCTGATCCGGTTAGTACCGGCGTAGGGAGTCGAATTTCTTCTCAATGCCCTCGTCCATTAAGAGGGCGAGGACATTCCCCTTCCAACGACGGAAGGACCACCAATGTCACAGAACGTAACCCCCGCCTCCCAGGCATCTACCCAGGCAGAGAAGAAGCCGAACCTGCGCTGGCGAGTCAATGAAATCGTCATTGCCGCAGTAATCGCTGTAGCTTGCGCCGTCATCTTCTGGATCTGGGACATCGCAGTCGGCCCCGCCGCCAAAACCGCACTCGTAGCAGCACCCGAATTCCGCCCCATCGTCGCCGGCGCATGGCTGCTTGGCGGCACCCTCGGCGGCCTGCTCATCCGCAAGCCCGGTGCGGCACTCTTCGGCGAAATCGTCGCAGCATTCATCTCCGTACTCTTCACCGGCGGCGCATGGAGCGGCGAAATCCTGATCGCAGGCTTCTTCCAGGGCGTCGGCGCTGAAATCGCCTTCGCAATCTTCCGCTACCGCCGCTGGAACGCAACCGTCGCCCTCTTCGCCGGTGCGCTCAGCGGCCTGTTCATGGGCGTTAACGAAATCTTCATCTACTACCCCGACATGGAACCGGTCAAGGCAATCATCTACGTAGCATGCGCCGTCATCTCCGGTGCAGTCATCGCAGGCTTCCTGGCGTGGATTCTCGTGCAGAACCTCGCCAAGACCGGTGTGCTCTCCTCGCTGGCATCCGGCAAGACCAGCCGCTAACCACCAGCAACTAGCCACCAACTAGTCACTCACCACTCGGCACACTACAGCAGCCACACAATAGGCTAAGGAAGCATCATGGAAGCAACACCGCGCGGGGCGCGCATCGAGCTCAACAACTTCAGCTGGCACCACCCCGGCCGCCCAGAACCCGTCATCAGCGGACTCAACCTCACCATCAACCCCGGTGAAAAAGTCCTGCTGCTGGGCACCTCCGGCGCCGGCAAATCGACGCTCCTGCACGCCATCGCCGGTGTGCTCCACGATGACGACGGCGAATCCGCCGGCGGCGCCATCACCATCAACGGGCAAGCACCCGCCGAAGCACGCGGCACCGCCGGCATGATGCAGCAGGACCCCGAATCCTCCATTGTCATGGCAACCGTCGGCAACGACGTCGCCTTCGGCCCCGAAAACCTGCGCGTACCCCGCGAAGAAATCTGGAGCCGCGTCACCGAAGCCCTCACCGCAGTAGGGCTCAACGACCTGCCCCTCGACCACCCCAGCAGCGCGCTGTCCGGCGGGCAGAAGCAGCGCCTAGGCCTGGCGGGCATCCTCTCGATGCACCCCGGCGCCATGATCCTCGACGAACCCACCGCCAACCTCGACCCCTCCGGCGTGCAGGAAGTACGCGACAGCATCCTCTCCGCCGCGGAGGCGACCGGCGCGACCCTGCTCGTCGTAGAACACCGCGTGAGCATCTGGGCGCCGCACATGGACCGCATTATCGTGCTCGGTACAGGCGGTACCATCACCCACGACGGCGCACCCGACACCGTACTCAGCCAAGCACGCCAAGAACTTATCGACGCAGGCGTGTGGGTACCCAACTACGTGCCGCGTGCACCGCAGAACGCTACCGATGAGGTGGCGGGCGGCGATAACGAGCGCGGCGAGGCGCTACTGCGCGCCGAAAACCTCAGCATCACCCGCGCACAACCCACCCCCAAACAACGACGCGCACGCCGCCGCACCATCAAACGCCTCGGCGACACCCCCGCACCCGTACCGGTCGACCTGCCCGTACTACGCGGCGGCATCAACCTCACCCTGCGCGCCGGCGAACACCTCAGCGTGCTCGGACCCAACGGCGCCGGCAAATCAACCCTCGCACTCACCCTCGCAGGGCTCCTCACCGCACCCGACGGCACCCTCACCGCCACCGACGCGCTGCGCAACCACGACGGCGGCAACCACGGTGGCGACCAGAACAGCAACACCGAGCGCGAAAACCGCGCCCACTGGGACGTGCCCACCTGGACCCCCGCCCAAATGCTCAGCCGCATCGGCTACGTCTTCCAAGAACCCGAATACCAATTCATCCGCGGAACCGTACGCGAAGAACTCGAACTCGGCCCCCGCCGACTCGCCGCACTCACCCGCGAACCCCTCAACGAGGCAGAACTCACCGAACGCACCAATACGCTCGCCCACCACCTACGCCTCAACCACCTACTCGACGCCAACCCCTTCACCCTCTCCGGCGGCGAAAAACGCAGGCTCTCCGTAGCCTCCGCACTCGCCACCGCACCAAAAATCCTCATCCTCGACGAACCCACCTTCGGCCAAGACGCACGAACCTGGGCAGAACTCGTCGACCTCATCCGCGAACTCCTCGCAGACGGCACCGCCGTCATCTCCATCACCCACGACGAAGACTACACCGCGGCACTCGGCGGCAACCACATCACCCTACCCGCCCTCACCACCCCCGGAAAGGAGAACGCATGAACACCGACTTCTTCGGCACCATCGACCGAACCAGCTACTTCAGCAACCTCAACGCCGGCGTAAAACTCATCGTCTCCTTCACCCTAATCATCGCCGCACTCATCGTGCGCGACCCCCTCACCTCCGGCATCCTCTTCGCCCTCGAACTGCTCGGATTCATCCTCGTCGGATTCCGACCCGTCAACGTTCTCGCCCGCTTCTGGCCCATCCTCATCGCCGTCATCACCACCGGCTGGTCCGTCGCCATGCTCAGCGCCAAAAGCGGCACCACCATCCTCGACCTCGGCTTCAACAGCATCACCACCGACTCCGCCGCCGTCGGCGCAGCCATGATGATCCGTTCCCTCGCCATGGTCCTGCCCACCCTCGCGTTCGTGCTCACCACCGACCCGACCGACCTCGGCGACTCCCTCGCGCAGACCTTCAAACTGCCGGCACGATTCGTGCTCGCCACCATCGCCGCGCTGCGCCTGGTTGGCATCCTCTTCGCCGAATGGAACGCCCTCGGCCAGGCACGACGCGCCCGCGGACTCGGCGCAGGACAATCCCTCATTGGGCGTGCACAAACCTTCGGCGGGCAAAGCTTCGCCCTGCTCGTGCAGGCCATCCGCCGCGGCTCCCGCCTGGCCATCACCATGGAGGCGCGCGGCTTCGGCGCGGGCGAACGCACCTGGGCGCGCGTACCCTCGTATTCGCGCCGTGACGTGCACGTGAGCATTGCCGCCGCCGTCATCATTGCTGTTGCGTACGGTGCATCTATTGCGGCGGGTACGATCCAGTTCCTCTGGGACTAGTCCATCCCTGAAGTAGGTTGCGGTTCTGTTTTCGTGGTTCCGCTGGGGAGGCGGTATTCGCCCTCGTTCCTACAGAGCTTCTCCAGATATACGAAAAGGGACGGCATCATCCTCGCTCCTACAGGGGCACCCGTCCTCGCTTCGCTTCGGACACCCTGATGTCGCTACGGATAATACCGTCCCTTTTTGTACGTGTTTAGTTCTGCTTGGGAGACGGTATTCGCCCCCGCTTTGCTTCGGGCACCCTGAGGGCGCTTCCGGAAAATGCGGCTACACCCGCTACTACCGAACAGGAAGGTACGGCACCTCCTGTCCTTAACCATAGACAGCACAAAGGGACGGCATTATCCTCGCTTGGATAATACCGTCCCTTTTTGTACGCGTTTAGCTCTGCTGCGCCAGGTAGTTCAACAGCGTCGCAGTCAGCTCCGGGTCGTGCGCCAGCGCCGTACCGTTCAGGTGAGTCACCGGCGCAATCAGACGCACCGACGACGCCAACCACACGCCGTCCGACTCGAACAAATCCTGCGGGTAGAGCGGACCGAAGCCCAGCTCCCAACCGGCCTGGCGTGCCGCCTCGAACACCGCGCCCTGCGTGGTGCCGGGAAGGATGCCGTGGCTCGGCTCGGGTGTGTACAGCACCTTCTTGCCGTCCTCAATCTTGGCGACCAGCACCGAGGAGGTGGCACCCTCGAGCACACGACGCTCATCGGTGATGAAGATAGCGTCATCCGCGCCGCGCTCCTGCACATACCGCAGAACCGCCATGTTCACCGCGTAGGAGAGGGTCTTCGCGCCGCCCAGTAGCCACGGGTAGGCGCTGTTGTCCATCGGCTCGTGGCCGCGCGGTAGTAGCATCGCCTTCACACCCTCGGTGCGGCGCTTCACGATAGAGGCGGGCACCGGCGACGCCATAATCAGCGTGTACGGGCCCGGCTGCATGGAAGTCACCGCCTGGGTGGGGCCGCGCGAAATAATAATCTTCACGATGTGCTCTTCACCCAGCGCCGTCTCGGCACCGGCGGCCGCCTCACGCATGAGGCGCTCCACCGCCGAACGCAGAATCTCAGGTTCCGGGTCGGGTAGGTCCAGCATGCGCGCCGAGGACTCGAGGCGGGACAGGTGCATGCCGAGCTTACGCACGCGACGGTTGACGGACAGCATGGTCTCGAAGACGCCGTCGCCGCGGGTGAAGCCCTGATCATCAACGCTGATGAGGGGCACGGACGGGTCGACGAAGATGCCCTGCGGGTTCTGCTCGTTCAGAAGAATTACGGTACTAGACATAGTTTTATTGTACGTTCGCGTCGCTAACCGGCGAGGGAAGATATGCAGAAGGGACGGTGTTATCCTCGCTCCTACAGGGGCACCCGTCCTCGCTTCGCTTCGGACACCCTGATGTCGCTTACGGATAACACCGCCCCTCCTGGGCATGCGTACAGATATGTACTTGTGAACGGCTAGTGGCCCGCCGCCGGAGCTTTGTGGCTCTCGCCGTCAGCCGAGTAGTCCGAATCCTTACGCGGCGTAGTCCACAGCACCAGCGCCGTCAGGACCGCGAAACCCAGAATGGAGAAGCCCATCGGCAGGTACTCGTGCTCACCGGCAATCGACACCAGCGGCGCCGCCAACGCGCCCAGCAGAGCCTGAATCGTACCCATCACCGCCGAAGCACTACCCGCCATGTGGCGCGCCTCGTTCAACGCCAACGCCGAAGCATTACCAAAAATCAGACCGCACGAGCAGGTCAGCAGGAACAGCAGAACCAGCGTCGGCACCAGCGAAATACCGACAAGGAAGCTAACCAACAGCAGCGAAGACACCACGAGCAGGCTAACCACACCGACGTTCACGATGCGGCGCTGCGCCACACGACCCACCAGCTTCGTCGCAATCGCACTGAACAGCACAATACCAATCGAGTTCATACCGAACACAATCGTGAACTGGGTTTCGGACAAGCCCAGAATCTTCTGCAGCACAAACGTCGAACCGGAAATGTACGAGAACAGCGCACCAAACGCGAAGCACATCGTCAGCATGAAACCCAGGTAGCGGCGAATCTTGAAGACCTTCGGTAGCTCCGAGTACACGCTCAAGGCAGTGCCCTGGTAGCGTTCCTCCACCGGCAGGGTCTCCTTGATCACGAAGATTACGCCGAGCATCATAACCGCGGTAATCACGCTGAGCACATGGAAAATATCGCGCCAATTACCCCACGACAGCACCCAACCGCCAAACAGCGGCGCAAGCACCGGCGCGAAGCCGTTAATCATCATCATGACGCCCATGAGCTTAGCCGTCGCCAGTCCCTGAGTCGTATCAGCCACGATGGAACGCGCCAGCACCGCACCAATCGAACCGGCGAAACCCATCATGAAACGCGCAAAAATCAGCAGCTCAATATTCGGCGCGAAACCACACGCCACCGTCGCAATAAAGCAGATGACCACACCGAACAGCAGCGGCTTGCGGCGGCCCGTCTTATCCGACAGCGGACCCACGACCAGCTGACCGAGCGCCATACCGACCATGAACCCGCTCAACGTCAGCGACGCGTTTGTGCTGGTGGTGTTCAGGTTCTCAGCGACTGCGGGCAGTGCCGCCAGGTACATGTCCGTAGCCAGCGGCGCGATAGCGGTCAACAACGCCAAAACAACAATGAAAAGGGGCGATAGCCCGAAGGAGGTCTTAATCGACTTCGAAGACATATGTCTTAGTTTTTCTTTCTGCGTGATGCGCGTGCAACGGTGCCTGCGGCTCTACAAGACGTGGATGCGGTGGCACCGCCCCAGGGGGATGAGCTTGCGCAGGCTGGAAGCACAACTTTTTCACGGTAGCAGAATCGGGTGTGGCTTCGTAAGTTAAACGTTTGATATTTTTTTGATCCGGGAGAGACAAGATTGCAGAGGGTACGCAGAAGGGACGGTGTTATCCACGCTCCTACAGGGGTAGGGGGAGGGTGCGCCACATATTTCCTCCGCGCCTACGCAGGGGCATCCGTCGCACAGACGCTCCGCTTAGTTCCTTTATGCTTGGCTGGCTTGCTAGTTGGCTTGGGAGGCGGCGCTCGCCCTCGCTCCTACAGGGGGTAGGTGGGCGAGGGCGCGCCACATATTTCCTCCGCGCCTACGCAGGTACAGCAAAGGGACGGTGTTATCCACGCTCCGTTGGAGAGATAACACCGCCCCTTGAACGGTTTGTGCCTGCCGCTCAGCACCCTCCCCAAAGCCCAGCACTGAAGAGATATTTGAGAAATATTCTTGAGAAGCATTGCTGGCTCCAACGGCATAACTTACGCTGGTCATATCACGCGGTACGACCGGAGGGAGCACCTCAGATGCGCAACCACTATTACAAATATTTGCTATGCGTCCTGCTACTCGTAGCTTGCGTCTTGCTCGTAACCCTTGCCGTGCTTTCCAACAACAACCCGGGTAACGGCAAAGACGGCACTGCCTCCACTCACGCGCCGGATAACAGCTCAACCTACTGGGATAAAGACCGCATGGAATCCGCCAGCCCGGCTCCCATGCCTAAGTAAAACAGTGCCTGAATAAAACAGCCTCTGAATAGCCGTAGGGCCCAATGCTTCGAGATACACGAAGCATTGGGCCCTACTGTCTTGTAGGCGGCTGTTACTGCGCCGCGCTGTCGTAGATGAAGTCCACGGTCGCGTAGTCCTCCGGGATTTCGGCGAGCAGCGCCTCCTCCTGTGCCGCCCAGCGCTCCCAGTGCGGGCGGAACGTGTCACCGTCACGAGCCATGGCGCGTTCGTGGCGCACCTCGTCCGGGGCGGTGGCGAGAATACGCACCTCGCAGGCGCCCGCAATCGCGCCGACACCCTCACAAATGATGACCTGCGTAGCCGCCGGGTCGACGGTGCGCACCTCACCGGGGGCGCCCGCCTCCCAATCCCACGGGGTGTAGGTTCCGGCAATACCTTCGGTCAGCTGCACGGACAGCGCGTCCCACGCCTCCACGCCGTCGAAGAGGCCGTCCCAGCCGGGGTAGAAGTCGTCCAGGTGCAGCACGTGCACGCTGTGGCCGGCGGCGGTGAGCTCCTGCTCAAGCTGCGCGGCGAGGCTGGTTTTGCCGGTGCCGCTGCGGCCGTCAATGCCGATAATCAGCGGGATCTGCGCGAAGTCCGCGAGGAACTGCGCACGGAATTCGGTGAATTCGGCGGTGTCCATGTCGAAATCGTTGCCGATGCCGTGCTCCAGACGCAGCATGTCTTTGCACAGTTCCAGGATTTCGGTGGTGCCGGTGACGCGGCGGTTCTGGTTCAGGGGAATACGCTGACTCACTGCGCGTCGCCTTCCTGCTTGAGGTGGTTGATGAGGCCGCGTGCGGCGGCGTCAATGAGGTCGGTGGTGTACACAAAGTCGCGTTCGCTACCGTACCAGGGGTCGTAGATGCCGAGCTGGTCCAGGTGGGTGGTGGTGACCTTCGGATCGAAGCTGCGCATCATGCGGATCTTTGCTTTGTCCTCGTCATTGCGGGCGAGGGCTTTGAGGCGCAGGTAGTGGGGTGCGTCCATGGCGAGGATGAGGTCGTTGCGGTCGAAGTCCTCGACGGTGAAGACGCTGGCGCGGTGCGCGGACGGGTCGATACCGCGGGTGGTGAGCTGCGCGGCGGCGCGCGGGTCGATGCGGTTGCCTTCTTCTTCGTTGCTGATGCCGCTGGAGGTGACGGTGACGGGCACGCCGGCTTCTTGGGCGTGCTGGCGGATGAGGTATTCGCCGACGGGGGAGCGGCAGATGTTGCCGGTGCAGACAGTCATGATTCGGTACATGGTTCTAGTGTATCGGTGGGGTGGAGGATGGTTGAGTGTGGTGGGTGATTGGGAGGGTGCTTTGGGTGGTGCTGTGACGGACGGATGCGCTCGCCGTCTCTCTCAGACATAGCGGGTGCGCACCGCCAACCCTTATAAGGGAGACGGTGCGCACACACTTAATTATTTATGTATGTTTTATCGGTAAATAATGATTGTCGGAGTGTACATTCTGCACCCTTTAGGGATTGTAAATGTTTTTTCGCCAATTTCTTTTTCTTCAGTAACAATTTTTCCTGGACTATCGGACCTGACTCTAAATTTGTATTCCGAACGTTCCACCCTATCGGAAAATGTGGCGGCCGCTCCTGGGTCCGATGAATCTATAAACTGTGGCTCTTTTGCAAAATATGTATCAATGAAACGAATGGGTCCCTTGAAATATGTAGACCTGTAGTCAACATCTTGCACAAATACAGCTTTGTCGAAAATTGTGGAATTCTCTGGGTGCCCCGAGAATACTGCATTGGAAAAATTCGCTTTATTCTCAAAAGTTGCTTTTCTGAAGTTTGTATGACAGTTGAATTTTGATCCTTTAAAATTTGCAAATTCTTTGAAGGTTGAGTCAATGAAGTGTGTGGGTCTCTCAAACTCAGCGCCGCTAAATTCTGCTCGACCCTCGAAAGTAGTACCGATGAAGCCTGCAGAATTTTTGAATAGGGTTTCAGTGAAATTAATATCGGAATTAAATACTGAGTCGCAAAATTCTGCACTTTCTTTAAAGGTTGAGTCAGAGAAATTTACCTGTCCATTCATAACACATGACGAGAAATCTATATCGTAAAAGAAAAGAGCTCCAGATAAATTATATGAAAAATCTGACCAGAGCCCATTGTGGGGGCTGTTCTTTGAGTTTTTTATGGTTTCATTTTTGTTGTGAAGACGGTTTGTAATTTCCTGAATGATTGTTAATCTAGTTTCCTGTTCTCCGTATAATTTTGCTCGATCCGAATTATAGTCTCCATTATATGACTCTTTGGTTCTGTTAGATGTGAGACTGTCTTTATTTTCTGCCAGGGGAAAAGGGGAGCGAATATATGAACAAAGACTATTAATGATAATCTGAACTTCTTCCCTTCTATCATTTTCAGAAGGAAGGGTCTTGCTATCAGTTAACCACTCGTCTGCTAATTTGACTAGAGAGTATACACCTCCAAGCCGAACAGTAGATTTATCATCGGCTAGCTGTTCAATTGCTTTGGCGTAGCGGCTACGACGTTCAGCTTTGACCTGTCGAGCATGGTCAAGGTCGTTTTTCTCTTTTTCTTGCAGATTTTTGCGTCGGTTTTCCCAAAGGGTGAGCATTGCGAGAACACCGCCGGTAGCTGCCAAAATAGCTTGGCGGAGAGCAGCTACGCTGTCTCCCGTGCTGAACGGTTCTGCGATGAGTAAAGGCACGGAGAAAGCGAAGAAGGCCCCGATAATAGCTATCACGATGAGAGCTGTATAAAACCAGTTTCTGCTCCACCAACTGCGACGCTGGGAAGGTCCTTTGAGGCTCTCGTTCGGTTTATTCATGCTTCCATCTCCTGCTTTCGCTGATAGGGCTACTTACTTTTCAGCATAAGGTCAATCTGCTTGCCATGGGTTGTGTCTGGTCAAAACCGAAGACCCCGCCAACATAAGGCTGGCAGAGCCTTCTGGAGATGATTCCTATTCGGGGTTGTCATCTTTGCCGTTGTTGGAGTTATCTAGCGGCTTTGCTGGCTCGCTGGTTCTGCTGTTCTTACCTCTCGAACTGGGGCCGAAGAGTACCGTTCCAAGGGGGATTATGAATGACTTGCCGAGAAGTGTAGCCGTTCCACATTTGATAGCTTTGCTACCTTCACGGACTGTGAAAACGTAGTCCTGCGGATCCACCTGTGCAGAGAACCTGGCAGCGCCAGAGATGCCTGCAAATGTGGGCGCATACTGTCCGAAATACGAGCCATTGAAGCCTACGTATCCGGTGAACTTCGCGTTCCCGAAATTTGCGTTTCCGGTGAACTTCGCATCCAGGAAGTATGCGTCTCCGGTGAACTTCGTGTTCCCGAAATCTGCGTTTTCGGTGAATTTCGCACCCAGGAAATGCGCGTTTCCGGTGAACTTCGCGTTCCCGAATCCTGCGTTTCCGGTGAACTTCGTGTTCCCGAAGTCTGCGTTTTCGGTGAATTTCGCACCCAGGAAATGCGCGTTTCCGATGAGCTTCGCACCCAGGAAATGCGCGTTTCCGGTGAACTCCGCTTCCCAGAAGTCTGCGTCTCCGGTGAACTCCGCTTCCCAGAAGTCTGCATTTCTGGTGAACTTCACGTACTGGAAGTCTGCATTTCTGGTGAACTTCGCCTTCCCGAAGTCTGCATCTCCGACGAACTCCGCGTACTGGAAGTCTGCATTTCTGGTGAACTTCGCCTTCCCGAAGTCTGCGTCTCCGACGAACTTCACGTTCCCGAGGTATACATCTCCGAAGTATGCGTTTCCTGTGAACTCCGCACTCCTGAAGCTTATGTTGCCGGTGAAATCCGCGCCGCCAAAGCTTATGTTGCCGGTGAACTCCGTTCCCTCGAAGTTTGCGGCTCCGGTGAACTTTGCTTTCCCGAAGCCTGCGTATCCGACGAACTCCGCGTACTGGAAGTCTGCGTTTCCTGCGAACTCCGCACCCCAGAAGTCAGCGTCTCTGGTGAACTTCGTGTTCCTGAAATCTGCGTCTCTGATGAACTTTGCACCCCAGAAATCTGCCTTTCCGTAGAATCGGGTGGAGGCAAAATTACCTTGTTCAATGGTGAGATTTTTTAAGGGATAGAAAATGGGTGCCCGGCTGAAATCGAAATCAAAGCTACTCCATGCGCTGGAGGCGACGGTCACCTCGCCCTTCTCGCTTTCGGCAAGGGTGCTACTGCGCTTGCTTATCTCAACAAAGACAGTGCGGCGCACATCCTGTTCTTCGCGAAATACTGCCTGGTCTTTGGAGAAATCTCCTTCATAGTCATCAGGCTCTGAATCGCCCTCAAACATCTCTGCTTTTAACGCCAGAGGGAAGGGCGAGCGAATATAGGAACAGAGACTATTGACAATAACCTGCCCTTCCTTGTGTCGGTCGCTTTCTTCCTTGAGACTCTCATCAGCAAGCCACTCATCGACCAAACCCACAAGGGTATAGATACCGCCCAGACGGACAGTCGCTTTCTCATCAGCTAGCTGCTCGACAGCCTTGGTATAGCGGCTACGACGCTCTGCATGAACCTGGCGGATATGGTCGCGTTCGTTCTTCTCCGCGTCCTGCTCATTCTTCTTGATATCGGCATCAATTTTGAGACGGTCACCCTGGTTCTTCCAGTTAGTCTGCAAAAGAGTCAGAACCGCAATAATGCCGCCCGTGACGTACAGAAGATGTAAACGCAGCTGATCCGAACTACCAGAACTCATGCCGCAGTGCAGCCAGAGAAACCAGGGCAGAAGAATCGCAGCTGCACCACCGCCCAGGCCGGAGCCAATGAGGAGCTTAATAAAGTGCCGGATATACCAAGGATTCTCCTGAGCTTTCGGGATTACTAGGCTCTCTGGAGCGGATGACGCGTTATTGCTGGGCACTAGGTTCTCCTGTCCTCTCTGATAGGAACGTTCACCTTCCAGCATAGGGTAAAGCTGCACACAACGAGTCTTGCTCGGTCACAGGTGGAGACCCCCCGTCTACTTGAGCTACATAGATGGTGCTTCTGCTATCCGCAACAGACGAGGTAGGGGTCGAAATTCTCAAAATAGGCGATATCGTCCCTCACAGTGGGTGCAATGGCTAAGTAATTAGTGTTGTCGTGTTGTTATGTCTTAAGAATTGCGCTACATTATTAAGTATACGGTCATACGTGCAGGGCTTGTCCTTATGCATAATGACCATAAAATAAAAGTGGAGCCACCAGTGATGCGGCAACATCACCAGTAGCTCCACTGTTGGATGGCTTAGAAGAAATAAGTAATAATCAACTCGCAGATTTCTACCAAGCCGACGAACAGAGTGGCTACATAGCTACCCCGTTCGATAATAAGCCAAAATTTCTTGGCCATAGGAGTGCACCTCCTCTCTATTTACTTAGATATTTAGAGACAACGCGGAATTGCGTTGTCACTGCTGATTTTAGCAGATGACACGCATTTCGCGGGTTTTTGCTACCCAATTTATGTTTGTTTATCTCAGGTATAGCGTAATGCCATTGGAAAGCGATAAATGAATCCGGGTAGATAAGATTCGAAAAACCCCGCTAGAGCCTACTCGCTCAAGCGGGGTTTTTCGCACCGTTTTTATTTTTCGATGCAGCTGCTCGGTAGCGTCCACCGTATGCGCAAAGACCCCACCACACATTCACGTGGCGGGGCCTCTGGATATTACTGTGCGGGCTCACTCAGGCGCGTGTACTCCTTCTGCCGTTCATCCCAGGACGCCGGATCGAAGAGCACCGTGCCGACCGGGATACGGTACCCTACACCGTTCAGCCCGGCTGTACCCAGCGGAATAGGCTGGCTGCCCTCGTACACCGCGAAGTTATGCGCCTCCTGACCGGCAGGCTCCGAAGCGGCAGAGAGAGCAACGAATCGAGCCCGGTACACCTCACCTGACTCAACATTCTTAGCCGCGAAGAGCGGCGGGCTCTTCACAAAAGACGAATCGCAGAAATCTGCAGTCTGCACAAAGGACGCACCGTAGAACTCCGCGCCCGCCTTAAAAGTCACATCACGGAACCCAGCGAGCCCCTCAAATGTAGCCCGGCTAAAATGCGCATCGTCGTAGAAGGTTGCCGCGTTAAACCCGGCATGCCCCTCAAAGACCGCCTCACGGAACTCCGCAACTCCCGCAAAATCCGTCCTGAAGAAGCTCGCATTACCGCCAAAAGATGACCTAAAGAACCCAGCGTTCCCCTCAAAAGAAGCACCGCTAAAGCCCGCATCCGCCGCAAACGTAGTGTCGCGGAAGTCAGCGTGCCCTCCAAAAGAAGCCTCGCGGAAGTCAGCATTAGCATTGAATGTCACCCAGCGGAAGAATGCATCACCAGCAAAGCGCGCGTTACTAAAGTCCGCCGTTCCCATGAAAGTTACGTCGCTAAAACGCGCATCCTGGTCAAAGACCGCCCGGGTAAAGTTCGCGTCGCCCACAAAAGCTACCCCGCTGAAATCTGAACCGTTGCAGAACCTCGCCGCAGAGAAATCGGCGTTCTC
>ERZ772942.369-NODE-369-length-19104-cov-4.030605_pt1 | contig 19104 bp, 10 predicted proteins | sample MGYA00511135_ERZ772942 | MGnify/ENA primary metagenome ERZ772942 (study PRJEB29015, sample SAMEA2738099) | human oral metagenome | biome: human oral; feature: human-associated habitat; material: saliva | place: China | collected 2265 ... | reverse complement strand
CTGAGACTGCTGCCACTGCCGATTCGCCCGCACCAAAGTCGCAGCATCAAACCCCTGAGGAGTCTGCGCCGCACGCAACATCGCACGCTGCGGCGCCCCCACAACCTGCTCCGCTCCATCAACAACTTTGATCGTATCCACCACCGGCAACGCAGGAATCACCCCACGCGCCCCCGCAGCCACAGCATCAATCACCCGCTCAATCATCGCGGGCGGAGTCAAACAACGTGCAGCATCATGCACCACAATCGTGGCCTCACCCTCACCCGGACAACCCAACAACTCATACGCGTGCTGCACGCCCCTCCAAGCACTATCCGCACGCTCAGCACCCCCCTCAATCACACACACCCCAGGCTGGCTTCCCAGCGCAACCACCGCGGCGTCATCACGCATATCCGCCGACACCGTGACAACCACATGATCCACCCCAGCAGCACGCACCCCCGCAAGGGCACGATCAAGCAAACACCTGCCCCCGAGCTCCACCAAAGCCTTCGGCTTATTCGCCCCCAAACGAGTACCCGAACCCGCCGCAACAATCACCGCAGCAACACGTCGAATACACACAAGAAAAACCCAACGCCACTAGTATCGCCGAACGCCGGCAGCCACCCCACGCCACCGGCACAAACGACTAGTCGTCAAAATCCAAGTCATCAAGATCAACATCGTCGGCAAGCTCGGGCTTAGGCTCCTCTGCCACACCCTCGCTCTTCTGACGCTCCAACGTCGCCAACATCTGAGCATCAAGCTCATCTGCCTTCTTCTCGTCAACGTTTTCAGCCAACGCCAACTCGCCCACCAACACCTGACGAGCCTTCGCCAACATGCGCTTCTCACCAGCAGACAAACCACGGTCCTGATCACGGCGCCACAAATCGCGCACAACCTCAGCGACCTTATTAACATCACCAGAAGCCAAACGCTCCTGATTAGCCTTGTAGCGACGAGACCAGTTACCGGCCTCCTCAACATCAATCTCACGCAGCACAGAGAAAACCTTCAACAGGCCTTCCTCCCCCACCACGTCGCGGACACCCACCAACTCCGCATTCTTCGCAGGCACACGAACCGTCAAATCCGACTGGTGGATCTGAAGGACCAGAAACTCCAGTGTCTCCCCTCCCATCTCGCGCTGCTCAATCGCCTCAACGACTGCGGCACCGTGGTGGGGGTAGACGACAACGTCCCCGACCTTAAAATCCATTGACTACTCCTATGGCCTTGAAGATTTCAGATAGTCGATGCTACCACGTCCGGGGGCACAGAAATAGGCCAGGCCCCATCTAACGACTAGACTAATACAGTGGATAACCGCACACTCGAGCCACACAACCCGAGTGCGCACAACAAGCAGCAAAAAGAAAAGGACGAACCTGTGATCTCCAAGAAGTTGACGGTGGCCGTACTCGCCGGAGCAACCCTAACCTTGAGCGCTTGCGGTGCTGGCCAGATCTCCCAGACCGCCAACCAGGTAGCCGCTGTCGATGGCGCCTCCGCCACCGACGAGCACATCGCCGTCCGCGACGTCACTGTCCTGGTCGACGACGAAGGCGAAGCAGCCCTGAAGTTCACCGCAATCAACCTCAACCCGGTTGGTTCTGACGCCCACACCCTCAAAAAGGTGACCGTCGGCGACCAGACCGTGAAGTTCGACGACGAAGACCTCACCATCGAGCCGAACTGCAGCCTCGTCGCAGACAGCGAAGCAGGACTCGACAAGCTGGTCCAGGACAAGGAAGCCTGCATCACCTACGTCGCCAACACCGTCGACAACCCCGGCTTCGCACTCGGCGGCAACAAGGAAGTGACCTTCGAGTTCAACGATCTGAGCGTCACCACCGATGCCACCATCGCAGCCCCCGTTCTCGATGCCGGATCCGATCACCCCCGCGAGAACACCCCCGAGCACGCCGGCCACAGCCACTAAAGCTCATCGCTCTAGCCGGCCCCAACCGGGGAGCTAGTTTCCTTCAAGGCACCGCACAGCCCTGCGGTGCCTTTTTTATATCTTTTATGGTCAGCGTGCCAAAATGTGCGCATTTAGCCCCCTTCCGATCACATTTCCCCACGTCGGCTCTCGCGCGGCGGCCTAGATGCGCACATTTTGGCACCCGACAACAGCAAAAGGGCGGGCCGCGCACATCGTGCACGACCCGCCCTTGAACATGGTCTGCTAGCTTGCGCTAGCTATCACCGCTTATTTGCAGTGCTTGCCCTTGCTCTTGCTTTTGCGGCGGGAACCGATCAGGCCAGCGCCTGCGGCTGCCAGGGCAATACCTGCCACACCGAATCCGATGACATCTGCACCGGTCTGAGCCAGCGCGGTCGGGTTCTTAGCGATACCCTTGATGCCTTCATCGGTCTTGGCGATGCCCTTGCCCTCGACGGCAGGAGCCTCGGTAGCTGCTGCGGGAGCTTCCGGTGCCGGCTGCGGATCGGAGGAGCCGATGTGGTGTCCGAGGAACGGAATCAGGCCAAGCAACGGCCACCAGGGGACGCGGCTGTCCTTGTGCGAGGTGAACTCTGCGGTGTCCTCATCAGAGGTGACCTTTTCACCAGCAGGGGTGTTACCGGTCGCCATCGCGGTGTTGACCACGCGGCCGGCATCGGCATCCTTGTCGGTGACAATGTAGTCCGCTGCTGCGCACTCGGTGCTCTCGTTCGGGGCGAGAGTCTTGGCCTTACAGCTGACCTCAACACCAGCATCAACCAGCTTCTTGTCGTACACCGCGACATCACTGAGGGTGATATCACCGGTGTTGGTGACGGTGAAGACGTACTTCACCTTGTCGCCAGCGGTGTAGCTGTCCTGCTTGTCCGCGATCTCCTTGGTGATGTTCAGGCCAGTGACCTTAGAGACCTCAACCGTCTTGGTCGCGGTTGCTTTCAGCGGCGGCTGCTCGTGGTAGCTACCGGTTGCGGTTGCGGTGTTGACGATGCCTTCACCTGCATCTACATCGGCCTGATCGACAGGCTTAGTGAATGTACAGGTTACGGTTTCATCAGGCCGCAGGGTTGCGGTGCCTTCTGCCACTGCAGGATCTGCACACTTGAGCTGACCTTTGGCCGCCATCGGATCGTTGATACCAACATTGTTCAGCTCGGTGGAGCCTGTGTTGGCGACAGTGAGGGTGTAGGTGATGGTGTCACCAGCCTTCACTAGAACCTGGCTAGCTTCCTTGGTCAGGGTCAGTGCAGACTTGCCGGTACGGGCGGTTGTGCTGGATTCCTCAGACTCAACCGTGCTGGGCTTTTTGGGCTTCGGCTCGATCGGGTTGAGGGGCACAATGTTGCTGATCGCACGGATCGGCGTGGTACCTGCAACGGTAGCCACATTGTTGATAGTGCCTGCTGCGACGTCAGCTTCGGTCACCGTGTAGTCAGAATCGGAGTGGCACATGGTTTCTGCACCAGCAGCCAAGTCGGTTGCTTCACAGGTGACGGTGATGCCGTTGTCTTCGAGCATCTTGTCCTTGATGACAAGTTTGCTGATCGAGGTCTCACCGACGTTTTCGACCTTGAAGGTGTAGCGAATCTTGTCGCCAGCCACGTAGGGCTCCTGCAGGTTGTCGATCGTCTTGGTGAGCTTCAGCAGCGGGGTCTGTTCCTTGAAGGGCACCTTTGCTTCGGCCTGAACCGGGGTGACCTTCTTGTTGCCGTACTTGCCGGACACGCCAGCGATGTTGACAGACCAGTCGTAGGAGTCCACATCGGACTGCAGCACCTTGAAGGAGGCCTTACAGACGATGCTTCCGCCAGCCGGGAGGCTTGCGCCTGCGCCGCCCCATGCGGCGTCATCATCACAGGTAATGGTGGCTTCGCGCTCGGGCTCTTCCAGCATGCCGGCGATAACGTCGTCGGTGATGATCACGTTGTCGATGCGGGTGTTACCAGCATTCTTCGCGGTGATCGTGTAGTTGACGGTGTCGCCTGCCTCGCGTTCTGCGTCCGGGTTATCCGCGACCTTGTCGATGGTCAGTGCAGGGATGCCGGTGCGGAAGTTAGCGGTCGACGGAGCCGACTTGACGTCCTGACCACCAGGAGTTGTACCACCGGTGGTCTTGCCGCTGGCGGTTGCAGTGTTGGGCACGAGACCCATTTCTGCTTCCTCCGGGGTGACCTTGTGGGTCTTGGCAACGCAGGTGCGCTCGTCACCGGGTGCCAGTTCGCCACCGCCACAGTCAAAGGCTTCGCCGAACATCGGGTCAGAAACCTTGATGTCCTTTAGGGTGACGTCGCCTGCGTTGCGGACAACGAAGCCGTATTCGACGGTGTCACCTTCGACGAATTGTTCGCCTTCGGGCTTGTTGGTGATGGTCTTTTCCAGCTCCAACTTCTTGGCGTTGGCCACGGTGATGGTGGCGGAGTCGCTCTTCTTCGGTGCCTTCGCCTTATTGGTCTTGCCTTCGGCAGTGGCGGTGTTGGTGATCGGCTTTTCGGCGTTGACGTCGTCTTGGGTGACGGTGATCGTAGCTTCGCAGGTTACGGAATCACCCTTGGCGATCTTGTCTGCACCTTCGGGGCAGTTGAGGTCGACGTCGTGACCGTCCATGTTATCGGTGACTTTCACGTCGGTCAGGTCGGTCGGGCCGTCGTTGGTGACCTTAATGGTGAAGGTTGCCTTCTCGCCAGCCTTGTAGGGGCCGGGGTTTGCGATTGCCTTGTCGATCGCCAAGCTGGGCTTGCCGATGTCGACGGTTGCGTCGTCTTCGTCCTTAACCGGGTCATTGTTGTGAACCTTGTTGTTCGGCTTTAGGCCGACAACGGTTGCCTTGTTGACCAGGGTGGGGCTGTCTGCCTCTTCTGCGGTGACGACGTGCTTGTCGGCGGTGCAGGTGGTCTTGGCGCCGGGCGCGAGCTCGGTTTGTTCACAGGTGACGCCGTTTTCGAACATCGGGTCGGTGACCTTGACGTCATGCAGGGTCACGTCACCGGTGTTTTCAACAACGAAGCTGTATTCGACTTCGTCGCCTTCGACGTAGATCGGCTTGGGGTCAACCACGGTCTTGGTCAGCTTGATGCCGGCCTTTGAGGAGACAGAAACCTTAGCTTCTGCCTGGGGTCCCTCGACCTTGTTTTCACCGAAGTTACCGGCGGTGGAGGCGGTGTTGACGATCTGTTCGCCAGCGTCGACCTCGTCCTGGGTAACGGTCGTGGTGCCGAAGCATTCAGCCTTCTGACCGATAGCAAGGGTGCCAATTTCAAGGCCATCGATGCGTCGGCCGTCGACCATGCAGTAGACGTCTTCCGCGTCGGCGAACATCGGGTCGTTGACGACGACGTTGTCTACCGGGGTGATGGCGTCAGCCGGGTTGGTGACGGTGACCTTCCAGGTGACCTTGTTGCCCTTGACCAGGTCAACCTGCTTTTCAGAGGTGACGGCCTTGGCGATCTCCAGCTTCGGGGTACCGGTATTGAAGGTCGCCTTGGATTCTTCCGACTTCACGCGCTCTGCGAGCGGGGTGTCGGCGTTCTGTCCGGGCTTGGTCGCGTTGGCGGTTGCCACGTTTTCGATCTTGCCGTTGGTTGCAGCGTCTTCTGCGCTGACTTTGTAGTCAGCTGTGCATTCAACGCTGGCGTTGGGGGCGATGGGGCCTTCACCACAGGAGATTTCGTCTGCGCCAAGCTTGGAGTCCAGAACCTTCGGGTTGTCGAGGGTTTGGGTACCGGTGTTGGTGATGACGAACTTGTAGGTGACGGGCTCGCCCTGTGCGTACAGCGCCTTGGGTTCGACGATGGACTTCTCGAGCTTGATGGAGGCCTTGACGTTCAGCGGTGCGCTGGCTTCGTTGTTGGCCTTCTTCTGCTCTTCGGTCTCGACGACGTTGTCCGCGGTGCGGTACTTGGCGCTGACGTCGGCACGGTTGTCGATCTTGGTGAGGGTGTCTAGGTCTTCCTGGGTCACCTCGGTGGTGACGGTGCAGGTGACCTTGGTGCCCTGTGCAAGAGTGCCGGCGGCAGGGTCGAAGCCGTCGGGGCAGACGATGTCTGCGCCTGGGCGTTCGTGGGTGAATACGTCGGTGATTACGACGTCATTGAGGTCCGTGGTGCCAGTGTTGGTCACGGTGATCTCGTAGACGATCTGATCGCCGAAGTTGTAGCTGTCCTTCTTGTCCTTGATGGACTTGGCCAGATCAACCTTGGGGGTACCGACGACGACCTTGGCCTCGGAGGTTGCTTCTGCCTTTTCACCTTGGACGTTCTCGCCAGTCACTGTGGCGGTGTTGTCGTAGGTGTCGCCTTCTGCATCCTGCGGGGTGAGCACGTGGGTTGCGGTGCACGTCATGTGCTCATCGGGTGCCAGTTCAGTCTTCGGGCACTTGAGGTCGCTGACCTTCTCGTCTGCCAAGGTGACGTTTCGCAGCGTGACCTTGGAGGTGTTGTGCACATCGAAGCTGTATTCGACGGTTTCGCCTGCCAGTGCCTTGCCTTCGATTGCCTGGTCGTCTTGCTTGACTTCGGCGGTCTTGGTCAGGGCGATGGAGGGCTTGTATACGGGCACCTCAATGGTTGCGGTCTTCTTCTCGGTCACGACGTCGCGGTTCTTCTCTGCGTTGTCGGGTCGAGTCTTGCCCTTCAGCACTGCGGTGTTGTCGATGTCCTTGCGGTTGTCGACGTCCTTCTGGTTGACGGTGTATTCGACGGTGCACTGGAAGCCTGCGCCGGGGGCGAGGGTGAGCTTGCCGTCAGTGACGTTGAGCTTCGGTGCGTCTTCAGCGCCAGCTTCAGCGTCGAGCGCTACACAGTTGTCAAGGGTGACGGGTGCTTCGTTGGAAAGCTTGCTGTCCTCCAGGGTGACATTGTGCAGGGTGACGTTACCGGTGTTACGGCCGGTGATGACGAAGGCTGCTGCCTCTTTGTTGTCGCGGATGACGCGATCGCTGAGAGCTTCGGGGCCTTGGTCAGCTGGGCGTACCTGCTTAGTGAGTTCCAGAGCGGGGCCGGGTTCGACGATGGGGACAATCACCGAGGACGGATCCGGGGTGACGACCTTGCTCTTGTACTTACCGGTGATGGATGCGGTGTTCTTCAGGATGGCTTCGAGGTCGATGTCTTCCTGAGTGACCTTGCTCCAAGTGACGGTGCAGGAGTACTTGTCGCCGACAGCCAGGTTTGCGCCTTGCTCGGATAGCAGGTCGCCCTTGGCTTTAAGGTCTTCACCTACGTAGGCGGTGCCTTCGGAGTTAGTGATGACGCAGGTCAGTTGATTCTTGAGTTTTTCACTCTCGGTGTCCTTGACCCACTGGTCGTCGAGCTTAACTTCGGTCAGCGGAACATCGCCGTCGTTTTCGCCTTCGATGGTGAAGGTTGCTTCGCCGTCAACGGTTCGCTTGTCTTCCGGATCATTGACAGACTTCGCCACAGTGACGCTTGGGCTAGCCACCCAGTAACCGAAGTTGATGTCACGGATTTGCTCTTCCTGACCACCATTTTGAGCGGGGGAAATTCCCTGGATTACTTGGGTACCGGATTCCCAGGTGCCGTTGTTTTCAGGGTTCTTGCCAGCCTCGGTGTTGATCTCTTGATCATCGAGAGGCTTCACGCGAACCTTGTAGGTACCTGCGGGCAGGTTGTCGAATTCGTAGTGACCGTTTTGGTTCAGCTTGCCTTCACCGAGGGTAATGGTCTGGTAAACCTCGTCACAGTTTTCGACCTCGCCAGCTTTGTTGGTGGTGCACTTAAGCAGCTCAACAATGCGACCGTTGGGCGACGGCTCTTCTTCAGAACCGCGTGATGCATCCTTGTCAACGTCTTGGTAGATGTTGCCACTGATGCGACCTGCGTAAACCTCGGTTTGAACGGCTGCCGGCTGAGGACCAGCGTTAGCACGGGAGTACATCTCTGTTTCGGTGACAACGTAGACGCCGATCTGGTTACGGTAACGATCGCCCGCACGGTTGTCCTTTGCATCGAAGTGCAGGTAGTAGGTCTGGTTAGACTCGGGCAGGAAAGTCTTTGAGCGGAATCGCAGTGCGGTGATCTTTTCGCCACCGGCCTTTGCGGATTCCTTGTACTTTTCCAACTCTTCTTGGGTGAGGTCGCGCCAAGCAGTGGTATTCGGCTTGGAGTCAAGATCGCCCACACCTGGGCGCTTGAACATCGCGCGGCACAGCTCGATATCCGAGGCGTTAGCCGTGGACGGACACATCGAGACCTTCTTGGGGTCATCGGTGGTGAACTGGACCGGGAGGTTCTGGTCGTCGCCGACGTATTTGGGCAGTTCGTCCAACCAGTACTGGCCGTGGAAGTCGGTGCCTTCGCCCTCTGCACCGGTGGACTCGGACTGGCCGTCAAGGTTACGCCCATCACCGTTGTAAGGGAGGACGTCGATGAACTCGGTCGCGCCGAATTGTCCGGTGCTGTAGTTGACGATGTTCACCGCATGGGTGAAATCGGTGCGTGTAGGAACCATGGGGTCAATGACAGACTTGGACAGCTGAGCCACTGTAGCCTGCGGGATGACGATGGTGTCATACTTGGTGGCGCTCCTCAAAGGCGTGTAATTGCCGGGCACCGGCTGCGGCTTCATATCCCACGTGGGATTGTTTGTAGCGTTAGCATCAACCTTCGGCGATCGGCTGTTGGCCAGGCCTTGGTTGACGGTGAGCGTCTGTCCACCACTGGGATCTGTGATCGCAGGCGTGCCAGTCAGGCGCCATTCAGACAGCACGTTGAAGCGCTGGCCGGGGCCTGCCCACACCGGGGTATAGACGTGGAAGCTACGGCTATCGCCCTTGAAGTCACCATGGGGGATCATGCCAAAGTAGCTGTAGATCCAACTGCTCTTTTCCTGCTGAGCGTCAACTGTTTTCTGCATGAGGAAGGGCTGCATGAAGGGGTCGTCGCTGGGATCTGCGGACAGCGCCCAGGTTTGTTCGATGTAACGACCTGCGTCAAAACCACAGTCTTGGGGATTATTAGACTTGGGTGTGTCCTGGATGAAACGCGCATTCGGGGGCAGTTCGGCAGGAACAACATCGAGGCACTTGGAGATGTACACACGGTGGATAACCTGCTCCGGGGGAAGGTTCTGCTCTTCGCGCTTCTTCAGGTAATCCGCGTAGCCTTCTTCACCCAAGCTTTCCTTCATGGTCTTGGAGCTCAGGTAGGCGCTGCCGTTGTTGAAGCCGAGGGCCGGGATCCCACGGTATTCGTATTTTTGGCGTCCGAGCGACTTGATCGCGGGATCAGTCCGGCTGAGGTAGGAGTTGTTGACACCCGCAGAAGGGGTGGAGAAGTATATGCGGCTGCTGGCCACAGGTGAGGCCGGGCCACAAGCAGTCTTCACGCTAGCGAAGTTCGGGGTAGTGACGTACTTAGCACCTTCAAGGTTGATGACACCGGCCTCGTTGGGACCGGGGTTAGTGTGGTCGTCCTTGATGGCGGTTGCGATGACTGCAGGGTCAGCACCTTCGACACGGTAGCGCAGGGTGGTGGGGCTAGTAACTGCCTTCTCACCGGGAAGAACGATGTAGAGGCCGGTGGCCTTCTGGTTCCATTCTTTGCTCATGTCACGGAAGTTGTTCACGCCGTTGGCGTAATCGGCTACGAGTGTCCAGTCTTTGATCTCGCCACAGTTGTTGCCGTCGGCGGGCTGGTCAGTGATGTAGACCTTAGCGTTGGCAAAGACCTCGCCGAGGGGACGGCCGTTTGCAGCGATACCATAATCGAGGCTGATGCGCTGCTCGCCGCGCTTCCAGCCAACGCACACCGCAGCGTTGCTGGAGGCGTTAGCTGGCGACAGGCTGAGGTTAACCCAGCTATCGTTGAGCGGGGCCCTGGGGTTATCGGGAAGTTTCAGGCTGGAAGAAGCAACCGTGTCGTTCTTTGTGAAAGGAACACAGCCGGAGCTTCCGGGCTCGGCAGAGCAGTCGTAAGTCACCTTTTCAACAACCTGCTTGGCGCAGTTATTGTTAGCCATCCCCTTGCCGGGACCAGTGTTGCTCTTGGGATCTGTGGTGCTATCGGTGCAAGTAAGAGTGTTGCCTGGGTCCTGATCCAACCACTTGGGTGCAACCTCAGGGAATTCAGCAGGGACACCGTTGTAGGATTTAACCGGGCCTAGCTTGCCGGTTTCTTTGTCCACAGTGTCCATGCGGGTAATGAATTCATTCTTACCCTCTTGGAACATGTCTTCGGGGATGAAGAATTTGAAAGGAGCACGCTCGCCGCGCGTACCCGGGCTGGTCGTGTAACGCTCCTGAATGTAGGGGTTTCCCTGGTCATCCAGCTTAACGGTGGTTTTCGTACCGTTGTAGTACCCGATAATTTCTCCCGCACGGCCTTTGAACTTCTCCGGCAACTGCAGGGTATAGCGGGTCAGGCTATCGGAGGATGGCGCATTGTAAAGGCCAAGTTCGGGTTTGTAGCTCTTGCCATTCGCGTTCTTCCGGGGGTAGGCATTGGCATCCATGATGTTCCACGAGTTGGTCAGGTTAGACCATGCGCTGATGCCACGGTAGGGCTTACCGGGGTCAATATCGTTGTTGCCATCTGCTTCACACAGTACGGAAGTATCGGCTCCAGGCCCAAGGTTCGCAGGAGTACCACCGAGGTATGTCGGGCTGGTGTCCTCGTAGGTCTGGTTGATCGTCTGGTCCATGCGGTTGGCTTCGACGATGCGCAGATCGCGGTCGGCCTTCAGCACACCGATGAGCTTGCCGTTAGCGCTTGGGCCTTCGTAGATATCTGCACCGAGGCTGAAATCACCAGCCTGGGTTTCCATCACGCGGTTGGGATTCTCAGTCATGGCGGAGCCGAACCAGCCAAGCACCTGAGTGTTGCCCTGGGTCGGCAGGAATCGGATGGTGTAGGTGCCATCTTTGTTGTCCGTCACGGTAGCACCGGTGAGGTTTAGCACTTCGGACTTGTACACCGGGGTGCGAGTGGGCTCGGGGAAGCCTTCGCGGGCTTTTTGGCCAACCCAGCGGGGGCGAATAGTGACAACACGGTCTTCGCTACCGGAGTTCACACTCATACTGAACTGGTATTTCGCGCCACTACCTGCGCAGGCGACGTTGTCTTTGACGCTGTCGTCACCGATTGCGTAGCCCATGGACGAGTTGATGACTCAGGAGCCATCCTTGTCCTGGCCGACGCCGGCCTCGAGCAGAGCAAGGCTGAATTGGATAACTCCATCGCCTTGCTCGTACTGCACCGTGCCAGAAGGTGCGACCGCAGGGGCCGCTGGTGGCGCAGTGTTTTCGCCGGCAGCTACTTGGGCGTGCGCCGCTGGCAGTGGTGCGTTCAATCCCATGGAACCAACCATGAGAATGGAAGCAGCCAATGCTAGAGCACGCCTAGAGAGCACTCTGATTGACATAGATTCTCCAAACCTGTGTGGGTGCGCTTGTACCAAAACTCAGCAGAAGCACATTAAGTACAGAACTTTCCACCTTCTAACAGTACACGTGATTCTCAGGTTCTCCTAATCAATTCTCAGTCGACTCTAAGCTTCGCGGGATGGCCTAACCTTAGAAACATGGCTAAGAAAGTTCGTCCCGTCCACGTGTGTACCGATTGCGGTTACCAGGCCCCTAAGTGGCTTGGTCGTTGCCCAGAGTGCGGGGCCTGGGGAACCTTGAATGAACAGCTTCCTTCGCAGCCCTCCACGCAGGCAGTTTCTGGGCAGTCGACTACTCCTCAGCCGATCACATCGATCCCCTTAGACGCAACCACAGCTACGACGACGGGCATAGCTGAGCTGGATCGTGTTCTTGGTAACGGTTTGGTACCGGGTTCGGTTGTTCTGCTGTCCGGCGAACCTGGTGTGGGCAAGTCCACACTGCTTCTTGACGTCGCGGCGCATGCGGCGCGCGCGAACAATGGACAAAACAAGGTGCTGTACGCCACCGCCGAGGAGTCGACGGGCCAGGTACGTTTGCGCGCTGAACGCACCGGAGCTTTGGACGAGAACTTGCTGCTGGTTGCCGAATCCAACTTGGATACCATCTTCCACCATGTAGATAAGCTAAAACCAACGCTGATCGTGGTCGACTCTGTGCAGACTATGCATGCACCGGGTGTGGAAGGCGTGCCTGGCGGCGTCGCCCAGTCTCGTGCAGTGACCGCAGCGTTAACCACCCTGGCTAAAACCACCGGAGTCTCAGTGATTCTGGTGGGACATGTGACCAAGGATGGAAATGTCGCTGGTCCTCGAGTTCTGGAGCACCTGGTCGATGTGGTTTTGCACTTCGAGGGCGACAAGCACTCCTCACTCCGCATGCTTCGGGGTTTGAAGAATCGCTTCGGCGCTACAGATGAGGTCGGCTGTTTTGAACAAACTGCGAACGGCATCCGGGAAGTCAGCGATCCAAGTGGGTTGTTCCTTTCCTCTCGTGACGCCACCCCGGATGGGACAGCCATTACCGTAGCGATGGACGGGGTGCGGCCGATCCTGGCAGAGATTCAGGCACTCCTGATGGAGACACCGGCGAAGAACCCTCGGCGCGCAGTGACGGGTCTGGATTCCACCCGTGCGCCGATGGTGCTGGCGGTTCTAGCGGCGCGCGCCGGCCTGCAAACCGCCGACAAGGAGGTCTACATCGCTACCGTTGGCGGCATGAAGATCGGTGAGCCCGCGGCCGACTTGGCGGTAGCGATGGCCACGGCGTCAGCACTAACCCGCACTCCCCTGCCGCAGCGCACAATCGTGATCGGGGAAATTGGCCTCGCCGGCGAGCTCCGTCGAGTGCCCAGTTGTGACAAGAGGCTCGCTGAGGCCGCCCGTCTGGGCTTTGAACGCGCGATCGTTCCGCGTGGAAGCGTGCAAGCAAAAGACACCCCGCTGGTTGTCAGCGAGGTGTCGACTGTGGCGCAGGCACTGGAGTTTCTTAAGAAATAACCTCTAGTGCCCGGGGCTGAAACTAAAAATTTTAAGCTTCTTTTCAGGCGGTTACAGCAGGTTAAAGGGATGTGCCTCGGAAGGGTTGTTGCCAATGACGGTGTGCAGGAAGTAGCTGCCTGCTGGCACCGGGTTACGCTGGCCGCATTGTCCGGGCTCGGAATCGGTGCGCGACCACACTGCGCGGTAGTAGCGTTCGGAACCTGCGGGGAAGATTCTGGAGGTTCCGTCTACCGGCTGGTTGCAGTCTAGGTCGGACCAGACGCGACGGTTGGTGGACAGGTTATAGACTTCAAAACGCAGGGGGTTGTCGCGAAGGTCGATGGTGCAGTCCGCGGCGGTTGGGTTCTTCACCGTCATGTAGAACTCTGGCAACTGTCCTTCCTCGTAGGAGGGCTTGTCGCTCGTGGCGCTAATCTGCAGGTCGGACAGTTCACAGCTCTGCTTTTTGGGCTCTTCCACTGTGTCTTTACTGCCCTTTTCGTCCTTGTCGCCCTTTTCGTCTTTGTCGCCTGCGTCTTTGCTGTCCTTGTCAGCTTTGTCGGCATCTTTTTTATCCGATGACGCCGCCTTGTCGTCACCGTCTTTGCCTGCCGACGCCCCATCGGTCCCCTTTGCCGGGTATGGCGCATCGGATGTCACTGCTGCGGCCGACTGATCTGGCTGGTCGGCTGAACGGTTGGAAAACAGCTGCATCACCCCGAGCAGCAGCGCGACAACAGCAAGGAGTACGACGACCGCCGCGACGCGACGTCGTACGTAAATAACCTTGGGCAGACGATTGTGTTCAGTCACACTGCACACACTAGCCGGCGGATGCGTGAAGCTTAGACTTCCACGCCGATTTCAACGACAGGCTCTGCCAGGCCATCGGACAGGCGGTAACGCACGCCGACGATACCCATGCGGCCTTTGGCAACTGCGGCTTTGATCTCCGGCGATCGGCTCATGATCTGGTCGACGGTCTCCGCCACATGGTGGGCCTCAAATTCTTCTGTGGTGGACTTGCCCATGGCGCGGGCTTCCAGAATGGAGGGGCTGACTTTTTCGATCAGCACGCGCTGGAAGCCACCCGGGATTTCGTGGCCATCCAAGGCAGCTTGCGTCGCAGCGACTGCGCCACAGGATTCGTGGCCGAGCACCACAATCAGGGGCACATGCAAACCTTGCACCGCATATTCAAGCGAGCCAAGCACCGCCAAGTCAATGATCTCCCCGGCTGTACGGATGACGAAGATGTCGCCCAAGCCCTGGTCGAAGATCATCTCCACCGGCACGCGGGAATCCGAGCAGGCCAGAACAACTGCGCAGGGTTCCTGGCCCGCGGTGAGCTCCACGCGGCGACGGTGATCTTGGTTTGGCCGCGTTTCCTCGAAGTTCATAAAACGACGGTTGCCCGCCTGCAAGGCTTCCCAAATCGCGTGGGGTGTCCGCTCAGCATTTCTCATGAGAAACATTGTGCCCCACGACACCCTCGCTAACTACTTAGCTTGGCTTCCGCTGGCTATTTCTGGAACACTGACACACTTAGAATGAACGCTCGAAACCACGCCCCCAGCCGACCAACACAGTTCGATTACCGCGCACTGTGCGATTGGTATGCGGCCAACGCTCGCCCCCTGCTATGGCGACGACCAGGCACAACAGCCTGGGGTGTTCTTGTTTCAGAGGTGATGAGCCAACAAACCCCCGTCGCCAGGGTGCAACCGATTTGGCAGCAGTGGATGGATCGATGGCCCACCCCGCAAGACTTTGCAGCGGCATCGCGGGCTGCCATTCTCCGCGCGTGGGGTTCTTTAGGTTACCCCCGTCGCGCCCTCCGGCTTCACGAATGCGCCCAGGAAATCACCGCCCGATACGGCGCCGAATCGAACGCAAGGGAAGGTTCCGAGCCCGTTCCAGAAGACTTGGCGGAGCTGCTGGCACTGCCAGGTATCGGGGACTACACGGCGCGAGCAGTGCTGTGCTTCCACTACGACCACAACGTCGCCGTCGTCGACACCAATGTGCGCAGAGTCTACGCCCGCGCCGTGTCCGGAAATTATCTTCAAAGCCCGGCAAGAGCCTCTGACTTAAGGAAGCAACAAGCACTTGTTGACGCCGCGCCCGACGACGTTCACGGGCCGACTTTCTCTGTCGCAATGATGGAGCTTGGGGCGTTGGTATGCACGGCGTCATCACCTGATTGCGGACACTGCCCCATTCAGGCGTCTTGTGCCTGGCAGCTGGCAGGAGCGCCCGCCCCCTCAGAGCAGGAGCTGGCGCAGGCGAAAAAGCGAGTGCAGAAATTCGCGGGAACTGACAGGCAGGTGCGCGGCATCATCATGAAGGCTCTGCGCGAATCCGACTCCCCCGTTACAAAAGGCACCATCGATCTGCTGTGGCCCGATGCTGCACAACGAGACCGCGCTCTGCTTGGTCTCCTAGAAGACGGCCTAGTTGAACAACTAGACACTGGTTTCGCTCTGCCAGCCTAAAACCCTCAGCAAGACACAAAGAAGCCGTGATTAGAGGTTCTAACCACGGCTTGTCTTTTGGCGCTACGTCAGCGGTTTACTTCTTCCAGCGTCCCCGGAAGGTGAAGCCACCAGGAAGTCGCACCCACAGGCCACCGCGACTGTTGACGGTAACCGGACCCAGCTTTGTGGAGCCGGACACACCAGAGCCGGATACGTTGATCCAGGAGTTCTTACCGACTTTTTTACGTTTGCGGTAGTTCAGTCCCGTTGGGGTAATGCTCTTGCGTGCCATGTTGTGCTCCTCGTGCTGGTTGTCTAGCCCACTGTATAAGGATTGTAGAGGCTAGTTGCTATCGCCGTCGGATTCCTCATCAGCCAGCGCAATGGCATTGTCGATTTCCAACTGTTCAGCGGTGGAATCCTCCGGCACGGGCTGCTCCGACGCGTCCGACACCTGGCGGATCGCGTCAGCTACCTCGTGGCTAACATCCGACAGCTCTGGCAGGGGCTTCGGCTTGGCGGAGAACGTCAAGGTGGCCTTGGCAGAGGTTGGGTCTTCGCCCTCCACATCGACTACTACGATCTCGCCTGCACCGATCTCACCGAACAGGATCTTTTCGCTCAACGCGTCTTCGATCTCTCGTTGGATGGTGCGGCGCAGCGGGCGTGCACCAAGGACCGGGTCGAAGCCACGCTTTGCAAGCAGCTGCTTTGCCTGATCGCTGACCTCCAGGCCCATATCCTTTTCATCCAGAGCCTTAGACACGCGGCCCAGAAGCAGATCAACCATGTCGACAATCTGATCCTGCGTGAGCTGATGGAACACCACGACGTCATCAATGCGGTTCAAGAACTCGGGGCGGAAGTGCTTCTTCAGCTCGTCGTGCACCTTGTTCTTCATGCGTTCGTAGCGGCCGGTTTCGTCCTGCTCGCCGGTACCGGAGAAGCCCATGCCCACAGCCTTGGAAATGTCCTGCGTTCCAAGGTTGGAGGTAAAGATCATGACGGTGTTTTTGAAGTCCACCACGCGACCCTGGCCGTCGGTGAGGCGGCCTTCCTCAAGCACCTGCAGGAGGGTGTTGTAGATCTCCTTGTGTGCCTTTTCGATCTCGTCGAAGAGAATGACAGAGAAGGGCTTGCGGCGCACCTTTTCGGTCAGCTGGCCGCCTTCGTCGTAGCCTACGTATCCGGGGGGTGCACCGAACAGGCGGGAGGCGGTGAACTTGTCGTGGAACTCACCCATGTCGATCTGGATGAGCGCTTCTTCGTCGCCGAAGAGGAACTCCGCTAGGGCCTTGGACAGCTCGGTTTTACCCACACCGGAGGGGCCGGCGAAGATAAAGGAACCGCTGGGACGCTTGGGGTCCTTCAGGCCTGCGCGGGTGCGGCGGATGGCGCGGGAGACAGTCTTGACTGCGTCGTCCTGGCCAATGATGCGCTTGTGGAGTTCTTCTTCCATCTTGAGCAGACGTGAAGATTCTTCCTCCGTCAACTGGACCACGGGGATGCCGGTCCAGTTGCCGAGGACTTCGGCGATCTGCTCTTCGCCGACCTCAAGGATTTCCTCAAGTTCGCCGTTGCGCCACGCCTTTTCCTTTTCAGCGTGCTCCTCATGCAGCTGGCGTTCGGTATCGCGCAGGCCTGCAGCCTTTTCGAAGTCTTGGGCATCGATAGCTGCTTCTTTTTGGCGGCGCACGTCGGCGATCTTTTCGTCGATGTCGCGCAACGACTGCGGTGCGGTCAGACGCTTAATGCGCATGCGTGCGCCGGCTTCGTCGATAAGATCGACGGCCTTGTCAGGCAAGAAGCGGTCGTTGATGTAGCGGTGCGAAAGGTTCGCAGCAGCCGCCAGCGCAGAGTCGGTGATGGACACACGGTGGTGCGCTTCGTAGCGGTCGCGCAGACCCTTGAGGATCTCAATGGTCAGGTCGACACTGGGCTCCGGGACGTTGACGGGCTGGAATCGGCGTTCCAACGCGGCGTCCTTTTCGATGTGCTTGCGGTATTCATCGAGGGTGGTTGCACCGATGGTCTGCAGTTCACCACGAGCTAGTTTGGGTTTCAGCAATGACGCCGCGTCGATTGCGCCTTCTGCGGCACCTGCGCCAACCAGGGTGTGGATCTCGTCGATAAACAGGATGATGTCACCGCGCTGGTTGATTTCCTTCAGAACTTTCTTGAGGCGTTCCTCGAAGTCACCGCGGTAACGGGACCCTGCAACAAGGGAGCCCAGGTCGAGGCTGTAAAGCTGCTTGTCGCGCAGGGTTTCGGGCACGCGGCCGTTAACGATGTCGAGTGCGAGGCCTTCGACTACGGCGGTCTTACCGACACCGGGTTCACCGATCAATACGGGGTTGTTCTTGGTTCGGCGAGACAGCACCTGCATGATGCGCTCAATTTCCTTTTCGCGACCCACCACTGGGTCGAGCTTGCCGTCCTTGGCGGCTTGGGTGAGGTTGCGGCCAAACTGGTCTAGAACCAAGGAGTTGGAGCGTTCGCCCACTCCCCCGGAGGACGCGGGACCGCCCATGGTTCGGGAGCCGGAGCCTGCACCGACGGTATCGCCGGAGTCTTCTACCTCTGGGGAGCCGCCGTTGCCCTCGTAGCCTGACAGCAGTTGGATAACCTGTTGGCGAACCCTGGGCAGGTCGGCGCCGAGCTTGACTAATACCTGGGCCGCTACGCCTTCGCCTTCGCGGATGAGGCCAAGGAGGAGGAATTCAGTACCGATGTACTTGTGCCCCATTTGCAGACCCTCGCGCAGCGAGAGCTCAAGGACCTTCTTAGCGCGGGGAGTAAACGGGATATGCCCCTTGGGAGGGGTGGTGCCGTGGCCGATAATTTCTTCAACCTCTTGGCGCACAGCAGCCAGGGAAATGCCGAGGGACTCTAGTGCCTTCGCGGCTACACCTTCACCCTCGTGGATCAAACCCAGGAGGATGTGCTCGGTACCGATGTAACTGTGGTTAAGCATCCGTGCTTCATTTTGAGCAAGGACGATAACTCGCCGTGCCCTGTCGGTGAACCGCTCAAACATACCAAAACCCCTTTAACCTAAACGTGTCGATATATGCACTCACTGTAACGCGGGATTCGGCCCGACATTGCAACAAAAAGGGCCTCCACAGCCAATCAGAGACAAACGATGCGTAAAATCCCTGGTCAATAGGCATTTTTCTACCTGTACGCCGGTAGCGAACACCATGAAAAATCGGTGGAAAATTGCAGGAAATAGCAAAACGGCACTCGGGATGGATAACCATCACCAGAGTGCCGTTGTTATTCAACGCGAAGGGCGAAAACCTTTAAGTTTTAAGCCTTCTTGCGTCGGATTAGAGCAATGCCAGCCAAGCCAAGCAACGCTGCTACAAACATCAAGCCTGCGGTGTTAGCACCGGTAGCGGCCAGCTGCTTGCGGGGAGCCTGAGCAGGCGCCTGAGTAGCAGCCGGAGCCGGATTGGACTTTTCGATGCCCTTCACCGGAGCGGCCGGAGCCTCGGTGGTGGTCTTAGGCAGACCCTTCACTGGGGTGGGCTGTGTCGGCTGAGCGGGCGTGCTGGGGCCAACCTTCGGGGTGGAAGAACCGCCACCCATGATCAGCGGGATCAGCGGAACGAAGGGGATCAGGATGAGCCACCAAGGAATCTCGCTGCTGCTCGGGGGAGTGGAAGGCGGGGTCGGCTCAGACGGCTTCGTGGGAGGCGTGGTCGGCTCAGACGGCTTAGACGGCTTAGTAGGAGGCGTGGACGGCTCAGACGGCTTAGACGGCTTCGTAGGAGGCGTGGACGGCTCAGA
>ERZ772942.367-NODE-367-length-19163-cov-3.002617_pt1 | contig 19163 bp, 10 predicted proteins | sample MGYA00511135_ERZ772942 | MGnify/ENA primary metagenome ERZ772942 (study PRJEB29015, sample SAMEA2738099) | human oral metagenome | biome: human oral; feature: human-associated habitat; material: saliva | place: China | collected 2265 ... | reverse complement strand
GTCGTCGAACTGCGGCCCACGGGAGAGAGGACGGGACACGATGAGGCTCCTTGCCTGAGGGTACCGATGGGGTCTCTACGACCCCGAGGCTACGCCACCGGCGCCCCGGACACGAGGAGCCGGCGGCCTTGCCGAGTGCGTCACAATGTCAGGCCCCTGACGTGCATGCCCCACAGCACCGGATCGAGAACCCTGAACGGAGAGATACCCCGTTCGGTGAGCTGCTCGTTGTGCCTCGGAGACTCACCGACCGCAGACACAGCGAAGTGCCGATACTCATGGATCTGCCGGTTCGTCTTGGCCTGCTCAGCCAGGAGCGTCACCGACTTCTCTCCGATCAGCTGGAAGAGCGACCTCACCTCAGCATCCAGGAAGTCGAGGTCCTCCATGAGCAGCCTACCGGCGTCAGGCTCCTGCATACCAGCCAGGATCATGGTGTCATCCCGGTTGACGTGTGCCGCCGGATTGGCCAGCGCCGGCGCCATCGGGCTCATCGCCTGGGGCAGCTGATGCAGGGAGTCGAACTTGGAGACCGTCAGGGCCAGGAGCGCCCGACCGGACTCCATGAGCCCCATGATCGCCGGCAGCACCTCCCCGGATCGCGCGCCCAGTCTTCCCTTATCGACGTCCGGAATGATGCCGGAGAGCACCTGACGCACCGAGTCCAGCAGGATCGGGTCGAAGAGGAAGATGACCAGGTCGGCTCGATCGTGGAAGCTGAACGCGGGCGGCCGACCAGTGAGGTTCTCGATGTCCTCGCCCGGAACATCCCGCATCACGATGTACAGGCGCCCCGACCGAGCCCCCGAGACCTCCCAGATCAGAGGATCGCTCTCTAGGAAGACCCCCACACCCAACGGGTGGGTGCCCTCCATGGCCACATTCTCCTTGAACAGCGGCCGATAGTACACGGAGTTATAGGCGTCCTGGGTGCGGCGCGTGTACGGCTGCACCGTGCACGCCCTCTCCTGCGCATACCGACGCAGCACGTTGACCATGACGGCGATATAGACGGACTTACCCGCCCCCCGCGCTCCCGTGATGGCCATGGTGAACACGTTGGCATCGCGCCAGCCCTGCGGAAGGTCTCGATGGCAGATCCTGCAGATTTCCTGCACGCACATCGACTGGCAACGCCGACACTTCACCGCGCTCGGAAGAACCTTGACGTCCTGCCTCAGAGTCTCCCGATAGAAAGGAGTGCGCTTCATCTCATAGCCGGCGTAAGCAGACGCCTGGGGGTCCGGGACCTCAGCACACCCACCGGTGCACCTCAGGAATATCTCGGACGGAGAGATCGGAGTGAAGCAGTAGGGGCACGCAGAACTCATGATGACGTTCCAATCGACGCATTAGATGAAGCGGGTTGAGCGAGCCAGTCCAGAAGGGGGTCCATGGTGGCGAGAGTCTGCGAGGTGAATGCCGCATCCTCCCGCAGAAGCTCGTTCCACGCATCACCATTGGGCACGAAGTAGGGCGCCCCGCGGTGGGGAGCGAGAGCACGAACGATCTCCGGGCTGCCCAGGACAAGGCACTCGCAGCGTCCCGTCTCCAAGGGAATGTCAGTGACGAAGATGCGCCTGCCCCGGGCATCGGGGTCCACCTGCACTGAGCCGATCCCGCCCATCCCCCTTGAAGACGCATCGACTGAGCCACCGACGCTGAGGGAACGCACGTGAGGTGCCGCGATGCCCAGGGTTGCGTACAAGTCGGCCACAAAGTCCAGGAACGACTCCACGCGGGGCCGGTGCTGCGCCATGGATGCGGAGGCGTCGAGGATGACCTCTGTGACCGTTGGCATCAAGGACGCCCCGGACTCCTGCCTGCGCTTGGCGCACCAGCCCCCCAGCCCGAGCGTCGCCACGCCTCCCTCACCTGGACGGACACGAATCGCGTCACCCTCCAGCGTGAGCTGGAGGAGCGGGGCGCTGGCCTGGCCCGCCACCGGGATTCCCCTGATGAGGTAGGCGTGCTCTCCCCCGGCGGCGTCGAAGGACAGGTCGACGACGCAGTCGCCGGGGAAGGCCTCCTGGGATGACACGTTGGCACGAACGATGACGGGCCGCTCAGCCGACACCGCTCTTCCGGGGAACGCGACGGCATCGCGCGAAGCCCCGAGATACTTCGGAGCGCTCGAGGTCCCCACAACCTCCAGGGTGGCGGGCACGGGAGCGACCAGGCCGATCTCCAGAGCACCCCGGTTGCTCACCGAGAACTCCTTCCACTGCCCACTCGCGAGGATGTCAGGCATTGGCTTTCCTTTCCCACAGCAGTCTCAGTGTCATCTCAGTATCCTCCGACGGCTTCCGGAACCACGACTCGCAGCAGACAGCAGGGTCTTATCGACCCAGCGGCGGGCCCCGGCATCCTGATGAAACAGGTCATAAAGAATCGGTCGCCACAGCTCGACCGCCCCAGCCCCGCCGCGAGCGATGACAGCACGAGCTGTCGCTAAAGCCGCATCATACTTACCTGAGAACAGGCGGGAGGACTCCATTTCACCCTGCCTCAGCTGACTCACCTGCTCATCAACGCGGGCCGCCATGCTTTCTGACATGCGAACGCCACTGCTGAAATAGAGGTTCCGGACCAAGGGCTGCATCAGCACACCCGGCCCGTTGTCATCATCGGAGACCAGGTACTCCGGGTGTCGTTGGAGAATATCGGGAAGCTCCGCCATCACCTGCTCCAGCTTCTGATTCACCGACCGAACCTCGGGGCCGTCCCCTTTCAAGACGACGCCCTCAAGAAGAATGCGCTTGCCGCTCCAGACTCCGGCCAGCAGCACCGCCAGGGCCTTGACCATTGCCTGACGCGCCGGATCGCGGCCGAGGTCGTGATGGTGAGCCGCCAGTGCACAGAAGGCGCTCAGCACGTTGCCAGCATAGTGCAGAGCCTCAACGTCGCTACGACGGCTCATCAGAGGCATCCCTCGACTGAGCACGACCAGGCTCATGGCAGCAGAAGGGGAAAAACGGTGATTCATGCCGATAGTCAGGGAGCGATCAGTGAATCCGTAACTTTCGAGATAAGTCCGGGCCACCTTATCCGCATTCTCCGAGTCATACCTCCTGGCCAAGACCTCGGAGAAGATCTCGTGGAAGTTCTGACAGCCATGAGGGAGGTACTGCAACATATCGGGCGTCGCCTGCTGCGACAGCACCTCGACCACCGTGGGTTGAAGACTGAAGAGTCCCCCCAGGTGCCCCAGCGCGCGGCATGCCCTGCCGGCGTCCTTCCCACCAGCGGCGAGCTGCGTCAAAGCGACCTGCGCTTCGATCTGTACTCGATTCCCGGGCTCGTTGTCCTGGCTCAACCAGTCCAGGACCTCACGACTGAGACTGGGCAGGACCCTTAGTCGCCCAGAGTGCTCCTCGCTATCGAGCTGCCAGCTCACCCGGTCGGCCAGCAGGCTACGGCTGAGCGATGTCGCAGGCACAGCAAGAATCTCACGCTGCTCACGAGAACCGTAGGCGGCCGGCTGCATCATGTCGGCGTATCCCTGCAGGAGGACATCGCATGTCCGGGTCGAGACGCTGACGTGCTCTCGGAGCATACGGTCCAAGACGCGCAGGCCCCCCGCAGTGCCCGGCTGCTCGGCCTCGACACGCTCTTTGGCCTGCGCGAGTGCTGCATCGACCGTGGACCGATGCTCCGGCATCCCGCTCCACTGACGCAGGCAACGGTTGGCCTGCTCGGAGACGGGGCGTTCGAGGTCGGTCATCCACCGGACCTCGCGGCACGCGGCATCGAGGTAGCGTTCGCAGAGCCCACTGACGAGTCCACTCACTGGTGCCCACCGGGGAATCCGAGACAGGCGCGCATACCAGGCGGCGGGGTTATGCGTCGCTGAGCCGAGTACGCGATCAGTCACCACCGCTGCGAGGTAGTCATTACCGACTATCGACCTCGGGTAGCACGACACGAGCTCCACCTCGATGAGCTCCGCCTCATCCTGTGCGCGCGCCTCCTCGTCCTGTGAACAGCTCGGCGTCTCCTCCTGCTGAGGCTCGAGGAGCCCAGGATCGCAGGCCTCGGCCGCGGCCAGCGGCCACCCCGGGCTGAGATCGGAATGATCGGGCAGGAGGCTGAGGACGTCCTTCATTCCTTCGTAGGCGGCGACCCACGCTCCCAGGTCCTGACTCATCAACGCCACCAGGCGTCCCCACGACGTCGTCGGCGCCGGCTCGACAGCGCCGCTCTCGTGGGGGTCGATGACGACCAGGCCCGGTCGAGACTCCCCCATGTTCGTCAGGTCCTGTCTCGGAACGCAGGCCACGTCAATACGAGACTGTAGGAGCATCTCGACATCCGAGGGCGTCAGGATCCTTTGGAGGACGGAGTAGCTCAGGTACCGTCCGGTGGCCGGGGCGCAGGTGCGCAGCAGCGCTCCGATCCACAGGGCGGCTTCATCGGTCGAGGACACTGCGAGGACCACAGTGTTCCTCCTGCGTGCCTGGTCAGACGGCACGCCATCCCATTGGGCGCGGATCGTCTGGAGCAGCCCCGGCTCGAGAGCGTCGGGCATGGCAACCAGGGCCGGGCTCCGCGAGCCGTCGGCCAGGAACTCGGCCACCGTGTCGTCGTCGACGCTGGCGCCGGGTCGCAGCGACGCCGGGTCGGGAAGCTCCGCCTGCCTCACCTGCTCGGGCCCGAAGGGAGTCACCCATCCGAGTGATCTCCACAGGTCAATGGTCCGCAGGTCGGGCGCCGGTTCATGGTGCTTGACAAGCCCCACATGAGTCATGGTGTTGGGCCGTCCCGTTGTGTCGTTCCCCGCCGGAGCGGTGTGGACGAGTACCAGGCCCTCGTCCGTCCAGAACTGTGCCAGGCGTCGATCAGCTGCCGCCACCTCCTGTTCCGTGGGGAATCCGGACAGGGGCGTGACGGGGTTGAGGGTGGGGTCGATCAACGCGTAGAGCGTGCTTGCATCACCGTCACTCAGGCCGGCAGTCTGCGTCATCGTCTGCCACCCCGAGCGTTCTACCCCGTCAACGACATGGTCGACATTGGTGTAGAGAAGCTGCTCGCATCCCGACATCAACCCGACATTCGGATCAGAGTCGTCTCCCACCAGGGTCACCCCTTCTTGATGAGAGCAGACAGGGAAGGATCAACCAGACCGAAGTGCTCGAGCGCCAGATGCCGAGCCTTCTCGTCAATGGCGCTCAGTGGATAGGAGTCGATAACCAGCCGGAAGTATCCGGCAGGGAATTTCGAGTGATCGAACCATAGTGACAGCGGCTGTCCGTTAGGCGGCACCTGGACAGACGTTTCAGCCTGCGGGTGGTTGTCCTTGGTGGGGCGCTCCAGGAACAAGCCGACTCTCTGCCCGTCAGCGGCGTGGAGAGGAAGGTGCGAGGGGTTGTGAAGCAACGCCAGTCCGATGGCTCCCGACTGATCCGGAACCCCCCTGAGGGCCTCAACGGTGATCTCCACGACGGTGTGCCCGAAACGCGCCACCGCTTGACGCATGAAACCGCCCATGACCTTCACGTCGCCCGGCCACTTGAGAGAGTACTGGTAGGTCCACAAGGAGGGAACCTCAATGCTCACGGGCGGTGAGGAGATCTGGGTGCCGGACATGTAGGTGATCGCATTGAGGTGGAGGCGCCCGCCGGGAGCGGGCAGGCCGTTCTTGATGACGCAGCCACCATCAGCCTGGTAGTCCTCATGGGTCACGGACATGAAAGGCGCTGCCGAGGCATCGAACGGAGCGTCCAGAGCCGTCATACGCAGCTCGACAAGAGTCGCATCGCCCGGCCAGGTGAATGTCACCAGATCCCAGTTCAGACGGCGAGTCAGCGTAACGTTCTCGATGCTGGTGGCACGTTTGCGCTGGACGGTCGTGCCGATCGTCACCTCCCCGTCACCGTGGAAGGTCACCGGGGTGAAGTAGATGGTGTCCCACTCATGCCCGTCCGGCCATGGAACCGCAGAGATCGTGCGCAGCTGCCGGGCCGAGGAGTCGAGCTCCTCGATGCCTGCGGCCGCGGTGATAGCCGCATCCTGGGGAAGGCCCGCGCTCGCCAGTGCCTCCTCGGGAACGGTGGCTCGATCGGATGCCGCCGGGTCCACAGGCCTCTGGGTGCGGTAGACCGTCACGGAGGACTGAGACAGCTGGGTCCACGTCAGTCGCAGAGCCGACCCGCGTGCCGGGTCACTCCCTTCGTCGTCAGCAATGCCCAGGTCGACGATCTTCTCGCGTTCCACCTCGGGAGTGATCTGCTGGCGCATCGGCGTGGAGGTGTAGGTCTCCCCGGAGATCTGGGCCTCCACGGCGGCAACGTAGTTGTACTGCTTTCCCCCCACGAGATTCTCAGAGTCCTGAAATCCTGCTCCATTGTTCGGGATCTCGCAGCTGAGCCAAGCACTCCCGCGCAGATAGCGCCCGACCGATTGCTCCAGAGGAAGGCGGGCGGTGCGCACCTTCACCGTGGCCCCGGGGGGAGCCACCGGAGGTTCCCAGGAGGCGTCAACGCACCGGGACTCGGAGTTGAAGCTCAGGGACCACTGCGCCACGGGGTGAACGACGACGCGACTGGCGACTCGCCGGCACTGCCCCAGATACTTCTCGTCATCGCCGAGGCGCTCGTAGCCCCATACGGTGACGAAGCGCACGGCCGTTGTCCACGGGGCCGAGTCCAGTGCATTCAGCCCCTCAGTGACAGCCACCTCGTCGAAGTCATCCGGGCTGTAGGGGTCCTCCAGGTCTGAGATGACCACCCGATAGACCTCGGACTGTTTCGCATCGGGCCAGGTGTAGCGCAGGCTGCCTCCGACGTCACTGACGGTGACCGAGACTCGCCCTCCCTCCTCAGGTCGGTCAAGATCCTCACGCGAATAGTCGTAGGCGGGAAAGATCCACTCGATCGTCTCCTCATCGGAAGGGGCCTGCGGCGCCTGGTCCGGCTCCGGCGTCGGCTCCTCGTGGGTGTCCTCCTGCGCGACGGGAACGTCAGGTGAGGGGGCGTTCCCGGACGGAGTCTCGCCGGCGTCGGATCCCTGCTCCCCCGGCTGGACGCTGACCCCCTCCTTGGGACCGAACCTCCTGTTGAGCATGAGCGCAACCGGCAGGGCCACGGTCATGGTCAGCTCATTGTTCCCGTCCAGCACACGGTCAACGATCTCCTGAGGGGAGAAGACCGTTCCGCCGTCCACATCCTTTCCGGTGAGCATGAGGGACTTCCATGACGAGGCACGGAGGTGCTGCTTGACCTCTTCAGGTGCCTCGTTCATCCATTGCGTCATTGCATGCGTGAATTCACGAAAACTGATAGCCATAATTGAGTGTCCTCAGGGTCGGTATGTGAGGGGAGACAACGGGCTCAGTGACGCTGCCACGGTTGATGTGCTCAGGTGCGGCCCGTTGCCCGCTAGTACTCGAGAGGACCGGACAAGGATTCCGGCCCTGTGGGCGTATCGCCCGGAGCCCCGTTGGAGGAGGAACCGGCGCTGCCAGGAGGCGCCGTCTGGTCCCGTCCGACGTTGAAGTAGTCCATCCCGGCGAGCGGGCCGCTCGGGCTCTGGTCGTGATCCGGGTAGATGAAGTCAGCCGGCGCAATCGGGTTCGTGGTTTCGACCAGCACCATCGTGGGAGACAACCCGTCGTTCCACTGGCTGAGCCAGGCCTGGTCGGGCACTGTCAGGGACTGCGGACCCGAACGGGCCACCGGCCCGAGAACATCGAGCACCACTGATCGTGAGCCCCCGGTCGTCAGATCATGGCAGTAGGCGGAGACCTGACGCCGCTCCCCCGAGGGCGTCATCACCGTGAGCCGGGGGTCGGGGCCCTGATCCCCCGAGAGGATCGCCAGACACTGCTGCCAGATCTGACTCGCCTGGGCCGAGCGCACCCCCTTGGTCTGCAGACCCTGCGCCCAGTTGCTCAAGGCGCTTCCCGCCTCACCGGACTCCGCCGTCAGCACCAGCTGCCGGGTCGCAAGACGGTTGCGCTGCTCAGGGTCCAGGTCCACGCCAATACCGGCACGCATCGTCTCCCAGGCCTGGGTGAGCCAGCCCACGGTGAAGACACTCGTGCGCAAGGAGGCAGCGGCGTCGGCGAGGTGTTCGGGCGAGGCTTCTGCCTCGACCCGCTGGATGGCATCAGGGAGCGCAACCTTCTGCGAGCTCCGGTCGGGTCCTGTGTCACGGGCCCCGAGCGGGTCCTCCAAGAAGGCCGAGACGATCGTCGCCCAGCGCCTGAACTGTGAGTAGGCGGCCCCCTGGGCGGCGAGATCCTCCACCGCCAGCCGAAGGTTCGCGGTGAGCAGGGGGATGCGTTGGTCTCGTTCCTCGATCCTGAACAGAATGCGGAAGACCTCACGCTGCTGCGAGACGAAGGTTGATATCGAGACGGCCAGCCACCCGATCACTGCCACGACCGCAAGGAGCGCGAAGTACAGCCAGCTAATACGGCCCATGGTCTTACTCACCACCAGGACCGCCAGGACGATCACGAGGACCAGCAGGAACAGACGCAGGATCCTGGCCAGCCTGCGCTGGCGCTGCTCCAGCTCCCCGCCGGGCTCCTGCCCGAGAAGCGACTGGAGCTCGTGGGACAGCGCGGCGACGTCGTTCCTGGTGGAGGTGAAGCAGTTGGAGAGAACGGCGCCCAGGCGCGGCAGAAGGCGACGGCTGTTGTCGGCTCGCCACCGGTCTATCTCCGCCAGCTGGCGTGCCGCCTCTGGGCCCTGGGAGTGCTGGGACTGGGAGAGCTGCTGCAGATAGGTGCGGACGCGGTCGATCTCGAGCTGGTCCCAGGAGTGGAGCACGGTGCCGGCCGGCAGGTCGCCCAGTGGCTCGGTGATCTCGATGCGACTCCTCGGGCCGGGAGGCGCGGCGATGGCATCACGCCGCGGCAGGTACCCCTCGTAGGCCTGGATGCCCAGCGACGAGTGGGCCGAGCCGTCCAGCAGGGCGATCGTTCCTGAGACCAGGTCCTGCCACAAGGCCCCGAAATCCCGTTGGACGGGTTGACCCGACCGTGGGAAGTCCGCGGGCAACGTGTCGCTGGCGCGCTTGGCGGCATCGGTCAGCTCGTTCCAGCCGACGGTCCGCCCGTTGGAGTCCACGCCTCCGACGACGACCTGTACCGCGGATCCTTCACCGAAGACCGCCGACGCCACTCCAGAGGCGATGGAGGCCTTGGCGGCCCGCACACGGCTGCGGAGCCATTCACCGGGAGCTCCGATGAGCGCCTTGACCAGGAAGGAGAAGAAGAGCTTAAGCGCCTCGAGAGCCCCCATGCGGCGCGCACCGGCGCGTTCGGGCATCGGCACCTGAGGACGCCTCAACGAGTGGATGTGGCGCTCCTGCCAGGCCTGTGCCACGGCGGCGACCCTGGCCTCAGGATCCGCATACGCCGGGACCCGGACACCGGTATCGGCGCGGGTGGGTTGCGGGAAGCTCTCTCCGACCTCAGTGACCTGACGGCGCAGCTGGTCCTCCACGCTGTGGGCGTCAACGATACGGACGAAGCTGCGCACGACGTTGATGTCGTAGGAGACGTCTTCACGCTGTCCGTCATGCGGCGCCGCATTGACGGCCCCGCACAGACCGGCCTGCACCGCCAGACCGACCGCTGCTGCTCCCGGTATCGTCTCCGGCCTGGTCCACCACGGGATGGCGCTGTAGGCCGGATCGGAGGTGGACTCCGGGGAGAGCATGATCTTGCGCCAACCGATGCGCCCCAGCTCGGCGGCCAGCGGCTGCGCGGAGTAGGGAACGATAACGCGCAGGCTCTCCCGGCGCACGTGCTGCGGCACCCCAAGGAGCTGATAGAACTGCTCCGCGCTGGCGGGCAGGGCGTCCTGAGCGGGATGCCCCACAGGAACGACGACGAGCAGCCGGACCGTTTCCAGGTCATGGCGGTTGACGATCCGGGAGAAGGTGCTCACTGTCACCTGCCCGTGATCGACCCACACGGCGACGGGGTCGTAGCGGTCCGCAGCCTTGTCCGGCTCGCTGTCGCTCTCGATCCAGGCGAAGGGAGCGAGCAGCCCAGCGGCGGACAGGTCGACAAGCGCGGACAGAACAGGCCGTTGGCTCGGCGGAGCAACGAAGACCGAGACAGACCGGGACTCGGCAGGCCCTGATGATTCCATGTCAGTACTCGATTCCGGATCCGAATGATGTCGGCGAGGCGCCCAGATCCGAGGCGGGCGGAGCTGAGGCGACAACGCCACGAACGTGACTGAGCTCGTCGTGCATGTCCTGGGCGAGATCGATGGTCAAAGGTGTCGTCTCCACCAGGGAACGTCTGCGGTAGTTGGTGAAGTGCCCGGGTTCATCGGCCTTTCCAGGGCCAGGCAGGTAGTTCTGCTCCAGGTCGCCGAGGATCACGTCGCAGTAGCTCAAGAGCTTTTCGCGGCGAAGCTCAGGATCCGTGAGCTGATCGATTCCGGCGGCCGGAGTGAGACCGTCGACCTGTCCCCGTCCCAGGAGCGTTGATACGGCCTCGTCGACCGGAGTCGTCACCCCGAAGGCGATCTGCGGCTCGTTGACGGAGGCATCAGCCCATCGGCGCAGCACCCGCCAGGGCCTGAAGGCCTGCAGACCGTCCTCGCCCACGCGCAGATACGCCAGAAGGGATGATTCCAGCACCGCGGGCAACCAGGCGTTGGCGGTGATCATTCGTGACGGCGGAGTGAGCATGGGAGCGGGGAAGGCCACCCACTCCTGCTCCTCGGTGTCCCAGACACGTACCGGCTGGGTGTCGGAGTGGCCGCCCCACGGCGCCCGTTCGATCCCGCCGGCCAGGGTGGCCGTCCACCAGCCACGCACCATGGTGAGGCGCTCCGCGTCACCGAAGGGCAGTCCACCGCTGAGGGGACGTGCTCGCCGGAACCGCCAGAACGCGTCCCGGGCTCCCGCCGAGCCGTGGGCCCGGTCCCAGGACTCGCGCACGGAGCGCAGCAGGCCGGAGTAGGCCACGGGCAGGGTACGGGGGTAGGAGCCGAAGACGTCAATGCGGGCGACGTCCTCGTCCCCCAGGGCCTTGTCGACTCGGTCGTGCACCAGCTCACGATCGATGGTCGACTCCTGGTCGAGGTAGTCGAGGAAGTCCTGGGCGACGCTCTGATTGCGCAGGGGGATGGGCGAGAAGGTGTATGCCAGCGCAGGCGTGTCACCGTTGTGAAGAGAGCGGTAGGTCTCGGTGCTGATCTCCACCAGGGGCCGTGCCATCTCCAGTGTCCGTTTCAGGCCGGTGAGAACGGCCTGCGACCGCTGAGACCGCTCGTGCTCGCCCACCGTCTCGTCGGTGAGGAAGCTTCGCAGGGACTGGCTGCAGAAGACCTCGAAGGCCTCACCGCGCCGTGCGACGAACGCTCGGGCGCGGCCCAGGACCTCCGAGGGGCGCAGACGCAGCTCGTAGCGGGCGGGTGTGGGAAGGGCGCTTCCGGTGGCGCCCTGGAGGCCTGCGGGGACCCACGCGGTCGTCACGGTAAGCAGATCCTCCGGGGGCTTGTCCCCCGCCCCCTGCTCCCAGGTCCCGGAGAGGACCTCCTGGACAGTACGGGAGTACGCCTGGTGGAAGTCGCGCTCACCGCCGACGGCGTCGGAGATGTGCTCCTCGAACCGTCCGGGATACTGTTCCACCGGCATGAGGACGACCTCGTTGTGGGCGGTGGCGAACCGCTGCGGCACGATGCTGCCGTCGGCCTGGCCGGGCTGAGGCTCCTGGGGCCATGCGCTGTAGACGTCCGTGGTGACGTCGGCGATGCCCTGCTGGCTGGCGCGGACCGCTCGCGCGTCCACGAGGACCTTGCGGGCATCGTCCAGGACGTCTTCCAAGGGCTTGACGGCTGAGGTCATCATGTCGCGCATCGCTGTGGCGAGATGAGCGGCAGTTCGCGCGCTGAGCCAGTGGAATGCCGACTGCTGCAGCTCGGACTCGAGCTTGCCGGTCACTTCCCCGAGCCCTGCTCCGCCCAGAACGGCCTTGCCCATGCCGCGCAGCTGGTTCAGGAGGGAGTCGGGGAAGGACAGGGGGTGCTGGGGCGCCAGATGCTCCATCGCCGCGACCCGGGGAATGAGCGTGTCCAGGACGCCCCCGGGCTGGCGCAGCCGCCCCAACAGATACAGGGCGTAAGGAAGTCCGAGGTCGGCGATCGCCTGCCGGGTGGTGGCCACGAGGCGGTCAGCCATCTCATCGACTCGTTTGAGCGCGTAGTTGAGGCTGGCGCGCTCGAGCTCGGACATGAAGGCCGACTCCTTGGACGTGGTCAGCCACCGGTTCATCCCGTCAGCCCATTCGGTCACCGGCATTCCCTCGGCCTGGGGCCGTTGAGCCAGCACGGCCTTGACCGCGTCCTTGGCGTGGCCCCCCAGGACGGACTTGTTGACGGTTGAGGAGACCGTATCGCTCAGGAACCAGTCGATCGTGGCCTGGTCCACCGCCGAGCTTCCCGCCAGGACCGGGGAGCCGGAGGAGGTGGGAAGTCCCAGGCTGCTCAGCTCACTGTCCTGACGATGCGCCCACAGGTCGGCAAGTCGCTGAGTGTCACCGGTGGTGTCACCCACCAAACGGAATCCGTCCAGGCTGTGGTCGACGGAACGCCGAGCAATGCGTTGGGCGGCGTACTCGGCATACCGGTCCCGCCCGGTGCTCAGCGACGCGTAGCCGAAGGAGCCCCACGCCGTGTCCGTGGGATCCACGCCCCAGCTGGTCATGTCCCGTCCCGGAATGGAGACCTGGTTGGCGATGTCGTAGGAGACATAGTCGTCGAAGGCCGACGACGAGATGTAGCGCGCCAGGCCGCGCCCCATTCCCCGGAAGACTCCCTCGGTGGTGCCGTCCCCGAAGACCGCGCCGGAGCCGCCGGCGCGCAGGCCGATCGGGGTGACTCGCTTGAAGGCCCGCCCCGCCCGATTCGTCAGTCCGAGCGTCTCGTAGAGCCGCTGGTCGAGCTCGGCCGCGGCGCCGTCGGCCCCCGCCTGGGCGGCCACGATCTCCCCCAGCATGGCCAGGGTGTTGCCCGGCATGCCCGAGCGCATGTGTGCCGGTACCGAGGCGAAGGCCTCGGCGGTGTAGAGGAACACCGAGATGAGCTGGGGGTCGATCGCCGGCGTCGAGTTGACTCCTGCGATGAGGCGACACACATCGAGGGTCATGGACGCCCCAGACCCTCCAGCCATCGAGGAGACGACGAGCACCAGAGGCGGAGCCGTGGTGTCGGGGGCGGCACCGGCTCCGGGAACCGCCTGCGAGACCAGGGCCGCCTGCTCCTGAGCCTTGGGGCTCACCATGCGCGCGAGAGCCGACTGCACGGCCTGCGAGATGTCACGCAGCCTCGTCAGAACGAGCAGGCGACCGATCCCCCGGAACTGTCCGGCACCCACTGTCACGGGGAAGGCGACGTCCTTGGGGCGGCGAGGCATCCAGGTGGCCAGCTGTCGCAGCCCCTGACTGCCGTTACGTTGAACCGACTGAGTCAGAGCCTCGTCGACGACGCGGTACTCACCGTTGGCGACGCCGCATGCCACATAGGAGCCCCCTTGGCGGCTCACCGAGGCCACCGCCTCGCCCTGCTCCTCCTGAAGGGGGGTGTCGACGTTGAGGAACTGCCAGCAGCCCGGCACCTCATCGATCCCGTGGACCGCCAGGTCCGCGTGCAGCTGGTCCAGCATGTAGGACAGCGTTCTGGCGCCTGACCCACCGCATCCGACGACGAGGACCTTGTGCATGGTTCGATCGTTCCTTTCTGCCAGCCTTCGGCATTATATGAGTGGCCGTATCGCCGCAGGTCACGGACTGATAACCACCATGATTCCGGTGCGCCCTCTACGAGGCGCGCCCCATTGACTAGACGCTATAACGTGGGCAGGGCGGCCGGAGGGTCCTGAGGATCGGAGTTGGACGAGGGACGCTCGTCTGCCTCTACCTCAGGGCTGGACACCTGTGGCGACGGCGTCCCCGAGCTGGTCGGGAAGCCGGCGAAAGGACTGTCGTCGACCGGATTGAGGGAGCCGAAGCCGCCCCCGGCCTCCGCCATCGATGTCCCCGCTGTGGGCAGAGTCCCGATTCGCCCCTCTGCTGCTGAGGTCGACGCCCCGGCCGGCTCAGCAGGAAGGATCGAGTCAACGCGAGAGGCAAGATGGGCGCGGGCATCGTCCACCACCTTGGCCAGGACGGCGTCGTCCAGTGAGGCTGCCAGCACGATCAGGGTCACCCGCCGCACGTCGTCCGACTGCGACGGCTGGTCGGCAACCGCGATCCACTGGCCCCGGACTCCCAGGGGCACGACCGCCCGCCCACCGCGTGATCCGGGAGTCGCCCCGGAGACTGATGGAACGTCCGGCTCGACGAGCTCGACCCGGGGGACCGCAGTAGGCGACAGTCCCATGATGGCGCGTAGACGGTAGCCGTCCATCTCAAACGTGCGCGTACGGCCCCGCAGGGAGTACATCCTCATCCGTTGGGAGGGCAGCTCGATCCTGGGAGAGGTTCCGTCACGGGGAACGTCCACGACAGTCGTGCCCGCGACCAGCGAGCCCGAGGGGATCACTGCCGAGAGGTACTTGAGGAGGTAGAGGACTCCGATCGGGATCAGCACTCCGCACAGCAGCGCGATGATGAATGCCGTCCATGCGGTGCCGACGTTGAGCGGGCGGCGCATATCGGCTTTGAAGGGGACGGCGACGCTTTGGGGCTCTCCCTGGTTGTTCAGCGGAGCCACCGTAACGGTCACGGTTCCTGTCACCGCGCCGTTGGCGTGCTCCTGAGCCGCCAGCTTGACCGGTACGGTTCCCGTCTTCCCCTCCTCGACCTTGACGCACGTGTCCTTCGACGACGCCTGAGCCGAGAGCGTGACGGTTCCGGCTTCCTTCGGGGATCCGGTGAGCGTGGTCTGACCGTCCCCGATCCAGACGCAGCCCGGCCCGGTGACCTTGAGGTCGGCGCTGGCCGCGGTCTGACCATCCATGCGACCGAAGTCGATCTGGTCACCCAGGGTCGGGTAGTTCGACGGCGGGGAGACAGTCACCGCGGTCGAGGCCAGCGATGGCGAGAGCGTGGTGCCTTTGACGGGTGAGCCGCTGGCACTGGTGGCGTCACCCGTTGTCAGGGTGAGGCTGGTGGTCAGGGTGCCGCTGCCGAGAGCAGCGTCCTTGGGGATCGTGATCCGTTGCGGCGTGGACAGAGAGGCCGGGTCGGTGCTCGTGAAGAGGGTGTGCTCTTTTCCCTTCGCATCCTTCAGCGACATGTTCAGGGAGACTGGACCGGTGAGATCCGACGCAGGAACCTCCGGGCCTCCGACGCCGTCAACCAGCTTCAGGTCGGCGTTCGGCACCGCCTCCCCCTGGCGCAGGGTCGTCTGTCCCAAGTTCTTCCAGGCCATTGACAACGGCGAGCTGAGGTGAAGGTTGACATGAACCTCATGTCCTGCTGAGGCTGACCGCCTGTCCACGAAGACCAGGCGCCACTGCCCGTTCCATGCGGCGGCGTTGGCGGAGTCAAGGTCGATTCGTAGCGTCCGACCCGTCATCCACTCGTATGAGACGCCTTGCTTGTTCTGCGGCCCACTGGAGTCCGATGTCATCACGATGGGCGTCTGAGAACCAGGAGCGTAGAGGTCGGCCTCCAGTCCCTGCGTATCCGACGAGGCCAGAATATGTACGCTGCGCAGCGAACGATCCAGGACGAAGCTGGTCTCTCCGTCGGAGCACACGTCGCCCTGACAGATCTTGGTCGTGCTGCTGGAGACCGAGCGCCCCGGGGCGGAGATAGAGTCGAACGCCATGAGCAGTGAGTCGATATCCGTCACCGGATAGAATCCACCCGGTGGATCGGAGACATTGCCGCACGACTCGACTGAGTTTTTAGCGGCATTCGCCCCTCCACCGAGCGTGATTCTCTTCATGAAATCGAAGTTGGAGTCTCCGCTGCTCAATCCAATGCCCAGCAACGTGATGTGGGAGGAACGCAGCTGGTCAGCGAGTCCGGTGGGCCGGCAGATGTCCTGCTTTCCTGCGGACTCGGCCGTCTTCACGCCCGACTCGTCAGTCAAGGCGGAGCCAGGAGCATAGGGTTTGGTGGTGCCGAAATCCTGCTGGGACTGCTCAGAGTCCCGCACATCGAGGTCGTAGGCGCCGTCCGAGAACCATGCCACCGCCCGGCACTCTGAGCGGTCATGTCCCGCCAGGTCCTGGCGCGCTCCCTCCAGAGCGGTCCAGTAGTCCGTGTCGTAGTCCTTGAGATCGTCCCCGGCTGCGGTGATCTGCTTGCCGACCTCAGCCAGGGAACCTGAGTTGATCGTCACCCAATCGCCCAGCGCGTGATAGTCGGAGGCGAATCCCGCGACCCTCACCTTCAACGTGGCCTTGGAGGAGTCGGCGAAGGCCGCGAGACGCTGCGCAAGGTACTGGCTCGCCTTGACTCTCGCCTTCTCCGGATCCGACTGCCTCAGGGAACCCGACTGGTCCATTAGGAGGACCAACGACCCCTCGCCCTTACCTGAGAGGCAGGCCCCGAATGAGCTGAGAGGCCCGGAGGACTGATCCTTCTGGGGCGCGGCGAGAGCCTGAGGGGCAGCGGGCAGCGCACCCCCTGCGAGCAGGAGGATCGTGACGCCCAGAACTGCCAGGACGTTGACGGCCAACCGCCTCAATCGATGGATCAGTTCACAGTAACTGTGACGCCGGGTCATATGTCACTCACATCCTACCCACGAACAAAGCAATTCTGACAGATGTGGCCACAATGGCCAGGAAGCACAGCAGCACCGACAGTCGGTACAGGAGCTGGGGGCGCGAGGAATAGAGATACCACGGACTGGTCTGGCGCTTGGCGTTGCGAACAACAAAGACCGTAGCGGCCCCCAGTCCCACCAGCACCGCAAGCACCCAGCCAATACCCGCCACAACCACCGACTCAAATAGTGCGGACAGGGCGATCGAGACAACGGCCGCTGCCAAAGCGATGTACAGGAGCCCCTCGGGGGCCTTGGTCACGTGGATCGAGGAACTCTCGGAGCGCCAGATCGAGCCATCGGTCCCCGAACCGAATCCGACGCCACTACTCGTATCGGCGTCACTCGATCGGAGGCTGCCGGATGTCCCCAGCGTGGCAGGCGCCCCTGAGGGCGAAGCCCCTGCACTGCTGGCCTCCCCTGCGGAGGGCTGTTTCGTCCAGGAGCCCGCGCTGGGAACCTTCGGAATCTGCGCCATGATCGTTCATCATCCTCTCGTCTGCTGGACACCGCCGGAGCAGATCCACACCATCACGTTCGCGGTCCTGCCACACGGCTCACCATCTTAAGCACGACTATGAGACGCCTTCCCTGCTCTGGCGCAGCAGCTCGACAAGATCGTGGCGCCATGACAAAGGAATCCCCATTGACTCCACTTTGGCAAGGACTGCGTCGACACTCTCGGGGCGCACGTCGCCGGCATAGTGGCGAGCCTCGATGAAGGTGTTCCTCCGTAGCGCCTCAACTCCCACGTAACCGCTGGAGCCCGCCGCGATCGCGGGCAGAACCACACCGCACAGGAGAACGATCGCGGCAAGCGTCTTCGGCCTGGATCTCACGACGGCAACGATCGCCATGACGACGGCGACGAATGCCAGCAGAGCCCCCGCGATCACGGCGACGACCGCCTTCCAACTGACGAGCGTCGCGCCATCGAAGACGATGGCGAACACGCGGATCGATGTGAGGAGTGCGTAGACACCCCACCCGAGTAAACAGCATCCGATGACGGTCAGGGCAATACTGGCCGACATCGCCCTGCTGCGCCGAGCCGCCTTCACCGAAGGCCCAGGTGAAGACAACTCGACCTCAGCGGATGAACGTCCCTGGTGCATACTCAAGGAGGAATCGGCAGGCGGCTCAGACAATGACGGAAAGCTCATCCTCGGCACCTCTCAGTAACGAAAGAAGTACAGCCGACCCTCACTGCGCCAGCAGCGTTCCGATCCTCGCCGTCAGAAGAGCTCATATGAGTTCCTGTTCAAGGAGAATCCTTTTCCTGTCCATTGATTCCAGCACTTCACTCCGTCCTCACTGGATGAACAGGCGTAGTTCCCGTCCGAGCTCTCGCTCGTCGTCCCATACTCCAGGGTTTGCATGTTCTCACCCTCATGCCCATCCAAGATGAGTCCGCACGCCACCGCAGCGTCCGCCGTGCCGACACTCAGGGCGAACAGAGTGTCATCACAGTCCTGCTGGCCGTTGTCAGCATAGAAACGCTCATTGATGAAGCAGTTCAGCTGACCATCCACGACCTCGCACACGATGTTCTTCGAGGGGGTTTGAAAGAGATCCGTGGTGATCGACCCCGCAGGCGCCGGGCTCGCCTTGTCCGGCGTCGCGCTAGCCTCCGAGCCGGAATGCGAGGATCCGAGCTTATCGACGGCGTGGATGCAACCGTACATCAGCGCCATGACGATCACTGAGATGACGAGGCACCCCAGCGCCATCCCTCCGCATGACGAGTTGGCGCGGGAACTTGCTCGCACGGGTGCTTGCTGCATCCCCTGAGGCGGGGTCTGCATCGGCACCGGCGGCATCTGCTGGGTCTGGTGCGCCTGCACCGGAATCGTCTGGGTGGCCGCCTGCCGGGCCTGGTGGCGACTCCATGCCTCCGCCGCCTCCTTGGAGCCGGAGCCCCGCTCCTCAATGATCCACTGGCGCAGCTCCGGGGGGCACGAGGGATTCATGACGATGAGGGTGCACAGCTCGGGGTACAGGTCCGCCAGCTGCCCCAGCCTGTCTGCGGAGGTCTCTGGATCACGAGCCTCAGCGGCTTCAGGAATCTCACTCATATCATTACCTCAACCGAACGATAACACTCCGAGAGTCACCCACCATCGGCACCCCTCGACAATCAGTACGGACGTCACCGCCCCAACACTGCAACACTATTCACTGCCGCGTTTGACGCACCAGCGACCTTCACACAAGCCCAGGCACACCTGTTAACTAGTCCAAGAATACATGCCACAAGTGCCTGGCAACCGAGAACACTAGCGCGGGAATGCCGACCATCACAGCCAAACCGAACTTGATAATATGTAGGAGCAAGGGAACAAGCGTTAACAACATTAAAAAAGTCGGGGCTTCTCCCTTGTACCACACCTTGAATCCAAATGCGTTATAAATAGGGTCTAAGAACGCCAGTGCTCGCCACCCGAAGGGGAATCCGGCACCCATGCCGAAGAA
>ERZ772942.363-NODE-363-length-19241-cov-5.367560_pt1 | contig 19241 bp, 20 predicted proteins | sample MGYA00511135_ERZ772942 | MGnify/ENA primary metagenome ERZ772942 (study PRJEB29015, sample SAMEA2738099) | human oral metagenome | biome: human oral; feature: human-associated habitat; material: saliva | place: China | collected 2265 ... | reverse complement strand
CTATTTAAAATTTTCTTTAAATAGATAATACTCCTTCTGAAATCAAAATGCAAGAATTATTTAAAAATATTTTTAAATAGATGCTCAAATTTTTTACAATAAAAAACACCGGTATTTTTGAAGTGAATAAAAATGAAAATACTAATAGCCGTAGCATTGGAGAGATTCGCTTCGCGAAGTTGCTGGTGTCCATTTGCTACAGCTATTTTTATTTTTTCGTATTAATCAACAGACTTCAAAGCCTCTAACATATCAACCTTTTTCAGCATATGGTTCACTAATATTCCTAGCACTGCTAAAATCAATAAGATAAAAATACACGGCCAAATATAAACATCCAACCCGACTTGCGGATTGAACCGTACAAACACAGGCGCCACCGCTTCAATAATCACACGATGCAATACCTTTCCCAACAATAGCCCCACACCAATCCCAATCAAAGAAAGAACCATCGTTTCACGATAAATGTACAATGTCACCTCTCGATTCAAAAAGCCTAACACCTTAATCGTCGACAATTCCCGAATCCGCTCTGCCACATTAATCGTTGTTAAATTATACAAAATGACAATAGCTAATAGAACCGACACAATCGTTAATAAAATCATCACCCGACTCAATGAACCAACAATCGTTTCAATTCGATGAATCATAGAAGTATTTTGAACAACAGCCTTCACCCCATCTTGAGCTAATAATTGAGCAGACATCTTACGTACACTATCTGCATCTTTTTCTTTAAAACTAACAAAGCTTGCGTTTTTTGTTGGAGTTTCTTGAACCAGTGTTTCATAAACCGTTGGCGACATAATCATAAAGTGCCCTGCATACATTTCAATAATGCCTGACACAACCATCTCTTTCGTCATACCGTCTTTAATTGGTAAACGAACCGTTTCACCTTCATGAACATTCAATAACTGAGCTAATTTTTCCGACAAGAACACTCCATCGTTCGTAAGAGATTTCTGTCGCTTTGTTTTCGCATCATACAAATGTATATAACGACTTAACTCTGCCTCTTCTCCTATTAATACGGTTAGGGATTGTTCCTCATGTACTCCAGCAATTTTAGTAGCAATCGTTTCACTATGTACATCACTATAATGCTCAATTTCTTTTGTAAATAATAACTGGCTCAACGCTTCTTGTTCTTTTCCCGTCATTACAGCTTCTTTGATAACAATGGCATCATACGTAATAATTTCCCCAAATTGACGATGTGAAATACCTGATAAAGAAGATAAAATTCCTCTTCCAGCAAATAATAAAGCCACCGAACCAGCTACCCCAAATATTGTCATCAACATTCGTTGTTTATAACGAAAGATATTTCGCGCAGTCACCTTTTGAGTAAAACTGAATCTCTTCCAAATAAATGGTACATATTCCAACCAAATTTTAGAACCTACACTTGGAGCTTTGGGTAATAGTAAACTTGCCGAACTTTCTTTTAATTCTCGATATGCAATCCATATAGGTGGAATAACACTACAACCAATCGAACATAGTAGCGCTACTAAAGCAATCGGGAAATTAAATAGTAGAGAAATCGAAGGAAGGATTGTTTCTTTTAATAAAGTAACCCCTAATATACTTGGTAAAAAGTAAGTCCCTAATCCGATTCCTATGATCGTTCCAATCATTCCTGCACTAAATCCATAAAAAGCAAATTTCTTCATCACATCAAACGTGCTATAACCTAACGCTTTTAAAATACCGGCATTCATTCGTTCTTCATTGACAAAACGAGTCATCGTTGTCACTGTCACAAGAGCTGCGACAGCATATAATACAACCGGGAATAAATTCGCTACAGCAATAATCCCTTCTGCAGTAGACTTCATATTTAAATAGCCTTCACTCCCTAGCATAGTCGAGCGAGTATAAACAGAATAACGAGGTTTTGTTAGTTTAGAAGCTTTGACTTTTGCATCTTCTAAATCCGTCTTAGCTTGACCAATCTTTTCTTCAGCTTTTTCTTTTTCATCTGTATATTCATTTTGTTTTTCTTCAATTTCTTGTTTTGCTTTCGCGACAGCTTCCTCACCCACCGAGACTTGTCTTTTTCCTTCTGCTAAAGTTCTTTGCCCAGCATCTAGCGTATTTTGTTTAGACTGAATGATTGCTAATCCCTCTTGGTATTGTTTCAAGCCTTCTTGATAACTAGCCCAACCATTCTCGTATTGCGTTAATCCTTGTTCATAAGCGGTAGTTCCCGCATCCAATTCTTGTTTTTGTTGAAGTATTTTTTCTTGCATAGCAGATAATGCTGTTTGAGGAAGCCCTTTTTCTTTTTGAGATTCGAATTGCTTTTCTGCTTCTGCTAATTTCTTTTTCCCTTCTTGTAAGGTGCTATTTTGTTGATTCAACGTTTGTTTGGAAGTTTCTAACTGCACTCGATTAGATTCAAGTAATTCATACTGATTTTGTAAATTTTGTTTTGCTAGTTGAATTTCTTGATTTCCTCTATTGAGAGATGCCTGATTTTTGGTGAGTTCATTTTGGCTTTGAACTAATTTACCTTCTTGATTTTCTATTTGTTGTTGCCCATCTTCGAGCTTCGTTTTTCCCTCTTCTAGTTGATTTTGAGCTTTGGAAATTTGTTCTTCTCCCTCTTTAATTTTTCCATTGGCTTCCTGCTTTAAATCATTCAACCTTACCGTTCCATTATCAGATAATTTTTCCTCGATGGATTGTTGAATACCAATTACTTCATCTATATATTCTTGACTAAATGTTTTTAAACTACGTAAGTTCGGGTAACGTAAACGGGCAATCGTATAAACAGAGCTATCAAAACTTTCTTGTGGAACAATGGCAAATCCTGATAAGTCCCCACTTCCTGCAGTCGAGACTCCTTTACTATTTTTCGATAAAATTTCACTCGAATGAGCAAATCCAGTAATTTTAAACTCGTGCTGTTTTAATAATGACGGAGACTTCACTTCATTTAAACTGATGAAATCCCCAATTTGATAACGATTGGATAACTGTTCATCTAATACGACTTCATCCATATGACTTGGATAAGCTCCACTCACTAATTCTACTTCCGATTGCTGAGCAGTCTTAGAAAATACTCGAATCGCTTTCGGACTGTCTGCTATCACGGTATCTACAAAATATCCAAATTCAACTTCGGCATTTTCTTCTTGTAATTCTTCTTGATCTTTTGGACTTAATCCATAATCTGCCAATACAAAAATATCCGCTGTATGATATGTTTCCAAATATTGATGAACCGTCTCTTGAATATCCGGACCCGAAACTTTTAATCCCACTAATGCAAATGAACCGAGCATCATTAAACATAAGATAGATAAAAATCTTCCCTTCGATTCCTTCAATGAAGAAAGAATCGCTTTATTCAATATTTTCTTTTTCACGATTCTTCTCCTCTCAATATTCCAATTCCTCAATCGCTTGCGGAGAATCATTTAACACGATACTTTTTACCCTAGCATCATGCATATGAATTACACGATTCGCTAGTGGCGCCAATGCCGTATTATGAGTGACAATAATAACAGTCGCTCCATAATCTCTTGACATTTCTTGTAAAATCTTCAATACTTGCTTGCCTGTTTGGTAATCTAATGCCCCTGTTGGCTCATCACAAAGTAAAATCTTCGGCTTTTTCGCAATTGCTCTAGCAATCGATACCCTTTGTTGTTCTCCACCTGATAATTGTGCAGGAAAATTATGAAGACGATGTCCTAATCCTACTGCTTTTAATGCTTCTTCTGCATCCCAAGCATCTTTCACAATTTCGGCAGCTAATTCTACATTTTCTTTTGCTGTTAAATTTGGCACTAAATTATAAAATTGAAAAACAAATCCTACATCATCCCTACGATAATACGTTAATTGCGTTTCATCAAAGTTTGAAATATTGACACCATCAATCCATACTTCTCCCTCATCATTTGTATCCATTCCCCCTAAAATATTTAAGACGGTTGATTTTCCTGCTCCAGATGCTCCAAGAATAATCACAAATTCGCCTTTTTCAATATCAAAATTCACATCATGATTCGCAATTATTTCAGTTTCTCCTACTTGATATCGTTTAAAACTATTTTTTACTTGTATATATGTCATCACTTTTCCCTCTAATCATTAAATGAACAACGTGTTGATTATTGTTTAAATTTACTATATAATAGCGCTACAGAAATTTCAATGCGCAATTACAAGCGACGTGTTGATTTAAGAAGGATGAGACGATGGAAGTTCAAAAACGACAAACTCAAACAAAAGAAATTTTAAAAATAGCCTTAATTCAACTTCTTCAAACAAAGGAGTTTGAAGCCATTACGGTTAGTGACATTTCTCGCACTGCAGGCGTGAATCGTGGAACTTTTTATTTACATTATGTAGATAAATTCGATATGATGAATCAGTTAGAAGAAGAAATCTTGCATCATATTTTAACAATTTTGCATCATCATTCGATTACTCAAAAACAAGAAGCCTACCCTGCAGTCGTTCAAATTTTCGAGTATTTAAAAGAAGAATTTGAATTTATACACGCAATCGCTACGAGCCGTTTCACGTATACGAACCAACTCGTTCGAAAGTTTCTAATGGAACTAATGGAAAAAATGGATTCAATTAAGCAAAATTTAAAACAAGAACTACCCATTCCAGAAGACTATGCTAGAGAAGTATTCATTTATAGCAATAGCGCCATTATTTTCCACTGGATTTTAAAAGGGGGAGTGGAATCCCCTGAAGAAATTACTAAAATATTTCTTGGAATGTGCCAAGAATAAAGGAGACAAGTATGAAAAAAGAAATTATGAAAGACCCATTTTTCTTATCGCAAAAAGCAATCCCTGCTAATCCTATTACGGATAAACAAGTCATTGTCGACTTACAAGATACTTTACGTGCCAATCGTGATCGTTGTGTCGGCTTAGCTGCGAATATGATTGGAAGTCATAAAGCCATTATTATTGTTGCCGCTGGTCCATTTGATATCGTAATGGTAAATCCAGTTATTACTAAAAAATCTCAACCATACCAAACGGAAGAAGGTTGCCTCTCTCATACAGGAATGAAAAGCACTACTCGCTATCAAAAAATCGAAGTTCGCTATCAAGATGCTATGGGTAAAAACCACACAGGAACCTTTACAGAGTTTACTGCTCAAGTTATTCAACATGAGATCGATCATTTACAAGGAATTTTAATTTAATCATTCGAATTCAAATATAAAACGAGCATCTCCCAAATTGGAAATGCTCGTTTTTCTATTCTTACTTTCTATTAACGGACTACCGAACTTGCCATTCTTGCAACGGTATGTCTCATACCTCGAATCGCAACGGACAAAGCAAAGATGTTATTCACATCGGCTAAACCACCATAACCTGCATCTCCAATATGTTGAATATCGACTCCACAAATTTTATTGCGAATGGCGATTTGTTCAATGACTTCCTTAGAAGAACCTTCTTGACTAGTTCCAATGGCAGATAACACAAGTGTTTCATGTTCATGAGCAAATTGGACAATATCAATGAGTGCTTCTTCTGTGAATCCAGGAACTGTTCCTACTGCTGGAACCAATAAAATATCCGCTCCTGCTTCAATTAGTTCCTTTGCAATTTCTCGATTCATTACGGGTTCTTTTGAGCCTGCTCCATGCATTTTTCCAGCAATAATGACTCCTGTAAAATATTTTTTCGCTTTTTGAATCGCTTGGGCAATCGCTTGATTCGTCACTCCTGTACCAGGATTTCCAGTTAAGCAAATGAAGTCTAATCCTAACGCTTCTGCGGATTTCAATGTTTCTTTCGAACAAATTCTTCCTGCTGGAATAACTAGTCGAGTTTCCAACATTTCTGCTTCTAAATCGACAGGTTCTAAGTTAGCACCAATAGGACGTCCGCATAATTCTTTTAATCGTTCAATTGGATTTGCGCTACCTTCTACTCCGTATAATTTTGGATTTAAACAATCAAATCCATTTAAAAGCATTAAGTCGCCCCCAAATGCACTGGCAATTTCCGCATGTGTTAACTCCGGAATAATTGGACGATGACGAATGGCCATTTCACAACATACCGTTCTACCCTCACCTGCCTGAATGGCTAGTTTTAATTCTTCTGCAGAAAATTTTCTAAAATCACTTGCCACACAGTTTAAAATTCGTTTTCCCATTATAAAGTCCCCTTTATTTTAAAATAGTAACTGCTTCTTTCATACTTTCTAAATGACACAAATCATAGTCTCCGCTATCAGAATAGCGATAAGAAACTTCTCCATTCGTTGTCGTTGGATCCACTACCCAAGATTTAAAACTTCCATGAAGTTGTTCTAATCCTGTTTTTTCTAGAATTTCTGTTAGATTAGCAAGAGAAACGCCACATCCCCCTAAAAATTCGATTTGTTTTCCATATTGTTTTTGCCATTTCGCTAAATTCTCCAAGCCAGACATAATATTTTTTCCTTGCCCACTTGTTAAAATACGAGTGCATCCTAATTCGATTAATCTTTCTAGTGTTTCTTCCGGATTTTTCACACAATCAAAGGCACGGTGAACGACACTATCAGCACCGTATTCTTTACATAACTCAATCATTTTCTTTGTCGCATCCCAATCCATGTTCCCTTCTGGAGTTAAGAAACCAAAAGCTAAACCTTTTGCACCTGCTTCTAAAAAGATTTTTGCATCTTCAAACATCACTTCTTTTTCCAATTCGTTATAACAAAAACCGGCTCCTCTTGGTCGAACCATACAAATAATAGGAATATCGATTTTTTTAACAGCCTGAGTTAAAACAGCTAATGATGGGCTTAATCCTCCTAAATGTAATGCACTATTTAATTCAATACGATTGGCTCCTGCAGCTTGAGCATTGATACAATCCTCAATGCCTCCTGCACAAATTTCTAAAATTGTCATTCTTCTCTCTCCTGTCTATTTAATAGTTGATGAAACTTAGTTCATATAATGCTAATCCATAAATAATAGTATTCACTTTTAAATCTTCGATTCCTATCCACTCATTTGGAAGATGAGCAATATCTCTTTGCCCTGGAAAACTTGGTCCATAAGCAATAATATTTGGAATAATTTTCGCATAAGTTCCACCCGTTGTTGTAACAGGCGTTGCATTGCCATCGACGACTTCTTGATAGACTTTTTGTAAAGTTTGCACATAAATCGAATCTTTATCATACAAAACTGGCTTCCATGAACTGATTTCTTCTAAACGACTTCCTTCTGGAATATGTTTTCGAATATCCGATAATAATTGTTCTTTTGTCACAGAAGCTGGATAACTCATCGTCCATTCCACAAAATGTCTTTCTTCTTCTATTCCAACTGTATATCCTCTTAATTGCATCATCCCAAAATCTTCATCGGAATAGTTAATTCCTAATTCTACTCCTTGATGAGTTGTATGAAGTAAGTACTGATTGGTAAAATCATATAATGCTGAAATCTGTTCTAAAGAAGTACTCAATCGAACTTTCAATCGTCCTCTTTCTCCATAAACAACTGGCCATTTACAGTCTGGAGTCCACCCAAAAGTAGGGGAATGTTCTTTTGTTAAATAATGTCTTACACAGCCAAATCCCGTTTCCTCATTTGTTCCAAATACAATTCGAATCGGACGGTCAAATTGAATTCCCTTTTCCTTCAATACATATAAGGCAAATAAATTCGACAAAATCGGTCCTTTATTATCCAACACGCCACGTCCAAATAGTTTTCCATCTCGCTTCGTTGCTTTTAACGCTGGACTTTCCCATCCTGTTCCTAATGGCATGACATCTACATGTCCAAAAATGCCATAATATTCCCCATCTTCTCGAGTATCTCCATATTGTGCATAGCCAATTTTATTGTCTAAATTTTTCGTTTCAAATCCTAATTCTTCAGCAAGTGCTAATACTTCCAATAAAGCTTGTTTGGGGCCTTGTCCATAAGGAGCTTCTGGTAATGATTCTCCACGAACACTTTCAATGGCGACTAATCGCTCGATAGCTTTGTGCAATTCAGGTTGAATGTCTTCCAACGCTTTGACTAAATCCTCTCTTATTCCCATTTACTTCACCTCGAGTGGTTTCATCCGTTCTCTTAAATACTCATCCAACCATTCTTGAGTGGCTTTTTCATGAATCATTGTGCCATCTTCTTTTGGATGTACTCGGTAAACCGTTAAGGATTCTTTTTCTGTTGCTACTACAAAAGAGAAATTGGCAATATTGGTCGCTGCTCCCCATTCTCCTTTGTTGTTCATCGCTACAACTGATAAATCCCCAGCATTTCCTCTTCGTTGGATTAATTTTTTTGATAAATTCTTCACTGCTGTTTCACATGCTTCTTGAGGATGCATTCCTTGTTCCATTAATCGAACAATTTCGTAGGAAATAATTCCCTTCATCAAATCTTCCCCTAAACCTGTAGCAGTTGCACCACCAACTGTGCTATCCACATATAAACCAGAACCAATAAATGGAGAATCTCCTACACGTCCTCTTTTTTTCATAAACAGTCCACTTGTCGAAGTGCCGGCAACCATTTTCCCAGTTGTATCTAAGCTAACCATTCCAACAGTATCATGACCTGCATAAGGTACTAAAGATTCCGTTTGTAAGTCTTTAACACGATTATGATAATGAATTTTTGCACGATCGGTTAACATATTTTTCCGTTCAAATCCCTGCTTTTGTGCATAAGCTTGAGCACCGATTCCAACTAATACATTATTCACCGATTGTAAGCTCAATTGACGAGCCACTGAAATGGGATTCGCCACATCTTGAATGGCACATACCGCTCCAAAATCAAGAGTTGTTCCATCCATATAGGCTGCATCTAATTCCACTTCCATCACTTCATTAGGAAGTCCCCCATAACCGACTGATTTATAATAGGGAAAATCTTCAACTGCTTTAATCGCTACTTCAATTGCATCTCCAGAAGATGCCTGTTGTTCTAATGACTGCACAGCCTCTTTGACTCCTTCTAGCGCCATTCTCCAAGTGGCAATCATTCCCCACATAGTCACTCCTCCATTCCGTATTGATAATTGTATTCTAATATTTGATGGTATTTTTCCATCGTTAAATCTTCGCAAATCGCACACATTAATCGAAGCGTTGCTTCAATATCTCCTAAATGCACAATACTTTGATGCGTATGCATATAACGAATTGGAATTGATAAAGTTGTCGCTAAAATTCCCGATTCAGACTTATAAATATTTCCCGCATCTGTTCCACCCTTTGTAAAGCAACCAATTTGATAAGGAATTTGATGTTTCTTACAAAGATTTTCCAGATAAATAAGCAAACCACGATTCGTCACTGTCATATTATCAATTGCAGTTAGCGAGACACCTTTTCCTAGTTTAGTATGATTTTGATTGGCTGGAGTATCTCCTGCTAATGTTGTATCAACCGCAAAAGCCACTAAAGGTTTTTCTTGGAAAGCTGTCGTACGTGCACCCCTTAATCCAACTTCTTCTTGAATCGTTGTTGCTAATGTTACTCTTTTAGATATATTTTGATGCTCTAAAGCTTGCATAAGCCAAATTCCTAACGAAACACTCACTCGATTATCGAGAGCTTTCCCAATCATATATTCCTGATTCAAACCAATCGTTTGGCAAGCACTCACTAAACTCACGACATCTCCTACTTCAATGCCCATTTCTTGAATAGACTCCCGACTATCAACACCCAAATCGATAAATAACTCTTCCATTGCAACAACTTTTTTACGAGCTTCTGGAGAAATGGCATGCGTTTGAGGTCCCCCAATAATTCCTGTCCATTGTCGACCATCACTCGTTGTAATGGTCACTAATTGTTGTAATAACGTATGCGCCCACATATTTCCGACAGGTTGAATCGATACATATCCTCTCTCATTAATCGAAGAAACAACAAATCCCACTTCATCCATATGAGTGGCAAACATAATGGAAAGGTCTCCCTCTCCTAACGAAAATAATCCTGAGCCTAATTTATCTTGTTCTTTCGTACAAAAAGGAAGTTGTTCTGACACAAATTGTAATATTTGCTCTTCATGTCCTGACACACCTACAAGATTACTCAATGTCTTTAATAATTCTATTTGATGATTTTCTAACATCGCTTCACCAACTTTCTTGGAAAGCAAGTTGCTGAACTTTTTGGAGAGTTAAATTTTCTAAAAATACTTGAAGCGTATGAATGACAGGTTTCAAATCTTCCTTATTCAATAATTGGATAAATTCTCCTTCTTCTTTTAACGGAATCACCACAACAACCGTTGGGGTTCCCACTAGAGATTTATGAATAAATGATCCATCCGTCCCTTTTTCTTGGACATTTGCCTTCACTTCGTATCCTAAACTTTGAGCAACTGTTTTGATTTCTTTCACTAACGAAATATTGGGTAATAATGTCTTATCAAAATAGCGAATATAAACTGTTTGTTCTGCATAATCTCTAACTGGTGCTACATCTAATACAATCGATACATCAGGTAATATCGTATTTGTAGCAGTAATAGCTCCTCTATATCCAACAATCGATTGAGCAATTCCTCCAATGCTAAGTGTATAAGGTAGAGAGGACATTGTTTCCATCAACTGATAGGCAGCATAAACTCCCGCTCGATTAGATATATTTTTACTTAAAATCATTTGTTCCGTTTCAATAACTGGGATTTCTAATACAAAAGTATCTCCTACTTGAACTCCAAACTCTTCCACTTCTTGCTGAGATTTAGCTCCTATATGAATCCAAAATTTCTCTTGTTTTTGTAGGACATAGCCATAGACTCGTTGATGATGTCGTGTTAACAGACAAACTCGTTGATGAAGAAAATCTTTTGGTAAAACATCTCCAATGGTCACAAAAGACAATAATCCACTCTCATGAATATCGTCAATCATTCCTCCACATTCATCAATATTGGAACTAATCATCACTTTAAAAGGATTATTCTCTACTTGTCTCTCTCCAAAAATCGAACCTAATTTATCTTTTTTCAAGTCTAAATTCAATTGTTGATATTCCCTAAACAAATATTGATGGACTTCATACTCGTCTCCAGAAACTCCAGGTAGACTACATAAGGTACTTAACTCCACTTCACTCGCTTCCTTTCTAACGATAAATCCGATTTGAATGTTGTTGATCATGCGCAATAATAAGTGCAATGTCTTTCAACGCTTCATTCAAACCAACTGCACCTTTTTTAGGCATTTCAATCATTGTCGTATGTTCCTTGAATTGTTGAATAATCTCTTCATTTTCTTTCGAACAAGCTACATACGTTTTACAGTCTGTTTGATGTTCAATAAAAGAAGCTACATTTGCTGCCATTTCTGTATAACTTTCATCATTAAAGCACGGACCTGCAAATAACACTTCTGCTTTTGTTTTCAAAATCAAATTATGAATTTTATGAAGCACTTCTTCCTTATGATTCGCAAAATAATCTGGACCGCAATAGACAGTCGCTAATACTTGTAAATTTTCTTTTAAAAAGTAATCTTTATACATTAAGTAGGAGCCAATTCCTCCTTTTTCCAACCCAAGAGGAGTATCTGCTCTTTCCTTTCCACCATAACCCGCTTGTATTTGATTCAAAAATAATATCACTCGCATATCCATTCTCCCTTCAAAAAAAGTGGGAATAACGACAGAAATTGATTCATTTCTGTTGTCTTCCCACCTCCGCACGTTCAACTTTTCTACTTGTTTATTACTTTTTATAAATCATCAAAACTTAAATCATCTAATGATAATTCATCTAATTCATCGCTTAATGAATTAGCAGCTTGATGTTCTTCATGAAGATATTGTTTATCAATCACTCTAAAGAATGGATAGTAAATACACATTCCGATAATAATTAATACAATTTGGAATAAACCTGCTACGATACTTCCTGTGGCTAACCAACCAGAGAAGAAGAATGGAGTTGTCCAAGGAAGTGCTGCTCCTGTAGTATATGGAATTAAACCAATTAATGTAGCAATAGTGGATAAAATAGTATTCACTAATGGTGTTAAAATAAATGGAATAACGATTAATGGATTTAATACAACTGGTAATCCAAAAATAATCATTTCGTTAATCCCAAAAATACCAGGAATAATAGCTAAACGTCCTAATTTTTTCATACGTTCTGATTTTCCGAAGAATACCATTAAGAAAACAAGTGACAATGTACTACCGCCACCACCAAAGTTTCCAAAGAAATCTCCGAATGGACCTGTAAAGATATTAGGAAGTGTAGCACCTTGTTTAAAGGCTTCTAAGTTTTCTGCTGTTAAAGCTAAATGAATTGGATTAAATACCGTATTCGTTACAGCAGGACCATTAATACCAAAGAACCAGAATAAAGTAGATAAGAACTGATAAATTGGTTCAAAAATCAAGCTTTGTCCGAATCCCATTAATGGTGCTTGTAAAATTTTATAAATAAAGTTATGAGCGTATTGATAATCTGTTGCTGAGAACACTAAATACACTACAAAGAAGAAGAACATTGCAAATGCACTTGGAATTAATGCTGCAAATGATTGAGTAACAGCTGGCGGAACACCGTCAGGCATTTTAATAACCCAACCTTTGTTTTTAATCGTTACAAAAATTTTTACAGAAATAATAGCTGTTAACATTGCCAAAAACATTCCTGCTGACCCTAAATGTGCTAATGCAAATCCATTAAAAACTTTACCATTCGCTGCATTTACGAAATCAGAATGAACTTTTGGTGTAATAATAAGGAAACATACAAGAGCAACGGCTCCACCTGCAATTGGATCGCTTTCTAATTGACGAGCATAAGCGTAACCAATTCCTACAGCTCCTAATAATCCTAAAACACTAAATGTTGAATCAATAACCGCATCCATTTTACTTGGCCAGCCTTGACCAAAAAATTGAGCTAAGAAATCAACATAGCCTGGTATTGGAAAGTTCGCAATTACAAGGAAAATAGAAGCCACAATAATTAATGGTGTGGATACTAAGAAACCATCACGGATTGCAATTAAGACTTTATTATTGCCTAATTTTTCCGCGGAACTTCCCATTATTTTTTCTAACGAAGCAAACATAACAATTCCTCCTATTTTTTATTTTTGATGAGTTGAATCGCGCGTTTCAAAATACGTTCCCCATTAACATTCCCATAATCTTCCAAATTAATCACTTCTACAGGAATACCAATAGGTTCATATTTATCACGAGTAGCATTAAATTTGAATTTCACTTGAGGTCCTAAAAGAATAACATCAGGATGAAATTCTTGAACTACAGAATCTAGCTGAACATCAGGAAATGCTTTGACTTCAATAGGCAATTGATGTTGATTCGCAACTTCTTGCATCTTACTTGCCACTAAACTTGTAGACATTCCTGCATTACAAAATAAATAAACACGTTTCATATATATACCCCCAATTATTTTGTTATGTTTTTATGCTTTTTCAATTTTTTCCAATCGTTGATATAAGGCTAAAATCTCTTCGCTTGTAACTTGTAAGATTTCTGCACTCATCAATTGATCTTCTGAATGTAATAAAAGCAACGAAAAAGGTACCTTATTTCCTGAACTATCTTTTTGTAATAATTCAAAATGTATTTCATGTCCTTTTAATCGTTGCTGTTGACCTTCCTCAATCAGAGATTGAGCTTCTTCAAAATTTCCTTTTTTTGCAGCTACTATTGCTTCCATAAAAGCTGAACGAGCTGCCCCTAATGCACTAATCATTTTAAAACACACTAATTCTACCCCATTCATGCTTGTCCCTCCTCTCTAAAACACTGATATCATTCTTCTTTATACGGCAATTATAAACCGTTTTCAATGAAAATCCTAGTCTTTTAACTCATTTTTTCACAAATTGTTACTTTTACTAAAATGATTCAAATATTTCCCCTCAACTTTACATTTCTACAAAAAAATCTCAGAATGATAAGAAAAACTTTCATCCTGAGATACTTATTAAATCATATTCTTTTTATAAGGTACTTTTACAAATTGAATCGCTTTTAATACGGCAATAATGGGATTCATAAATACTAATATAATTTGTAGCATACCAATCACCCACAATAGAGCATTTGCTGGTCTAGACAAATGCAAGAGCCAGCTTAAACTTAATACAGAGGTTACATAACGATAGGACACAAAAAAGATTGGTGTAAGCATAAGCGCAAACATCATTTCTCCTAATACAAATAAAGGCGAATCTTCCCATGTTTTTTCATTCCACTGTTCCGCAAACATAATCAGTAAAACCATTAACGAAACAAATAAAACCACTTCACCATCTTTAGCTAATAGTGAACTTCCTTGGTTCATTACAAATACTGTTATTAAACTAGTTAGTACTATCATTCCCATTATAAACTTCCAATAATAGGTACTAAACTTTTTCATCACCTTTGCTCCTTTCTCTAACTCCCACCTTTACGACCATCATCACTGACTAGGTATTTTAAATCAAGAGTATCTGAGAAAATTTAATAAAAATTTAGGAAATAAAAAAGACAGCCAAAGCTGTCTATCCTACTGGGGTAGCTGGATTCGAACCAACGAATGACGGAGTCAAAGTCCGTTGCCTTACCGCTTGGCTATACCCCAATGGTGGAGGGGGGCAGATTCGAACTGCCGAACCCTAAGGAGCGGATTTACAGTCCGCCGCGTTTAGCCACTTCGCTACCCCTCCAGCTGTTATTAAAATAACGTACTCATATATAGTACACTAGACCTTAATGTTTTGCAATACCTTTTTTGAAAAAATATTTATTTTTATATAAGCGTAAAGTTTCAGAGTAACTTCTAGTTAAGTATCAAAACTAGAAGTTAGTATGAGACAAAAACACAAAACACAAACATTTAACGTTATCCGATTGCACTGAAATTGAATTAGGTATTACACAAGGTTCTTCATTTTGATTAGATTATCAAGAGTATGACTACTTTTAATCTCCTATAGATCCAGTGAATTGAGTAATTAAAAAAATATGTTCATACATTTTTACCTTATCTAGATGATTCACATCTTTAAATCCACCTAAAACCAAAAGTGGTACAAATCCAAAACACTGTGTATAATCAAGCGAACCATATTTTTCAATTGCCTCATGATAAAGCGGTAAGTCAAAATAATCATCTATAAAACTTTTATCAGGTAAAAACTCGATAAAAAGTGATAAATTTTCTAAAAAAATATCAAATGTACCTTCTTTATATTTAATAATCCCCAAAAATTCGTTCTTCTCCCAAGTTATAACATCCCCAAAAGCTGTCACAAAAATTGGAATGGAAGTACCCCCTCTGAAGTAAGTTTCCTGAACCAGTTCAAGATACTCATCTGGATTAATGACCTTCAGATAACCGTCTAAAAAAGTCCCCAAACCGCATTCTTCCCAGATTTGAACTAGCTCTTCTGGAACTTGGTCTTTGTACTTTTTAATTACTTCTTGAGGCATGACCGCCACTCTTGTAAAATCTTTTAACATATATACTCCTTTCTCAATTTTCAAGATACTCTTTAACAGTCAGCTCGTTCATGCCTTTTTCTTGATCAGCGATCTGACGTGCAAACTCTGGTTCATTATATTCGATAAAAGCTGGGTAGAAACCCATTTTTCTTAGTTTAGAAAATCATATGAGAAATACTCTAGGTCTTTCAAGCGTTCGTCAAAGATGTTTAACTTTTGTTTTGATATTCTTCCATTTCTTTAAAAAGTTGAAGTAAATCATTATTTTCAGGTTCTTCTCCTAAATATTTATATTTAAAAAAAGACAGCCTTTGATTCGAGGTAAACGGACTAGCAAACCAATCAGTATAATCAAACTCAACCTTTAATTGTTCCCGAGATTTCACTATTAAAACCATTGCATACCATTTAGGTTGATTATTATCTTCTAAAACCTCTAAAATGTTTCTAGAAATGCTCATTAATTGATTAAAGGTGTCCATATATTCAGAAAATGGAATGTCATAAATTACTGGCATATCATATGAGAAAATATATTTTTCAGGATTTTCTTTCGCATTAAAATAAAATAAAACTTCTCCGTCCCCTTCCTTTAACTCAACATTAAAGTATAAATCATTCCAAGTTACTGGAATAATACGATTTACATTATTTGCTATATCATTAAACAATTGACTTAATGGATTTTCAAATATTTTTAATCTCCTGATTTATTTCTTATCTGCTTAATTCTAAGTGACTCTCCTTCAATTTGAGAGCGTACGTTAAACATTTTTGGTCTGACTGATACAGAACCTTTTTCAAAAACAGTATCTATCCTTACTGAAACTTTCTTAGGAGGGACATCATTTTGTGTAGCTTTCCATATGAGCTTTTTTCAACAATTCTTCAAATTCTTTTTCGGAGAAATAGTGTCTCTTTCTATCTGTATCAATAAGAAGAAATTCTGGATTATCTCTTAAAAATTGTATGTTAGCATCTTCTTGACTAATTTTTGATTTCCAAAATCCGAAATTAGCATAATTAATTAATTCTTCACCATCATGTTCTCCTGTTAAATAGCTATCCACTGCTTCTTTAGGGATTTCTTTAGAAACCTCTGGCATGGCGATATTGAAAGTTGGATACTTTAAAATATACTTACCATTGGCTTCATAAATTTCTAACATATCACCTTTTTTTGTTGGTATTTCTTCCATTATTATTCACTCCATAATTCTTTAATATTCAATTTATCTTTAGAAACTCTGTAAATCACGGATTCTAGTATACCTCCCTGATAGGTTTTAACACTCGGACGACATTGAACCTTCTCGCTTACTCCGTCCTCATTGCCGCTTGGAATAATGTTATAAATCGTTCAAAATCAGTCATTCCAATGTCTAAATATTGAAACATTTTTCAGTCATTAAATTATCTATACCCACCTAGATGTCCAAATTTACTATTAACAACAGATGGAACTAATTGCATTGTTTCCATATCATTTAATTTATTCCAAGTAAGTTTCCCTTGTTTCCGAAGTTTTGTAATCTCTTTTCTTTACTAATTCAAATACTTTCCATGAACTTATTTCTCAATTATACCAGTATCTGTACATTAATTTTTAAATCGATTACTTTTGCATAAAAAAACTTAAATAAATATGACAAATTTTTCTAACCTTGAAAATTTTATGAAAAATGGCTTTGATACTTTTCCATCTCTTGAAATAGTTGTTCTTGAGTATTATCTTCTGGTGCAACTTTCAAATATTTATACCTGAAATAGTTCATACGATCAGTTGGGCCAAATTGTGAAGCATTCCAATCAACATAATCAAAATGGATGCTAAGTTTATTATTTTTATAAATAAAACATGCATTTTTCCATACCTCGATATGATTATTTTCAAAAATCTTCCATAGTTCTCTTGCTAAAACATAATTCTGATAATCCATTTTTTCAAAAGTTTTCTCATCAACTTTGAAATCATCAGGAATTAATAAACTATAAAATAATTTATCATTATCTGGTAATTTGAAGAAAAAATATACATTCCCACCAGTTTCCGACATTTCAGAATTTATATAAATCTCATCCCAATCAACAGGAATGGTCTTATTAACATTATTTATTAATTCATATATTTTATCTTGGATTTGCTTCTCAACTGTCATTTTTGTTGGTAACTCCTCTTCAATTCTAATTAAAATTTAGAGGCTGGGCAAAAAGTCTCAAAAATAGAAGAAAGCACGTCCCGATTTTGACTGAAATCAAAATTAGGATGTGCTTTTTAATAAATTCAGTAAAATCAAGGGAGATAAACCACCCTTGATTTATATTATTTAAGATATATTTCCTTAATCTCTGCAAATTCATCCCTAAAAAGAGCAGACCAATGTCATTATGAACTGCATTTTTACCTCTAACATGAGTTCTGCGCATGCCAAAATTGCGCTTCATTTGACCGAAAACTGGCTCAACTTCAATTTTCCTTTGAGCATATATACTACTTCCACGGTCACTATGTAACGCTTCTTTAATCGTTTCTTTATAAGATTCCCAAACTTGGTTTACACGGATTTGACGTTGTTGTCCAGTAGGAGTTTTCGCTAATTCATCCAATGCTTCTGTTTCTTGAATTGAATCTGCCTCATACACTTTGAATTGACGAGTAAATCCATTCTTATCGTTTCTTGTTGAATAATATTTAAAACTAAATTTCACACCTAAATGATCAATATAATAATCTTCCTCTTCATTGTAATCCCAATTTTGTCTATTAGATGGATTATTTTTAAACTTCTTAGTTTGTTCTTTTTCGTACATTGTGTATGGAATCAAAGGTGTCTTTTCATACTCTTCAAGAATCAATTGATAGTTTTCTTCACTACCATACCCAGCATCCGCAACAATAGTAGAAAAATTATCTAATAGTTTAAATGAATTTAAAAATGGTTTAAGAGTACGCATATCTGTAGGGTTAGGAAATACATCAAAGCCTAAAACATATTGATGATTCGTTGCGATTTGAAGATTATAACCAGGTTTCAACTCTCGATTTTTCATGGCATCTTCTTTCATGCACATAAAAGTAGCATCGTTATCTGTTTTAGAATAACTATTTCTGTTATCAAATGTTTCCATAGCTTTAGTATATTTTTCTTTACGAGGCAGAAAATCTTTTTCAAGTCGACGTTTAAAAGAATTTAATAAGCGTTTTTTCTGTTTGTTTTTAGAACTACCTACAATATGTTTAGGTTCTTCTTCAATGAGTTTTTCTAACTGTTCTAGAGAGGTATTAGTAGCTTCAATCATGGCATGAACACCATATTCAGTAATTTTTTCTTCTTCCGATAAAGCAATATTCACTTGATTTTGAATTAATTGTTCATATAATGTACTAATTTTTTCATTTAAAGCTTCATTATATCTTTCAATAGCTTTACGCCATACAAATGAATAACGATTGGCATCTGCTTGAACTTTTGTACCATCAATAAATAAACTATCTGAATCAATAATATGATAGTGTTGGAGTAGTAAAGTAAAGTATACGAAAATGTTTTTAATGATATAGGAAAACTGTTTATTACTTCTAAAATTATTAATAACATGGTAACAGACATAAGTTTGTTGAGAAAGCCACTGCATAGGAATATTTTCTTCATTTAATTGAACAATTTTCCTACCACTATAAGTAGAACGAGTATAAGCGAAGAGAATCATTTTTAATAACATACGAGGATGATGAGCAGGTCTACCCATTTTTGATG
>ERZ772942.358-NODE-358-length-19300-cov-3.749701_pt1 | contig 19300 bp, 21 predicted proteins | sample MGYA00511135_ERZ772942 | MGnify/ENA primary metagenome ERZ772942 (study PRJEB29015, sample SAMEA2738099) | human oral metagenome | biome: human oral; feature: human-associated habitat; material: saliva | place: China | collected 2265 ... | reverse complement strand
GACTCAAAATCCAGTGCCCGCGAGGGCGTGCCGGTTCGACCCCGGCCGCCGGTATTTTTAGTACAAATTAGAAGCTAAAAGTACTTTAACAAAATAGCTAGAAATGTTGATTTAACAACGTTTCTAGCTATTTTTATATTTTTGAGAAACTCATAAAATATGATAAAAAATAAAAATTTGGTGGGCAAAAAGTGGGCAAATTTTTCTACAAAGTTTGTGAATTGAAGAAATATAAGGGAGGTAAGCAATGACAATACTAGATCAAATTGATAAATATCCAAAGGAGTTAATTTCAAAAGGATATTCTGAAGAAATGAAGTATAAAGTTAAAGCTGATAAGAATTATTTTTTGAAAATCTCTCCTCTATCTTTTTTTAAGAAGAAGGAGTTAGAATTGAAATATATTTCAGTTTTAGAAAAAGTAGTTAAATTTCCTAAATTAATTGAAGTAAGATATGAATCTAATTCTATTTATAGTTTATATGAATGGATTGATGGTGTTGATTTTAGAGAATATGTAACTTACTTAACCGATAAAGAATTGTATCAATATGGCATTCAAGCAGGGGCATTTTTACAGAGGATTCATTCAATTTCTATTGAAGAAGAATCAATTAATTGGTATGAGTTTTATTTACAGAAATCAATGAGAAAGATTGAGTCTTTTAGAAAGGCGAATATAAATTTTCCTGAAATTGAAACTTTTATTGATTATATTCATACTCATCAGTATTTATTACATGATAGACCCATTTCATTATGTCATGGCGATTTTCATGTGGGAAATATGATGGTTGATTCTCAAACAAAAGAACTTGTTATTATTGATTTTGGCTCTATAGAAATCGGTGATCCGATTGAAGAATTTAATCGCATGATTTGGACTGCACAATTATCTGATGAGTTTGCAACTGGATTAATTAATGGCTATTTTAATGGAAAGAATATTCCTGATGACTTTTGGAAATTAATGGCTTATTATATGGCTTGTGATGTTGTGGGGTCTATTCCTTGGGCAGTAAATTATGGAAATGATCAGTTGATAACGATGCTTGAAAGGGCAAAATTTGTGTTAGATTGGTTTGATGATTTTGAGCGTATGATTCCAAAATTTTATAAAAGAGATGAGTCAAAAAAAGGATGGTAATTTATTGTGGATATTCAACAATACAAACAAATGTTAGAGCAACCTTGGGGGAAGATTCAATATGAAATTACTTTTGCCCAATTAGCTCATTTAAAAGATAAAAGAATTTTAGATTTTGGTTCAGGACTTGGATTAGTAAGTCAGTTTTTAGGAAAAAATAATGAAGTTGTTGCGATTGAACCAGAGAAAGAAATGCTGTTTGCTTATTCCAATCATACTTATGAGAAAATTTTAGGTAGCTTAGAGCAAGTGGAAAAATTTGAAGCGGAATCTTTTGATATCGTTTTGTGTCACAATGTACTGGAGTATATTGAAGAAAATAATCGAGAAAAATATCTTTCTGAATTTAAACGAGTATTAAAACGTGATGGAAAGTTATCTATTATCAAACATAATCAGGTTGGTAAAATTATGCAAGCAGTTGTGTTTTCTAATGATATAGATCAAGCATTGGATTTATTGAAAGGAAATGAATTTAGAAGTGTCTCATTTAATTCTGGTACAACTTATACCATTGATAAATTATTAGAGATGTCAAAAATGAAATTGGTTAAGTATCAAGCGATTCGTACTTTCTATAGTCTACAGATGAATGAAGTAAAAACTCAAGATAAATGGTTAGAAAAGATGACTGAAATGGAACTTGCTGTATGTGATTTGTATCCTTATAAAGATATTAGTTTTTTACAACATGTATGGCTAATGAAGGAGTAAAAGTTGGTTTTTCTTGTAAGTACTAATATTGTATGGTAGAGTTTTATTATTGAATTTAAAGGAGAGTTAAAATGAATAGAAATGAAGTTATTGAATTACAACATAAACGTTTTGCAGTAAAGAAATATGATCCGAATCGTCGTATTTCTGATGAAGATTGGGATGCATTAGTAGAAGTAGGACGTTTAGCTCCATCATCTCTTGGATTTGAACCTTGGAAAATGCTTTTATTAAAAAATGAACAAATGAAAGAAGATTTGAAAGAAATGACATGGGGTGGAATTAATAGTTTAGAAGCTGCGAGTCATTTTGTTATTTATCTTGCTCGTAAAGGAGTTACTTATGATAGCCCTTATGTTGCAAAGTTGATGAAGGAAGTAAAAAATCGTGAGTATGATCCTACTTCAAGATTTGCATCACGTGTGAAGAGTTTTCATGAAATAGATGCTGATTTAAATGATGAAAGAACATTATTTGACTGGGCTAGTAAACAAACATATATTCAAATGGCAAATATGATGTCTGCAGCAACACTTCTAGGAATTGATTCTTTACCGATTGAAGGATTTAATAGAGAAAAAGTAGAAGCATATTTAAAAGAAAAAGGATTCTTAAATACGGATGAATTTGGTGTGTCTGTAATGGCAAGTTTTGGATATCGTGATCAAGAGATTACTCCTAAAGTTCGTTGGAATAAAGAAGCCATTTATGAGGTAATTGAATAGTTTAAAAATAAATATATCAAATAGTAATAGTGAACTGTTTAAAGAATACTTTCTTTAAACAGTTTTTTGTCTAATAAAATCATTATTTTTTTGAATGAATAACTGATATATTTTGTGAACAAAAAAACTATCTAATTGTCAGTATTTTATTTATGAAAAAATAGGTATTTTTCCGATTTTCTTTTAAATTTACTAATATTTTTCTCAATTTTATTTTTTAAGAGATTTAATTATTTTATTTTTCTTTAAAAAATTTGTAATTTCAACAGAGTTTTATGAAAAGTTTGTGAAAAATGAGGGGTTCACAAATTTAGAATTTAGTTTTTTATAAGTTTTAAAAAAATTTAAGAAGATTCATGTCTATATTTTAGGATGGATTTCCGATTAAATATACTAAATTATATATTTAGATCTATTTTCTAAAATTTATTTTATCCATCAATAAAAATGTAATAAAAAGAAATGAAAATAATTAATGAAATTGAATAATTCGGATTTTTTCTATTTTATTAAGAGTGAATCTCAATTTCACAAAGGATTATTCTGTTGAAATAAGAAAAAATCTTGATAGTTATTTTAGTAATCTTATAATGAAGTTGAATTAAAATTAGGAGGGGTAAATATGTGTAGTATCGAAACATTGGTAATGAGAATTCAGAAAGGAGATGATGATGATGCGTTTGTGATTTTAGAAAAAAAATTAAAACCATTGATGTATAACATTTATTATCATCATTTTTATTATTGTGTAGAGTTGGAAGATTTTTTACAAGAAGCTAGTTTTCTACTATTTTATACCGCAAAAAAATTTGATTTAAGTAGAGGAAAACCATTTATTGCTTATTATAAACGCTCTTTAAAAAATTATGCTATTCAATTAATTCGATATGAACATAGAGAAAGTGTTATTCCAGAAAAAAATTTATGTAAATGTGATGTTTCTAATCTTAAGTATCAAATTTCTATTGAGGAAGAGTTTTTATTGAAAGAGGAAATGTCTAAATACTGGGATTCGTTATCGGCATTTGAAAAAGCTGTTTTTTGCTTGTATACAAAAGGCTATACCTTTGAAGAGATTGCAGAAAAAGCGAATAGATCAGTTGCTGCTATTAAAAGTGCATTTAATCGTTGTCATAAAAAATTTCAATTATTTTATGAAAGTATTCATAAAGAGTGTATAAAATAACTTAATAATAACGGTCAACTTTCTTTAGCATACTGTGTGGACTAATATTTATTATTAAGTCATTGTATGATATACTATACAAGGTATATAGAGTGCCTTATTAGGCACAAAAAGGAGGGCCGTTTGTGGTTGCATTAAGTTTAAGAGCACAAAATATTGGTATTGATTTAGGAACTGCCAATACGATTGTTTATCTTGAAAATGAAGGTATTGTGACACGTGAACCATCAGTTGTCGCAAAAAATACAATTACGGAAGAAATTATAGCTGTCGGTCAAAATGCATTTGATATGATTGGACGAACACCAGAAAATATTGTGGCAGTTAGACCGATGAAAGACGGTGTGATTGCAGATTATAATACAACAACAGCAATGTTAAAATATTTTGTACAATCAATTGTAGGTCGTTCTTTCTTTAAACCGATTGTAATGATTTGTGTTCCAAGTGGAATTACGGATGTTGAAAAAAGAGCTGTATTAGATGCTACAAAATATGCTGGTGCTAAGGAAGCTTATGTTGTAGAAGAACCATTTGCAGCAGCTGTTGGAGCAGGATTACCTGTACAAGACCCAACTGGTAGTATGATTGTCGATATTGGTGGAGGAACGACTGATGTAGCAACAATTTCTTTGGGTGGAATTGTAAATAGCCAATCTATCCGCATTGGTGGAGATGAATTAAATGAAGCAATTGTATTACATGTTCGAAAAAAATATAATTTATTAATTGGTGAAAGAACTGCCGAAGACTTAAAAATTCAATTAGGATCAGCTTCCGTTGAAAAAGCTTCTGCTTATGGAAGTATGCAAGTTCGTGGACGTGATATGGTTTCTGGATTACCAAGGATTATTGAAGTAGAAGCTGTAGAAATTGCAGAAGCAATGAGTGAAATTATTACGCAAATTATTGACGCAGTAAAAGATGTTCTCGAACAAGCACCACCAGAAATTGCCTCTGATGTGATTGATCACGGCATTGTATTAACAGGTGGTGGGGCATTGTTAAGGAATTTAGCAGAAGTAATTTCTGACCATACACAAGTTCCTGCTTTTGTAGCAAATGATCCTTTGGATTGTGTTGCGTTAGGAACTGGAATAATTTTAGCAAATCCATTATTAATGAAAAAATAATAAAAAGGAGACTGAACAGTGAATCCAATATTTTCGAACAAGAAATTAATTGGTTGGGTTTTAGGTGGAATTGTAACACTATTATTAATTACCTTTTCACTCACTGTTGGTAGTAATATCGTTTCGCAAGGTGTCAATGATGTGACAAACATTTTAGGAAGAATGCTTGCTTATCCTGCCAATAGTGTCAATGATTTTATGGAGAGTATTTCAAATTTAACAAATACTTATCAAGAAAATCAGACGTTAAAACAAAAAGTAGAAACAATCTATGAATTAGAAGTTCAATTAAATGACTTAAAAAAAGATAATGAAAAAATGAAGGAAGCGTTGAAGTTACAAGATACTTTAAACGACTATTCTTTAATTAATGCAACTGTAATTGCTAGAAATCCAGATACTTGGAGAGATATTGTTACGATTAATAAAGGGGCAAATGATGGATTAACTCCTCAAATGTCTGTAATGAGTGACAATGGATTAGTAGGTAAAGTATTAGATGTGAATCCTACAAGTGCTAGAGTTGCTTTATTATCGAATAATGATAATACATTAGTTCGTGTTGCAGCGATGATTCAAGGAGAAAAAGAATCTATTTATGGAACATTAACCGGATTTGATCATGAAAAAAATATTTTAATTATGAGTCAAATTCAAGCAACTCAAGAAATTAAAGTAGGCGATAAAGTTGTTACTTCGGGTTTAGGAGGAGTTTCTCCAAGTTCTTTATATATTGGAACGGTAGAAGAAGTAGCGATGGATCGTTTTGGACTTTATAAAGAAGTTCGTATTAAACCGGCTGCAGATACAAATGATGTTCGTTATGTTACTGTAGTAAAGCGAACAAGTGAAAGTAGGACTGAATAATGCATACTTCAAAACGTATTTATTGGTTACCCATTTTGATGATTATTGCTTTTTTAATGGATGGAGTAATGATGAATCATTTTTCAGTATTTCTAATTGAATCTGGATATACTCTTGTCCCAAGAATTGTTGTCATAACATTAGTATTATTGACCTTTATTATTGACCATTCCAGTATGTTTTGGTTTGCAGTAATGGTTGGATTTATGTATGACAGCTACTATTCAGGAATTTTAGGAGTTTATATGGCGATTTTTGCTGTAATCGTTCGAGTAATTGGACATATTAGAGGGAAAATTAGTATTAATCCTTTTACGTTAGGATTGGCTTTAATTTTTCTATTAACAATAACAGAGACGGGTGTTTACATCATTTATACTTTAATTGGTATTCAGCATCTAACAGTTCAACAATTTTTAGTTCAACGATTAGGATCTAGTTTAATATTAAATATTGTATTGTATTACTTGTTATATATTCCATTGAAAAATTTTGCATTATGGGTGCAATCAGGAATTTCTCATGAAAAGATTTCTTTACGTGCAGCTCGTAGAAATCAAGGGAATTCATATCATTATCATTAAAATAAAGCCGGTGATTATGCCGGCTTTTTGTGTACGAACATATGTACGAAAAAAGTAGAAGAAATCATAAAAGTTATGCTATAATAAAAGAAAAGAAGGAGGTATAATGATGAGCAATTTATACGATACAGCGAATCAATTAGAACGTGAACTTCGTCAATCAGAAGAGTTTGCTGCAGTGAAATCAGCTTTTGAAGCAGTACAACAATCTGAAGAAGCAAAAGCTTTATTTGAAGAGTTCCGTGATATGAATGCGAAATTCTTACAAAAACAAGTGAATGGTGAAGAATTGACTGAAGAAGATTCGATTTATGCAAATGATTTATATCAAAAAGCAAGTTCGAATGAAGCGATTCAAACATTAATGCAAGCAGAACAACGTTTAAATACGGTCATGCAAGATATTAACCGTATTTTAACGACTTCATTACAAGAATTATATCAATAATAATATTGATCGAAACGGTCTTATTGATTTTTAGTCTAGTGAATAAATTTCATAATAGACTAGAAGTGAATGGATCGTTTTATTTTTTACAGATAAGGAGTTTTTATGATTCGCTTTATTCATTGTGCCGATATACATTTAGGAAGTCCTTTCACTGGACTTCAACAAAAAAATAGTACGATTGCATTTCGAGCAATTGAAGCTACTAAAACAGCCTTTTTAACGTTGATTGATACTGCTATCGAATATCATGTTGATTTTGTGCTAATTTCAGGAGATATTTTTGATTCTAGTCATCAACATATTCAAGAAAAAATTTTTTTAAAAGAACAATTTCAAAGATTAGCTCAAGCAGGTATTTATACTTATTTAATTCATGGGAATCATGATTATGGAGGATTTACTGAAGATTGGAATAATAACTGGGTAAAAGTCTTTAAAGAAGAGGTTTCAACAGAAATCTTGAAAACTTCTTCCGGTGAAAGTATTGCTATTAGTGGATTTAGTTATGATGCAAGATGGATAACAGAGTCAATGGCAATGCATTTTCCAATGAGAAATTCCTTAGTGGATTTTCATATTGGGATGTATCATGGTCAAACACGAACGGTATCCGATTCCTCTGCAGCATATGCTCCCTTTAAAATCAGTGATTTAGAAAAGCTTCATTATGATTATTGGGCATTAGGACATATTCATCGGGCTATGGATTTAGACTCTAATGGTAGAATTGCATACTCTGGAACGATTCAAGGACGAAATTTTAAAGAGATAGGTGAAAAAGGTTTTTATCTAATTACTTTAACTAAAAACTTACCGATGAATAGACAATTTGTTTCTTGTAATCCAATTGAATGGGTGGAAATAGAATTTTTAGTGGAAGAAGTTCATTCTATAGAACAAATCGTATCACAGCTGTATAGAGAAATTTTAATCCAAAAATGGAATGGTGATAAAATTTATTTGTTAAAATTTAATCTAATAGTAGAGAGAGGCTTTAATCAATCATGGTTGAAATTGATAGAAGAAATTTTACAAAAGGAAATTTCCACGAAATACGAAAAATTATATTTGATAGAAATGGATATCGAATTTAGGAAGTTAAAAAGAAATAATCAACTAAGCATTGAATTATTGGAGGATGAGGAAAGTCATCTAAACCGACTGCAAGATATTCAAAATATTGCTATGCAACATACTCTATTGGCAAAATATTTTTCCAAAGAAATGAGTAGTGAAGCATTTCAACATAAAATCATTCAAAGAGCAAAAGTTTTAATTGAAACGAATATGGAAGTAGGTGATGAAAATGTACATTAATAGAGTTGAAATTTTTGGGTATGGAAAATGGTCAAAAGTACGAATGGATTTTCATCATCAATTGCAAATATTTCAAGGGAAAAATGAATCAGGGAAATCGACTTTACGTTCTTTTATTCAACATGTCTTATTTGGTTTTCCAAAGAAAGTTTCTGGTAAATACTCTTATGAACCTCAAAATGGGGGGATTATGGGAGGGCGAATTTGGTTAGATGAAACATTAGAAGGCTCCCTTTTTATAGAAAGATATATCAAAAATGGTAAGCAATGTTTTAAATGTGAAACGACTTCAGGAAAAAGTTTATCCGAAGATAGATGGCAACAATTGCTTTTTCAAATTGATGAAAAGCAATATGCACAAGTTTTTGGATTTAATAAAGAACAATTAGACCAATTTCAATTTTCTTCAATGGAGGAAATGGATCAATTTCTCTATAGTGTTAGCTTAACCGGTAGCGAAGAATGGATGAAATTATCAACAAGATTACAAAAACAAGCAGACTCAATCTTTACTCCTAAAGCTGTTAAAAGAGTGATTAACCAGCAATTACATCAATTAGATTTACAAATGGTTAAAATAGAAGAATTAGCAAAAAATAATGATGTTTATGAAGAGACACTTCAAAAATCTGAAGAGATTAAGCAAGAAATTCAAAGGAATTCGCTGATGATTCAAAAAAATCAGGAAGAAGAAAGAAAACTTCAATTATTACAGTCTCATTGGAATAGCTATGAAAGATGGAAACTAATCAGCAAAAAAATTAATTTCAATCAGGAAAAAAATTGGAATCCAGAGTGGAAATATGAATTAGAAAGAAATCATTTAGATGATGAATGGAATGAACAACAAATTCATGAATTACAACAGGAGTATCATTTATGGAAGCAGAGACATCAAAGTGAACAGCTACTAAAAGAAGATCCAAGATGGTCTCAGTTACTAAATATTTCTTTAATGGAAGATGAAATAGAAGAAAAAATTTTGCTTAGAAAAAAAATGAAAATAGAATTAGATGAATTACAAGAAAATATTCAAAAGGAAGAAGAAATATGGAATATTCATCATGAAAATATGCCTTTGGAAATCCCAAAATATGAAATTCAACAGTTAAAAGAAAAAATTGATCAGCAAAAAACTTTACAATTTGAAGAAATAGAATTAGATACTAAAATGAATCGACTAAAAGAGGAAAAAGAAAAAATCAATCACCATTCTAAAAATCAAAGTCCCACTAATCATCGATTTAATATTACGGGAGTTTTGATTTTTAGTGCAGTAGTGACTAGTCTTGCATCTATTTTACTACTATCAAATCCAGTATTTAGAGCTATTGGAGTAGTTATTGGAGTCATGATTAGTTTACCTAGTTGGATGTATGAAAAAAAATCTGTTTATACGAGTCAAATTCAGGAGTATTTTTCAGCAAGATTAGAAGAAATCAGTGATGAATTAGAAAAGGATGCTTTACAAAGAAAAAATAATAAAGAAAAACTTGAAAAAATTTCTCTGGAATTATTTAGTTGGAAAAATAAATATGGATATGCTGATTCAAATATTACAGTTGAACAACTTTACCAAGGAGATGTTTTAAAATCTCTTCGATATTTTATTGAACAAAGACAAATAAAAGAAGGAATACTTCAAAAAATTGAAAAAGAACTAACTCAATTACAAATGACCTGGCAGTGGGTTTTTGAAGTGAAGAAGGAAGCTATTCCAAATGCAATTGAATTAGAATGGAAACTGTTGAAAAAAATCATTCAAGAAGTTCAAAATTCTTATCAGAAAGAAATTCTTCAAATGAATGAAGGGTTAAAATTACAAGAGCAAATTCAACAGTTATATAGTGATAAACAATTATTAGAAAGTCAAAAGATGTCGATATTTAAGAAAGCTAATGTTCAAAATATTGAAGAATTTTATCAAAAAGATGAAGCATTTGAAAGGAATCGTCTACTAATTCAAGAATATACTCAGATAAAACAACAATTGCAGAATTATTTAGAAGAATTAGAAGCAATTAAAAGTAAAGAAGAACTAGAACAAAAAATGGAGAGTTCACATCACTCATTATTAAATCTTCTTCAAAAAAATCAGTCGTTAATAGAAGAACAAGCACAAAAACTACAACAGATTCAACAACTAGCAACAGATGGAACATATCATGAACAGCTAATTCAATTTGAATTATGGAAGGCAGAAGTAGAAGAACAATTAGTAGAATGGGCAAGTTATTTATATGCTTCAAAATGGATTTTAGAAAGTTTACAAAAACAGTTACCTTCTCAAACAAATGATGTGATAAAGGTAGCGGGTCATTATTTTAATCGATTAACTCAAGGTAGATATCAAGGAATACAAATGGAAAACATGAAAATAGTGGTGCAAAAGAATGATGAAAACTGGTTATTTGCTAGTGAATTGTCTAGAGGTACATTAGATCAATTATTAGTCAGTATTCGTTTAGCATTTATTGAAAATCTTTCTTCAAAAATAGCATTACCTATTTTAATTGATGATGGTTTTGTTAATTTTGATAGTGAACGTAAACAGATTATGTTACAATTAATTAAAGAGCTTTCAAGTAAAGTACAAGTAATCTATTTTTCATTAGATGATGAGCCTTTTACGATTGCTGAAACACCTGCTAGCCTCATTAGGCTACAAAGATAGAAAGAAGAGGAATTCATGGTAAAAAAATTATATGATTATGCAGTAGATGAATCTTTAGAATTGTTTTTATTAATTAAAACAGCTGATGTGAGATTAGCAAAAAATGGAAAACCGTTTTTAGCTTTTACATTCCAAGATAAGTCCGGACAAATGGATGGAAAATATTGGTCAGCGACTCCTGAAGAAATTGAACGATTTTCATCAGGAAGTATTGTTTATTTAGTTGGAAAAAGAGAAATTTTTAATGGAATGCCTCAAATAAAAATAACTGGCTTACGTCTTTCTAGACCAGAAATGGGCGAACCAAATGAAGTTTCAGATTTCTTAGAACATGCTCCAATGAAAAGAGAAGAGATGGAAGAAGAGCTGAATTCTATTCTTTTTGAAATTATTAATCCAATAATGAGAAGAATTGTGCATAAAATTTTAGGGAAATATCAACAAGATTTCTTTGAATATCCTGCAGCTAAACGTCACCATCATGCGTTTGCAGGAGGATTAAGTTATCATACTTTATCGATGTTGCGTTTAGCAAAAGCAATTGCAGAACAATATCCAGAAGTGAATCGTTCATTATTATTATCGGGTGTTCTACTACATGATATTGGTAAGATTATTGAATTATCAGGAGCAATTGGCACTGAATATACTTTAAAAGGTAAATTAATGGGACATATTGTGTTAATGGATGAAGAAATTACAAAAGCCTGTGAAGAATTAGATATTGATCAAAGTCATGAAGATGTTGTTTTATTAAAACATCTAGTATTAGCTCATCATGGCAAATTAGAATATGGTTCTCCAGTTCGTCCATTATTATTAGAAGCAGAAATTTTACATCATGTGGACTTAATGGATGCGAGTGTCACAATGATTACATCAGCTTTACAAAAGACAGAACCAGGACAATTTAGTGAACGAATTTTTGGATTAGACAATCGAACATTTTATAAACCACATACTGTAGAGTAGAAAATAAAAGTCTGTTTTATCAGACTTTTATTTTTTTTAAGCAAAACTATTTACAAAATAAAAAAAGAGGTTTATGATATTAAATGTAATCAAAAATATTACATTTAAAGAAAGGTGATTCATATGTCAAAAAACGTAAAAAATATTATTATCGGGTTTGGTAAAGCAGGTAAAACAATTGCTGCTTACTTAGGAACACAAGGAGAAGAAACAGTTTTAATTGAAAAATCTCCTGTAATGTACGGTGGTACATGTATTAATGTTGGATGTATCCCAACTAAAAAAATTGCAACTGCAGCAGCTCGTAAAAAATATAGTCAAGAAGATGCAGCTAGTTATTATAAAAAATCAATTCAAGAGAAAAAAGCTTTAATCGCTGCTTTAAATCAAGCAAATTATCAAAAAGTTAATTCGGCTCCTAATGTAACAATTGTAGATGGATTTGGACGTTTTGTAGATGAACATACAGTTGCTGTAGATACAGCTAATGGAGTAGAAGAATATGTAGCAGAAAGAATCTTTATTAATACAGGTGGTACTCCATTCATCCCACCAATTGAAGGATTGAAAGTTGGAGGACCAATTCATACAAATGAAACAATTATGGATTTAGAAGAATTCCCAGAATCAGTTGTTATTGTTGGTAGTGGATTTATCGGATTAGAATTTGCAGCAATATATGCACAATTTGGATCAAAAGTAACAGTAGTAGATGTATTTGATGCATTTATTCCTCGTGAAGATGATGATGTTTCTGCTGCAGTTAAAGAACGTTTAGAAGAAATGGGCGTTACTTTTGAATTAGGAATTTCTGTTAAAAAAGTTGAAACAGAAGGTAACAAAGCAACAGTTTACTATGCTAAAAATGATGAAGAAAAAGTACTTGAAGCAGATGCTGTTTTAGTAGCAACTGGTAGAAAACCAAATATCCAAGGCTTAGACTTAGAAAAAGCAGGTGTTGAATTATCTGAACGTGGTGCAATTAAAGTAAATGAATTTTTACAAACAAATAAACCACATATCTTTGCATTAGGAGATGTAAACGGAGGCCCTCAATTTACATTTATCTCATTAGATGACTTCAGAATCGTGAAAAACTTCTTAGCAGGAAATAAAGAATACTCAACTAAAGAACGTTCATTAATTCCTACTTCAACATTTATTAGCCCTACATTATCAAGTGTTGGTTTAAATGAAAAAGCAGCGCAAGCAGCAGGAATTCCTGTGAAAGTTGCAAAATTACCAATGGCTGCTGTTCCAAAAGCAAAAATTTTAGGAAACCAAGTTGGATTCTACAAAGTTTTAGTGCATGAGCAAACCAATGAAATTGTTGGAGCAACATTATTTGCTGAAGAGTCTCATGAAGTGATTAATATTATTGCAACTGCTATTAAAGCAAAATTACCTTATACAGCTTTACGTGATCAAATCTTTACTCACCCAACAATGGCAGAAGCATTAAATGATGTTTTTGGATTAATTAAATAGAGGAATCGAAATGGGAAACGACTTTATAGTGATTATTCATTGTTTAACCTATTTATCTGTACATCATGATAGAAGATTTTCAAGCCAACAATTAGCACATAATGCATGTAGCAATCCTGTTATTGTTAGAAAAGTGATGAGTTTAGCTTCTTCTAAAGGTTATGTTGATGTTGTTAATGGAGTTAATGGAGGATATAAGATTCAAGTAGATCCAAAAGATATTTCATTAGGAGATTTATTTATTCTAGTTGGAGAAGATAAACGATTAAAGAAACAATATCAATCTTCATTAGATGAAGTTTGTCTAGTTGCGAATCATATTTGTGGAGTGTTTACAGACTTACAAGAAGAACAAATTCAAAATCAAGTAGATTTTTATGAAAAACAGAGTATACTAGATGTTGTAAAAAGATTACAAGAAAAATCAAAAAATAAAGCCTAGTTTTTAATATAAGGAGTGAGTTGAATGGAATTTGTAAAAGAAGAAAATGCCTTTAGACATTATAATGCAGTAGGTGAAGTGGATGCTGAAATTACATTTCAAGTTGAAGAAGATGTATTGATTGCTGATCATACTTTTGTAGATCCAACTTATAGAGGTCAAGGAATTGGAAAATTACTAGTCGATAAATTAGCGAATTATGCTAGGGAAAATCAGAAGAAAATCCATCCAACATGTTCATATGTCGTTAATTTATTTAAAAAATATGACGAATATAGTGATGTGAAAATATAAAAAAAGTTAAAATTCACAAAAGTGTTACAAAAAATTCATAAAAAATTCACATTTTACCTTTATGATACAGCCATACCCAATAAAACACCTAAGGTTTACTTCTCCCAAATAAAAAATGAACTCCCAACATTTTTTATTAGTAAACCCTCCTAACCTTTTCCCGTTGTTAGAAATAGCAACGGGTTTTTTGGTTGTAAAAATCGTCAGTGAATGATTAAATTTTAATCATAAGTGTTGGAAGTTTGAAAAAGAAATAGTATAGTTAATTATTATAGAGTATAAAGGAGAATTTATGACAAATCATTATTATACAAAAAATCCAGATAGTAAAAGTCAACAAAAACATTGGACGTATCGCTTGAAAGGAAACACTCTTTCTTTTACAAGTGATAATGGAGTATTCTCAAAACATACTGTTGATTTTGGTAGTGAATTATTAGTTGAGTCTTATGATATTCCTGAGCAGTTTCAAAAGGCAAGTTTATTGGATATTGGCTGCGGTTATGGTACGATGGGACTTGCTTATGGAAAAGCATACCCTGAATTATCCATTGAAATGATTGATGTCAATGAACGAGCATTAGTTTTAGCATCGGAAAATGCACAAAAAAATGGCATTAAAAATGTAGATATACATGAAAGTAATTTGTATGATGCTGTTAAGAAAACTCAGTATGAAATTATTATTAGTAATCCACCGATTCGTGCAGGAAAAACAGTTGTACATACCATTTTAGAAAAAGCATATGATTATTTAACTGAAAATGGTCAATTAGTTATTGTGATTCAAAAAAAACAAGGAGCACCAAGTGCTCAAAAGAAAATGGAAGAAGTATTTGGTAACTGTGAAAGAATTCAATGGGATAAAGGATATTGGATTTTAGTAAGTACAAAAGTTTAAAGGAGAATATTATGACGAGAAAAGATGAGATGAAAAAGAAAAAAAGAAAGTCTAATTGGAGATTGTGGGTTGCGGGACTATTGTTTATTATTGCGGGATTATTATTTGCTGCTGGTCCGATTCGTTCGTATATGCTAGCACAATTCCAACAAGAGCATACGCAACAATTAAGTAAAGTTACCGCAGCCGAAGTAAAAGAAAATGAAACTCAAGAAGCAGAATTTGATTTTTCAACGGTTGAACCTTTAGATTTACAATCAGTTGTAAAAGCTAAAATGGATACTTCTAAGTTTTTAACTTTAGGAGCAATTGCTGTCCCAAGTGTAAAGTTAAATTTACCAATTTATAAAGGAATTTCTAACCCAGTATTATTAGCTGGAGCTGGAACAATGAAGCCTACACAAAAAATGGGGGAAGGTAATTACGCATTAGCAAGTCATCACTATTTCTCAGATGAACGTTTATTATTTTCTCCATTAATTAAATTAAAAGTTGGCGATAAAATCTATTTAACAGATATGGAATATGTATATGAATATGAAACAACTAGTATTGATTTAGTGGAAGCTTATCAAGTAGAAGTTATTTATGATGTACCAGGAAAAACAGAAATCACTTTAATTACATGTGATGATTTACAAGCTTCTCATCGTTACAGTTTTAAAGGAAAATTTGTTTCAAAAACTCCAATTAGTGATGTAACAGAAGATGTAAAACAAGCATTTAATATCGATTTTACAACATTATAAAGGTAGGTGGAGTGATTGGCGACTATTCAAGATATTGCGAAAATGGCTGGTGTAACAAAAAGTACCGTTTCAAGATATTTAAATGGTGGTTCGATTAGTTTAAAAACAGCGCAAAAGATTGAAAAAGTTATAAAAGAAGAAAATTATACGCCAAGCCCATTTGCTCGTAGTTTAAAAGCAAAATCAAGTTCGATGATTGGTGTTATTGTTCCAAGAATCGATTCAGCAGCAACAGCTCTAACATTAATGGGAATTGATGAGGTTGTTGAAGAGTTAAATTATGATTTGTTAATAAATAATGCTAGACAAGATAGTAAAAGGGAAATAAAAGCGATTGAAGGTTTTGCTAGAAATAAAGTTGCGGGCATTATTTTAATAGCAACAGAGATAACTTCAGCACATATTACAGCAATTAAAAATTGTCCAGTCCCGGTTGTAATTGTAGGGCAAGAGCATGATGAAATTCATAGTGTAATTCATGATGATTACCAAGCTGGTTTTGAATTAGTTCAAAATCTTGCAGAATTAGGTTACCATGAATTAACTTATGTGGGTGTTTCTAAACGAGATCATGCTGTGGGAATTATTCGAAAAGAAGGGATTTTTTCTGGAGCAAGAGCGAACGATTTCGATAAAATTGAGCAGCTAGAAGGAGATTTTTCTACTCAAAAAGCAATGGAAATTGGATTAGAATTATTTGAGAATCCAACTTCATCATTAGTTATTGCAGCAACTGATAATATTGCAGTAGCTTTAATGAAAGCAGCTCAAAAATGTGGAAGAAAAATACCAGATGAAATTGCAATTGCAGGTTTTGGTGGATATGAAATTGGTCAATTTATGAATCCAACATTAACGACAGTGGAATATCAGTTTAAAGAAGCCGGAAGAGTTTCGATGGGTGTTTTGGATAAATTAATCCATAAAGTTCCTTGTGAGATGAAAACGACGATTCCAGTTCATGTAAAACTAGGAGAAAGTATAAAAAAAGCTAGAAATTAGGGAAATACCTAATTTCTAGCTTTTTTATAAGGTTCAACATGAATATCTATGAAATTGATTCCGAAGTGTTCAGCAAGTTCTGTTTCGATTTCTTCTGTTATTTCATGGCTTCTCCATACTGTTAAATTAGGATCCATACAAACTGTTAAATCTAAATAAATATTAGAACCATATCGTCTAGCTTTCAATTCTTCAATACTTTTAACTTCTGGGTGGGAAAGTATGAGAGGTTTATATTCTTTCATTTCTTCTGGTTCGAATCCGTCCGTTAATTGGAAGGTACTTTCACTGAAAACATCATAAGCAGTTTTTAAAATCATTATTCCAACAATAAATGCCATCACTCCATCTAACCATGAGATTCCTAAGCTTGCTGCAAAAATAGCAATAGAAGTAGAAATACTTGTTAAGGCATCACTATAATTATCTTTTGCTGCTGCTCTTAAACCGATGGAATTTATTTTTTTAGCTAGCGAATGGTTAAATCGATAAACTCCATACATCATTATACCAGAAATAAATCCTACTATAGCAGTAATAAGTGATGGAAGTTCGGGATTTGGATTCATGATAATATGCCAAGCATTTCTAATAACTTCTATCCCGATAATACACATAATGAAAGAAGTCATTAAACTCGCAATAGTTTCAAATTTCCAATGTCCATAGGGGTGATTTTTATCAGCAGGTTTTTGTGAAATTTTTAATCCGACAAATACTAAAACGGAAGATAAAACATCTGTTAAATTATTTAAACCATCTGCAAAGAGTGCTTGAGAGAAAAATAATTTTCCAAATACTAACTTACTAGTGGAAAGTAGGATATAGGTGATGATGCTAAGGATAGCTCCTCTTTCTGCCTGCTTTAATCGTTGTGTAGCGTTCATGTTATTTCCTCAATTCTGTAAAAAGTTATTATAAAATTATAACAAAAAAAGAGTGAAAATAAAAAGAAAATGCTATAGAAGGTAGTTTTATCTGAAAAGATGTATGAAAATGACATAAGAAATCTTTTCTTATGACTATCTCTTGAGGAATTCTTTTGGTATAATAAAATCAATTGAAACGAAAGAGAGTGAAGTAAATGGCAACAGCATTAATTGTATATGCTAGTTTAACAGGGAACACAGAAGAAATTGCAGATATTTTAGCAGAATCATTAGAAGAACAAGGAGTAGAAGTAGATATTAAAGAATGTACTTCTGCTACAGCAGATGAATTTCATGACTATGATATTTGTGTAGTCGCAACTTACACTTATGGTACAGATGGTGATTTGCCAGATGAAATCGTTGATTTTTATGAAGAATTAGAAGAAGAAGATTTAAGTGGAAAAATCTATGGAGCATTAGGTTCTGGAGATACATTCTATGATAAATTCTGTCAATCAGTATTAGATTTTGATGAACAATTTGCTAAAACAGGTGCGACAAAAGGTGCAGAAAATGTATTAGTAGATTTAAATGCGGAAGAAGAAGATGTGAAAAATATCGAAGCTTTTGCAAAAAGTTTAGTAGAAAAATTAGGATAAAAGAGAAGGTAACAGTTTGAAAAAGAACTGTTACTTTTATTTATGGAGAAAAAAAGATGTATCAAACAATTGAAGGTATTGCGGAATATTTAGAAGTAGATATTGCGTATGTATTATATTTAATTCGTGAAAAACAAATTTCTACGATTACAGTCGATGATGAAGTCCTCATTAATCAATCTCAATTTGACTTTTTTATAAAGCAACGTCAAAAAATGATTGAAGAATATCAAAAATACTTAGATGAACCGATTCCGGAAGATATTGATATTAAGGATGAGGATTAAAAGAGCTGTTGTATAAAAGTAAAAAAAGTTTCGAACTATGAATTGTTTTTTGATTTAGTGTTTATTCTTGCGACAAGTGGGGTTGTTGGGATTTTACATTCCACATTATAACTGCTGGAGTTGAGATGTATTATGAAGGGCAGTTATTAAATATAGGAGTCTCAATGATTCTAATTGGAATTACGTTTTTTTATTTATGTTTATATGGAACAACGCGGTATAACAAAGTTGAAGTACAATTAACAAAGGGAATTGTAAAAGCCTATATACTGGTATATTTGATTTGTACAACACTTGCTATTATCTTTAACAGAAATACAGAAATTTTTATTTAGCTTTGGCGATACAGACCGTTTTAATGGTTTTTATTTCAGTAGATTATAGAAGAGAAGAAGACTAAAAAGATGTATCAGACAATTGAATGGATTGTGTAAGTATTATATTTAATTCGCAAAGAAAATTTCTACGATTACAGTGGATGATGAAGTTCTCATTATGAAGTGACCCCAAAAAGTTAGACTTTTTGGGGTCACTTTGCTTTAAATTATACTTTTTTCTTAAAAATTTGATACAAGTAGGTATTTCTTGTGAGTAATTTTCATCAAAAAATTTCATAGAGTAGCTCTCTAGAATCATGGAAAAGTAGTAAAAATACTTGTTATCCTAGTTGATTAAAAAAATCCCTGATTTCCTCATCTTTTATAAAATAATATATAATTTTTCCCTCTCTTTTAGTGCCCAAGATGTTTTGATTGGCTAGTTTACGAAGATGGTGGGAAGTAGATGCCATACTGAGATTTAGTAAACAGGCTATATCACAGACACAGAGTTCTTCA
>ERZ772942.357-NODE-357-length-19417-cov-9.521021_pt1 | contig 19417 bp, 14 predicted proteins | sample MGYA00511135_ERZ772942 | MGnify/ENA primary metagenome ERZ772942 (study PRJEB29015, sample SAMEA2738099) | human oral metagenome | biome: human oral; feature: human-associated habitat; material: saliva | place: China | collected 2265 ... | reverse complement strand
CAGGCCGCCGAGACGGTGGTCTGAGAGGCGTTACGCGTGACCTCAACCCTGGATGGGGCTGCCGGCACCCTAATTAAGAGGTTTTGGCAATGAGTGTCAGAGGCGCTGCGGAGATCGTCTTCTCCCCACCGGTTCAAAACTGGTTGAAGCAGGTGATCTACCGCCATAACTGCCGGTTGTCGCCGGATCACTACCGTTCTGCGCTCAAGCACTGGTACTGGCTGTTCAAGTGCCGCCCCTGCCACGTGGAGGAGCCTCGCACCATGACGGAGAAGATCCACTGGCTCAAGCTCTACGACTCCACGCCGGTCAAGGGGCGCCTGGCGGACAAGTTCCTGGTGCGCCAGTGGGTTGCCGACACGGTGGGGGAGAGGTACCTCGTTCCTCTGCTGGGTGTGTGGGACTCACCCGATGAGATCGACTTCGAGTCCCTCCCGGAAAGCTTCGTTCTCAAGGCCACGCATGGCTCTGGCTGGAACATCCTCGTGCCTGACAAGAGGGCTCTCGATGTGGAGGGGGCTCGTCAACGCCTGCGGGACTGGCTTGGCCTGCGTCAGGCGATGAAGGGCGGCTTCGAGCTGCACTACGAGTACTGCGAGCCACGCATCGTGTGCGAGCCCTTCCTGCGTGACGACTCAGGAGGGCTGCGTGACTACAAGTTCATGGTGTTCGACGGCGTCGTCCAGTTCGTCTTCACCGTTGACCGGCCTCCGGGGCGCGCGCTGCGGGGTACCTACCTGCCTGACTGGACTCGAGCGCCCTTCGAGTACACGTGTGAAGCCGACCGGGCTCCGGACGTCCCGGCGCCGGCAGGCCTGGAGACCATGCTTTCCTTGGCCGGTGAGCTCGGAAAGGGCTTCGCCTGTGCGCGCATCGACTTCTACGAGGTGGATGGAAACGTCTACTTCGGCGAGATCACCTTCACGGACGCCGATGGACTGTCGGACTTCGCTCCTTCGCGTTACGATCGCGTTTTCGGAGACCGAATCGTCCTGCCGGAGAAGAAGTCCTTTAAGGGCGTCATGCTGTGACGGGATAAGAGGGCGGAGAAGATTGTTAGTAGACTTCCTACGAAATAACTTCGCTCCAATGGGAAGAAACATTCAAAAAATCGCTGATATCCTGAGTGCTTCCTCATTAAATCGACCGGATGCTTGCGTGTCGCGGCCTCAGGTGTGTTACTGTCTTTGGCGTAAATTAGGACGCTTCTTCATTAGTCTATTGCATTGATAAGCGCCCTGCTCTGTCAGTCCTGACTATTATCCGGTGGTACGTAGATGACGCTCGAGGACCTTCTTCATCTGACCCGTCGACGTATTGGATCCCTGGTTTTGGCGCTTGTTGTGTGCGTTCTGGCATCAATGCTGTTCGCTTTCGCCTCGCCAAGCACCTATACGGCGACTTCCCAAGCCTATCTGCGCGTGAAAGTGGCGGGAGATCCAGCGCAGAGCACGCTGTCTCAGTACAATGCGGCACAGCTCGCCGCAATGAAGGCCGACGCCGTGGTCCCCGTCTTCACCTCGGCTGCGGTCGCTCAGCGCGTCGTGGACTCGCTCAAGCTGGATGAGACGGCGGAGGAGTTCGCCTCCTCGGTCTCTGCGACGAGGGTTCCTGAGACGGTGTCGGTGCAGGTCTCTGCCACTGCCTACTCATCGCACCGGGCTCAGGTTCTGGCTGACGAGGTTGTTCGTCAGGCCGCTGCCGAGATCAAGAACCTGGAGGGGGAGGATTCGCCCGTGGAGATCGTCCTGCTGTCCTCCGCTGAGCTGGTCAGTGCGACTCGGTCTCCGGCCCTGGTGACCTGTGTGGCGGTGGGGCTGCTGGCCGGGCTGGTCCTGGGCTATGTCTGGATCCTCGTTCAGGAGCTGCTCGACAAGAGCCTCAGGGGGCCGGAGGAGGTTCGTGAGGCGTTGTCGGTGCCGTTGCTCGGTGCCCTGCCTCGGGTTCCGTCGCTGCGGTGGCTGAGTCGAGGGGCGGAGCTCAAGATGGAGGAACAGCTGCGCGTGGCCCGTACCAACGTGCTCCATGCGTTGTCTCAGGGTGGCCGGCGAGTCGTTGTCGTCACCTCCGCAGGTCCGCAGGAGGGGACCTCGGTCACCGCCGCCAGCCTGGCGCGGGTCCTGGCTCTGTCCGGGCACCGGGTTGTCCTGGTCGGAGGGGATCTGCGCGCACCCGGCACGGCCGGGCTTCAGGGCAGTCCTGGGCTCGCAGACGTTCTGACGGGCTCGGCGTACCTTGGTGAGGCTCTGGTCAAGGGGTCGGTGGAGGGCTTGGAGCTCCTGCCCGCAGGCCGAATGCCGGCGAATCCCTCCGAGCTGCTGGGGGCCCCCATGATGCGCGATCTGCTGCGTGAGCTGGCAGCGGACCGGCTGGTGATCATTGATGCTCCGCCAGTCCTCCGATTCACTGACGGAGTGGTCCTGGCGGCTCGTGCCGGAGGCGTCATTCTCGTGGCGCGTGCTGGCCGTACCAGCGCGGAGGACCTGCATGAGGCGGCCTTGGCGATCGAGCAGGGAGGTGGGCGCATGCTTGGAGTGGTGCTCAACAACGTGTCGGAGCTCGGAGGGAAGCGCAAGAGCCTGCGGAGCGGTGTCGTCTCCGCCGAGAGTGTGCCTGTCTAGGCTCCTGGTGCGCGTCGCGATCGGCATGTGGGGGAATGTCGGGCTTGTGTCGTAATCGCGGTTGTCCTTGGAAGCGCCTTCTGTGAGCATGCTCTGCTTCTCAGTTTGGGTGTGACGAAACGCCGTGTTCTTTCGTATGCGAGGCGCATGTCGAGAGCGTGGTGACGCTGCCAAGATGTTTATGTAATTGTTATTACATCGCATTGCAGGCATCTGATCAGTCATGTGATCTCGGCGGCCTCTCATGGTATTTCTTGTCGGTTCAAGCAATCAATGGGAGTCGATTTGTGGTTCCACATCATTGAACGGCGTTGGTTCTGTCAATAAACGATGATTACGGCAGAATCACGTCATAATCTTCCAATCGGTGGCATCTGGTGTTAGATTGATGCGGAGCCGTAAAAAACGGCAAGTACTCGTGTCGGCTGAATGGTATCGGCCGTCATGTTGTTGATCTGTTGTCACCTACTTCGGTGATTGCAGTCGTATTCTCCGTCCGTCCAGCGAATCAGTTAGTGCTGTTCGCCCATCCGCAGATTGAAACCCTGATGACATTTGAATTCTGTCGCTCCTGCCGGTGCGCATCGCTTGATCAGAGTTCCTCGCTCACAGGCGGTATGTCCCTTACCCGTCGGCTGGCACAGTGGAGTGTGACGACCCATGGCTGAAAAGCGTCAGTACTCCTCCGGTGCGACAAGCCGTCCCGACGAGAGTGTCGGGAACCGGGAGCCGGACTCGGAGCTGCTGCCGCCACGCGCAGCCGAGGGACAGGAGGCGCTGGCCTTCTCCGGTGCCCCTTCGTCGGTCAGATCCGGGCCCGTGCAGCAACCTGCTCGTGGACCGGCGTGGGTGAACCTGCCCGTGTGCCGGATCGAGCCCATCGCCCTGATGGTCGTCGACGTCCTGGCCACCTATCTGGCCCTGTACTGCGCTGCGTGGGGGACCACGAAGTGGGCGACGGCCACGGGGGCGACCGGTGGCCTGTTGGCCATCGGCGTTCTCGCAGTTGTCAACGTCGGGGTCTTCGCCGCCTTCAAGATGTACAACAGCCTGTGGCGCTACGCCTCGATGACCGAGGCGCTGCGGATCCTCTACGCAACCATCGTCGGCTCGGTGTGCGGGGATCTGCTGTTCTCCCTGGCCTTCGACGGCGGGCTGTCGGTGCGCTCCTACGTCATGGCCTGGGCGCTGCTCGCCATCATGGCCGCCGGGGCTCGTCTGGCCGTGCGAGCCCTGTGGAGCAGTCAGGTGCAACGCAGCGCTCGAGCGGGAGCGCACGACATCCGGCCCCGCACACTCATCGTCGGAGCGGGACAGACCGGTTCGCTGACCATTAAGCGCATGCATCTGTGCGATGAGGACATGTGCGGTGAGCCGGTGGCCCTGGTCGACGACGACGTGACCAAGCACGGTCGCCACGTCCACGGTGTCAAGGTCCACGGCTCCTGCGAGGACATCCCCCGAATCGCCGAGCAGTGCGGGGCCGAGCAGATCGTGCTCGCCTGTCCCTCGGCGCTGGCCTCCGAGCGCCAGCGCATCCTGGCCATCTGCCTGAAGACGGGGCTGAGAATACTGACCCTCCCGAACGTGCGGGACCTGGCCCAGCAGGACGATGGAAGGATCGCCCTGCGGGAGGTGGAGATCTCCGAGCTGCTCAGCCGCGATGAGGTCGCCTTCGACACCATGAGCATGGGCTACGTGCGCGGAGAGGTCGTTCTGGTGACCGGCGGCGGTGGATCCATCGGCTCCGAGCTTGTCCGTCAGCTCATCGAGGCCCAACCGCGCCAGATCGTCATCTTCGATGTCTATGAGAACACGGCCTACGAGCTGCTCCATGAGATGCAGTCCAGGGCCGCCGAGCAGGGAGTGTCCCTGTCGGTCGTCATCGGCTCAGTGACCAATGAGCGGGTCGTCCGAGACTGCTTCGAGGCCTACCGGCCCAAGGTCGTCTTCCACGCGGCGGCGCACAAGCACGTCCCCCTCATGGAGGACAACGCCCGCGAGGCGGTGGAGAACAACGTGCTGGGCACCTGGATGGTGTGCCGTCTGTCTGAGGAGTTCGGCTGCAGCCACTTCATCCTGGTGTCCACCGACAAGGCCGTGAACCCCACCAATGTGATGGGGGCGACCAAGAGGCTGTGCGAGCTGGAGGTTCAGGCCCTGGCCGGTACCAGTCGCACCACCGTCTTCGCCGCCGTGCGCTTCGGCAATGTGCTCGGCAGTCATGGCTCAGTCATTCCGCTGTTCAAGCGGCAGCTGCGGGCAGGCGGGCCACTGACCGTGACAGACAGGGAGATGACCCGCTACTTCATGACGATTCCGGAGGCTGCCCAGCTGGTCATCACCGCAGGCTCGATGTCTCGCGCCGGAGAGATCTTCATCCTGGAGATGGGACGGCCCGTGCGGATCTACGACCTTGCCGTCAACCTCATCAAGCTCTCAGGCCTGCGGGTCGGACGTGACGTCGAGGTGACGTTCACCGGGTTGCGACCGGGCGAGAAGCTGTACGAGGAGCTGCAGATGGACGGCGAGGACCTGCACCCCACCGAGAACAAGTCCATCCTCGTCTCCACGGCGCCGCCGCCCACGCTGCAGGAGGTGGAGGACAAGATCGCTCGGTTGAAGGACTGTCTTCCCGAAGGGAATGACGAGATCAAACGGGAGCTCGCTCGCGCGGTGCCCACCTACCAGCCGCGCTTTGACCACGGTTCAAGTACGTCGTCGACCATGAGGAAGGCTGGCTGATGCGCGTCGATTTCTCACCCCCAGACATCACCGATGCCGAGTGCCAGGAAGTCCTGGATGCGCTGCAATCGGGCTGGATCACCACGGGACCCCGGACGAAGAGCCTGGAGAAACGGGTCGCTGAACGCTGCGGCACCAGCCGGGCCGTCTGTCTGAACTCCGCAACGGCCTCGCTGGAGCTGACCCTGCGGGTGCTCGGCATCGGTCCCGGAGACGAGGTGATCGTTCCCGCATACACCTACACGGCCTCGGCCTCCCCGGTCGTGCACGTCGGCGCCACCCCGGTCCTGGTCGACGCCGGTGAGGCCGACGGCGGTTACGGGCTGGACCCCAGCGTCCTGGCAGGGGCCATCACACCGCGGACCAAGGCCGTCATCCCGGTCGACATCGGTGGACGCATGTGCGACTACGCGGGGCTGCGCGAGGTCGTCGACAGCCGGCGCCACCTCTTTGCCGCGAGCGGCCCGGTTCAGGAGGCACTGGGACGTATCGCCCTGGTCGCCGACGGCGCCCACAGCTTCGGTGCCCGGCGTGACGGCACGCCCTCGGGCAGCGCCGCCGACTTCACGACCTTCAGCTTCCATGCCGTGAAGAACCTGACCACCGCAGAGGGTGGCGCGGTCACCTGGAGGCCGGAGCTGGGGCTGGACGAGGAGCTCTACCGCCAGTACATGCTGCTGTCCCTTCACGGGCAGAGCAAGGACGCCCTGTCCAAGACCCGCCTGGGGTCCTGGGAGTACGACGTCGTCAGCCCCGCCTACAAGTGCAACATGACCGACGTGTGCGCCGCGATCGGCCTGGCGCAGATGTCCCGCTACGACTCCATGCTGGAGCGCCGGCGCCAGATCATCACCCGTTACGACCAGGCCCTGGCCCCGGCGGGCATCACGTCGCTGCGGCACTACGAGGACGGGATCGTCTCCTCCGGGCACCTCTACCTGGCGAACCTGCCGGGCCTGGACAAGGAGGGGCGCAACGCGTTCATCGAGCGCATGGCGAGTGCGGATGTGGCCTGCAACGTCCACTACAAGCCGCTGCCCCTGCTGACCGCCTACCGGGACCTCGGGTATGCCATTGAGGACTACCCGCGGGCCTTCAACCTGTACGCCAGCGAGGTGTCGCTGCCGCTGCACACCTCCTTGAGCGATGAGCAGGTCGACTACGTCATCAGCTGCGCTCTCGAGGCGCTCGCGGCAGTGGGCCGATCGTGAGGATGCCTCCCTGGGAGGACCTGCCCCCCACCCTGCAGACTGAGGAAGTGCGCCCCTACTACGAGGCGCTGTCCCGCCGCGGACTGCAGCTGCGGCTCAAGCGTCTGCTCGACGTCGTCGGAGCGACGGTTCTGTTCGTGCTCCTGGGGTGGCTGTTCGTCATCCTGGCGCTCCTCATCAAGCTGGACTCTCCCGGGCCCGTGTTCTTCCGACAGCGACGGGTCACCCAGTTCGGGCGCGAGTTCCGGATCGTCAAGTTCCGCACCATGACGTACCGGCCTGCTGCCCCGGGTGACCAGATCACCCGGGGGGACGACCCTCGGATCACCCGGGTCGGTGCTGTCCTTCGCCGGTACCGCCTCGATGAGATCAGCCAGCTCATCGACATCCTGCGCGGCACCATGAGCTTCGTGGGTACCAGGCCGGAGGTACCCGACTACGTCCGTCAGTACACCCCGCAGATGCGGGCCACGTTGCTGCTGCCGGCGGGGGTCACCTCCACGGCCTCCATCGAGTTCAAGGACGAGGCCCAGATCCTGGCGGCCGCTCCGCCGGGCCAGGACGCCTACGTCACGCAGGTCCTGCCGGCCAAGATGCGCCTCAACCTGCGCGATGTCCGGGACTTCAGCATCGGACGGGACCTGCGGATCGCTTTTCGGACGATCTTGGCGGTCGCGACATGAGACGCGAAACGACGACACGTAAGGAGCAGCCATGACAGCAGGCGCAGAGCGAGACCGTGAACCGGATTCTGAGCTGGTGTCGATCATCATGCCGACATACAACTGCGGCGCCTTCATCGGCGAGACCATTGCCTCGGTTCAGGCGCAGACCCACTCCCACTGGGAGCTGCTCGTCGTGGACGACTGCTCGACCGACGACACCGCCGAGGTGGTGGCGGCCTTGGCCGAGAATGACCCACGCATTCACTACGTGCGCCTGGAGACCAATAGCGGTGCCGCCATGGCTCGCAACCGAGCCATGGAGTTGGCGCAGGGACGCTACATGGCCTTCCTCGACTCCGACGACCTGTGGCACCCCGACAAGCTCAGGCGCCAGATCGATTTCATGACCTCGCGCGGCGTGGCCATGTCCTGCACCGCCTACGCCCAGATCGACGAGCAGGGCGCGCCCACCGGCAAGATCGTGCGCAGTCCGGCCAGGACCAGCTACAACCGGCTGCTTCTGGACTGCCCGGTCGGCAACTCGACCGTCATGTACGACGTGGCGCGCCTGGGGAAGTTCGAGGTGCCCAACATCAGGAAGCGCAACGACGATGCCCTGTGGCTGCGCATGCTTCGCACCGAGCGCTACATCTGGGGCATGCCGGTGGTCCTCATGAGGTACCGGCTTCGCTCGGGGTCTGTGTCGGCGAACAAGCGGAGCCTGGTCAAGTACCACTGGACGCTCTACCGCGACATCGAGCACCTCAGCGTCCCCCGTTCTGTCTTCCACATCGGCGTGTGGATCCTCATCAAGACCCTCAAGGTGAAATGAGGACATGCATTCACAGAACAGCCAGTTCCCCGGCCGGGCCGGGGCCAATGAAGGGAGACTGCCAGTGAGTCAGGAACAGTCAACGGCTCCGCGGGACACCGAGGGCGGACCCCTGAGAGTCCTGCAGATCAACTCGTCGATCTCTCGGCGCTCCGGAGTCATGAGCGTGCTCATGAACTACTTCAGGCACGTGGACCGCTCCCAGGTCGTCTTCGATTTCTTCTGCTTCGCCACGCCCGACGAGACCAACCGTGCGGAGATTGAGTCGCTGGGAGGGCGCTGCTACGTCACCAACGCCGGAGGCAGCATCGGACGCATCCGATCAGCCCTGGCGCAGCTGCTGAGCGAGCACGCGGGACAGTACCCCGTGGCACACCTCCATGACCCCATCCTGTCGCGCTTTCTCTACCCTGTGGCGCATCGCCACGGGGTTCGCTCCTTGGCCGTTCACTCCCACTCGACCGCCTACTCCGATTCCCGTCTCAAGAGCATGCGCAACTGGCTCGTGTGCCGCAATATTGGTGCCTACTCGGATGTACGCCTGGCATGCTCGCACGCTGCCGGTGAGTTCATGTTCCGCCGTAGCCGTTTCGAGGTGCTCCCTAACGCCATCGACGTGGGTACCTACCGTTTCGATCGTCAGGTCCGCGTCAAGACTCGGCGTGCGCTCGGTCTGGGGGACGGCCCGGTGGTGGGTCACGTGGGGCGCTTCAGCGAGGAGAAGAACCACCGGTTCCTTCTTGACGTCTTCGGCGAGCTGCTCCGTCTCAGACCTGGGGCGCGCCTCGTGCTCATCGGAGACGGGGACCTACGCCCGGGGATTGAGGAGCGCGCGGCTGACGGAGGACTGGCCGACCACGTCCTGTTCCTGGGGGACCGTAAGGACGTTCCTGTCCTCTACCAGGCCATGGATGTGCTGCTCCTGCCCTCGCTCTTCGAGGGGCTGCCCATGGTGGGGGTCGAGGCCCAGTGCGCGGGGCTGCCCATGGTCTGCTCGGACCGCGTGCCCGACGAGGTCGCGATCGGGGATTGCGAGTTCCTTTCGCTTGAGAAGCCGGCGCGCCAGTGGGCCCACCACGTCAGCCAGGCCCTCGAGCGGGGCAGAGACCTGAGTCTCAGGGCGCAGGGTGAGGAGATGACACGCACCGCGGGCTTCGATATCACCCACGAGGCCGACCGACTCGCTCGCCGGTACCGGGACCTGGCTGGGCGGTGAGACACCAGTATGTGGATCCACTTCGCACTGTTCTCCACTCTGCTCCTTCCCGCGGCTCTGCTGGGGCTGCGAGGTCGCGCCGGCCGTCGCGGCTCACCGGTGCTTCTAGGGGTTGCCTTCGTCGCCTTCGTGGCCTTCTCCTCGTTGCGAGCCGTGAGTGTTGGCAACGACACGGTCGAGTACCACCGCGTCTTCAAGGCGATCGCCGCCACGGACAGCTTCCAGGAGGCCCTGAGCGTCAGCCGCTTCGAGTCCGGGTACGTCCTGGTCAACTACCTGGTCAGCCGCCTCACGCAGGATTTCAACCTCCTGCTGCTCATCACCTCGGTCTTCGTCTACGGCTCGGCGGTCCTGTTCATCAAGCGGTATGCCGCCAGCTACTCCCTGGCACTTCTCTTCGCCTTCGGCATGTCCGTCTTCTACGACCTCATGCTCGCTGTGCGCCAGGGCATCGCAGTGGCGATCTTCCTGCTGGCCGTCCCCGCGCTCATGGAGCGCAAGCTGGTGCGTTACGTGCTTCTCGTTGTTCTCGCCTCGCAGTTCCATGTCAGTGTGCTGCTGATGCTCGTCGTCTACCTCATTCCGTATATGAGGCTGAGCACCTTCGGGGACTGGTTCAAGTGGGGCGCCCTTATCGGTATCGTCATGTTCTCGCTGAGCTGGCTCCTGACCAGGCTGCTGGTCTCCTCGGCCTACTACGGTCACTACCTGCACAGCGACTACGCGGACGGAGGCGTCCGCTCGGCCACGGTCCTGCTGATCGTCACCCGCATCATCCTCATGCTCCTGGCAGCGACCTGCGGCTGGAACGCCGCGGTGGAGGCCGACCCCTCCGGGCGCACCCGCAACCTCCTGGCCCTGGCGGTAGCGGACGTCGCCATGGTGGTGATCTCACTTGGATTCAACCTCCTGGACCGCCTCGAGATGTACCTGACCCTGCCCTTCGCCGTCGGACTGGCCAACCTCGCGGTGCATGGTGAGCGGCCCGAGAGCTCCTACGTCAGCGCCCTGATCGTCGTCATCGCCTTTGCGGCTACCACGATCTTCTTCCTGTACCGCCCCGAGTGGTACCACCTGTTCCCCTACCGAACCGTCTTTGAGAAAGGGGCCCTGTGATGGAGTCTGTCCATTCTGCGCGTTCGGGTAGAACCGGTCTCAGTGATCTGAGTGGCGGTTGCCGGCAGGAGAAGCACGACTCCACCAGACGTGGAAGGCGCAGCTCGGTGTTGGCGAACCACAAGAGCCGTATCGCATTCCTGTTGGGCAATACCTTGGTGTTCGCCTTGGGGGGTCTGGCGGTTAAGGCGGTCTCCCTGGTGCTCATGCCGTTGTACACGACTGCCTTGACGGCTGGTGAGTACGGGACGGCTGAGCTGCTCAACAGTGCCATTGAGATCGTGCTGCCGCTGCTCTCCCTGGGAGTGGTCGAGGCCCTTTATCGCTTCTCCATCGACGACGACGTTGCCAAGGATGAGCTTTTTGCGGGCTCCTTGCTGGTTCTGGGTGGCGGCATTGTGGGAACCGGGGTGCTGTGCTCCCTGGCCAGTGCTGTGTGGGGTGTGGAGCATGCGGCGTCCTTCTTCGTCCTGTTCTGCTCGGTGTGCGTCTTCAAGGCCACGACCCAGCTCGCCCGCGGGCTGGGTCACGTGCGCCGCTTCGTGGCCTACGGTCTCATCAATGCGCTGGCCATGGTCATTGCCACCTACCTGCTCCTGGTTCAGGGGCGTGCAGGGATCGAGGGATATCTCTGGTCGTACGCCATCGGTTATCTGGTAGGCGGCATGGCCGCCTTCCTGGGGTCGGCCGAGTACCGGCTGCTGGTGCCCTTCCGGGCTGATCGGGTGCTGCTGCGCCGGATGCTTGTCTACAGCCTGCCGCTCGTGCCCAACCTGCTGTCATGGTGGCTGGTCAGCGTCTCAGGGCGCTATGCGGTCTTGTGGGGTAGTGGTCTGGTGGCTGCGGGGCTGTTCACGGCGGCGAGCAAGATGCCCTCGCTCATCAACATTGTCGCCTCCGTGTTCCAGCAGGCCTGGCAGTACTCGACCGCTCGTGAGATCGGCTCTCCTGATCGGGGCGCGTTCTTCGGCGCTGTGCTGAGGGGCTACTCCCTGGCGACCCTTTCGGCCGCCGGGCTGGTCATCGCCCTGAACCGGCCGATTTCCCGACTGCTGCTGCAAACGGAGTTCGCGGACGGGTGGCGTTATGTTCCCCTGCTCATGCTGGCAGCGACCTTCGGGGTGATGACCATCTTCTTCGGGACGTTCTATCAGGCCCTCATGAGCAGCCGCATGCTCATGGTCTCCACCATGTTGGGGGCGGTGGTCAACGTGGTGCTGGCTGTGGTTCTTGTGCCGTTCATGGGGCCGTGGGGTGCTGGGCTGGCCGGGGCGGTGGCCTACGCCCTCGTTCTGGTGGTGCGGGCGCGTGACCTCAGAGGTCGCATCGACCTACCCATAGACCGCTCCCGTCTCACCTACCAGCTCGCGCTGCTCAGCAGCATAGCCGTGTTCATGTCCGTCGACGGCGGCCCATGGCTGACCGCCACGGTCTGGACCTGCCTGGCCCTGCTGGCAACCAGCGACATAACAGTCCTGACCACCAGCACTCGAGCCGTGACGGAGATCCTGGCTCGCCGGAACGGGGGCCGCTGAGCCGGCTCCGGCACGGAGCTCCGGCTCAGGATGTGTGCCGAAGAACATTCCTGTGAGCAAAGGGACCGGTCAGTGCCACGTTTGTAATATTGCTTTTGCAGTCACCGGTATCTTCTGTCTTGACCGTACAGCATGGTAGCACCTGTTGCCTTACCGTAATGTCTCTGAGAAAGAGAATCCGTCGATGCGACGCACCCTTATCAAGTTGCTCGCGCTAAGAATTTTCGCGAATGCAAGAAGGGAAGATTATGAAGCATATTCTGCTTTTGGATACGTCTGTCGGCTCGCTCAACATGGGTGATGAGATCATCGGTCGATCAATTGAGGTGAACTGGCCCGATCTGTTCTCCTTCAACTATGTCATGCGCTTGGCTACCCACACCCCGATGTACACGCCCGTTCAGAACCTCCTATACAAGCGCAAGCTCAGTATCTTCAAAGGTGCTGACATCAAGTTCCTATGCGGCACCAATGCTCTGTATACGAATATGCTGCGGCCCCTGCCGGCATGGAATATCAACTATCTCAACTGCAGAATGGCTGCTGGGACGGTGTGCCTGGGGGTGGGGGCCGGAGTCAACTCCCGAGGTGTCAACCTCTACACCCGTGCCCTCTACCGCAAGGTACTGGCTCGCGACGTCGTGCACTCCGCGCGCGACGAGCGGAGCAAGAGGCTTCTGGAGAGCTTGGGGTTCCGTGCATGGAACACCGGCTGCCCAACCCTATGGGGGCTGACCCCCGATCACTGTGAGGCCATTGCCCGTACCAAGGGCGACGAGGTCGTCTTCACCCTCACCTCCTACCACCCCGACCCCCGCAAGGATCGGGCGATGATCGATGTGCTGCGCAGGCACTACTTCCGGCTGCACTTCTGGCCGCAGTCCATCAATGACCTGGACTACCTGCAGTCGCTAGGTGCGGCCGACGACGTCGAGATCGTTCCTCCGAACCTGGCCGGGTTTCGGGCGGTTCTGGACCGAGGTGCCGACTATGTGGGGAACCGCCTGCATGGTGGCATCTTCGCCCTGCAGCGGCGACGACGCGCCATCATCGTGGCCATCGACTACCGGGCGCGGGAGATGGGAAAGGACTACTCGCTGCCGCTGGTGGAGCGTGACTCCATCGAGACTGACCTGGCCGACCTGGTCGAGTCCTCCTGGGCAACGAGGATTCATGGTCTGGACTTCAACCTCATCGAGACGTGGAAGGCGCAGTTCGGTGTCGGTGAGTAGTAAGGGGCGCATGACGCTCCTGTTGGGCAATACCTTGGTGTTCGCCTTGGGGGGTCTGGCGGTTAAGGCGGTCTCCCTGGTGCTCATGCCGTTGTACACGACTGCCTTGACGGCTGGTGAGTACGGGACGGCTGAGCTGCTCAACAGTGCCATTGAGATCGTGCTGCCGCTGCTCTCCCTGGGAGTGGTCGAGGCCCTTTATCGCTTCTCCATCGACGACGACGTTGCCAAGGATGAGCTTTTTGCGGGCTCCTTGCTGGTTCTGGGTGGCGGCATTGTGGGAACCGGGGTGCTGTGCTCCCTGGCCAGTGCTGTGTGGGGTGTGGAGCATGCGGCGTCCTTCTTCGTCCTGTTCTGCTCGGTGTGCGTCTTCAAGGCCACGACCCAGCTCGCCCGCGGGCTGGGTCACGTGCGCCGCTTCGTGGCCTACGGTCTCATCAATGCGCTGGCCATGGTCATTGCCACCTACCTGCTCCTGGTTCAGGGGCGTGCAGGGATCGAGGGATATCTCTGGTCGTACGCCATCGGTTATCTGGTAGGCGGCATGGCCGCCTTCCTGGGGTCGGCCGAGTACCGGCTGCTGGTGCCCTTCCGGGCTGATCGGGTGCTGCTGCGCCGGATGCTTGTCTACAGCCTGCCGCTCGTGCCCAACCTGCTGTCATGGTGGCTGGTCAGCGTCTCAGGGCGCTATGCGGTCTTGTGGGGTAGTGGTCTGGTGGCTGCGGGGCTGTTCACGGCGGCGAGCAAGATGCCCTCGCTCATCAACATTGTCGCCTCCGTGTTCCAGCAGGCCTGGCAGTACTCGACCGCTCGTGAGATCGGCTCTCCTGATCGGGGCGCGTTCTTCGGCGCTGTGCTGAGGGGCTACTCCCTGGCGACCCTTTCGGCCGCCGGGCTGGTCATCGCCCTGAACCGGCCGATTTCCCGACTGCTGCTGCAAACGGAGTTCGCGGACGGGTGGCGTTATGTTCCCCTGCTCATGCTGGCAGCGACCTTCGGGGTGATGACCATCTTCTTCGGGACGTTCTATCAGGCCCTCATGAGCAGCCGCATGCTCATGGTCTCCACCATGTTGGGGGCGGTGGTCAACGTGGTGCTGGCTGTGGTTCTTGTGCCGTTCATGGGGCCGTGGGGTGCTGGGCTGGCCGGGGCGGTGGCCTACGCCCTCGTTCTGGTGGTGCGGGCGCGTGACCTCAGAGGTCGCATCGACCTGCCCATAGACCGCTCCCGTCTCACCTACCAGCTGGTGCTGCTCAGCATCATGGCCGGCTGTACGTCCGTCGACGGCGGCCCCTGGCTGACCGCCACGGTCTGGACCTGCCTGGCCCTGCTGGCAACCAGCGACATGAAAGTCCTGGCCACCAGCACTCGAGCGGTGGTTGGCACCCTTGCCCGTCGGGCTGGGCGGCGCTGAGCCGGCTCCGCCCAGCCTGCTCACCGTCGCCCGATACCGCGGTAGCTCCAGCCGGCTGCCTTCCAGGCCTGCGCATCCAGGCAGTTGCGGCCATCGATCACGTAGCGGGTGCGTGCCAGGTCGGCCGCCTGGGTGGGGTCGAGGTCCCGGTACTCGCGCCACTCCGTGCCAATGAGGACGAGGTCCGTGCCCTCCAGGGCCGAGTGTGCGGACAGGGCGACCTCGTACGGGCGGTTCGACCGCTCCGCGAGGATCGGGCCGGCGGCAGGGTCGTGCACGACGACCCGCTTGGCCAGATGTGCCAGTTCCACGGCAAGGTCCAGTGCGGGGGAGTTGCGCATGTCGTCACTGTCCGGTTTGAAGGCCGCTCCAAGCACCGTCACCGTGGCTCCGGCCAGGCGGTCGCCCAGGAGCCCCCTCACCGTGCGGATGACACCGGCTCGCATGGTGTCATTCACCTTGTCCACCTCCGCGAGGAAGGTCAGGGCGTCGCCGACGCCGAGCTCGTCGGCGCGGGCCTGGAAGGCGCGGATGTCCTTGGGAAGGCAGCCGCCCCCGAATCCGATGCCGGCGCGCAGGAAACGGCGACCGATGCGATCATCCATGCCGATCGCCTCCGCCAGAGCCGTCACATTGGCGCCTGCGGCGTCGCAGACCTGGGACATGGCGTTGATGAAGGAGATCTTCGTGGCCAGGAAGGCGTTCGCGCTGATCTTGACCAGCTCGGCAGTCGCGTAGTCCATGAGGAGACGCGGGGTGCCAGAGGTCAGGATCTGCTCATAGACCGCGTCCATCGCCTCCTGTGCCTTGGTGGCGGCGCCCGGATCGGCCGGAAGGCCGTAGACCATGCGGTCCGGGCGCAGCGTGTCCTGCACGGCGAAGCCCTCCCTGAGGAACTCAGGATTCCACACCAACAGCGCTCCGGTCGGTTCGATCGCCTGGGCCAGACGGGAGGCAGTGCCGACGGGCACCGTCGACTTGCCGGCGACTACCTCCGGGCCGCTGGTGCAGTGCCCCAGATGGGGGAGCATGGAGGAGACCGCCGCATCGACATAGGTCATATCCGCCGCCCCCGACTCTGACTGCGGGGTGCCTACGCCGATGAAATGAATCTGAGCGCCTTCTATAGCGGAGAAGTCCTGAGTAAAGGTCAGACGTCCGGCGTCTACGTTACGAGCCAGCAGGTCCTCTAACTCAGGCTCGAAGAATGGGGCCCGTCCATTACTCAATAGCTCTACCTTGTGAGCGTCAACGTCCACTCCTACCACATCATGTCCCAGCTCCGCCATTGACGCAGCGTGAACAGCACCGAGATATCCGCAACCAATCACTGACAAACGCATGGCAAAAGACTAGGCAGGTATGCAGGGGGTATGTCTACCCCTGCGTCCATAAGGTTCCCTGGTGAATTCCTCAAATATTTCACCAACTATTAGGATGTACTCATCGAATTTTGATTCCGCGCTCATGTGGGTCATGTATGTAGAGGCGGTAAGATATACTGCGAACTCAGAATAGACGTTTAAAGGATAACCTTTAAAATCATTGCCGGCGCGTCTATGTGTTGTCGTGCGGGAGTGGGTGGCAGGCCGCATGGGCGGTACTCGGAGGGCCGGTGTGAGTCTCCGGTGCGAGTGGGTGTCGCCGTCTCGGCTAGATTAGGGCCGGCCAGGGGCGTCTGAGAACGCGCCCACCCAGTCCGCCGCGTCGAGTAAAGGATGGCACAGTGCCCGCAGGTGACGACTCCAAGCAGACCACGCCGGGTGCCGCCTTTGGCATTCCCGAGGGTGCCACGGGGGAGGAGGTCGTCGACGCCGTCTTCGGTGGGAGCGGGGTCGACCCCGAGCTGCTGCCCTACCTGGAGGCTGTGGGCTCCCCTGACCTTGCGGACGCAGAGAGTCTGACCGTCTCCGTCTCTGACCTCCAAGAGGCGGGCGCCCAACAGGAGGCGGACGCTGAGGCTCAGGATCGCGAGGACCTTGAGGCCCTGCGCGAGCTCGTCGCCGCCAACATGATCCCCGGTGGCGATCCCGACCGCCTCGAGGAGCTCCTCGCCGAGGTTGACGCTGACGACTCCGATGACTGGGAGTCCTGGGAGCCTCAGCTCCCCGACGTCCCCGAGGACGAGCACCTGCGGGATCTGGAGGCTGCTGCCCGCGCCGTCGAGGTCTCCGCCCGCATGCGCGAGGTTGAGGCCGAGATCCTCTCCCGTGCACCTGAGCACCAGGTCCAGCCCTCCCTGGAGCGCGTTGAGGCTGTTCTCGACATCCTGGGCAACCCTGAGCGCACCTACCGCACCGTCCACATCACCGGTACCAACGGCAAGACCTCCACGGCCCGCATGACCGAGCGCCTGCTGGCCGCCGGCGGAATGCGCACCGGTCGCTTCACCTCCCCGCACCTGGCCACCATCCGCGAACGGATCAGCCTCGACGGCGAGCCGATCAGTGAAGAGGGCTTCATCGCGGCCTGGGAGGACGTGGCTCCTTATATCGCCATGGTCGATGAGCGGTCCCAGGCCGAGGGCGGGCCGCGCCTGTCCTTCTTCGAGGTCCTGGCCGTCATGGCCCTGGCCGCATTTGCCGACCATCCCGTCGACGTCGCCATCATCGAGGTGGGCCTGGGCGGGCGCTGGGACGCCACGAACGTCATCGGCTCCGATGTCGCTGTCATCACCCCGATCGGGCGTGATCACGAGCGCTGGCTCGGCTCCTCCATCACCGAGATCGCCCACGAGAAGGCCGGCATCATCAAGGACGGCGCCACCGTCGTCGTCGCCCACCAGGTCCCCGACGCCGCCGCCGAGATCGAGCAGGCCGCAGCCTCGCACCGGGCCGTCGTACGCCGCGAGCGCGACCCGGAGGAGGATCCCACCTCGCCGGAGGCCGGTGTCCTGCGGGTCCTCGACCGCCAGCTCGCCGTTGGCGGTCAGCTCGTCACGCTGGCCACCGCCGCAGCCGTCTACGAGGACGTCTTCGTCCCCCTGCACGGGGAGTACCAGGCCCACAACGCCCTGCTGGCCCTGGCGGCCGTCGAGGCGATCCACGGTGGGCGCCAGGTGCCCGCACGCGTTGTCGAGGACGGTTTCGCCTCGGTCACCAGTCCCGGCCGCCTGGAGGTCCTGCGCTCCTCGCCCACGGTCCTGGTCGACGCCGCCCACAACCCCCACGGCATCGAGGCCCTCACGGGCGCCATCGAGGAGGCCTTCGGCTTCCAGCACCTCGTCGCGGTCCTGGGGGTCATGGCGGACAAGGACGCCGAGGGCATCCTGGCGGGACTGGAGCCCGTGACCGACGCCGTCGTGTGCGTTCCCATCGACTCGCCCCGGGCTATGGATGTTGATGACCTGGGCGAGATCGCCCGGGAGGTCTACGGCGCCGACCGTGTCGTCGTGAGCCAGCAGCTCGGCGAGGGCGTGGCTCAGGCCGTCGCCCTGTCCGAGGGGCACGACACCCCGTTGACCGCCTCGGGAGTCCTTATCGTCGGCTCCGTGGTCCTGGCCGCCGAGGCCCGCGCACTGTTCGGCAGGCCCTGACCAGCCTGCTGCAGCGGTTCGTCGGCGGGCCCAACACCTCCGTGCCACCTTCGGGAATGTGTTCGTTCGTGCTGGTCAAACGCTACTTTCCTGTCCCAACGAGCGAGGTCATCGGGTGCGTGAGAGGATGGAAACGCGAGTGGGCGGTGAGCACCTCGTCGGCCTGCTCCGGCGCGTCCCACGGACGTTCCCGGGATGCGCAGGGACCCATCGGGTCCGCGCAGGGCCCGATCACAGCCACATGGTCGTCCTTCACCCTCGGGTGCATGGCGGTCAGGCCCGGAACCAACACCTGCCAAGACCCGAGAAGGAAACACCATGTCCTTGTATGCCGCCTGGGCCCTCGACTGGGCTCGTCGCGCCGCCCTACTGGCCACCGAGAACCGCGCCCAGTTGACCGAGCTGGACCGAGCCATCGGAGACGCCGACCACGGGGACAACCTGGATCGCGGAATGAGGGCCGTGGTCACCAAGCTCGATGCCGCCCAGGAGACCGGAAACCTCCCGGCTACGCCCGGGGGAGTCCTCAAGGTCGTCGCCACCACCCTCATGGCCACCGTCGGAGGTGCCGGAGGCCCGCTGCTGGGCACCGCCTTCCTCAAGGCCGCTCGCTCCAGCGACGCCTCCGCCTGGGGGACTCAGGAACTGGTCCGGGCTCTGGAGGAGGCCACCTCGGGCCTGGAGGCCAGAGGACATGCCACCAGTGGGGACAAGACCATGGCTGACGCCTGGCGGCCCGCGGCAGTGGCCGCCAGGGAGGCGGCGGAGATCGGAGAGGATGAGATCGGAGTCCTTGCCGCGGCCGCGCAGGCCGCCGCCAAGGGGGCTCGGGACACCGAGCCGCTCCAGGCCCGCCGCGGCCGGGCCTCCTTCCTGGGGGAACGGTCCTGCGGGCACCGCGACCCCGGCGCCCAGTCCTCGGCTCTCATTCTCCAGGCCGCCGCCGACGCCGCCCGTGACCACTCCTCTGACCCGTTCCTGGTGGTCGAGCAGGCCTGAGTCGGGCACTGCCATGGCCTTGAGGGGGCCAGACCCGTTATGGTCCACTCGGTCCCTCACCAGCCAACCCAGCAAGGAGCTCCCATGGCCACCACGTCCCAGACCGGTCGCATCCTCATTCTCATCAAGCCCGACGCCGTCGAGCGCCGACTGACCGGCGAGATCCTGCGCCGTATCGAGGCCAAGGGCTATGTGCTGACGGCCCTGAAGGTTCTCGCCCCCACCGAGGAGATCCTTGCCGAGCACTACGCCGAGCACGTGGACAAGCCCTTCTACCCCGGCGTCGTGGAGTACAT
>ERZ772942.355-NODE-355-length-19477-cov-4.121460_pt1 | contig 19477 bp, 19 predicted proteins | sample MGYA00511135_ERZ772942 | MGnify/ENA primary metagenome ERZ772942 (study PRJEB29015, sample SAMEA2738099) | human oral metagenome | biome: human oral; feature: human-associated habitat; material: saliva | place: China | collected 2265 ... | reverse complement strand
CTCCGCGAACTCATGACATTTGTCATGGGCAGGTCATGACACTCTGTACCGCAGCGGTGCGAAAACCGGCGGTGTAATAGAAACATGAACACCGCAGCACTTCAGAACAGCAAGCAAAACACCGCAGAAACCGTTATTTCCGCCCGCTCCCTCCGCCAGGTTTTCTCCACCCGCGCGGCCGGCACCGTGGTCGCCGTCAACTCGATTGACCTGACCGTCAAGCGCGGCGAAATCATCGCACTGCTCGGCCCCAACGGCGCGGGCAAGACCACCCTCATCGACATGATTCTTGGTCTGACCCAGCCCAGCGGCGGCGAGTTGAGCGTCTTCGGTCGCAACGCCTCCGAGGCGGCACGCGCCGGTCTACTCGGTGCGGTGCAGCAGACCGGTGGCCTGCTCAAGGACCTGACGATCCGCGCCACGGTTGAGATGATTGCGGCGCTGTACCCCAAGCCCATTGACGTGGATGAGGTACTCGCCGGCGCCGACCTGACCGAGATCGCTAAGCGTAAGGTCGGCAAGTGCTCGGGCGGTCAGCAGCAGCGTCTGCGTTACGCCCTGGCGACCATGCACTCGCCGGAGCTGCTGATTCTGGACGAGCCGACCGCCGGCATGGACGTAAACGCGCGCCGCACCTTCTGGGAGCGTATGGAAGCCATCGCCGAGCGTGGAACGACCATTCTTTTTGCGACGCACTACCTGGAAGAAGCACAGAACTTCGCCCAGCGCATCGTGCTCATGGAATCCGGCTCCATCATCGCTGACGGCTCCTCCGACGAGATTCGTGCCCTGACCGGCCACCGCCACCTCAGCTTCCTCGCACCCGCACCCATCACCGACCTGGATGTGCCGGTCGAGGTCACCGAAGAGTCCGGCGGGTACCGCCACCGCATCTCCGTGGTGGAGATTGAACAGGTACTGCGCACTCTGCTGAACAACTACAGCATCAGCGACCTGGAGGTCACCAAGCCCTCCTTGGACGAGTCCTTCACCCTGCTGACCGAGCAGGCCGCCGCCTCCAAGGCATCCGACGCCTAAACATCAGACCGCCTCAACATCACACCGCCGCTACACACCTCAAGGAAAACATCATGCTCCGCTACGCACTCTACGACATCCGCGCTTCCCTCCTCTCGACCGACCGTTTCTTCTTCGGCGTGGCACTGCCCATCGTCTTCTTCCTGCTCTTTGGCGCGATGCAGGACTACTCCTCCCAGCCGATGGGTGACGGCAACGTAGCAGCGTACGTCATGATTGGCATGGCGCTGTACGGTGCCGTGCAGAACACCGTGGCGATTAGCGGCAGCACCGTCACCGAGCTCTCCAGCGGCTGGAACCGCCAGCTGGCGCTGACCCCGCTGACCACCGGCAAGTACCTGGGCGCGAAGGCGCTGACCGCCCTGGTGATTTCTGCGGTGCCGGTCATTGCGGTGAACATTGTGGGCATGTTCACCGGTGTTGAGATCCCTGTGAACCAGCAGCTTGCCGCCGGAGCGTTGACGGTGCTGTGCGGTCTGGTGTTCGCCTTCTACGGCATCATGATGGGTCTGCTGATTCGTAACGAGAACGCCGTGTCCATTGCGAACGGTCTGCTGGTGATTATGAGCTTCTTCGGTACCGTGTTCTCCCCGCTGAGCACCGACCTGCTGAAGTACGCCCGCTTCACCCCGCTGTACGGTGCCGCTGAGATTGCCCGCTACCCCTTCGCCGCAGGTCAGACCATTATTCTGGGCGGTGGTGAGGACTGGTTCGTCACCGAGCCGCTCTGGTACGCCGTGGTGAGCCTGGTCGTGTGGGCGGCAATCTTCCTGGGTGTTTCTGCCCTGCTGATGCGCCGCGCAACCCGCCGCTAAATGCTTCTTCCCGCCGCAGTCTCAAAGGTTCCGTAGTATCAGGAGCTCCCGAGGCTGCGGCGGAAGCCGTATCCACTCACACTGTTCCTACTAACACAGCCCCTACTGACACCGCTGCTACTAACACTGCCGCGCCGGTGGCATCTGCACCCGCGGCACCCGCACGTTAGGCTAGAACCATGACCGAAACCCACACCCATTCCTACGAGAACGAACACCCCCACGCAGAGAACGAGGCAACACCCACCGCCGCGAAGCGCACCCTGGGCAAGCACCGCTTCCGCTTCCTCCACCGTGAACGCCGCGGCAACGTGAACTGGCTGGCGCTGGGCTTTAGCGCCCCGTGGCTGGTGTTTCTGCTCATGCCGCTGGATAGTTTCCTCACCACCCCGGAGCTGGCGCATGTGCGCTGGGCCGGTGTGGCGCTGGTGGTACTGTTCGCGGTGGTGAACTGCTCGGCGTACGCGGTGCCGTGGCTGGTGCCGGTCGCCTCCACGGTGCGCCGAAGCGTCATCTGGACGCTGCTGATGGCACTGCCCGTGGCTGGCCTGACGGCGCTGCGGCTGGATTCGGCGTATGTGGTGTTCTTGTCGTTCAGCATGTACTTCGTGGCGTTCTGGATTTTTGGCACAATCGCCCCGTACCGCCTGCGGTTTGGTGTAGCGGCGACGATTGCCCTGGTCTCCTGGCTAATTTTTATGGCGAGCATCGGCTTTGATGTCACCGCGCGCGGCGGAATTGCCCTCTTTATCGGTGCGCCGATGGTGGGCATGCTGGGCTTCTCCTACCTGATTGAGCTCGGTGAACGCGCGGACGTAGCGCGTGCCTCCCTGGCGCTCTCTGAGGAACGTGAAGAGATCGCCCGCGATGTGCACGACGTGCTGGGCCACTCCCTGACCGTCATCACCCTCAAAGCGGAGCTGGCGCAGCGCCTGCTGGAGATTGACCCCGCCCGCGCCGGCGCCGAGATGGAGGCAATCGCGCAGCTGTCCCGCGCATCCCTGGCGGAGGTTCGCTCGACCGTGACGCGCCTGCGTGTGCCCGACTTCTCGGGTGAGATTGAGGGTGCGGGTCGTGCCCTGCAGACCGCCGGTATTCGCGCCGAACTGCCGGAGGCTCAGAGCGCGCTCGCGGTGGCTGGCGTGAACGCGAAGCTGTTCTCCTGGGTTCTGCGTGAGGCGGTCACGAACATGGTGCGCCACTCGGGCGCGAACGCGGCGCGGGTGCGTCTGAGCGCAACCGGTCTGGACATCCTCGATAACGGCGTGGGTGTGGGTGATGCCCGCGGTAACGGCTTGACGGGTATGGCTCAGCGCGTGGCGGCGTCTGGCGGTAGCGTGGTGATTGAGGCGGCGCCCGAGCAGTGGCTGGCGGAGAACCCGAACCCTGCCGGTGGGGTGGGTACGCGCATCCGTGTGAGCATGGACGGCGACACCTCACTGCTGTAAATAGTTGCTGTAGATTGTGGAACTTCGCGCCGCGCCCTGGACGGGGGAGCTACCCGTCCCTGTATGGTGGTGGTAGACAACCTTTTACGGTTGTTCCACCCGGTATTTTCTGTCCGGTATGTTCTGCCCCGTCTTTTTCACCGTCTTCAGCCCTGGGAGGCTCCCATGATTCGTGTTCTGCTCGCTGACGATCAGCAGCTCATCCGTGAGGCTCTTGCCGCTCTGCTGGGTCTGGAGGTTGACCTGGAGATTGTGGGTCAGGTCGGTAGCGGTGATGAGGTGCTGGGTGCGGTCGCCATGTTGAAGCCGGACGTGGTGCTGTTGGACGTGCAGATGCCCGGTGCTTTGCTGGCTGATGGTATTGAGGCGGCTGCGGCGCTGCGTGATGCGGGTGCGTTGAGTGAGTCGGGTGAGCCGGTGCGTACGCTGATTGTGACGACTTTTGGCCGCCCGGGCTATGTGCGCCGCGCCCTGGAGGCTGGTGCGAGTGGTTTTGTGGTGAAGGATACGGGTGCTCGCCAGTTGGCGGAGGCGATTCGTCGTGTGCATGCGGGGTTGCGTGTGGTGGATCCGTCGTTGGCGGCGGATTCTTTGGTGACGGGTGCTTCTCCGTTGACGGAGCGTGAGGCGCAGGTGCTGCGTGAGGCGGCGTCGGGTGGTACGGCTCAGCAGATTGCGGCGGCGTTGTTTTTGTCGGCGGGTACGGTGCGTAATTATTTGTCGGCGGCGATGGCGAAGACGGGTGCGTCGACGCGTCAGGATGCGGTGCGTATCGCCACGGAGAACGGCTGGCTCTAGCCCGATTGTCTGGTCCGTTCCGAGATGCTCAGAGATACTTTGAAATAAAGAAATGCTCGTGCACTGTGTAGAGTGCACGAGCATTTCTTGTTAAAACGACCCTCAAAACTGGGGCATCTAGGTACCGTTTTTAGATATTGGCGGTGTTCTGAATCCAAGCTGCTTCTTCGGCGTCGAGGGACGCGAAATTAAGCTGACCACTCGCGTTATCGATGGATGAAATTACCCCGGAAAGAACGCCGTCACATACGACCGGTCCGCCGGAATCACCAGAAGACAGGGAACCGTTGAGACCACGACCGTGCAGGTTGCCCAGAGCGGTGCTATCAATCGTGGCACCGTCGGTCTCTGCGGAGGTCATACGCACCGAGACGGACTTGAGGCGCTCGCCAACCTTACGGGGCTTCTGACGTACGGGGGTCTGGTCGCCGTAGCCGTAGGTGGTGCAGGTTTTGGTGACAAGCTGCTGGGCGGTGCCTTCGGTACGAATCGGCATTGCGGGAACCTGCGCGGTTTCGAGCTCGGGGGAGTGGATGAGCATCATGTCAACACGGTAGTCGTCTGGGTATTCTGCACGGTCGGCGGTGCCTTCTACGCCGTAGGTTCGGGCATCGGCACTGGTTTGTCCGCGTTCGGGGTTGTATGCACCGGTTCGCGGGTCGCCCCATCCGACACGGAGGGTCTTGTGGTGCATGTGCATGCCACAGTGTGCGGCGGTAAGCACCCATCCGTTACCGACGTGGGTGCCAGTGCAGATTTTGGTGCCGTCATGTTCGCCCTGGAGCCAGATCTTTACGACGGCGGGGTTATCGGCGTTCTTACCGCGTACGACTGCCTGGGATGCGGGAGCGTTCAGTCCGACGGCTGCGATAGCGAGCGCGCTGGAGGCGGTGAGGAGCTTCTTGAAAGTAGTCATTGTTTCTCCATGATGCAAATATCGTGTGGTTGGTGCCTACTGTTTTCAGTAGGTATTAAATACTCTACATTTACCTTTAAGTTTTAAGTGAAACTTTAAGGAGTTTCTGCGTTCTAAATTTTTAGGGTTCTGCATTTCATGTGGTTCAATCCAGCCCAGTAACCCCATTTCTAATGCCCAGGGCGGCTCCAGCCCGAACACGGTAGAATGGTAGTGTCTATGCCCGCAGGCGCCCCGCACCCGTTTCTTCCCGAGACTGGCGGTGCCGCGCTTGGATGCGGGCACCATTTTCGCCCTGTGCCCGCCCGCACCCGCCGCATCACCTACGCGGCGCATCCTGAGTGTGTGGCGGGGTACATGATTCGAAGGAAAACTTGTGGCTCTAACTATCGGCATTGTTGGCCTGCCTAACGTGGGCAAGTCCACCCTGTTCAACGCTCTGACCGGCAACACTGTGCTGGCGGCTAACTACCCGTTCGCGACCATTGACCCGAACGTGGGCGTGGTGAACCTGCCGGATGCGCGTCTGAACCGTCTGGCTGAGATTTTTGGTTCGGAGCGTATTCTGCCTGCGACTGTTTCGTTCGTTGATATTGCGGGTATTGTGAAGGGCGCTTCTGAGGGTGAGGGCCTGGGTAACAAGTTCCTCGCGAATATTCGTGAGGCGCACGCTATCGCCCAGGTGGTGCGTGCGTTTGATGACCCGGACGTCATTCACGTGGACGGCAAGGTTGACCCCGCCTCCGATATGGAGACTATCAATACTGAGCTGATTCTGGCTGACCTGCAGACTTTGGAGAACGCTATTCCGCGTCTGGAGAAGGCTGTGAAGATTAAGAAGGGTGACGCCGCTCAGCTGGAGACTTATAAGGCTGCGCAGAAGATCCTGGAGGATGGTGACACCATCATTTCTCGTGCGAAGGACGCGAAGCTGGAGCTGGCTCACTTGAAGGAGCTGAACCTGCTAACTGCTAAGCCGTTCATTTACGTGTTCAACGCGGATGAGGGCATTCTCGCGTCTGAGGAGAAGCAGCAGGAGCTGCGTGACATGGTGGCGCCGGCTGAGGCTGTGTTCTTGGATGCGAAGCTGGAGGCTGATCTGGTGGAGCTGTCTGAGGAGGAGGCTCGCGAGATGCTGGAGATGAACGGTCAGGATGAGTCCGGCCTGGACCAGCTGGCTCGTGTGGGCTTCTCGACCCTGGGTTTGCAGACTTACTTGACTGCTGGCCCGAAGGAGGCTCGCGCGTGGACGATTTATAAGGGTGATACTGCGCCGCAGGCTGCTGGTGTGATTCACTCTGATTTTGAGCGTGGCTTCATTAAGGCTGAGGTTGTGTCGTTCAAGGACCTGGACGAGGCTGGCTCCATGGCGGAGGCGAAGGCTCGCGGTAAGGTCCGCATGGAGGGCAAGGACTACATCATGCAGGACGGCGACGTAGTCGAGTTCCGCTTCAACGTCTAAGCTTAGAATAATTAAATAAATTAATATCTGAGTAACAGTGAAGTTATAAGATCCCCTTGAGACAGTTATATCTATGATGAACTGATACTCAAGGGGATTTTATTATATCTATTCAATGTAGGAAATCTATTGGTTCTAGGAGGAACGAATGGTTGATGCAACAAAAGTGTCATCAATAAAGATTGATACAGGATATGCAGGTATAAAAGAATATCCATTTTTTACCCGAGTAAATCGAAGAGGTCTAACTATCGATGATGCTCAAGTGTCTATCGTCCTTGGTGGAAATGGTTCGGGTAAATCAACGATTGCCCGGGCTTTGAGCGGTGATGGCGTCAATAAAGATGTAGAATTTTTGGACAAAGAGGAAAAGACATTATCTGGAGATTGTTCTAATGTGCATGTATTTAATGAGGAATATGTTATTAAAAACTTTAGAACCTACAAATTGGATTATCTTGAACCTGTTGTATTATTAGGAAAGTCTGGAGACATTTTAGATAAAATTGATAAAGTTGAAAAAAATATTGTAGAACTTAAAAAAAAGAAGCTTGGCATAAAAGATGCGATATTTGGCTGTCTATCTAATGAGATAGAATCTTGCCTCGATAATAAAATTGGTGTGTTTACTATACGTGACTATATAAATTCTTGTATCAAAAATGAGCTAGATGGTTTCGGTAATGATAATTATGATATTGACCGTCTTTTCGACAATCTTCTTGATGATGGTGAGATCGATTTAAATATGTATCTAAGGTGGATTGATTTGGGTTGCTATGAGGCAAGGAGGGATTTGTCGTCTGAATTGTATACTGAAGAATTTGACGAGGAAGGCATTCCGGTCCTGATAGAGAATGAAGATTGGTATAAAAATGATGAATTTTTAGATTCTTACGATAAAGAATTAGAGGATGTCGATGGTCAAATGAGGGAATGTATTTATGGAATTTATCAAGAGCTAGAAGATGAAAGTAAGCATTTCGATTATTTTGATTGGGTGAGACTGAGAGAAAGTCGGTACAGTTATTGTTATGATTTACTGAGTTCGTTATATAAGTTCTATCCTGCTGTTTATTCAAAATTTAAGGATGGATTTAGTAAAGATGGTGAACGCTCGATGTATCAGTCGCTAACTTCGGAGATTAATAAATTGCGGGATGAGGTTGATGAATTAAGAAAAAAATTAGAACATGAGAATAAGCGTAATTCCTCAGAAGAAGTAATTAAGTATATGAATCGATGGCTACGTTTGGTTTTTGGAGAAAATCTGATAAGTATAGAAGCAAATAGGCAGTTGGGATATAATCTAAAGAACCTCAAGGATCAAGTTATTCCACCGGGGAGATTATCTCTTGGAGAGCAGAATATTTTAGCTCTTTGTTATTTCTTTGTTGCAAAGGTCTCTGGTGGTCGTCTGGGGGATTATGGTAATAGTAATCAAATAATTCTTTTGGATGATCCCGTGTCGAGTTTCGATTATAATAATAAATATGGTGTTATGCAGGTTTTGAATCATATTGCCGGCCTGGTATCTGGGGACAAATCCGAATCAAAGATGCTGATTATGACACATGACCCTGTTACTGCTCGTGAGTTATCAAATGCGATAAAGCATAGGGTAGGTGGTGATAAAGTAAAATGTTGTAGAATTGTAGATTCTCAAAATGTTTACCTTGAGCCCGTAAAACTTGATAGCCTAGATGAATATAGGGGCATATTGCATAAGATGTTTGAAGTAGCTACCCAAGAAGGTAAGGGCATAGATTTGATTTCTCCTAATGAAGTTAGGCGTGTATGGGAAGCGTTCTTGCGTTTTGAACTGGGTGAATCTGAAATTTCAAGTAGAAACGCTTTAGACCGCGCATCTTGCTTTTATGATGCCCAAAGCGTAGAATATGAATTTTTAGATTCGTTTATCTCTTATGTTTATATAAATCAAGATTCGCATTCGAGTGATCAAATGCTCTTTGATAATTTTGATTTGATACCTATCTTAGGTCGTCGCGATTTCGAAAAACACATTCGACAGATTGTCCTCTTTATACGGCTTGTGGCACCACATCATATACCTTCCCGGTTAGCGGAGAATTTGGGGGAAATTGCTGTGTATAGAAATGCCCTTAATCAGCTATACAATCAAAAAATCCTAGGGCAGTCGTAAAAACTTACCTCATGAATAATCGTGACGTGGTGGAGTTCCGCTTCAACGTCTAAGCAATAAAAACATAAAAGCGGGAGCCCCGCACTGTACACGCAGTGCGGGGCTCCCGCTACTTTCTTAGGTAGAACCCCTACAGGAGAGATGTCTCGAGACTACGATTTGCTACTTCGACGAGAAAATATATGAGTGCGATACCCGTTACGATTATGCTGTGCTGGATGCCCCTGGTTATGGAGTCTTCGTGTGCCGCAACTGCTAGAATAATCCCCCCCGGCCACCACGTGGTGGGAGAAGGAGCAGTTTTGGTATTCCCACTTGTTTTGTACCTGCTTCCTTTAGCTAGTACCTTTTTGGTAGAGTAAAATCAATGGGTGCTATTTGTAAAAACGTTGCTAAGCTTTTGCAACTCTGAGGCTGCGTTTCAAATATAGTGTCCAAAAAATCGAGCGAATGTGAACAATGTTTTCAGAAAGGCAAGGCATGGCTGAAGGGTACACGCTGCGTTGTCCTATCCGAGGTCTACTCAAGGTTTCGGGTCGAAGTAAGGATGGTCTCTCTGCAACGGAGGAGAAGTTTCGCATTGAGGCTCTTCAATATCTAGTCAAGGAGGGTTACCCGGTCGCGAACTTCATCGTCGAACCAGTACTCAAGCGTTTCGGTAACTCTGGTCGCAACAGCTTTCGCGCCGATTTTGCCATTTTGGATTGTCCTGTCGAACCTGGGCATGGTACCGAATGGATTCTTGAGCATGCCCTGGTACTGGGTGAGGTAAAGCGGGATAATGCCGATGCGCTGAAAGCTACAGAGTTTCAGGTTAAGCCCATGCTGGACTTCGCCCGTAATCAGTCGTGTGTCGCGGTCTACTGGGACAACGTCGATCAGAAGGTTTTCTGGCGTGAGGCTAATGAGGAAGGCATACTCACAGAGCATGAGGGACCAATTGAAGTTCTTCCTGGTTTCGGCCATGCTCCTGGAGCCAAACCCATGGGGTTGAAGGATTTGCGTACCGATGTGCCGCTGCGCGAAATTTTCGTCCGCATAGAGAATACCCTCCACGCCGCATCGATCTCTCCAAACAAGCGCTTTGGTCTCATGATGCAGCTTCTGCTCGCTAAGATTCATGATGAAGTGTCGGCTCGCAGTACCGGTGGACCGCTGAAGATCCAGGACTACAGGTCGCTCAAGATGAGTGCGACAACTGCTATTGCCACTTACAAAGAGGCGGCATGTTCTGCAGTTTCTTACTACAAGAACCATTTGCCGGAGAACGTGTCCACAGACTTGCCAATTCCAGAGACGGCTTTCTTCACGGTGATGAGTATTCTGGCTCCCTATCGGGTAACCGCCGCATCTCAGACTGTGGTCCAGGATTTCTACATGTACTTCGCGCGCGGCCTCTACAAATGGGACTTGGCGCAGTACTTCACACCGCCTGCCGTTACGCGCTTTATTATCGATATTCTGTCCCCTGAGTGGGATCAGGATGTCCTTGACCCCGCTTGCGGAAGCGCCGATTTCTTGACAGCAACCTACCGCCGCGGCGTAGATGCTGGTTTCGTAGACTACGCATCGAAGGTCTGGGGTCGCGACCTCTCGGCTGAGGCTGTTCAGGTAGCCATTTTGAACATGGTGCTCAACGGTGATGGAAAGTCCAATATCAAGGAATGTAACTCCTTGGAAACTGTCGACCAGCAGGAGGGACGGTGGGATATTGTTGTCTGCAATCCCCCGTTTGGTACCCGCATCGTCGAGAAGAACCCAGACATTCTCAAACAGTTTGATCTGGGCTGTGCCGACTTCAAGCGAGAAGAATACCCTATAAAATCTAAGCCGTTGAAGTCTCAGGAGACCGGCATTTTGTTCGCGGAGCTCTGTGTCCGTCTGGCCAAGTCGAGCACGGGGCGTGTTGCCCTCGTCGTCCCTAATGGCTACTTAGGGAATATCTCGGCCAAGTATCTGGAGTTGCGTCGCTGGATTGTACGCCATGCTGAAGTTGTAGCAGTCGTCGGACTTCCCCGCTTCACATTCAAAGGTTCCGGTGCCGACGTATCGGCCAGCATCATCTTCTTGCAGAAGCGTGACCAGCCGCTCAAGGCGGTCCCCAAGGAGTCCAGTAAGGCGCTGGCTGTCCAACTAATTGACAACGTCGGTTGGTCGACTGGTGATAAGAAGGCATCGCCGACCTATGTGCGTGACGAGTTGGATGGCACGCTGGTACTTGACGAAATGCAGGAGCCAATCCTGCTCTCCGATTTTGACGATGCCCTGCGCGAACTAGCTGACAGCCCAGCAGCAGCTGACTTCCCATGGCTCGCTAATATGCCTGGAAGACAACATGTGCATACTGGTAGCGGCTTCTCAGTCATGTTCCAGGAGATTCTTGATGACCCCTACCTGACGCTTGATCCCAAGATGCTTTCGCGGAAGCGGCGCGTCACTATCGACAAGATTAAAGCAGTTCCTCACTTCGTTTTGGGTGACGTCATCGACTTCCTCCCGGAGCTTCGCGATAGTGCTGGGCGTGCGGTGCTTCTTGACCCGAAACAGGAGTACCAGTATGTGGAACTCAACAATGTGGAGACTGGTAGCTACCGTACTCACTTACTTCGAGGTTGGCAGCTGCCGCAGCGAGCTAAGCACTTGGCTGAGCCCGGTGACTTCTACATTGGCTCCATCTGGGGCAGTGTCCGCAAGTGGTTCGTCGTCGGTAAGTCGGAGCAGAACGTCGTAGTGACCAACGGAATGCATCGCTTACGTCTCAAGCCTGGTAAATCCGACCTTGCGCTCGACCTCATCGCTGGGCTGTGCTCTGAGGCATTTAGTGTCCAGATGCGGAGCGCCGCCCGTGGTTCTGACGGCTTAGCTGAGATTCGTCCTGAAGATGCAGGGAAAGTGGTCTTGCCTCTGGTGACAAACCAGGATGCACGTGATCGTCTTCAGCCGTTTGTCGATCAGCTACTGTCTGGCTTGACTGGTGTCGAAAGCGCCGTCAGGACCCTTGCTGCCGATGGACTGCTCTCAGGGCCGCAAGTAGCAAGTCGTACCAGCCACGTCCATCTGGTGTAGTAGAGCACATCATGTTCATCGGAAAAGCCCGAGTCTCGAAGGTTCGCTATCCCGGTTCTCCCCTCAACAAGGGAGGCGACTTGTAGCAGTTCTTCAGTGGCACGGTTTCTGGTGCGAAGTGGTAATGCTCAGGCCTGAAGAATGCTCTCGTGCACATAATGTCTGGGATACCCTCGTGGTAACCAACATTGACAGTCTTGGGCGCTTTATATGCGAGGCGGTGACGATTATCGCCGACCTAGCAGAACGTGACATCAATGTTTGTGTGCTCAACTCTGCACTTGACACGTCTAAGCCCACTGACAAAGTGGCCGTCGGCATTATGACAGCGCTGGCTGAATGGGAACGCGATTTGCTTATCAAACGCACTAAAATGGGCGTTGTCAACGCGTGCACCGAGGGCGGTGTTGGAGATTTCCTTAAAGCGCTTACTGATGATGAAGCGTGCTAAGTCCGTGACCTACACGCAAAGGGGGAGCGCATTACGGCACTCTCACACTCGTTCGGAGTCTCAACGCAGACTATTTGCTGAGTATTTGACTGAGATACAAATAAGCAGAACCCCCGAGATGATTCCAGATCATCTCGGGGGTTCTGCTTTCGCTAAAACTCCGGACTGCCATTGCTGATAGCATGAGCGGAGGTATCAATAGGGTGACGAAATGAGTGCTACTTGCGCATACACTATGTCTGAACGGGGTTCAAGTTTTCAGCGAAATCCGTACTCGTTATTTGCCTATTAGCCCTCGCGCGCCACAAAAAGCAGCCGCCGGGTGTAAGTCTTATCGACCGGGATTAGTGGTCAGCACCAACCATAACGTTGGAAGCCTTGATAACTGCGTAAGCGGTTTCGCCAACCTTCAGGCCCAGTTCCTTGATGGACTCGTTAGTGATAGAAGCAGAGATAACAACCTCGGGAGCGATCTCAATCTTAACGATGCCGTTGGTTGCACCCTCAGTAATCTCAACAACCTTGCCAGCGAACTGGTTACGTGCGGAAAGCTTCATGAAGCCGTGCCTTTCACTCAAAAAACGTACAAATACTCTAAGCACTCTACACGCCGTAGCCACTGAGAATCATCTTCCAACCAAAATATTACGCACAAACCATGCAAATTTTATTTTCGGCTTCACCCACGCCCCGAACCCACCCCAAAGGACCGGCAAAAACCAGCCCCGCACATGCGGTTCGCACCCACCAAATGGTATAGTCAGCACGAACGCGAGAACCCTCGCACCCTCCACCGTCGCACCCCGCCCTCGCTAACGCGCGCCCACACGCCGCAGCACCACCGCAGTAATACTGCAGCATCACCGTGGCAGGGGAGCGGCGCATCCGCACAGACAGAAGAAGGAACCATGAGCGAAAACCTCAACGAAATCGAAGCACCCGCCTGCCCCGAATGCAACGAAAACTACACCTACGAAATGGGCGAGCTCTGGGCATGCCCCATGTGCGGCCATGAATGGGAACGCACCGCAGCAGGCGAAACCGAAGAAGCGGCAGACTCCAAGGTTCTGGACTCCGTCGGTAACGAGCTCGTCGACGGCGACTCCGTCACCATCGTCAAGGGCCTGAAGGTCAAAGGCGGCGCAGACATCAAGGCAGGCACCAAGGTGCGCGGCATCCGCCTGCTCGAATCCCCCGTCAACGGCCACGACATTGAGGCGAAGGTCCCCGGCGCAGGCCAGATGTACCTGAAGTCCTCCGTGGTGAAGAAGGCATAAGCCCAGAAGGCATAAGCCCAGAAGGCATAAGCCGAGAAGACGTAAAGCGCTTCGCACAAGGCGCAGAAAAGGCGGCACCTCCCGCACTAGCTCACGCTAGGGGAGGTGCCGCCTTTATGTTATGGGGGACTTAGCGAGCCCTCAGTAGGTCGGATCGTTACTTCTTGCCGGTCATGCCCAGGTACAGGGAAATGGTCAGCATCGCCGCGAAGACCGACAGAATCCAGCGCATCCAGTCGATGCCAGCGGTCGCGGCAACGCCCAGCTGAACTGCCGCCCAGTTGCCGACAGCCGCGCCAACAGCACCGCAGATAATGGTCCAAAGAATCGAAATGTTCTGGCGGCCTCGCATGAAGAAGCGTGCAAGTGCACCAATAATTGCGCCGGTAATAATGGTGCCAATAAAAGTACCCATTGTTCTCTCCAAAGGTTGTACACCTGCCGCTGTGACAGGTGGCGTGTTAGTTCCAGTGTAGGCAATGCTGGTTACGGAAAGCTTAATAACGGGTATGTTAAGGTAAACGGCACCTCAATGTTTTACGTGTAAAACACTGAGGTGCCGTTCCTGACGAACGAAGCGACTACTTCGACTTACGCCAAATCTTCAGCGCGCTACAAATCATCGGCAGCTGCAGGGGCAGTCGGCCGTACGCAATAGCCTTACGCTGAGTGGACTGGTTACGCGCATCCAGCGCCATCTGAACGTTCGCGGGGAACACCGCAATAAACAGCAGAGCCGCGAGCAGGCCACCGGCACGGCGGGTCTTGTCATTAGCCAGCAGGGCGGCGGTGCCCAGCTCAGCCGCACCCGAAGCGTGAGTGTACGCGTGCGCAGGGCCCGGCAGATACTTCGGCACAATCGAGTCGAAGGGATCCGGGATGATGAAGTGCAACGCACCCATCACAGCGAGGGCACGAGCCATGCGAGTAGCCGAGCGCTCAGCGCTGTACTCTTTCTTCTTAAAAATACTCATGCTCCCATTATGCGCCTGTCAGAGGCGTATTCCTTGGCTCAATGGCACGCTGAACCGCTGCGTGTTTGCGCGTGTTTGACTGTCTAGAATGCGGACTCAGCGCGCCAAACGGAAATACATTGTTCAAAGGCAGGTAAGATAGGGAACAACGGCACCACGTGCGGATGACGCCCCGCCTGCCCCTCACCTTCGGGTGAGCTGCCAGATGGGGTAAAACACCGGGTGCCTACCGGAACAATCAAAGGAGTAATACCGTGAAGAAGATTCTGTGCATCGCTATCCTTGCAGGCGCCGCATACTTCGGTTACAAGAAGTTCGTTGCCTAAATAGCTAGCCCTCGGGCACTCTACATATCCTTAAGCAACGAAAACCCGCCGTCTCACATATGCACCATATGCGAGACGGCGGGTTTCTCGTATGCCCAACCTCCCGGGCATCAAACACGTAGATTCAGGCACGTAGATTCGGGGTTGCGAGACTATGAGGCGGGCTGCCTAGTAGCTCGGCGGAACCTCACCGGTCATCACAACCTTGTTCTGCGAAGAGCTCCAGGTAAACTCAGCGGTCGCGCGGCCGCTTGCGTTGTGCACCTTCTCGTCTTCCTTCATGTAACGGTAGGTCACACGAATCGAGCTGTCCGAGGTGCGGGTAATCACCGGGGAGAACGAGTACGGCTCATAGGTTGCGGTACCAATGAACTTGCCGCGGTGGAAAAGCAGAATGTGGTGCACCATCGCCGCGGTGCAGCACGAAGACGGGGAAGAACCCGGAACCGCGTCAATCCAGGACAGCTCAGCGCAGGGGTCGTAACCTTCGTAGCTTTCCGAAACGTTCGTCCACTGATCCCAATTTTTCTTATTCTTCAAATCGCGCAGAGCCTTAGACACCACGGTCGACGCAGAATCAGAAGCGCAGGTGGAGTCCTTCTTCGAATCAGACTTAGCCTCAGACTTGGAATCCGACTTCGACTCAGAGGTCTTCGACTCGGATGCGGTCGGCTCAGCATGAACCGTAATCGTCACCACCGACGGCACCGGAGCAGGCGACGAAGCACTCGGGGTAGCACTCGCGGATGCGCTCGGGCTCGCCGACGGGGTGGGGAACAGCTCCTGCGTAGAAGTAGCGCTCGCGGAGGCAGAAGCGCTACCAGAAGAAGACACCACGGTACCCGAAACAGCAGAATCAGTGCTTGCCGAGCAGGACGTGACAACAAGAGCTAGAGCGGCGCCCAACGCGGGTAGAGCCAAAGCGGTGCGGCCGGTAAAGCGGCGGCGAATAGAAGACATGAATACTCCTGAAGATGCGCGGCAGCGCGCATCAGTACTGGTCAAGAAGCGAATAGTGAACTCGTCCAGTATAGGGAAAAAGAGGCGGGCACGCGGTGCGTGCGGTCAGTGCCGTTCGTTACCGTGGAATGCGCGAGCAACTGCCCGGCTGCATCTGCCCTGCAACAAAACCCCTGCAACAAAACCCGGGCAACAGAACCCTCGGCAACGAAAACCGGCTAGCAGACCTTATCGTCCGTCAGATAATGCACCAGCCAGGCGCGCCGCGCGGTCGCAATACGTGCCGTAATCCGCGGAAAAACCCACAGACTAATAGCGCCCTGCGCCCACAAAATCAGCGAAAACAGCAGCGGCCTGAACGCATTATCGCGTGGATTTACGCCGGGGCTGAGAAGGCGCGCGAGCGCATCCGACAGGAACAACGAAGGGAACATCAGCGACATCAGCACCGTACCCAGCACCCAACCCGGACCGAAACAGAGCAGAACCCAGCGGGCGCTCATCCGCAGGTTCTTGCGGTGCGCCCAGCGGAACTGCCAGCCGCGCAGACGATACGGATACACCACGCCCAGAATTGAGCCCAGGGACACCACAATAGCCGGCGCCACAAAGAACGACAGGGACATCATGAGCGTGGGGGTCAGGTGCTTGTCCTGACTGTGCAGAATCAGCGCCAGCAGGGTACCGGAAACACCCGTGATCAGACCGATTGCAATAGCCTTCGTGCGCACGAACAGGTGCAGGGCGTGCGGGTCGCTACTGCGCAACGCACGCAGCGCATGCTCCTCATCGTGGCCCATCAGGTTCGTTGAGGTGACGTCCGCAACCATCCAGCCGACCATCACCAGCGCAAAACCGGCCGGGCCCCTAAACTCGCTAAACAGCCACGAACGCCAGGCTTCCGGGAGCAGGTACCAGCAGATTGCCGCCAGCAGGGCGTTACATATGAGCGTCTGTGTTTCCACGGGGAGGGGGCGTGTGAACATACGGCGCAGCTCGGCACGCACACTCGGCCGGTACGTATTGTGCGGATCAATGAGGGCACGACCCTCCACCCGCTGACGGCGCAGGTCCTGACGGAGTGCCCTGAAATTCGTCACGGGATGCGCCAGCGGCGCAAGGCGGGAAGATACGTGCCTCAAAATGCTCACCTGCTCATTGTAAAGGCGCGCTATGGGGTTACCGGCCGGGAATACCGCTAGACAGCGGCTACAACAGAGCCCAGAAGAGGCGAAACAGCGTAGCCGGAAATCAGCTATGCGGAAACTCCCCCCACTAGTGCCTGTGTCCCCTTGCACACCCGCCCTATCCAAGGGACAATGAAGGCATGGCTGAAGTAACTCTACATAACGAACTCGTAATCCACACCAACGGCGACCTGCCCGCAGTCGGCGCAAAGCTGCCCGAATTCTCGGTTCTCGCGGCTGATCTCTCCGAGATCTCCTCCGCAGATTTCGCAGGTAAGAACCTGGTGCTGAACATCTTCCCCTCCATCGACACCGGTGTGTGCGCAACCAGCGTCCGCACCTTCAACAAGCAGGCTGCAGGCCTGGAGAACACCGTCGTGCTGTGCGTCTCCAACGACCTGCCCTTCGCAATCGGCCGCTTCTGCGCAGCCGAGGGCATTGAGAACGTCGTCACCTCCTCCGCTTTCCGCTCCTCCTTCGGTGAGGACTTCGGCGTAAAGCTCGTGGACGGCCCCCTGGCTGGTCTGCTGGCACGCTCCGTGGTCGTCGTGAACCCCGAAGGTGAGGTTGTCTACACCGAGCTGGTTCCCGAAACCACCAACGAGCCCAACTACGAAGCAGCCCTGGCAGCTATCAAGTAAGCGGCTATCAAGTAGTAAGCTTGGTACGGGAGCCGGACGCAATCCCGGCACCCGCGTATACTTCCGTCAGGGATACCTGACGGTACCAGCACAGCAGATACTGAACGTCTACAGCGCATGATCTAGGGTTCACCCACACATGCGGCTGGCGACAGCATAACGCCCCGCCCACCCGGTATTTCGGGTGGGCGGGGCGCTTTACTATATCCAGACGCTAGTGCGCGGAGGCTCCGGGATGACCGGGAGCGTCGGCGGCTCCGGCGGCTTCGGCGGCTTCAGCGGGGTCCTCATCCGCGACCAGCATATGCTCCGGCAGGGTGCCGCGGCGCTTAGCCACCACAAAACGCGACACCAACAGCAGAATGTACACTACCATCGAAATCAGCAGCATCGACTGCGGCGCCACCAGCAAACCAACCGCCGCAGACACAGCAGCCATTACGCCAATCACATGATCCTTCGACGCATGGTAAGCATCAATAGCGAGCACCGCAAAAAGCGCGGTCATCACAAAATCCACGCCCTTGAGGTCACTCAAGAAACTCGCACCCAGTATGTAACCAAGCGTTGCGCTCGCCAGAACGCTCAGGTGCAGGCCCGCATGAATCCACAGGATGCGGGAACCGCGCAGCTTATGGCGGTCCGGTCCGGTGTTCAGCGCGTACGCCTCATCAATGAGGGTGTACACGGTGTAGAACTTCGCCAAACCGCCGCGCACACGCTCAATCGGGTACGACAGACCGTACATGAGGTGGCGGGAATTAATGAGCAGAGTCATCACCGCAATAGAGAACAGCGAGGCATGATTCGAGACCATGTCAATCAGCACGAACTCCACCGAACCGGCAAACACCAGCACCGGCAGCAGGGGAGCCACCCAGAACGGCAGACCGTAACTGTGCACCATCACGCCCAGACCAATGCCGACAAAGAACAAGCCCAGCATGATGACACCGGCAACGCGGATCGCCTCCGCAAAACCGCTCTCGCGCGGTTGCTGAGAGCCCTGCGCATCGGGGGAGGCGGTCGCCTCCACTACCGGAATCATGCCGGTCAGCGGAAGAGCAGAGGCAATAACCTGCTCAACCTGCTCCTGGCTCGCCTGGTGAGGTGCAGAACCTGAACCCTGAGGCGAAGAAGGCTGAGAAGAGGAAGCCAGAGAGGGCGAAACAGCGTTGTTTTCCTGATTCTTAGAGATGCTCATCGTAACCCCCTAGAAAACCCAGTTAGCCAGCACAACGCAGGTGACGGTACCCGCCACCATGCTCAGCACCATATTCTTACGCCACAGGTGCACCGCCACGGTCACCACCAGACCCGCCAGGTACGGTGCCGCCGTAGCGAACGAGGAATAATCAATCTTCGCCACCGCATAGATGGCAAGCAGCGCGACTGCGCCGAGCGGAATCCAGTGGCTGAGCGCATCCAAAAGTTCGGAGCCAGCCAGAGCCTTCTTCAAACCGAAAGGCAGCAGGCGCAACAGAAAAGTAATAACCGCAGCAACAAGTATTGCCGCAAGAATATAGCCGGTGGTCACTTCACTATTCATGAAGATTTTCTCTTTCTGCACATACTCAGCGAAAGAACCCGAAAAGAGCGGAAGAACCCTGAACAAGGTATGCGGGTGAAGCCGTGAAAAGCATCCGCGAAACCTGAAAGCATCCGCGAAAAGGGTAGGGAGAGCCCAGTCGAAGAGAGGCTGGGTGCTAAGTAGTGCGGTAGGTACGTGAGTTGATGAAAGCCGCGAAACATGGAGGCGGAGGGCCGTTCCTCCTGCACGAGTTTTACACAAGTTTTCTGCGCAAGTTTTTAGCGCAGGTTTTTCAGTGCGGGTAGTTGCGCGCGTCAGTAGTTCTCGTGCGTGACCTCGGGTGATGCCGCTCCCGGTGCGGTGTTACTCCGGGGCGGCACAGCGTTCTGCGTCGCTAGTTTCCTTAGCGGTGTCTTTCATCTG
>ERZ772942.354-NODE-354-length-19513-cov-7.262000_pt1 | contig 19513 bp, 19 predicted proteins | sample MGYA00511135_ERZ772942 | MGnify/ENA primary metagenome ERZ772942 (study PRJEB29015, sample SAMEA2738099) | human oral metagenome | biome: human oral; feature: human-associated habitat; material: saliva | place: China | collected 2265 ... | reverse complement strand
TTTCAATTGGCTAAAACCTTTCTGATATTGAGAAAAAAGTAGAAGAAATCAGGGAAGTTCCTCATTTTAAGGATAGCATTGAGCATAAAATTTTAATAACTTATATTATTGCAAAAGTCTCTATTGAACTTTTAGCCAAACTTTTATTTACTACTTCTTTTCATATATAAGCTAAACATGAAATTTAAATTTTACATTATTTCTTTATTTTTCTCGTTATTTTGCATTCTTTTGGCAGGTATTTTTATTGCTCCCTATGGCTTGAATTTTAAAGGTGAGGAGCAATCCTTCAATGAGGCAACAATGCTGATTTCCTCCCCTAATAGAGGAGAAAGAAAGATTAAGCTTGAAACAGGATTAAGATCATACTGGCTATCTTGTTACGGACTTGATGATTTATGTAAAATAGAAAATATAAATAAAAGATTTCCTATAAAAAATGTAAAAATATTATTATCAAGTCCTAATGAAACAAACTTTTTAAATGGCGTTTTAGTTTCGTATTATAAAAATGATATATTTTACTTAAACAAAAAAATAACGAAGGATGTGAATTTACTTGCAATATTAGCTTCTAACTCAGTATTTTGTTTAAAGTTGGCAGTTTTCTTTTTATTACTTTCTCTTTTCTTTTTCATTAAAAGGATTTGATCAAGGCGCGTTATTCAGAAGGTGCGGCATTTGGGTGGTCAGAACAAGACGGCTGATTCCTCGATAAATTCAGCAGTTTCTACAAAATCAGGGGATGGGGCTGGCAAAATTTAAGCGTTATTAGCGAATGACATAAATTCCTTTTAGTCTGGGTTGTCTGCCCGGAAAGGACTGTGTAGAGATGTTCTATCTGAGTTTGCTATATAATCGCGTTTCTTTGATGACGCACAAACGTCGTCTGAAAGAACATCTTTATTTTCAGACGACCTAAAATAAAACCGACATACAAAGGAGCAGAACCATGTTTCACAGCATCAACGCCTATACCGGCGAACCCCTTTGCTGCAGTCCTGCGCAGGGTTATGCAGAGTTTGCACAAGAATTGGCAGCGTTGAAGGTGCGCCAGCAGGCGTTTGCGCGGTTGGGTGTAATTGGGCGGACTGCTTTGCTGCAAGCTTTTGCCGAGCGTTTGGCGCAAAACAAGGAGCGGCTTGCGGAAATGGTTTGCGAAGAAGTCGGACGCTGCCTGCATGAATGCCGTGCCGAACTGGATAAATCCGTCGAGCTCATCCGATATTACGTCCGCCTTGCCCCCGAGTTGCTGGCGCATAAGACCATTGCTACGCAGGCGAGCCTCAGCCAGGTGCGTTTTGAGCCGTTGGGCGTTGTGCTTGCCGTCATGCCGTGGAACTATCCCGTCTGGCAGGTTTTGCGTTTTGCCATTCCAGCCCTGTGCGCGGGAAATGCTTGTGCCGTCAAACCTGCGCCCAGCGTTGCGCGGGTCAGTGCTGCGCTGTTGGAACTGGTTTCAGACGACCTCCCGTTGATTGGCGCATGGTTGGATAACGACGATACCTTGAAAGCCATTGAAGATACCGATGCGATGGCGTTTACCGGCTCGACGCAGACCGGCCGCCTGCTCGCCGCCCATGCGGGAATGCACCTCAAGAAAACCGTCCTCGAACTCGGTGGCAGCAATCCTTTCATTGTCATGCCCGATGCGGATCTCGAACGTGCCGCCGTCGAAGCTTGTTATTCGCGTTTCCGCGACGCGGGTCAGTCTTGCAACGCAGCCAAACGAATCGTCGTTACCGAAGCCGTTGCCGACCGCTTCATTCCCCTGTTCCTTGCCGAATGCGCCAAATTGCAAACGGGCAATCCCAAAGACCCTGCGACCACGCTTGCCCCGCTGCACCGCGAAGACTTGCGCGCAAACGTACACGCTCAGGTACAGGACGCAGTCGCACATGGTGCGCAGGTTCTGACGGGCGGTTTCATTCCCGAAGGAAAGGGCTGGTTTTACCCCGCCACCGTATTGGACAAAGTGAATCCTGACTGCCGCGTTTGGAATGAAGAGGTTTTCGGGCCGGTCGCCATGATTTTGCGGGCGAAGGACGAGGAACACGCCGTCGCCCTTGCCAACGATACGCCCTACGGATTGGGCGCCAGCATTTATACCGCCGATACCCGCCGCGCTTGGGCGTTTGCCGAAAAAATCCAAGCAGGCTCGGTCTTTATCAACCGCCACACCAGCAGCGACCTGCGCCTTCCCTTTGGCGGCGTCAAAGCCTCAGGTTACGGACGGGAATTGTCTGAATTCGGGTTGTATGAATTTGTGAACGTGAAAACGTATTGGCAGAAATAAGGAAGGATTGAAAAAGGTCGTCTGAAAATGCTGGGATTGTCTATGTTGCGTTTTCAGACGACCTTCTTTTTGTTGAAGCAGTGGTTTGGTTTTCTCAATATTCTCTGTAGGAATGATGTATTTGGAAATTTCCGATTATTGAATAAGGATTTTCATTTGCACTGGAATGACGGAATCTTTTTTATAGTGGATTAACTTTAAACCAGTACGGCGTTGCCTCGCCTTGCCGTACTATCTGTACTGTCTGCGGCTTCGTCGCCTTGTCCTGATTTAAATTTAATCCACTATATAAGGTCGTCTGAAAACCTATTTCAGACGACCTTTAAAGTCTCTTCACCGACCTCACCGTATTTCTTTAGCTGCTTCCTGCTCCGCTTTGTAACGGCGCAGATAGGCAAGTGCGGCGGCTTTTTCTTCTTCGTTGCCATATTTGACATCGCGTTGGGCGCGGCGCAATTCGGCGCGCTCTTTGGCTTCTTCGATTTGCCGGTTTTTGAATGCTTCACGGTTGTCGGATGCAACCAGCTTGTCTTGTTGGGATTGTGCTTTCGCCATGGCTTTGGCAATCAAATCCATAGGATTGAAAGCAGGTTTGGCGGCAGCTTGGGTTTCGGCTTGAATTTGCGCCTGCTTGGCTTTAACAGCAGCTTCGCGCTCGGCAAGCATGGCTTTGCGTTCCGCCTCGTCGCGCGCTTTGCGTTCGGTGTGCCAATCAAAGCGGCTTTGCGCGTGTTCGGCGGCGGCGAAACGCGCTTCGGAAGAACGGCTCAGGCTGCGTGCGGCGGGGAGGTATTCCTGTTCGGAAGGTATCATGTCGATACAATCCACCGGACAAGGCGGGAGGCAGAGTCCGCAGCCTGTGCATTCGTCGCTGATAACGGTGTGCATGAACTTGCTTGCGCCCATAATCGCATCGACAGGGCAAGCGCGGATGCAGGCGGTACAACCGATACAGGCAGCTTCGTCTATCAAGGCGACGGCTTTGGGCTGCGTTTTGACCGGCGCAACGCGCGGCTTGCCTAATAAGGCAGCAATATCGACCATCACCGCCTCTCCTCCGGGTGCGCACAGATTAACAGGCGCATCCTCGTGCAACAAAGCTTGTGCATAAGGCAGGCAGCCTTGATAGCCGCATTCTCGGCACTGAGTTTGCGGCAGCAGGCGGTTGATGGCTTGAAGGTCGGTCAGCATGGCGGATAGAGTCAAAATCGAAAAGGCGTATTTTATCGGGAAACGAAGTATAGGGGAATAAAGGGTTTGAAAATAAAAGAGATTCTTCTATCGTTTTGCAGCAAATTCAAGTAGGAATGTGAATGATGTTATAAGTATCCTGTATTTGAACCTCATACGGTGTGGCGGGCAGGAACGTGGATATGGAAGGTCGTCTGAAAATCCCGATTTCAGGTTTTCAGACGACCTTTGGCATGGGTGCGGTCAAGGCAGTTTGGGTCTGACTTTGACGCTTAAGGGCAAGTGGTCGGAGAGGCGTTGCCAGTTTTTGCCGTTGTGGATTTGGGAGTCTAAGACTTCCAAGTTGCGGGTATAGACGCGGTCGAGGCTGAGGACGGGTAGGCGGGCGGGGAAGGTTTTGGGGCGTTTGCCGTTGCTGTCCACGAATACTTCGTTCAGGTTCAAGGCGTTGCCTAAGGACAGGGCGGATTTTTGCCGCCAGTCGTTGAAGTCGCCGGCGAGAATCAGCGGGCTTTGCGGGTCGATGTGATGCACGACGTATTCGAAGATGGCGCGGTATTGTTTGGCGCGGTCGGGTTCACGCAGGTTGAGGTGGGCGCACAGGCAGACGAGCGGGGTTTCCCAGCCTTCGGGCAGGACTTCGCAATGGAGTACGCCGCGCTGTTCGAGTTTGTTGACGCTGATGTTGAGGTTGTGGCGGGTTTCCAGCGGCAGGCGGCTGAGGATGGCGTTGCCGTGGTGGCGCTGCGGGTATACGGCGTTTTTGCCGTAGCTGCGGTTGTAGGAAAGGCGGTCGCCGAGGATGTCGTAATGCGGTTTTTCGGGAAAATCGGGCAGCCTGCTGCTGCGGGTCAGGTGCTGACCTTGCACTTCCTGTAAAAACAGGACATCCGAGCCTATGCCGCGAAGCTCTTCCGCCATGCTGTCCACTTGGACTTTGCGGTTGAGCGCGGACATGCCTTTGTGCATGTTGTATGAGGTGATGGTAATCGGGCGGGGGGACATGATGTGTAACCGTAGTGTGTGAGTAGTTTGTCGTTGTATTGATAGTATAACACTGCAAGTGTTTGGTTTCAGTAAAGATTTGATGGTTGAACGGCTGCTTGAAGGTAAAACGTCGTCTGAAAGGTTTCAGACGACGTTTGAGGGGGGACAAGCGCAAAACGGTTTATTTTATGAACTCGTCCATGCCGTCTTCGCAGCGGATTTTTTGTTCGGACAGCGTGGCTTTGAGCAGGGCGTCGTTTTGCGGCAGGGCGTCGCGTTCGGCTTCGTGGTGCCAAAGGTGGTAGGCGATGCCGGCAAATTTGAGGTTGTGGCGTTTCATGCCGTTATGGAAGAGGCGGGCGACGAACTCGCTGTCTTCGCGTCCCCAGCCGACAAAGCGGTTGTCGAAGCCGTTGACGGCCAGCGCATCGCTGCGGAAAAAGCCCATATTGCAGGTTTTGATGCCTTTGTGTTTGCGGCTGCTTTGTCTGCCGATCAGGGCGGACAGGCTGCGGCAGCGCAGGGCGGAGAGGCGTTTTTCTATGCCTTGGCTGAACGCGGACAAATCGGGCAATTCGCCGGAATCTAAAATTTCCTGGGTGCGGCTTTGGGTCAGGATGACGCGCGAACCCTGTATCAGCCTGCCTTTGCGTGCGAGCTTGAGGTGGTCGGCGATGAAGGACGGGTCGAGTATCATGTCGCCGTCGATAAGGATGATGTAGTCGCTTTTTGCCTGCGCCAGCGCGCGGTTGCGTGATTCGGCGGCGCGGAAGCCGTCGTCCGGCCGCCAAGAATGTTTGACGGGGATGTCGGTGTGGTTGCGGATGAACTCAACGATTTCGGCAGTGTCTTGGCGCGAACCGTCGTCCGCGACGATGATTTCGTCGGGCAGGCGGGTTTGCGCGAGCGCGGATTTCAAAACCAGCTCCAGCGCGTCGGGACGGTTGTAGGTGGTTACAATCAGGGCGACGCTGATATTGCGGTTGCGCTCGTAAAGTTTGACATATTTGTAGTACGAACCTTGGGCATTGGCGATGGAAATGGTCAAGCCGTCCGCACCGTAGGCGAAACCGCGTTTAAGCAGGTAGTTTTTGACAAACGATACGCTGCCGTGCAACAGGGCTTTGAAGGGCGAGCTGTCTTTTTTGTAGCGGTTTTCTTCGGCGTAGAGCGAGCTGTATTGCTGCATTTTTTGAATCAGCCCTTCGGCGTTTTCGAAGGAATAGTGTTTCAGACGACCTTCGAGCGGACGGACGTTTGCATCGGGCGGCAAGATCAGCGATTCATGCACCTGACGGTCGGAAAAGCGGGTAAACCGGCGGTGGTAAAGGCGCGGGATAATGTCGGGATACCAGCCGCAGGCTTTGATCAGGCGGCCGTTGTAGTGGTTCAGGCGCGAGAGCGAGAAGATGTTTTGTTCTTTGTTTTCCGCCACGGCTTTGCGGATGGCGGCAATCAGTTCGCTATCTGCCACTTCGTCGCTGTCTATGCTGAAGATCCAATTGTTTTGCGCGAGGCGGGCGGCGAGGTTTTTCATCGGGCCGAAGCCGATGAAGTCGTATTTGTAATAACTGACGTTGGTGAAGCGTTCGGCGATTTCAAAGGTACGGTCGGTCGAGCCGTTGTCGAGCAGCAATACTTCGTCGAAGTCTTGAAGCGCGGTCAAAACTTCGTGCAGATAGCGTTCCGAGTTTTTGACCAACATGGCTGCTGTGGCGGGAATTTTCGGGTTCATGATGAGGTCGTCTGAAAAGGGGGCGTCTGAAAAATCAAAATCGGGAAATCAAGGCAGTTCGGCAATGGCGGCGGTCAGTTCTTCAAACATACGGTCGGCATCGACTTCGGTTATCCAAAGCGCGTTGGGCGTTTTGCCGGTCGTGCCGTGCCAATCGACGGCACACGCGCCGGTGGACAGTCCGCTTTGCGTCTCCACATCCACGCGGCACATCCTGCCTGAAAACAATTCGGGGAACACGGCACAGATAACGGCGCAAGGGTCGTGCAGCGGGCCGCCCTCCAAGCCGAACTGTTGAATGTCGAAGCGTTCGTAACTTTGCAAAATATCCGCCAAACGGCTGCCGTTGGCGTTTTTCAGACGACGTAGGCGGTTCATGCGTTCGGAAGTGATTTGCGCCTTGTGGGTAACGTCCAGCGGCAAAACCGTAATCGGTGCACCGCTTTGCAGCACGATTTGCGCCGCGTGCGGGTCGGTGAAGAAATTGAATTCGGCGGCAGGCGTCATGTTGCCCGCTTCAAAATAATTGCCGCCCATCAAGACAATGCGTTTGATGGCGCGGACGGCTTCCGGCGCGATGCTCAACGCCAGCGCGATATTGGTCAGCGGACCTATCGGGCACAAAGTCATCGAAGCGTCTTCGGCGCGGCTCAAAGTTTCCACCAAATATGCAACCGCGTGCTGCTTTTGCAAAGGACAGCGCGGCTCGTGCAACGCCGTACCGTCCAAGCCCGTTTTGCCGTGTACCGCTTCCGCTGTTTCCAGTTCGCGCAATAAAGGCTTGACTGCACCGGCGTAAACAGGGAAATCTTTCTCGCCCGCCCAATCGCAGACGATGCGCGCGTTTTTTGCCGCTAAATCTATGCCGACATTGCCGGCGACGACGGTCATGCCCAAAAAATCGACCAAGCCGCGCCGTGCCAGACCGTGTGCCGCCAAAATGGCCGCGGCATCGTCCTGCCCGGGGTCGGTATCGATAATCAAACGGATTTTTTCGTTCATCGTCATCGCGTGCGCCGTCTATGTGGAAAGCGTGTATTTTAACCGATATACCGCTACAATACGCATTTCCTTTTTTCAGACGACCTCCTCCGATATGCAGCTTATCCTTGCGCCCATGCAGGGGCTGGTGGACGATGTGATGCGCGATTTGCTGACCTGTATCGGCGGCTACGACGAATGCGTCAGCGAGTTCGTCCGCATTACCCACACCGTCCATTCCCGTTCCACCTGGCTCAAATACGCCCCCGAAATCGCCAATGGCAACAAGACCCCCGCCGGTACGCCCTGTACCGTCCAGCTTTTGGGTAGCGATGCCGACAATATGGCGGTCAACGCCTTGGAAGCCGTCCGCTTCGGCGCGGACAAAATCGACCTCAATTTCGGCTGTCCCGCCCCCACGGTCAACAAACACAAAGGCGGCGCCGTCCTGCTCAAAGAGCCCGACCTCATCCACCATATCGTCAAAACCTTGCGCCAACGCCTGCCCGAACAAATCCCGCTCACCGGCAAAATGCGGCTCGGTTACGAAGACAAAAGCCTCGCGCTCGAATGCGCCGCCGCCATTGCCGAAGGCGGAGCCTGCGCCCTGACTGTACACGCGCGCACCAAAGTCGAAGGCTACGAACCGCCCGCGCATTGGGAATGGATACGCAAAATCCGCGAACACGTCGCCATCCCCGTAACCGCCAACGGCGACGTGTTCAGCCTCAAGGACTATATCGGCATTAAAGAAATGACGGGCTGCAACAGCGTCATGCTCGGCCGCGGCGCCGTCATCCGCCCCGATTTGGCGCGCCAAATCAAACAATACGAAAACGGCGGAACCGTCCGCGATACCGATTTCGCCGAAGTTTCGGTGTGGATAAACCAATTTTTCCATTTGTGTCTCGCCAAAGAAGCGAACAACAAATACCCCGTCGCCCGCCTGAAACAATGGCTGGGCATGATGAAGAAAGAATTTGGAGAAGCTCAGGAATTGTTTGACGCGGTAAGGGCGGTCAAAGACGCGGAAGAAGTCGCGCGGATTTTGGCGGCGTTTGAAGACAAGATGAATGCCTGATAATGATGAGGTCGTCTGAAAGTTTTCAGACGACCTTTAAACCCATCGCCTAAGGCGGAATAAAATAAAAACAGGACGTTTCTAAGCCGTTATTCCTCTTCCTGCGCAGGCGGAAGCAAGAAGGACGGTATGAATCGGTTTATTTGAATTTACTACATTTTCAGAAAGGACAATGATGCCTTACGTCAATATCAAGGTAACGGGCGGCAGCGAGGCTCCGAGTGCCGAACAGAAAGCCGAGCTTATCCGCGGTGTTACCGAGCTGCTTGCCCGTGTGTTGAATAAAAATCCGCAGACCACGGTCGTCGTCATTGATGAAGTGGACATGGATAACTGGGGTATCGGTGGTGAAAGCATTACCGTGCGCCGCGCCAAATCGCAAAAATCGGGATAAGCGCGCCTTATCGGGAATAGATGCCGTCATATCAACTTGCGTCTGCGCGAAAAAGGAAATGACAGCGATACAAAAAGCCGGTTTGGGATACTTGTCCGCAATGTTCGGATATGACTTTTTTCCTGTTCATCGAAAATCAAAAGGTCGTCTGAAACCGGATTTCAGACGACCTTTTTGTATTTCTGCGCAGCGGCTTATTCTTCCGGAGCGCGGAAGGTGTCGTGGCAGGATTTGCAGCTTGCGCCGGTTTCGCCGTAAGCGGCTTTGATTTCTTCCAGCTTGCCGGTTTGCGCGGCGGCGTTCAGTTTCTCAACGGCAGCAGCGAATTTGTCCTCTTCGGCTTTGAATTTGGCCGCATCAGACCAAACCGCAGGCAGGGCGCGGCCGTTGCCTTTGTCGTCAGATTGGAAGAAGGTGAAAGGTTTTTTGCTGGTTTCGGCAAAAGTTGCCGCAGCCTGCTTGAATTTTTCCACGTCGTAAGGCTCTTCGCCTTTTACCATTTTGCCCATGCTGGAGAACTCGGGCATCATGGATTTGAACGCAGCGGTACGGTCTTCGGAGATCGGACCTTTGGGTTGCGCGGGTGCGCCGCCACCGCAGGCGGCAAGGGTCAGGGCAGCGAGCAGCGCCGCTGAGAAGAGTTTGGTATTCATGGCTTTTGTGTCCTGTGATAGTATTTTGTTATTCATATTTTTCAGACGACATCCGAAGAGGTCGTCTGAAAAGTCGTAATCATACCTGAAATGGGTTTACAAAACGAGAAAAGAAAGGAAATAGTTATGGCGATTTTGGTTACCGGCGCGTCAGCCGGTTTCGGCGAGGCGATGTGCCGCACGTTTGTACAGGCCGGTTATTCCGTTATCGGCGCGGCGCGGCGCGGCGAGAAACTGCAGGCATTGGCGGCCGAATTGGGCGAGCGGTTTTATCCTTTGGAAATGGACGTTTCGCGTACCGAGTCGATACGCAACGCGCTCGACAGCCTGCCTGAAAATTTTGCCGAAATCGATTGCCTGATCAACAACGCCGGATTGGCGTTGGGTTTGGAAACGGCGGACAAAGCAGATTTCGGCGATTGGGAAACCATGATTCAAACGAACATTATCGGTCTGACTTTCCTAACGCGCCAAATCCTGCCACAAATGGCGGAGCGCAAACAAGGCTATATCATGAATCTGGGTTCGATTGCCGGCAGCTATGCCTACGAGGGCAGCAACGTGTACGGTGCGACCAAGGCGTTTGTGCGCCAGTTCAGCATGAACCTGCGTGCGGAATTGGCGGATAAAAACATCCGCGTTACCAACATCGAGCCGGGTTTGTGTGGCGGTACCGAGTTTTCCAACGTCCGCTTTAAGGGCGATGACGAGCGGGCGGAAAAGGTTTATGAAAACGTCGAGTCCATCCGGCCGCAAGACATTGCAGATACGGCTTTGTGGCTCTATCAGCGTCCGGCGCACATGAATGTCAATTCCATCGAAATCATGCCTGTCGCCCAAACCTTTGCCGGTATGAAAGTCATCCGCAATACGCTGCCCGTGCCTGCACAGGCGGAGAGTTTCGAGAAACAGAGTATGTCTTTGTTTGCACGGATTAAGTCGTGGTTCAAATAGGGTTTTGAAAGAAGAAAGGTCGTCTGAAAATGGTTTCAGACGACCTTTTTAGTTAGGGATTTCAGGGTTTGACAGGTTTGCCGTTGATGCTGACGGAAGTCAGTTTCAAATCGTAGGTTTTGCCGTCGTCGGTATAGCTGATTTGGGCGGGGATGTTGCCCAAGGAGGTGGCGAAGGAATAGGTTACAGTGTCGTCGCCGCGTTGTACGCGGTATTTTTCGACGGGTATGGCTTTGCCGTTCAGGGTATAGCTGCCGCTGCCGATTTTGCTCATACCGCTGACGGGATAGATTTTTTTGCCGTTGGTGATGCTCAGGCGGGCGGGCAGTTTCGCATCGTTGGCGGCAAGCTGCCATGCCAGCGTGAATAAATCGCTGATGTTGCCGCCGACGGTTTCGGTTTGCAGCTCGCCTGTTTTACCGTAGGTAACCTGATTGCCTCGGAATTTGGCTTCGGCATAGGTTTTGCCGCCGCGGACGTCTTTGTAGTAACTCGGGCGGATGGTGTTGCCGCTGATGCTGCCGCCGGATTCGAAACGGATGTGGTAGAGCGGGACTTTGATGGTTGAGACGACTTTGTAGCCTTTACCGTTGCGGGTAAAAGTCATGGTCGCGGGCAGGGTGAGTCCGTTGTAGTGTCCGGCATATTGCAGGGAGACGGATTGCGGTAAGTTGGCGGCATGGGCGCTAGAGATGAATACGGGTGATGCAAATGCAGCTATCATTAGGTTTAGGGATAAAGCGCGAAGATAGGGTTTCATGGCATTCCTCTATATATTTGATGTCGTGAAAATGCGTCGTTTTGCAATCGGTTAAATCGGTTATTATAAAGCTTAGTTCGTTAGGATATGACTAATTACTTATAGAAATGCAAAAGGCCGGAGTTTATCCGGCCTTTTAAGGGTTTTAAGCCAAGAGGGTTTGTCCTTCGGCGTTGCGTTCTGAGTTGAACACGCGGTTACCTTCGATTTTCAGACGACCTACGACAAAATCGGCAACGGCTTGCGGGAAAAGGCGGTGTTCGACGGTAAGGACGCGTGCGGCAATGTCGTCGGGCGTGTCGCCGTCGAGTATCGGAACGATGCCTTGCGAGATAATCGGACCGCAGTCCAGCTTGGGGGTTACAAAATGGATGGTGCAGCCTGCGACGCGGCAGCCGGCTTCGAGGGCGCGTTCGTGGGTGTGCAGGCCGGTGAAGGCGGGGAGGATGGACGGGTGGATGTTGATCAGGCGGTTTGGGTAATGGGCGCAGAATTCGGGCGTGAGGATGCGCATAAAGCCTGCGAGGACGACCAAATCGGGTTGATAGGCATCGATTTTTTCCATCATGGCTTGGTCGAAAGCGAGGCGGCTGGGGAAGTCTTTGTGGTTGAGGCTGTCGGTGGCGATGCCGCGTTCGGCTGCCCAAGCCAGTCCGGCGGCGGTTGCGCTGTTGCTGAGGACGGCGGCGATGCGGGCGTCTGGAATGGCGGCATTGACGATGGCCTGCATATTGCTGCCGCGGCCGGAGATGAGGATAACGATGTTTTTCATGGTGTCGGGCTTTCGGATTTTTCAGGCAGCCATTGTATAGCAAAATAAAATCGGAATGCTATGCATGATACGGATGGGAATCGGATTTGCGAAGGTCGTCTGAAACGGATAAACCGCGCTATTGCTGCCTGAGAACAGATAACGGCAGTTGGTGTGGATTCGTAATGAAAAATGCCCGAAACGGATTGGGTTCGGGCATTGGGTTAAAGCGCGGGCTTATTGGACTTTTTTGATGTCAACTTGACCGGGGGCAGGCTGGAAGTCTTCGGGTTTGCCGATTTTAACCAGCTTCACGTCGAATACCAAAGTGGAATTCGGACCGATTTTCCCACCGGGAACTGCCTGATCGCGGTAGGCAAGTTTGGACGGGATATAGAAGGTGGCTTCGCCGCCTTCTTTCAAAAGCTGGATACCCTCGGTCCAGCCGGGGATGACTTGGCTGACAGGGAAGGTAACAGGACCACCATTGGCTTTACTGCTGTCGAAGACGGTACCGTCAATCAGGCGGCCTTCGTATTCAACGACGACGATGTCGTCTTTGGTAGGCTGTTTGCCTTCGCCTTCTTTGGTGATTTTGTATTGCAGGCCGGAGGCGGTGGTTTTCACGCCTTCTTTAGTTGCATTTTCTTTAAGGAACGCTTCGCCTTTCTCCAAGTTGGCTTTGGCGTCAGCTTGAAGTTTTTCTGCGGCTTTGGTTTGTTGTTCGGTCAGGAATTTCATCATGACTTCTTGCGCTTGGGCTTCGGTCATTTTGTTTTCTTTGCCTTCATAAGAAGCCTGCATGGCTTCGATGAAGACTTTCATATCAATTTCCGCGCCTTGATCTTTCATTTGTTTTAAAGATCTGCCGATGTCCATACCCATTGCGTAGCTGGCTTGTTGGGTCGGTGTGCCGATAGAAGATGCGTCTGTTGCGGCAGAAGCTGCGGATGCGGGAGCAGAGGCAGCCGGAGGTGTATTAGTGTCTTTTTTGTCGCAGGCGGTCAGTGCCAATGCGGCGGCGATTGCCAATGCGCTGAATTTGAAAGTTTTGTTCATGGTGTTTTCGTCTTTTAAAAGGGTCAGTAAAACAAAGTCGGGATTATAGCCCAGTTTGATTCAAAAGGAATCAAAGCTGTTTAAATTTTTGGCTTGGATTGTAAAGCTGTTTTCAGACGACCTTCGGTTTCAGGCTTTTCCAGTCATATTGTGGTGTTCGATGGTAAAGCCGCTTTTTCTGTATGCGCTGAAGCGTTCGCGTGCGTCGGCGAGTTCTTCTAAACTGCTGCCTACGATTTCGAGTACGCGGGCGGGGATGACAGGGGCTTCGTTCCAAAAGTCGGGCGAGAGGTTGAGGACGGTGGCGTTTTCAAGTACGGTGGGCAGTGTGTTGCCGAATGCGAGCCATACGGGTGTTTCAGACGACATGGGTTGGTCAGGCTGCCAGATTTCGTGCGGAATGAAACTTTCGGGGATTTGCTGCCAAAGGTCGCGGTCGAGGCGGCGGATGGTCTCGGCAGAATCTGACCACACCAATATCTGTCCGCCGTCGCGTATGGCGCGCGCAATCAGGCGGCAGGCGAAGGCGGCGGGGTCGGCGGCGTGGGTGTAAAAGGTGGCTTTGGGCATGGCGCGGGAGTGGGGCGGGAAAATAGGGATTATAGTGAAAACGGGTTGAAAGGGCTATCGGGCTTCCTGTATTGGATTTCAAACCTTTTGTCTTTGTTTTTTCAGACGACCTTTGCGGCTGTCAGCCCCGTTCCAACACCTTCCTCGCCGCTTCCACACCCCAATACAAGGCTTCTTCGAATACCGAATAGCCGCTCAAATCGCTGTGGGCAAACAGCAGTCCTGACGCTCGGTTTCTGATTTTTAACAAAGATTCATCGTTCAGATAACCGACTTTCGGCACACTCATGCCGTGTCCGCGCACCGTAACATCAACGTGGGAAACGTGTTGCCAGAAGCCCTCTCCGTAGGCGGCAATCAAGTCTTTGGCGGCCAAGTCGCGCAGTTCTTCGTCGGTGGCTTCGAGCAGTTGGCGGCGGACGGCTTGCGGGGTGTCGTGGTTGAGTGCGGCGTAGGCGGTGAAGATGGTGCGCTCAGGGCGTGCGACGCGGATGAGCTGGTTGGTGGCGACGACGTAGCCGAGCCCCTGGCTGCCGTAGATGACGTTATCCCACGCCGTTTCGCTGTTGTTTTTTTCTTTCGGGAAGCTGTGCAGCTCGAAATTGGCGACCAACCATGGGGCGTATTCGGGGATGTTCAGCCCGTATTGCGCGGGATTTTCGACGATGCGGGCAGCGACCATCAGCGGCATGGCGGAAATAACGTGTTGCGCGGTCAGGGCGACGGTTTCGCCGCTTGAATTGTCGCGCAGCCAAACTTCGATACGGTCGTCTGAAAGAGGCTTGATTTTGACGGCGGAAGCGTTAACGGAAGCGGGTTTGTCTAGGCGGATTCGGTTTTCAGACGACCATTGCCAACCTTCCTGCAAACCGGCATGGCGGCGCAGGCTTTCGGAAAGGTGCGCCAAACCTTCGGGCCAAGTGAGGACGGTTTCCGCGCTGTTGCGGGCGGCAAAGTAATGCAGTCCGGCAAAGGCGGATACTTGCGCTATGCCTTGCCCGTAATCGTCGCGGCAACAGTAATCGAGATACCAAAGAAGCTCGGTCGAGGTATAGCCCTCTTGCGCAAACCATTGTTTGAACGTCAGTTTATCGAGTTTGCGCCACGTTTCGTCTGCCGATGACAGGGCTATCGGAATGGCGAAAATCTTTTTGCCGTCGCTGCCGTAAGCCTGTTTCAGACGACCGATTAAATCAAAAAAACGTTTGGAATCCGTATCTTCCTTCGGCAACAGGTGTTCCTGCCATTTATCCTGATACAAAAGGCGCGACTCGGGCGCGTAAACCAAATCGGTTTCCCTGAAACTGCCGTCCGATTGCAAGATACCAAAATCCGCCAGCATCTCGCGCACATACGCGCTCTCTTTCGACGGCAACGCAAGATAATGCGCGCCGCTCGGTGTTTTCAGGCCGTCTGAAGCGGCGTAGGCGGCATTGTTGCCGTTGCGCTCGAATCCTTCCGCCAGCAATACATCACGATGACCGTGTTTCGCCAAATACCACAACGCCCCCAAACCCGCTGCGCCGCCGCCGAGTATCAGCGTATTGCATTCGTAACGTCGAGTCGGCGGGCTGAGCAATTTCCCGTCGCGCAACAAATGCCCCAACGGCAGCCCGATGCGGTTGACGGAAACCGGCGGTTTGCGGTTGAGACGGTTGTAGGTCAGCCAAGAGAAAGAGGACGCGGCGGCAAGCGCGGCGGTGTAACTGAGGAATTGACGGCGTGTCGGCATGGGGTTGAATGTCGGTTTAGGGTTCTGACAGGTCGTCTGAAAACATCAAGACGGTTTCAGACGACCTTTACAGGTTTTGTTGTTCTACTGGCGGCTGCGTATCGTCCAATATTCCTTCGCCACGTTGCGCAACCGTCCAAACAGCCCGTTCCGCCGCCAACTTCCTGCACAACACTTCCTTCACTTTTTCCAATTTCATGCCGCCGCAGATAAATGCGTCTATGGCGGCGAAGCGGTGTTCCGGCCAAGTGTGGATGCTGATGTGGGATTCGGCGAGCAGTAACACGCCGGTTATACCGCCTGCCCCGCCGAAGGTGTGGAAACGCTCGGCGAGGATAGTGGCTTCTGCGGCTTGGGCGGCGGCTTTGAGGGCGGTTTTCAGACGACCCTCGTTTTTTAAGACAGCTTCATCACAGCCATATAAATCTAAAAGACCGTGGTTGCCGGGGATATGGGTCATTTATGGCCTCCGGAATAACCGCTACCGCCGTAATAACCGCCGCCGTAATAGCCGCCGGAGTGCATACGCGAACCGTCGGAATCGGAAGAGCCGTAGCTGATGATCATGGAGATGACGATGATGATGGTGCTGAAAATGATGTAAGTGGTTCTCGACATGGTTTAATCCTCGTCCTCGTCTTTTTTGCCCATAGTCCACATTAGCCAGGCTCCTATGAAGATGACGGAGGGGGTGGCAGGATTGTCGCTGATTATCAGAGCAGGGAGGTTGACGACAACCAAAATGGCGGTCATTACGATTCTCAGTGATTTATCAATACCGTCTGCCGCCATTTTTGCGGTGTAATGCGGTGCGCGGCTGCTCAGGCTAAATGCCTCGGCAACTTCGCTGTAATCAATTGGCACGCTTTTGCTCCATGCCATTTCGTGCGTGTTCAATTCGGCAGAAAGTTTGCGGTTTTGTCCGTCGCGGTAGTCGCTGTAATAGTTCAAATCGCCCCTTCGGATGCGCCAGTAGAACGCGCCGGCAGCGACTTCGACCCTGCCGCCGTAGTCGTAAAGTTTGCCGCAGCCTTGCGGTTGGCGGTTGCGGTCGAGGCGCGGCCATGTATTTTGGGTTTGGGAAAGGCTCCAGCCGTCATCGGATTCGACCAGCCACAGGAAACCTTGCGTCGGGTTGTAAAGCAGATATTCCGACCATTGGCCTTCGGGCGTGAGCACGCGGTTGGCGCCGTTAAACAGGTTGTCGAATGTTTCCTGTGCGTCGGTTTCGGCGTATCTGACTGCGCCCATAACGTAAAATTCGCGGTTTTTCAGACGACCTTTCGAACCGACGGGCAGGGTAAACAGGCTTTGCTGCGCCATGCGCATGTCGTTGGCGGTAATGAGTTCGGCTTTTTCTTTGCCGATTGCCAATTCACTGCCGCAGCTTGGGCAGTTGAGATGGGCGGTGAGGCCGTTGACCCAGTGGACGGACGAGCCGCAATTGGGACAGTTTTCTGAGGAAATACTGCCTTTCAGACGGCCTGCGCTTTCTTTGATTTCGTCTTCGCTGCGGGTGTTTTCCAGCTTCAAATCATCCAAGTTCACCATGCGGCCGAAGAAGGTTTCGGGGGTGTCGCCGTTGTAATCGAGCGTGATGAAAAGGTCTTCGCAACGCCAGTCTGCGACTTTGTTCTGACTGTTTTCGTTCAAAACAAACGGCAGCTCGCCCTGTGCGGCAGCGCGTTTCAGGCTGATGTGGCGCACGTCTGAGGCGACATAGCGTTTGTTTTGGAAAGTCAGCTCGCTAAATCCCGCCCGAATGTCCTCAAATCGCGGCAGGTTGTCGGTTTCGACGGGCATGGTCATCACATACAAATCGCCTGCTTCCGAAAGCCAGCCAGTCCTGCCGTCGTCAAACAGCGCGTACCATTCGTTCCATGCGCCGTCTTCGTATTGCACCTGAAGCCGTCCGACTAGGGTGAAGCGTTGCGTAAGGAATGTGCCGGCCGTGCCGATTTGCAGTGGGCTGAAATCTTCCAGCAATGCGGAATCGCGGCCGGAATCGACGATGCCGTCATCCTGCCGCACCAGCATGCTGTTGCAGTAGCCGCACACCAGCGTAACGGCTGAAGCGGAATGCGCTTCGACAGGCGCGCCACAGCTCGGGCAGTCGGTTTTGAAGAAGGGGGTGTTTGACATGTTTGCTTTTTCGAGTGGAGAGGAAGGTTTCAGACGACTTTTTTTACAGCGGATTTGAATAAAAACTTACCGTGTCGTCATTCCCGCGCAGGTAGGAATCCATTTTGGAGATTCAGAAACGGTTTTTCAAATCAGGGTTTCTTAAGTTTGACGATGGATTCCCACCTGCGCGGGAATGACGACACTGAGTTTTGATGTAAAAACGAATTTTCAAAACCACCAACAGGTCGTCTGAAAACCCGCAATCTGTTTTCAGACGACCTTCTTAATATCAGCCGATCAACTGCTTCAACACTTCCGCTTTGGCTTTATCGTAATCCTCTTGAGCAATCAAACCGCCGTCCAGCAAAGATTTGAGTTTCGCCAATTTTGCCTGCGGGTCTTCGGAGGCCGTCTGAACGGTTTGGGCGGGTTGTGCTGCCGGTTGCGCCGCGGGCTGCATCATGCCCGCCATCGCGCCTGCCATTGCCTGACCGACGCCTGCGCCCACACCCAAGCCTGCGCCGATTCCGGCAAGTCCGCCTTCGTTTTGCGCGGCAAGCGGGATGGATTCGGCGGTTTGGTATTGGGTGTAGCGTCCCAAGTCGCCGATGACACCCATGGAAATTTTCTTATCCAACGCTTCTTGGATGGCGGCAGGCAGAGTGATGCTTTCGACGGTGAAGTTTTCCAGCGTCAAGCCGAGTTTGGCAAATTCCGCGCCGAGCAGTTCGCCGATTTTTTGCGACAGCAAAACTTGGTTTGCCGCCATGTCTAGAAACGGAATGCCTGAGCTGCCGAACGCCGCCGCGAGTTGGGTGACGGCGATATTGCGCAACTGGTTTTCCAACTCGACACCGCTGTATTCTGCCGCTACGCCGCTGACTTCTTTGAAGAATTTTGCCGGATCGCTGATGCGGTAGGCGTACATGCCGAACGAGCGCAACTGCACCGCGCCGAACTCGGCATCGCGCACAGTAACAGGTTGCGACGTACCCCATTTCCGCGCAAGCTGTTGTTTGGTATTGAAAAAGTAAACATCGGATTTAAACGGGGATTCAAAGAGTTTGTCCCAGTTTTTCAGGTTGGTCAGCAGCGGCAGCGTTTGCGTGTTGAGTGTATAACGGCCCGGTCCGAACACGTCGGCGGTTACGCCCTCGTCAACAAACATCGCCATCTGCGCCTCACGCACGGTCAGGCTCGCGCCGTTTTGGATTTCCTCATCGGCAATCGGGAAACGCCACATCAACAGGCTGTCGTCGGGATTCGGCCATTGGATGACGTCGATAAACTGTTTCTTGATAAAGTTGAACATCGCAGTTCCTTATTTGAAGAAGAAGGGATAACTTATAGGCTGTCAGGTCAATTTGCCTAGTCGGTTATATCGCTTATTTTATATAAATAGAATGTCATATAATATGAACATTCAAAATGTCTTTATGCATGGGAATAGAGTGGGTTGCTCTATCTATTTTTAGTGTTAAACCCACTAGCCGACCCAGAAACATTAACATATCATTAAAATTCATGCAGACTCTGTTTTACACTATTTTTCTGCTTTTACCTGCGCTATATCATAAAAAAGACAAATACAGGTAGAAAATCATTAAACACCATACCAAGCGTTCACTACACCTGTTAATATTTACCAAATCCTAGAAATTCATCATGCTGTATTGTCAAATTATCACATTGGCTTTCATAAAGTAAAAGGAATTTATATGAAAAATTCTGCTCATTTCTGTTTTGCAGTGTTAGCACTCTCTGCTGCCGTAAGTACACAGGCTGCCCGCCCTGTTGAATTTACCGTTGGCAGCGAATATTACAACGAGACCTATCGCGAATACGAAAAAGATGGTAGTCGCTTAATGCAGCAAAAAGGCAACTTATGGTCTATTAATGCCGGCGTAAAATACCGTTTCAACGATCGCCATGCGGCAAAATTAGAAGGCCGTTATTCGCGCGGTAAAACAGATTACACGGGAAGCGTACAATATATAACTGAGGATTATATCGATGATTCAGCAAGTTATGGCTCAGCCACACTCAAAAATGCACCACGCCGCGCATACGATATCCGTGCCTTATACGAATATACACTCCCAATTAACGATCGCTTTAGCATTACTGCCGGAGCCGGCTTGGGACACCGCGTTCTGAGAGACTTAAGCAGCCGCATTGATCCTAATGATTATGACCGCAAAAACCGAACTACATATGCGCAAATCAATACCGGAGTAAATATCGC
>ERZ772942.353-NODE-353-length-19526-cov-3.340609_pt1 | contig 19526 bp, 18 predicted proteins | sample MGYA00511135_ERZ772942 | MGnify/ENA primary metagenome ERZ772942 (study PRJEB29015, sample SAMEA2738099) | human oral metagenome | biome: human oral; feature: human-associated habitat; material: saliva | place: China | collected 2265 ... | reverse complement strand
TTTAAAAAGTATCGTATAAGAATTGGACATCCCTACTATCAGTTATATATTGATGCAATTCATAAATATGCTGAAACAGCTAAAGAATCATCGGATATTTTCAATTCCAGTAAATTATTAAGATGGTATAGGTACTCACCAAAATATTTTTTTAGTTTATATTATCCTTTGTATTTAAGATATTTAGACATTCGAAAAAAATGGAAAATTTAATAGGAGGCTATATATGATTAGTGTCATTGTACCTGTTTATAATGTTGAAGAGTATTTAGAAGAATGTTTAGAAAGTATCCAAAATCAAACTTATACTAATTTTGAAGTAATATTAGTCAACGATGGATCAACAGATGCTTCGAAAGAAATTTGTGAGAGATTTTGTAGGCAGGACAGTCGTTTTTATTTAATCAATCAAGAAAATAAAGGATTAAGTGGTGCAAGAAACCGTGGTATGAGCGAATCCCACGGTGAATTCATCACTTTTGTAGACAGTGATGATGTTCTTAAAGAAGATATGTTGGAACAATTGATAAAACAGGTTACCTTAGATGATATTGATATTGTAGAGTGTTGGTATACGAATGATCAAAAAGAAATATTAATACTTTCACCAGAAAATGTAAAAATTATTTTTCAAGGGAATACTAAAGAAGCTTTAGTTTCTTTATGTAGAGATAATATTGTTCGTTTGAATGCAGTTGCTAAATTATTTCGAAGAGAAGTAATTCTCAATTTTCCATTTTTAGAAGGTTTATTTTATGAAGATGTTTATGGAGGAATGGGAATCTTAAAACAGATTCGTAGAATGGTGAAAATCGATTATATAGGATATTATTACCGTGTACGACAAGGTAGTATTATGAATCGAGAATTTAATTTGAAAAATTTAGATTTATTTATAATATGTGATAAAGTCGAACAATTATATGAAGGTGATGTAGAGCTACTTCCATACATTCATCGTCGTTTGTTCCATTTAGTCTTGATGCACGTTGTCGATTATCATATATTCGAGGGAAATCCATATCAAGAGAAATATGTGGAATATTTGAATCGATACGCTAAAAGTTCAAGCCCATCATTTTTAATGAGAGCTTATCGATTATTCCCAAAAAATATTGTCTTCATTTCAAGAGTTGTTGGAGCGATTCAATGGAGATTTGAAAAATATATTATAAAAGGATTAAGGAAAGGGATGTAGTAGCATGAACTATTATTTAAAAGAAAATTATGCTGAAGCTAAACATGCAGGATCTAAAGCAAGATTAGATGCTGAAAAAATAATGGTAGAAGCAGGGTATGAACCTTTTTTCTTAAATAATCATTCAAATGCTGTTACTTTAACAAAAGACGATGTAATCGTTCTTCAATTTCCATTATTGTGGCAGTCGTTAAAAAAACAAATTTTAACCAGATTTTTGAAAAATAGAAAGTTCAAAGCTTATTTACTCATTCATGATATTGAATCAATTAGAAATAGAAAGATAAAGACATTTAAAGAGTTTAAACATTCCATTATCTATTTTTTACAAAATAAAATAGTACTGGAAAAAGTAGATGGTATTATTGCTCATAATGATAAGATGAAAGCAGAACTAGTGCGATTAGGAATTCCAGAGGACAAGGTTGTTTCATTAGAAATCTTTGATTATGTCATTCCTCATTATGAAGAGAAGACAACTTATGAGAAGAATACAGTTATCGTTGCAGGTAATTTTGATATTCGAAAAACAAAATATGCAAGACAATTACCTGGAAATCCGGAATTTTCCATCTATGGCATTAACTTTGAAGAAGAGCATCTTCCTAAAAATGTTCATTATAAAGGCGCTTTTTCACCTGATGAACTTTCTCATCATCTTCAAGGTGGCTTTGGTTTAGTATGGGATGGGGATAGTCCTCATACTTGTAGTGGAATGTACGGAGAATATTTAAAGATGAATAACCCACATAAAGCTTCTCTTTATTTAGCCTCAGGGTTTCCAATGATTGTATGGAGCCAATCTGCTTTAGCTGATTTTGTCAGAAAGAATCAATGTGGAATTATAGTTGATTCATTATTTGAAATTTCAAAATCTTTAGAATCTCTTTCAGAAAATGACTATCAAGAGCTGATAAAAAATAGTAAAAAAATCGGAGAAAAAATTCGTAATGGGTATTTTCTAAAAACAGCTTTAGAAAAGTGTGAAAGGAACTTGTAGCCTATGAAACTACAAACATTACGAGAAAAAATCATTCGATATTGTCAAATCGTAAAATATTATGGAGTTAAGCAGACAGTAGCTTATTATCTTGCGCAACAATCTGAGACAAAGTTCTACGATTTTCGTAAAGAGATTCTTTTAGACTTTGTATTGAAATTACGTAAAGAAGCTCAAATAGGTGAATCGAGTAATGAAAACGAAGAAGTTGATACAGAATTTCCAAAAATCATTTGGACAATGTGGCAACAGGGAGAAGCACAAATGCCTGAAACGGTAAAAGCTTCACTGAAGACGATCAAAGACTTTGCCAAAAGAAATGGTTGTGAATGTTATTTATTAACTAATGAAAATCTTGCGGATTTCATTAATATTCCTGCAGACATTACTGAAAAATACAAGAACAAAGAATTATCAGCTGCACATTTTTCAGATATTATTCGTTTTAGTGTATTATACCAATATGGTGGAATTTGGATGGATGCAACATTATTTGTTTCTCCTTATGCAACTTTAGAAATGTTTGAAGGAGACTTTTTTACTTTGAATCATCCACCTTTACATACGGATAAAATAGAACGAGCTATTGGTGATTTTAAATGGTCAGGTTTCTTTTTAGCAGGGAAAAAAGGGAAGCCATATTTTAAACATATTCGGGATTTATATTTGTACTATGTCCGTAAATTCCCAATTTTTATTCATTATCTAATGATGGATTTTATTATTTTATCTGAATATAAGTGTAATGATGAATTTAGTACATTAGTCGATGGGTTACCAATTTTAGCTTCTGCTGAGGGAGTATGGTTTTTAAGAAATCATGCGAATGATCCTTTTGATGAAAATGAATGGAGAGAAGTGTTAAAAAACACACCAATTATGAAAACAACCTATAAAATTAATAAAGAAGAGTTAATTCCTAATAGTTATTTACATAAACTCTTCCATGGAGAATTAAATGAATAGAGGGAATGCATGAAAAAAAGTAGAACAGAATTTGCCACTTTGAATACGAGTATAGCTCTTGCGCTTCAACCTTTTCAGGTAATTCTTGGATTTGTTAATCGAACAGTTTTTGTGAATATTCTTGGAATTACTTACTTAGGATTAAGTAACTATTTATCTAGTTTAGTATCAATTTTGTCTTTAGCAGAATTAGGAGTAGCTGGAGCTATTAGTTATGCTTTATATGCTCCATTAGTGAGAGAAGAACATGGAAAAGTAAATGCATTTATGATTCTTTTTAAAAAATTATATCGAATCATTGGAGTATCTATTTTTATACTAGGAGCGATATTATCCTTATTTCTTCCATCTTTGATTAAGGATTATACAATTAATGAGGAAGTCTATTGGATTTATTTTTTGTTTGTATTTAATGCTGGTTCCAGTTATTTCTTCTCATACAAACGAACATTGCTATATGTCGATCAGCGAAATTATGTAATGACGTTAATTGATTTTGGGTTAAATACTGCAAAAGTATTATTGCAAATTGCAGTGATAGTTTTAACTCATAATTATATTTTATATTTATTGATTAATATTATCGTGAATATTATTGGAAATATTGTGATGTCACTGATGGTAGACCGATTATATGATTATTTGTATAACGAAGAAATATCTCCAATTAATGAAGACGAAAGAGAAAAATTTATTCGGAATATTAAAGGAAATATCATTGGAAGTATTGGAGAAACGGTAGTATTTCAAACGGATAGTATTTTAATGGCGAAATTTATTAGTTTAGCAACGATTGGGATTTATGGAAATTATACCTATGTTTTAGGATTTGTTTCTATGATTTTAAACACTGCTATTAATTCGGTCGTTTCTTCTGTTGGAAATTTAGTTCATTCAAAAGATAGAACAGTAGAAGATAAAATCCATTTTTTGAAAAAATTTCAGTTTATTGCTTTTAGTTTGATTTATTTTGCAAGTATGGGATATTTACTATTTATTCATCCGTTTATCATGATCTGGTTAGGAGAGAGTTTTTCATTTAATCGTATGATTGAAATTCTAATTGTTCTTCATTTTTTCTTAACCTTTTATAGAAGACCGATTTTAGTAATGATTTCAGTATATGGCTTAAGTTATGAGCAAAATAAAAAGGTAATTGTAGAGATTATATTAAATATCGTTTTTTCACTGTACTTTTTAGCAATTTTAGATTTAGGAGTAGCAGGAATATTGTTAGGAACCATTGTTTCAACTTTATTGACATGTACATGGTATGAGCCTTATAGTGCGTTTAAGTATGGATTAAAAGCTTCCTCAAAAGAATATATGAAGACAATGATGCAACATTTTATTGTGGCTGGATTTAGTTTTACAGTAATTAGCTTGCTAGAATTTTTTGTTTTTACATCCCTTGAATTGAGTTTGAGTATAGTGATTAAAATTATTTTATATATTACTGTTTTGAGCGTGTATATTTTCTTATTTAGAAATCATGAAGGTGGCCGACAAATCATTCTGATGATTCAAAAAGTATTAAAGTTAAAAAAATAAGGAGAAAATCAATGAAAAGAATTTTGGTCTGTGGATTAGTTCCAGATATTGGAGGTTTAGAGAAGATTGTTCTTGATTTTTATAATCATATAGATACCAATGAATTTGAACTGGAATTTCTACTACAGGGTTCCGAAGATGTTGAATTTAGTGATCATTTTAAGAATCTCTGTCGTAATCCATTAATCGTGCATAGAATTCCAAAGTTAAGACCCCATATCAAACAAGCATTAAAAGAATGGGATATTTTCTTTAAAGAAAATGCACATCGATATGATATTTTATGGTCGAATCAAAATGGTTTAACTCATCTAGAATTTTTAAAATTAGCGAAGAAATATGGGATTGAAAAAAGAATTGTTCATGGACATTGTGCTACAGCTGATAAATTTTATCGTTTTATTCATCCTATTAATCGACTTTTTGTTGGGAAATATGCGACAGATTTTTGGGCATGTGGAACAGAAGCGTTGAACCATTTTTATCATGGTAGAGAAAGAGAAAAAGCTTTGGTGATTCATAATGCGATTGAGGTAGAAAAGTTTTTATATGATGAAGAAAAAAAAGTTCAACTTCGAAAAGAATATGATATTCCAGAAGATTGTTTTGTTGTAGGACAAGTTTCTCGTCTATATGAAAAACAAAAAAATCAAAGTTTTTGTGTGAAGGTGTTTTCTGAAATTGTCAAAAAAGAACCAAATTCTCGCCTAGTTTTTATTGGAAGAGGAGATACTGCTTTTTTACAAAATTTGGCTGAACAATATGGAGTAGCAGATAAAGTTATTTTTACAGGATTGAAAACAAATGTTGGTGAAATGTTAAATTTACTAGATGTCTTCTTCTTCCCATCTAATTTTGAAGGTTTACCGATTGTATTAATTGAAGCACAGACTAATGGACTTCCTGTTGTAACAGCGAGTCATTTGCCAGATGCGAAAATTTTAGAGAATTTCGACAATTGTTTATCTTTAAATGACTCACTTGAAGTATGGGCGGACAAGATTTTATCTGTTCGTCATAGTCGAGAGCTGGATATAGAAAAAGTGAAGAAAAAAATTGATGAAGCAGGATATGAGATTGAATCAGCTACTCGGAATTTAGAAGAACTATTTAAAAATTAATGAATTGAAATAAAAAGAATATTTGTGTTAAGAATAAGCTTGCTTACGATTTTTCGTGAGTAGGCTTTTTATTTTGGACGGAAGGAATAATCAGGGTCGACTTTTAGGAATTGATTCCCTAAACTTGATAGATATGGGTTTCAGTAATTATTTACTTAGATTTAGAGATACAGACAGAGAGCATGTGTTGAAAAATATAGTTTACTTTGAATTGATCAGATGAGGGTTTGATGTATAAATTGGGGAAAATTGATCAGTTTGAAGTCGATTTTATTGCCACAAATGTAAAAAAATATTTTTCGCCCTTTTTTGCGTATTTATAGAGTGAAGTGTAAATTCTAGTGAATGTCACTGGAAGATGCTTTTTAAAAAATAGAGAGGATGAAAGAGAGTGTAATTGAAGATGAGGGTTTTAAGAAATACCTTAAAGAATACAAGGAGAGAAAAGATGATAACACAAAGTTTTTCGATGTATTGCTGATGTTTTAGGAATTGAAAATAAAGAGATTAAAGAGAAAATTACTAAGCGTCCGAAACACTTTACTGAAGATAAGTTCTTAAAGTCTATTGAGATTGCAGGAAATAAATGATAGATAACAGATGTCGATAGGAGGAACTTATGGATAAAGAAAATACTTTTTTGAAAAAAATAAACACAGAGAAAAACAACAATCACTTTGAAGAGATTATTATGATTGTAGAAAATGCAAAAGAACGTGCATATAGAAAAGTTAATGAAGAACTGATTTTAATGTATCAAGAAGTGGGAAAATACATTAGTCAAAAAACTAAGGAGGCATCTTATGGATCCGGGGTCGTTGATAATGAGCTAAATTTTTCTCCACTAACTATCCTGAATTAAAGGGATTTAATCGTAGAGGACTTTATAGAATGAAGCAATTCTATGAGTTGTATAGTGACGATAAAAAAGTGTCAACACTGTTGACACAATTGAGCTGGTCTAATCATTTGACAATAATGTCTGGATCTAAAAGTAAAGAAGAAAGAGAATTTTACACTACTTTAGCAATTAAAGAGAATCTAACTCATCGTGAACTGGTTATTAAAATAGTCGGGAAATAAAGGCAATCATCTACAGTAGTAGGTGCTTTTTTATCGTATAGAAATTTTTTGAAAATAAAAAATATTTTTCGCCTTTTTTTCGTATATATAAGTGAAGTGTAATTTCTAGTGAAAAGTCACTGGAAGATGCTTCAAAAAATTACAGAGAGGACGAAATAATATGAAAGAACGAATTGAAGGGGCAAGATCCATGATGGACTTAATGGCAAAGAAGATATTCAGCAATACTTCAGTTACTGCTCAGTTTATACGAGACATATTTGATTTGCCAGTTGAAAGTGTAAAAATATTAGAAAGTACACAAATTCATGAATTTTATCTGGATGAATTTCCTTATTCAACACACATTGATGTGTTGGCAGAGTTGGATGATCACACACAAATTATTATTGAAATTCAGGTCGCCTTACAAATTGACTTTATTAAGCGTTTGTGTTTATATTTATGTGAACAGATTTCTAAAAATATGAATATACATAAACAAGATGGCACTCAAACCTATCATCTCGCAAAAGAAATGATTCCAGTATATGCTATCGCAATTACGCAGGAACGATATTTTGAAGATGATCGTATGTATCATTCATTTAGCTTACGAGATGATGAATCCTATGAAGAATTAAAAGTACATTTTAAAGAAATTAAAGAAAAACGTAACTTAATGCGTATGGCATTTTTAGAATTAGATAAATATGATCCAACTAAAATAAAACATTATAGAAAAGTTCGATGGATTGAGTTTTTTGGTAACAAACCTTATACACAAAATCCAGAGGCAATACTAGAAACAGCAGATACGATTATGAATCGAATGAACTGGACAAAGGAGGAACAAGTAATGTTTGATGATCGTACAAGAAAACTAGATGGTTACTATGCGCATTTAGAGTATGTGGCAGAAGAAAAAGAATTAGCAAGAATGGAAGGGATAGAAGAAGGTATAGAAAAAGGTACCATCACAACTATTGTCGGATTAATTAAAGATGGAATCCTCACAATCGAAAGTGGGGCAAAGAGATTAAACATGTCAGAATCAGAATTAAATTCGTACTTATCATAAAAATAAAAAGTTGTTACTACGCTAGGGAATAAAAGAATTCCCTTGCGTAGTAAGGTTGCCAGCAGCCTCGCAAATGTGAGTCTCATGGCTAAACTTTGAGCCTTGGTCTCAAAGTTTCCCTACAAAAAAAGCCAGAAATTTTCTGGCTCTTTTTGCTTTTACTGTGAAGGAAATTCTTTTATTCCTTCGCTTGAACGTTTAAAATAAAAAACTTTCCTTCATAATGAGGAAAGTTTTTTGTTTATTCGTAATTATTCATGCGGTATGTCAATCGTTTCGTTTCTTTCCCACATCGGAATACTGCACATTACAACTAGGAAAATGAAAGCTGATTGAATCCAAAATAGTGCTAAGTCGAAAATTCCGTGAACCGCAACAACAACTATAAATGAAACATATAATCCAACAATGGGACGTTTTTGAGGTTGACGACTCATTTCGATTAAACTACGAACGGGCTTGATACTAGCAATTGCTAATAATAAAGTACCAATATATCCATAACTTAAAATTGTATCAATATAAATACTATGCGCATGTTCATGATAAATCGCACCAATTCGTTGATAACTATGCATATACGTTAATGGGCCTTCACCAAATAATGGATTTTGTTTGAAAAGGGTAAATCCTGCATTCCAAATGGAAATACGTTCATCCATAGATGAATCTAATGTTCCCATTCGAACTCCAATATCATTTGAAAATAAGAAGAATAGTCCGATAATAAAGACGCCAACACTTAACCAAAATGCTCGAGAACTTTTAATTGTTGTAAATAAATAGATAATTGCTCCGCAAATAATTGCAGGGAAAGCTGTTCTATTTTGAGTAAAGTTCAAACCAAATAAATTGATAAAGCAAGCGATAATACAGATGACTTTCCATTTCCAATTTTTTGTCGTTGTGAAAAGGTAAAAACCAATCATAATACAGAAACAACAAATAATTCCGTAATAATTTGGATTAAAGAATGTAACCTCGGCACGGTTTTGATGCCAAACTTGCATATTTGGTGCTAAAAATGCGTAATTAAATTTATGAACAATTTCAAAATGTTCTAAAAAGGCAAATAGAGCCGCAAATATACTTCCTAGTAAAATCGTTTGTAATACAATATGGAAAAAATCTTGATTAATCCGTTTCTGGTAATAAATGAAGAATATCGCAAACCATAAAAATAAAACGGAAGCTGCTACTCCAATTAAATTGCCACTTACTGCTGAGATAATCGTGCTATAAGCAATAAATGTTAATAACACTGGATAATTCAGTAGTTGTCTTAAAATATGTTTCATTTTTCCAGTAAAGATTAGTAGAATAAAATAAAACAAGAACAATGATAAAAACAAGTAAAACGGTAAGAAAATACTGACAATCATTAAATAGAGTGCCAAATCTTGGTTTGGGAATCGCTTGATTTTATCAAGGATATACATTAGTTTCATAATAATTCCTTTCTAAATTTGAGAATACTCTCAAATGAATGGTATGATATCTGATTCATTTTACCATTTTTCATTGAAATGTGGAAGATGTTTAAGGAGATTATAAGGTTTCTCATAAAAATCATTACTTTGAGCAACATAGAAGACAAAAAACTTATGATAATGATATGATAATTTTAAATGAAATCGCATAGATATTTTAAATAAAGCTGAAAGAGGGAAAAATCATGAGAGAATACGATATTATTGCAATTGGTGGAGGAAGTGGCGGTAGTGCAACGATGAATCGTGCAGCCATGCATGGAGCTAAAGTAGCTGTCATTGAAGGGAATATCATTGGGGGAACTTGTGTAAATGTTGGATGTGTTCCTAAAAAGGTAATGTGGTACGGTGCTCAAGTTTCAGAAACACTTAAAAACTATGCAGCGGATTATGGATATACAATTGGAGAAACTTCATTTGATTTTAAAACTTTAAGAAAAAATCGTGAAGCATATATTGAACGTTCACGTCAAGCTTTTTCAAACAACTTTAATCGTAATGGAGTAGACTATATTGAAGGCTATGCTCGTTTCGTAGATAAAAACACAGTAGAAGTAAACGGTGAACATATTCGTGCAAAACATATTGTGATTGCATCTGGTTCATATGCTTTTATTCCAAATGTTCCCGGTAGTGAACTTGGTGGTACTTCTGATGATGTATTTGCTTGGGAAGAATTACCAGAATCTGTATCGATTATTGGTGCAGGATATATTGCTGTTGAATTAGCAGGAGTGTTGCATGCTTTAGGAGTAAAAACGGATTTATTTGTTCGTAAAGGTGGTCCGTTAAGAGGATTTGATCAAGGTATTGTTGAAGTGTTAGTAGAGGAAATGAAGAAAAATGGACAACCATTACATACACATAAAGTTCCTCAAAAATTAGAGAAATTAGATAATGGAGATATTCAAATTCATTTTGAAGATGGTACAACTCATACTAGCCAAAAAGTTATTTGGGCAGTAGGTCGTAAAGCGAATGTCAGCCAATTAAATTTAGAAGCGGCAGGAGTTGAACTAACAGAGCGTGGATTTATTCAAGTAGATGAATATCAAAATACAACAACACCTGGTATTTATGCATTAGGAGATGTTTCTGGTGAAAAAGAATTAACACCAGTAGCGATTAAAGCGGGTAGAACATTAGCAGAACGTTTATTCAATGGGAAAACAGATGCAAAAATGGATTATGAATTAATTCCTACTGTTGTATTTTCGCACCCAGCAATTGGTTCTATTGGTTTAACACAAGAACAAGCGGAAGCAAAATATGGTGTTGAAAATATTAAAGTATATCAATCAACTTTTGCAGGGATGTACTCAGCAATTACAGTTCACCGTCAAATGACAAAATTAAAATTAATTACACTAGGTGAAGAAGAAAAAGTAATTGGCTTACACGGAATTGGTGGAGGCATTGATGAAATGATTCAAGGATTTGCAGTTGCCGTAAAAATGGGTGCTACTAAAGCAGATTTTGATGCAACAGTAGCGATTCACCCAACTGCTTCTGAAGAATTTGTTACAATGAGATAATGATAATTTGAAGGATAAGGATACGTTTGTTTCAGCAAAGGTATCCTTTTTTTATCGAAATGATATTATTTGAAGAATGAAGCTACAGAGTGTATGATAAATTGTCATAAGATTTTAGGAGGAAAAGAAGTGAAAAAATACCAATATTTAATTTTTGATTTAGATAATACAATTTTTGATTTTTGGGGAGCAGAAGATTATGCTTTATCTCGTATTAGTCAAGAAGATGGATTAGAGTTTACTCCAGAAGTTTTAGAAGTTTACCGTACAATGAATAAAGGATTATGGGAACAATATGAACAAGGAGAGATTTCTCAAACTTATTTAAATGAAGAAAGATTTGTTCGTTGGTTTGCATATTATGGAATTCAAGTAGATGGAAGTGTTTGTGAGAAAAAATTCCGTCACTATTTAGCAGAAGCAAATACAATGATGCCAGATGCATTAGATATTATTCATGAATTGAAGAAAGACTTTGTCATGGTTGCAGCAACAAATGGAATTGAAGAAACTCAATTACTACGTTTGAAAACAGCTGGATTAGAAAACTTCTTTGAAAAGTTATTTATTTCTGAAGTAGTGGAATATCGTAAGCCAAGTAAAGAGTTTTTTGAAGCTGTAGTAGATCAAACAGAAGGAATGACGATTGAGAATGCCTTAATGATTGGAGATAGTTTTAAGGCAGATATTTATGGGGCAAGTCGTATTGGAATGGATACTTGTTGGTATATGGAAACCCCTGAACGACCAACTGAGCCGGAGGAATTGTTGTCTGTAGAGCCAACGTATCAGATTGGGCATTTATCTGAACTGTATAAGATTGTTTTTTAATGGATTTATCTATAGTAGCATGAGGACGGCAGCAGCCCTGCGGTCTCATGCCTAAAAGTTGAGCCTAAGGTCTCAACTTTTCCTGTGATAAAATCTACAGTGCAGATTTTATCACTTTTGCTACTATGAAAATCCTTGGGGTCAGACATATATGAGGGGACGTTTAAGATGTGAATGGATTTGTCTATAGTAGCATAAGGACGCAAGCAGCCACCTGGGGTTTCTCATTGCTGCTACTATGAAAATCCTTATATCAGTCATCTAATAGAATCATCAAAATACAAAACAAAAGGGATAAAATCATGGTTCCGTAGAACGTGATTTTATCCCTTTCTATATTTATGCGGCCGGCGGGACTTGAACCCGCACAGGTATACACCCACTGCCCCCTCAAGACAGCGCGTCTGCCATTCCGCCACGACCGCTCAATGTATGTAATGGTATCAAAGTTTCACTTAGAATGCAAGTGTTAAAAATTGCTGGATTTTTATGATTCAGAAGTAGAATCTAACACTAAATTGCCACGACAACGACCACAACGAAATTTATTAGTATCAATTTTTCTCATACGATGAAAAGTTGCTCCACAAGACTTGCATGAATAAATATAACGAAAAGGTTCCATACGTTCTACAAAACGGTGACCTCCAACTTGTTGTAACAGCATTTTAAAATCTCTATCTTGATGTCGATATCCTTTTCCTTCTTGATGTAAGTGATAATGACATAATTCATGTTTAATAACGCCGATTAAAACATCTTTGCCGAGAATAGTTTCAACTTTAGGATTAATCTCAATATTGCCTGTTTTCAAAATATAACGACCACCACTTGATTTTAGTCGGGAATTATAAGTTATTTGATGGCGAAACTCTTTATGAAAGTATTTTTTTGAAATTTCTTGGCATAATAGTTGTAAGTCTAATTCTTCCATTTACATTCATTCCTTATATTTTCATGCTTTCATTGTAATATAAGAAGTGAAGTTATTGCAATACATTGACGTTCTTGTTGTATAAGAGTAAAATGACATTCGGAAGATTTTAAAGACCTGGAGGAAAATGTGTGAAAATAGTAATTGTTGGTGGAGGAAAGGTCGGCGAAGTATTATGCCGTGAACTAACTTCAGAAGCAAATGATATTGTTTTAATTGATAAAAACCCAGTCATTGTAGAAAGAATGATGAATAAATTTGATATTATGGGGATTGTTGGGAATGGTGCAAGTTATGATATCCAACAAGAAGCAGGAGTTGCGAATGCAGATATTTTTCTAGCTGTATCTGAAATGGATGAAATTAATATTATTGCAGCCATTTTAGCAAAACAAATTGGAGCAGAATATACAGTAGCTCGTGTTCGAAATCCAGAGTATTCTCAACAGTTGAATTTTGTTCGAGAAAGTTTAGGAATTTCCTTATTAATTAATCCGGAATTATCAGCAGCACGTGATATTTTTAAAATTTTTAAATATCCTTCTGCCTTAAGTGTAGAAAGTTTTGCAAGTAATCGAGTTAGTTTAATTGAGTTGGAAATTCAAGACCATTCACCACTAATTGGATTAAGCTTGAAAGATTTTAGAAATCGATTCGGGACTATCCTAGTTTGTGCAATTCAACGTGATTCCGAAGTATTTATTCCAAGTGGGGATTCCTTTATTCAAAGAGGCGACCGTATCCATATTACTGGAGCATACGAAGATATTTCTACCTTTTTAAAAATTACGAATTATATTACGAAACAAGTCCGTTCAAGTTTAATGGTTGGTGGAGGAAAAATTGTATATTACTTATTAGATATGCTTAAAACGACTAAAATCCATCCAAAAGTCATTGAAGTCAATGAAGAACGTGCGAAATTTTTAAGTGAACAATTCCCAAATGCTACAATTATTCATGCAGATGGAACGGATCATGATGTATTAGAAGAAGAGATGTTAACAAACTATGATGCCTTCGTTTCATTAACAGGAATTGATGAAGAAAACTTAATTTTATCAGTATATGCAAAACATCGTGGTGTTCGAAAAGTTATTACTAAAATGAGTCGTACTGGTATTTTAAAAGTATTAAAAAATGTCGATCCACAATCGATTATTACACCAAAACAAATTGTTGCCAATGAGATTGTTCAATTTGTGCGTGCTCGTGCGAATACTAAGGGGTCAAATGTTGAAGCTTTGTATCGTGTAGCTGATAATCAAGTAGAAGCATTGCAATTCCGTATTGAAAGAAATAGTCGTGTTTGTGGGATTCCGCTCTCTAAATTAAAAACAAAATCGAATTTATTAATTGCCTTTATCGTTCGTGGGGAAAAATTAATTTATCCGGATGGAAATGACCAATTAGAACCGCATGATAGAGTAATCGTCGTAACAACTCAGAAAAACTTCGATGATATTATCGATATTTTGGAATAGGAGTTGATGATTTTGCAAAGAAGAACAGTATGTTATTTGGTAGGGAAAATTTTACAAGTAGAAGCTTTATTATTACTGCTACCATTATTCGTTAGTTTGATTTATCGAGAAAGTCTCCATCAACTATTAAGTTATGCTGGAACAATTGCTTTATTAGTTGTCATCGGTACAATTTGTACACTAGCAAAGCCTAAAAATATGAAAATTATGCCACGAGACGGAATTGTAACGGTAGCTCTCAGTTGGATATTATTATCATTTTTTGGTGGGCTACCATTTGTATTTGCAGGAGAGATTCCAAATTTAGCAGATGCATTTTTTGAAACAGCTAGTGGTTTTACAACAACTGGTTCAAGTATTTTAAGTGATTTGTCTATTTTAGGATATTCCTCATTATTTTGGCGTAGCTTTACCCACTTAGTTGGAGGGATGGGAGTCTTAGTATTTGCATTAGCTATTTTACCAAGTACGGGTTCTGATTCTGTTCAGTTAATGCGTGCAGAAGTTCCTGGTCCGGTTTTTGGGAAATTAGTCTCTAAACTAGCAAAAACTGCCCGTATTTTATATGCGATTTATTTAGTGATGACAGCGATATTGGTCATTATTTTAATGCTTGTTAAAGTTCCATTATTTGATGCCTTATTATTATCATTTGGGACAGCTGGAACAGGTGGATTCTCTATTAACAATGCAGGATTTGCCATTTATCCAAATCCTGAAATGGTTGAATGGATTATCGGTGTTGGAATGATGCTCTTTGGAGTGAACTTCAACTTATATTATTTCCTATTATTAGGTTCGATTCGAGATGTGTTGACCGATGAGGAAGGACGTTCCTATATTGGAATTATCGCGTTTGCTTCAGTAGCTATTTTTGCTTCATTAAGTATCGTTCAATCGCAATTAGACGTTCCTTTTAGAAGTGTATTTTTCACGGTTTCATCTATTATTACAACAACCGGATATTCAACAGCTGATTTTGGATTGTGGGGAGTGTTTCCACAAGTAGTGTTATTATTATTAATGTTTGTAGGAGGCTGTGCAGGATCGACTGCTGGGGGAATTAAAGTTTCTCGTGTAGTGATTTATGTTAAAAATGCCATTGCTGAAATTAAGAAAATGGGACAACCTCGTCGAGTGATTATGCCGAAGTTTAATGGCAAAGTAGTCGATGATAAAATGTCGAGTGGAATTGCGAACTATTTATTAGTCTATGTAGCTGTATTTTTAGTGTTGTTAATTTCTGCTTCATTTGAAGCACCTGACTTTTTAACAGCATTTTCAAGTGTTGCAGCGACGTTTAATAATATTGGACCTGGATTAGGAGAAGTAGGGCCAACAAGTAATTTCTCTATGTATTCTGATTTTAATACGATTTTGCTATCTCTTGGAATGATTGCTGGACGTTTAGAGATTTATCCAATGATTTTATTATTCTCTACCACTTCACTAGGAGCATTCTTCATTTCTGAAAAATAGGAGGAATCGTTTTGGATAAATTAGTAAAAGGTAGAATTTATACATTAATCGGTGCAATCTCATGGGGATTATCTGGAGCTTGTGGTCAATATTTGATGAATGATTCAGCAGTTTCTCCAATCTATTTAACAGCACTTCGAATGATGATTGCAGGATTAGTTTTAACTCTTTTTGCATTTTTGAAGCAACCAAAGCAATTTCGTGAAGTAGTGAAGTCTCCAAAAATAATGGGAAGAATGTTATTTTTTGGAATTTTTGGATTGATGTTATGTCAATTGACCTATTTAATTGCCATCCATTCGTCTAATGCTGGAACAGCGACTGTACTGCAATATACTTGTCCGGTTTTAATTGTCATTTATGTAAGTTTAAAAGAGAAGACAGTACCAACAGTAATGGAATTTGTTGCGATAGTTTTTGCTTTAGTAGGTACGTTTGTTATTGCGACTCATGGGAATCCATTTAATTTATCCCTTACTCCTGCTGGATTGTTTTGGGGAATTATTTCCGCATTTACCTATGCATTATATACCTTATTACCTGGAAAATTAATTCAGCAATGGGGAAGTTTAATTGTAACTGGTTTAGGATTATTGTCCGGTGGAATTTTATTTTATATTGGTAGCGCTAGTTGGCAATATACGATTCAATGGAAACCTTATACTTTCATTGCCTTTATCGGAATTATTGGAATTGGAACGATTTTTGCATATACATTGTATTTAGAAGGTGTTTCACTCATTGGACCTGTTCAAGGAAGTTTGTTAGCTTCAGCAGAACCAATTTCCTCAGTATTCTTTTCGATTATTTTATTAGGAGAAGTATTCCAAGGAATTGATATTGTGGGAATTGTACTCATATTAATAGCGGTTTATCTCATTACAATGAAAGAACAATTGCAAGAAAAACATATGAGAATAAAACATTAGCATATGCCTCTGTGAAGTCAATTCGCAGAGGTATTTTTATACAATTCTTAATAAAAATCTCCACATTTATTCAAAAAAATAAAGTAAGATAGTAATGTCAAAGGAGGTTAATGACATGAAAAAAATATTTCGCCCTATCATTGTTGCTATAATGCTATTAGGACTTGTTTCTCAGCAAGTTTATGCGATTGATACAACGGCCATTAATGAGAAATGGGGGAAACCAACTGTTGTTTATGGTGGAGGCTTAAATGATCAACAAATTAAAGAAACATCTAAATTATTAGGAATTAAGGATGAAAATACTGTAACGACAACAAAAGCTACAGGGGAAGACTTAGTGAAATATTTAGGAGCTGGTGAAGCGAATACTTCTGTAATGATTTCATCTGTAATGGTTCAAAAGAGAAATAAGGGGGAAGGGGTAAAAGTTCATATTGCTACTCCGAAAAATATTACTCTTGTTACTTCTGAACAATATGCCAATGCTGCGATTACAGCAGGGGTAGCTGATGCAGAAATTGAAGTAGCTGCTGTATCTAAAGTAACAGGTGAATCTGCTTTATCAGGTGTATATAAAGCTTTTGAAGCAAATGGAGTTGTATTAGATGGAAAACGTACAGCAGTTGCTCAAAAGGAGCTAGAGTTAACGAATCAAATTGCTCAAGAACAGGCAAAAGAAAAAGGCTTTGATGCTGCAAAATTAGATCAAGCTATGATTGATATTAAGAAAACTCTAGCAGAAATCAAAGAAAAACAAGGTCAAGTAGCGACAAAAGAAGACGTTGAAAGAATTGTAAATGAGGCATTAAAAAAATATGGATTAGATAAAGTGATTAGTCCAACTCAAGTGAATAATATTATTCAGTTTGCCTTAAGTTACCAACAAACTAGTGCGATTGATTCCAAACAAGTATTAGAACAATTAAATTCATTATCTAATAATGTAAAAGGAAAAATTGGTCAATTAGTGGATCAAGCCAATCGTGAAGGATGGTTGGATAAAATTGTGACATTCTTCAAAGAAATATTTAATGCTATTTTTAGTTCAAAATAGAGAGTAACAAAAAAGTCCATAGAGTGAATCTATGGACTTTCTACTGTCTAAAATAAAATAAATAATAAACTTAAAACAATAATTAATTGAATACATAAACCAATTAAAGCAATGTATGGCGTATCTAAACTAGTATCATTTTGTTCTTGAGCAATGGAAATGACAAATGTTACGATACATGTAAACAAATGCAATGTAAAGAAGAATAAAATGACTACTAATAATGCAATTGGAGATACAAATGTCATAAATGCTGTAATGATTAATAAAATAATCGCTAAAGCATTCATCGATTCATATTGTGTTAACCAGTAATGAAATACATGTTGTCGTTTTAAGAAAATATGTTTCACTCCAAAAGCAATGATTGGGAATCCAAAATAAAATACTGCGTAAAATAATAATAGTTTTAAGAAAACTAAAATATAATTTGGAGTAACCGTTAAACTTGGTAGGATAGAAATATCCGCTAGTAATTGATATTGGGATAAAACTGCTCGAATACCATGTGTAGTAATATAAGCTGATAATAATGTCGAAACAATAATCATAATGTAACCAAATAATCGACTATTTTGACGTTTTCTCGAATAATTATTTGTTGGATGGATTAATTTTCCAAAGAAAAAGCTAAAGAAACGAGTAATTCTTCTCCAAAAGCTTGAATAAATCGCTTGGTTATTTTTAATACGGTATTCTTGATCACTTCTGTTTTCTACAGAATTTGGTTGAGTAGATTTATTTTCTTCATCAAATAAAGATGTTTGAATCGTTGTTGAATTTTCATCTAACTGTTCTTCTTGAATAGTGCCACAGAAAGGACATAAAGTTTCTTTCTCTTCAATTAATTCGTGGCAGAAAGGGCAATGTTTCACGTAAATTCTCCTTTATCAATCATAATTGATTTTCTCTGTTGTATTGTATCATAGAATGCAAGTGGACAAAAGAAAAAGGACTAGAAATCTCTAATCCTTTTATAGTGGCATATACATAATATATGTGTCATGGTGTTCACATCACACATGAACAAACAGCTACATCCGGTAGTGTGCAAGCACATCTGTTCCACTTGACTTAGCAGACTTCTTTGTCTGCTTGTCGCCTCATCGCATAGATAATATTATAGCAGACAAGAGAGTAGCTGTCACGTAAAAACACTAAATATCCAAAATTTTCAATATAAAAAGCACCGTAAAAGGTGCTCAGTTGATTACATTTCAGTAAATGCTAGTGGAACTAAATCACGTAAAATTGTTTCTTTTAATTCGCCTTTATTATTAGAAAGGTAAATTGGAGTATCAGCAGGGCATAGTTCTACTAATACTTGACGGCATAAACAGCATGGAGGTAGGAAGTAGTCCGTTTTACCAGCTACTACAAGCATTTCCACATCTTCTTTTTGATAGCCTTTTGTTACCCCAGTGAATAAAGCTGTACGTTCTGCACAGTTTGTTGCTCCAAAAGAAACATTTTCCACATTAACTCCAGTAATTACTGTTCCATCTTTATATAAAATGGCACAGCCTACTGGGAAATTAGAGTATGGACAGTATGAATGTTCCAATGCATTTTTTGCATGTACATATAGTTCTTCAGGTTTCATAAAAGTTCTCCTTAAATGGGATTATTTTTCACGAATAATTTCGATTTTGTATCCATCAGGATCTTTTACAAAATAGTAGTTTGCAGGATTTCCAGGTAGACCTTTTAATTCTGTAACATCATAGCCTTTTGCTACGTGTTCAGCATGCCATCCTTCTAAATCATTGCTACTAATTGCAATATGACCGTAACCGTCCCCGATTTCA
>ERZ772942.349-NODE-349-length-19678-cov-4.391123_pt1 | contig 19678 bp, 12 predicted proteins | sample MGYA00511135_ERZ772942 | MGnify/ENA primary metagenome ERZ772942 (study PRJEB29015, sample SAMEA2738099) | human oral metagenome | biome: human oral; feature: human-associated habitat; material: saliva | place: China | collected 2265 ... | reverse complement strand
ATGCTGGTAAAATCTTTTACGAAAAAGCGCAACAACTCTGCTCTATTGAAGAATCTACATATAATGCTGTACAACAATTGAATTCACGCATTGAAGGTACTTTACGCATTGCGACATCTGCATCTCGTTCAACGCCCATCGTACAGCAATATTTACCAGCTTTTTCCATGAAATATCCATCTGTCCATTTTGAAATTTATGAAGGACTTATGACAAATGTAGTGACCCAACTCATCAACGGTAGCGCCGAATTAGGTATCGCCAATATTCAAATGGTAGATATTGATAAATTCGATATCCTGCTTACCCAAGAAGAGCATTTATACGCTATTTTCCGCCGTGATGTATTCTGGACAGATCGTGAGCATGATACCATCACGTGGGAAGACATAAAAAAATGTCCTCTATCCCTTTCTGGTGGCTCTGTCCGAATGATTATGCAATCTAGCTTAACAGATATGGATCAACTTAATGCGGTAGCTATCACCACCACAAAAAGCTCAGCTATTGAGTGGGCCTCTTCTGGTCGTACAGTTTCTTTAGTCCCAATGGACGCTAAGGAACTTATTAATCATCGCAAAATGGCTCGCATCAAATTGCCAGAATTCTCGGGGGATTTTAAGAAAGCCTTTATCACACTTAAAGGACATGCACTTTCCCCGGTAGCGCAGCAATTTATTGACTTTTACAAAGCCTATGTATAAGATTTCTATTAACCTATTTTATTAATTAATAGTGTTATAAAAATCCGTAAAAATTTAGAATATTATTATATCCCAATATATTAGCAATGATATTTTTAAGCCTGTTATTATGTATTTATATACTTTTATTCATATAACCATATTTTTTAATATATATTTTCTTACTTGACTAGTTGTCAAGTTCTTATTTTATATTTTTAAAGTAAAAAATTAATCAAGATATTTTAAAGGCTTATATCCTTATAAATGGAATATAAGCCTTCATTTTTATATAATTATTAGCGTTTTAAAATAATAAAAAGATGATGGAGTTAGTAAAATACTAATTCCATCATCTTTATTACCTAATAGCTTAAACTCTAGGAAGTTTCAATAGATTATCATCCAAAGATCCATTAGGCGCAGAACGAACATACTTTTCTCCATTTTTACTAATCTCAGCAATTAAATTTGGATAGGATCCGAGTTTTACTTTAATACTTCCTGGTTGACTCTTTACACAATCATGGATAATTGCTTTTTGATAAAATTTTTCTTCATCTGCACCTTCAATGTAAATTTCATCAATTTCAAGTAAAGATTGAGAATAAAAACAACCCGATTTCATCTTAATTTTTGTTGCATACATTGTCATAGATACACCCCCCTTCTAATACAATTATAACTCTAATTAATAAATAATAAATCAATATATAATAAAAAAAAGGCTAGTTATATTAAATATTGATTAAAATATAATTTTCATTACTAACTAAAACTTATAGATATTATAGTTATAAAAAAAGCTATAATTTTTTCTTAAAATAAGACACTTTATCAAAATCAGTAATTTGAAAGTTATATCAACACTTTTATCTTATAATGTATCTTATCCTATATAACGACAAATCTTATGGTTGTTTAAGTTCACCGTAGATATGATTTTATTAAGCTTGATGAACAGCACCTACAATATCAGTGATGCTGTTAAGATTATATTGTTCTACATATTCGCTCATTTCACGGGCAATACGTGAAATTGCTGTTGGATCTACCATCGTAGCTGTACCAACTTGAACGGCTTGCGCCCCTGCCATCATAAATTCGATAGCATCTGTGCCAGTCATGATACCACCAAGACCAATAATAGGAATAGTTACCCCTTTATAAACTTGATGAACCATGCGAAGAGCCACGGGCTTTACGGCTGGGCCAGATAATCCACCATAAATATTCCCCAATACAGGTTTACGACGGTGAATATCTATAGCCATGCCCAACAAGGTATTAATGAGACTTACCCCATTGCCACCGCCTGCTTCAACAGCTTTTGCGATTTCTACAATGTCTGTTACATTTGGTGAAAGCTTAACGATAACAGGTTTATCCGTTACCTTACGAACCGCTTTAGTTACCGATTCAACAACCTTTGGATCTACACCAAAAGCCATGCCTTCACATTCTACATTTGGGCAAGATACGTTGACTTCTAACCCTGCAATGCCATCTACAGATAATGTCTCTGCCATCCAAGCAAACTCATCAATTGTGCCCGCAGACATATTAGCTAATAAAGGTACATCATATTTCTCAAGATCCGGTAGAATTTCCCTAACAAAATGTTCAGCCCCAGGATTTTCAAGGCCAATGCAGTTCAATACGCCAGATGGTGTTTCTGCAATGCGAGTGCCAGGATTCCCATGACGACCTTTAGGTGTTAAGCCTTTTACAGAAATAGCACCTACTTCATTACTAAGGTCTAAATAACCAGCATACTCAGGGCCATTACCAAAGGTACCAGATGCAGCGATAATAGGATTTTTCATCTTAATCCCGCAGTAATCGATGGCGAGCTTTGGATTAGGCGTAACGGTGTTATTTAAATCGCGTTCACTCATTAAAAGAACACCTCCTCAGCTGGGAATACAGGACCATCTTTACAAACTTTATAACGTTTGCCACCGGCACCATCACAAGCACAACCTAAACAACCGCCCGTACCACAGCCCATACGTTCCTCAAGAGACACTTGGCAAGGCACATTGAGTTCTTTAGCCACTTGAGCTACGCCTTTCATCATAGGCATAGGACCACAAGTCATAACAGAAGTAAACGAATTAGCATTAATTAGGTCAGCCATGATTGCTGTAGGGAAGCCTTTTGTACCTACGCTACCATCATCAGTAGTGATGTGGACTTGAACAGGCGTATCTTTAAATAAATCAGCCCAGAAGGTTTCACTTTCATTTCTAAAACCAAGAATAACTTGTGCTTCTTCACCTTTTTGCAAATGAGAGGCAATACATAGCATCGGTGCAATACCAACGCCACCGCCAACGAGAAGCATATTATTAGATGTTACAAACGGTTCGCCCAAAGGGCCTAAACAATCTAATGTATCACCAGGCACGAGACGTGTCATAATTTCAGTCCCCTTGCCTACGACGCGATACAAAAGGGTAATCGTACCCTTTCGGGCATCAAATCCAGCATAGCTAATAGGGCGGCGCAACAATGGTGCCGTAGAGTCCGCTACGCGAACATTACAAAACTGTCCTACCTTTGCTTCTGCTGCTTGTTTTGGTGCGTGAATATCCATAATCCACACATCAGAGCCTATTTGCTCATTGCGAACGACTTCGCCCTGTTCTACATAGCCACTCATGGTTATTACTCCAATTCAAAATCTTGTAACGCTTCTACAGTGTAATTTGCATTATTTTTACGATTCGCCACAACACGCAATACTTCCCGTGCTGTATCGAGACTTGTTAAGCATGGTGTACCCATTTCTACAGCGAGACGGCGCAATTGGAAACCTTCACGTTCAGGACGTTTACCTGCAGTCAATGTATTAAGTACAAGATCGACTTTGTCTTGACGAATGTGGTCAGCACAGTTATCATCACCTTCAGAGATTTTGTTAACTACCTTGCAGTCAACGCCATGTTCTTTGAAGTATTTACCAGTACCACCAGTTGCTTCAATGTGATAGCCCAATTCAATAAAGCCTTTTGCTAATTGACTAGCTTCCTCTTTATCGCGGTCTGCAACAGTCATAAGGATTGTACCATCCTCTGGGATACGCATGTTGGCACCATTGATAGCTTTGAATAAAGCTTCAGAATATGTGCGACCAATCCCCATAACCTCACCAGTAGACTTCATTTCAGGTCCAAGAGCGATTTCTACAAGACCCATTTTAGAGAAGGAGAATACAGGTGCTTTTACAGCTACATATGGTTTATTAGGTACAAGACCAAGTGGTAAGCCTAAGTCTTTTAAGCTTTCACCAAGGGCAATGCGTGTTGCACATTCTACCATATTGATATCTGTAACCTTAGAAATGAATGGTACAGTACGGCTAGAACGAGGGTTAACTTCGATTACATTAAGTTCGCCATCAGCCACGATGTATTGAATATTAAGAACGCCCTTAACATTAAGGCCAATTGCGATACGACGTGTATAATCTACGATTTGATCGATAATTTCTTGGCTCAAATGTTGTGCTGGATAAACCGCCATGGAGTCACCAGAGTGAACACCGGCGCGTTCGATTTGTTCCATGATGCCAGGGATACAAACATCAGTGCCATCGGAAATAGCGTCAACCTCTACCTCCATACCAACCATGTAACGGTCGATAAGAACAGGATGCTCCTTAGATGCTACTACGGCTTCCTTCATGTATACATCGAGTTCTTTATCATTGTATACGATTTCCATCGCACGACCGCCCAATACATAAGAAGGACGAACGATTAATGGGTATTTTAACTTTTTAGCTGCTTCTTGTGCTTCTTCATCAGAAGTTACAAGAGCACCTACTGGACGAGGAATACCAAGTTTCGCCAACAATTCATCAAAGCGTTCACGGTCTTCTGCCATGTCGATGCTATCCACGGATGTACCAAGAATTTTTACACCGCGCTTAGCCAATGGACCGGCCAAGTTAATCGCTGTTTGGCCACCAAATTGAGCAATAACGCCCGCTGGCTGTTCTTTATCGATGATTTCCATAACATCGTCCACAGTCAATGGCTCAAAGTATAAAGAATCAGAAATATCAAAGTCTGTAGACACTGTTTCTGGATTGTTATTAATCATAATGGATTGGTAACCCGCTTTACGGAGTGCCCAAGAGGAGTGTACGGAACAATAGTCAAACTCTACGCCTTGACCGATACGAATTGGCCCAGAACCAAGTACTACTACGGATTTTTCACCTAGTGGTTTAACTTCATCTTCTTGCGCATAAGCACTATAATAGTACGGCGTTTTAGATTCAAATTCTGCCGCACATGTATCTACGTATTTATATGTTGGTAGAATGTTCCATTCTTTACGTTTTGCGCGAACTTCTTCTACAGTTGTATTAGCATAGCGAGCAATAACAGAATCGGTGAAGGAATAGCGTTTTGCTTTGCGCAATACATCTTCTGTTAAGCCCTGTTCAGCCAATGCTTTTTCTACATTAACAATGTTTTTGATTTTTTCAATAAAGAATGTATCAATTTTTGTAATATAGTGGATTTTTTCTACACTAATTCCCTTGCGAAGTGCTTCTGCTACAACATAGATACGTTCATCATCTACTAAATGTAAACGTTCAATCAATTGTTCCATGGACTCATGAGCGATTTTCTTAAGCTCAATATGGTCTAAACCGATCTCCAAGGAACGAATTGCTTTTAACAAAGACCCTTCTAAAGAGCGGTCGATAGCCATAACTTCGCCAGTAGCCTTCATTTGAGTGCCCAATGTGCGGTCCGCCAAATTGAATTTTTCAAATGGCCAACGAGGAAATTTAGTTACCACATAGTCAAGTGTTGGTTCGAAGCACGCTTTTGTTTCACCTGTTACAGCATTGGTAATTTGATCCAATGTCATGCCTACTGCAATTTTTGCAGCTACCTTAGCGATTGGATAACCAGTTGCTTTAGATGCCAATGCAGAGGAACGGGATACACGAGGGTTTACTTCGATAACGATATATTCGTTACTATCTGGATTCAAAGCGTATTGTACGTTACAACCACCTTCGATTTTCAAATAGCGAATGATGTCAACAGATGCGGTACGAAGCATTTGGTATTGAATATCGTTCAATGTTTGGCTTGGTGCCACAACGATGGAATCACCTGTATGTACGCCTACAGGGTCGATATTTTCCATGTTACATACGATGATGCAGTTATCTGCACTATCGCGCATTACTTCGTATTCAATTTCTTTCCAGCCTGCAACGGAACGTTCCGCCAAGATTTGGTGAATTGGTGAAAGTTTCAAACCACGGCGTGTAATTTCATACATTTCATCTTCGTTATGGGCAATACCGCCACCAGTACCACCTAATGTGTAGGCAGGACGGATGATAATAGGATACCCAATGCGATTAGCAAAGGCTACCGCTTCTTCAAGATCGTTAAAGATATCGGATTCAGGAACTGGTTGATTGATTTCCTTCATCGCTTCTTTGAAGAGTTCACGGTCTTCGGCTTGTTTAATAGCTTCAAGAGTTGTACCAAGAAGTTTTACACCATATTCTTCTAATACGCCAGCTTCAGACAATTGTACGGCCATATTAAGGCCTACTTGACCACCTAATGTAGCCAACAAGCCCCAAGGGCGTTCTTTTTTAATTACTTCTGTTACGAATTCAAGACTAATCGGTTCTACATATACGCGGTCTGCAATATCTGTATCAGTCATAATAGTAGCAGGGTTAGAGTTAACCAATACTACTTTATAACCCTCTTCTCGAAGGGAACGGCATGCTTGTGTGCCAGCATAGTCAAACTCTGCAGCTTGGCCGATAATAATTGGACCAGAACCAATTACAAGTACTTTTTTTGCTTCTGAGGTCATATTATTTTCCCTTTCTCATTAAGTCTTCAAATTCGTCAAATAAATATAGGTTATCAGTAGGTCCTGGGGATGCTTCTGGATGGTATTGTACGGAGAAGATTGGCAATTCTTTATGACGCATACCTTCTACGGTGCCATCATTTACACTACGATGTGTAATTTCTACAAAAGCTGGCAAAGAAGTATCATCTACCGCATAGCCATGATTTTGAGATGTAATATATACCCGACCAGTACGTAAATCTTGTACAGGATGGTTAGAACCACGGTGACCAAATTTCAATTTGAATGTAGTCCCACCATAGGCTTGTGCCAATACTTGATGCCCCATACAGATGCCAAAGATTGGTTTCTTACCAAACATCTTCTTTACTTCTTCTACTGCATAGCCAAGATCTTGAGGGTCTCCAGGGCCATTAGATAAAAAGATACCATCTGGATTTGCTGCCAACACATCTTCGGCCTTAGCATCTGCAGGAAATACAGTAAGACGACAGCCTGCAGCTTCTAGAGAGCGAAGGATATTTTCCTTTACACCATAATCCATTACCGCTACGTGGAATTCAGCATTTTTATCGCCACGCATACCTTGCCATTTTGTAGTTACACGCATAACTTGATCTGTTGGCAAGTCTTGTTTAAACAATTTTTGAATATCCTCCATAGGGTAATCAGAGCGTACGAGTACGCCCTTCATTACACCATGGTTACGAAGAACACGTGTAATAGCACGTGTATCTACATCATAAAGGCAAGGGATGCCGTGCAAACGAAGATACTCACTAAATAGGCCTTCATTTTGCCAGTTAGATGGAAAGTCACACAGTTCACCTACAATAAAACCTTTACAATATGGTTTAGGACCTTGAGTAATAGAATTTAAAGTACCATAATTACCAATTAAAGGATAGGTTAATGTAATAATTTGATCCGCATAGGATGGATCAGTCAAGATTTCTTGATACCCTGTCATACCTGTGTTAAATACAACTTCGCCTACCGTTGGGGCGCCACCTAATAAGGAACCTTCAAACACGGAACCATCTTCAAGAACTAACTTGCCTTTCATTATAAGACTACGCCCTCCTTCATAACAATTTTGCCATCAACTACTGTGAGTTTAGCTTTACCTGTAACAGTCATACCATCAAATGGGCTAACTTTACCTTTTGTATAGAATTTATTTCGATCTACTGTCCATTCTTCAGTCGTGGAGAATACGGTAATATCTGCTGGCTTGCCAACTTCAAGAACACCTGCATCAAGGTGCATCAACTCAGCTGGTCGAGTACTCATATAGTACACAACTTGATCGATGCTTAGTTTATCAGGACCATATGCATTAGTAATAACCGCCGCCAAAGATGTTTCGAGGCCACTGAAACCATTTGGTGCACAGCAGAATTCATGGTCTTTTTCTTCATATGCATGTGGTGCATGGTCTGTAATAATCGCATCGATTGTACCATCTTTCAAGCCTTCTAATAATGCTTGGCGATGATCTTCAGAGCGAATTGGAGGAGCCATTTTGAATGCTGGGTTATATTCGCGTAGGTATTCATCTGTGAAAGATAAATGTTGGCTTGTAACTTCACATGTTACATTAAGGCCTTTAGCCTTCGCACGGCGCACCATATCTACAGTATTCTTACTACTTACGTGGGCGATATGGATATGACCACCTGTCATTTCAGATAACAAGATATCACGAGCAACAGCCAAATCTTCAGCTACTGCAGGACGACCAATAACACCTAATTCATAAGAAACAATACCTTCATGCATATGGCCATTTTTAGTCAATGTAATATCTTCTGCATGGTCGATAACCATTTTATTAAACATGGAGGAGTATTCTAAGGCACGACGCATAAATGCAGCATTTTCTACATAGTGACCATCATCGGAGAATGCTACTACACCAGCTTCTGCCATATCGCCCATTTCAGCAAGTTCCTTACCTTCTAGGCCTTTTGATACAGCGCCAATAAATTCTACTTTCACAACGCCAGTGAGTTCAGCCTGTTTTTGTAAACCTCTTACAAGTGCAGCATTATCTACAACTGGGTTAGTATTAGCCATAGTGACAACACGTGTGAAACCACCTGCAGCAGCCGCTTGTGTACCAGAGTGGAAATCTTCTTTAGCTTCTTGGCCTGGTTCACGCAAATGTGTGTGAATATCGATAAGACCAGGTGCTACGATAAGCCCTGTTGCATCATAAACTTCAGCACCTTCAGCACTCAAGTTTTGACCGATGGCTGCAATTTTACCATCTTTTACGAGAACATCTGCTACTTCATTTTGTTTTTTTGCCGGATTAACTACCGTACCATTTTTAATAAGCAAGCTCACTACCGTCACCTCCGATAATAGTTAAGTACAATACAGCCATACGTACAGCTACGCCATTACGTACCTGTTCTTGAATTACGGATTGATCAGAATATGCTACATCTGGTGCAATTTCAAGGCCGCGGTTCATAGGACCTGGATGCATTACCATTACATCATCTTTAGCTAATTTTAATACATCATTGTTAATACCAAAGATACGAGCATATTCTCTATTTGTAGGATACAATGCAGAATGAATGCGTTCTAATTGAATGCGAAGTACGTTAACTACATCTGCATTAGCCACTGCTTCACGAATATCATGGTGTACGGTAACACCTAATTTTTCAAATTCTGGATATACCATTGTACGAGGACCAGCTAGATGTACATCAGCCCCCATTTTTGTAAGGCCATAAATGTTGGAGCGTGCTACGCGACTATGCATTATATCCCCAAGGATAACCACCTTTAGGCCTTCAATAGATTTCTTTTTCTCTAAGATAGAATACATATCTAGTAATGCTTGTGTTGGATGCTCATGAGCGCCATCGCCTGCGTTAATGATAATAGGATCTACGGCTTTCGTAGCATATAAAGGTGCACCTTCTGCGCTGTGTCGCATTACGATAGCATCTGTGCCCATGTAGGACATAGTTAACAATGTATCGCGGAAGCTTTCACCTTTACCCATGGAAGATCCACTAGGAGAAAGATTGATCACGTCAGCCCCTAAGTATTTGCCGGCTAACTCAAAGGAACTACGGGTACGAGTACTTGGCTCCATAAAAAGGTTAATAATGGATTTCCCCTTTAAAAGTGGAACCTTCTTGTCATCAGAAAGAACAATCTTCTTCATTTTCTTTGCCACATCTAAAATCAATTTGATTTCTTCAGGTGACACATTTTGCAAACCCAATAAATCTTTGCCTTTTAGGCTAACTTGTCCCATGATTTCCTCCTAACTCACGTAACAAAAAAGACCTTTTGCCCAGGGCAAAAGGTCAAATAGTTTGCACAAAGAAGCCCCTATGGGCACTTCAACTATATTCCTTTCTCAGCCTCTCTGGACTAAATTAAAAGGTATTGTATTATGCAATGGTCTCTCGTACCATATATGCATTTCTTTATTTATTGTACTGAATCCACCTTTGAAAGTCAATGTAAAACACAAAATTCATATGGATTTTAAAAAGAGGACAACCATATACAATTGCTTATCCTCTCTATATTTAAACAGCTATTAAGCCACTACCATATCTTAAACTTTAATCTAACATTTCTTTTTTAGAAATTAAGAACCTTAACCTAGTGGATATAGTCTTGGTGGATTTTCTTCATCATTTTGCTGTTCATTTTGTGTAGTATACGGCATTTGATCTTGTTGCGACTCATTCGCTACAGGATTTATCTGCACATTTTGCTGATTTGGCGACAATTGAGGTTGACGTTGCTCACGACGACGTGTATTTTGAGATGCAGTCGGTCTAGGTTTTGTCAACTCATCAATGGATACAGCATTTGGAATAGTTACATTTGATGTATCCCCATGAATATCATCAAGTTCACTGAAGGAAGGAATCCTCTTAGATGCTTGAGCAGCCTTACGTTCGGCTTCAAGTTGTTGACGTGCAAGTTCTGCACGACGACGAGCACTCTCTTGTTGATCTCGGACACGTTGAATAGCTTCAGCACGCTCTTTTGCTTTACGCTCGATTTCAGCTTGAGCCAACGCTTGTTGACGAGCAGCTTCAGCTTTACGCTCTGCTTCTAGTTGCGCTTTATATCGTTCCTCAGCAATACGTCGTGCCTCTGCGGCTTGACGTTCTGCTTCAGCTCGTTCTGCAGCAAGTCGCTCTTGCTCTGCCTTACGAGCTTCCGCCACTATACGAGCCGCCTCTGCTTTACGAGCCTCTTCGGCACGTCTTGCTTCTTCTATGCGGCGAGCTTCTTCGGCTCTACGCGCTTCTTCAGCACGTTTAGCCTCTGCAACAATTCGAGCTTCTTCTGCACGGCGCGCAGCTTCAAGACGTTCCTGTTCAGCTCTACGTTGTGCCTCAAGTCTAGCTGCTTCTGCTTTCCGAGCTTCTTCTGCTCTACGTGCTTCTGCTGCTAAACGAGCTTGTTCAGCTTTACGCGCTGCTTCAATTCGAGCTGCTTCAGCTTTGCGTGCTTCCTCTGCTCGTTTTGCTTCTGCTGCTACGCGAGCGGCCTCAGCTTTACGTTCCGCTTCAATTCGAGCTTCTTCTGCTCTACGCGCTTCCTCCGCACGACGAGCCTCTTCTGCTTTTCTTGCTGCTTCCATTTGTTGTGCTTCCAAAGCAGCCTTAGCCTCTGCCGCTCTACGAGCGTCTTCTTGGCGCTTCGCTTCAAGAGCGGCTTGCTCGGCAGCACGTTGTGCTTCTAAAGCAGCTTTCGCTTCTGCTGCTTTACGAGCTTCTTCGGCACGTCTTGCTTCCAATGCTTCCTGCTCAGCTTTACGTTGTGCTTCTAAACGAACTCTAGCCTCAGCAGCCAAGCGTTCCTCTTCGGCCTTTTTGGCTTCTAAAGCAGCTTTTTCTGCTGCTCGTTGCGCTTCAAAGCGAGCCTTAGCTTCGGCCGCTTTTCTTTCTTCCTCCGCTTTGCGTGCGGCCTCAATACGAGCAGCTTCAATTCTACGTTCTTCTTCAAGACGTTTTGCTTCCGCTGCTAGTCGAGCTTCTTCTGCTTTACGAGCCGCCTCTAGTCGATCCGCTTCCGCTTTTCTCGCTGCCTCGATACGTGCCATTTCAACTTTACGAGCCGCTTCCGCCTTGCGAGCTTCCTCTGCTTTACGCTCTACTTCGGCTTTTTCAGCCATCTTGCGCTCAATTTCAGCATGCTTGGCTTCTGCAGCCTTTCGCAACATTTCGGCTTTTTCTGCAGCTAGTCGAGCCTCTTCAGCTTTTTTACGAGCTAATGCTTCTTTCTCATCTTTTGCCTTTTTAAGTTGTGCTTCTTTTTTTACATCTGCTGCAGCTTTATCGCTTAACTTTTTAGTTTCTTCATGAGCAATTGTTTCTGCCCGTTTAGCTGGACTTTCAACAGTAGATTTTTTAGTATCTACTGTCCCTTTATCTCCATCTTTCCCCCCTACAGGACCTACAGGTATTTGTGTCCCCCCTTGAGTTGGGTGCCCTAAGATATCTTTAACATCTTTCGGTACATTAACAGCAATGGTTTGATGTTTTTGTGGATTTGCAAGAGATTCAGGAATCAACAAGAAACGAATTGGCAAATTCGATGCACCAGCTGGCATAAAGTTTAACGTTAATAAATCGCCCGCATTATAGTTCCCTAAAAGACGGCTATCTAATATAGTACCTTCCCCTAATGCGGAAATACCATCTGCACCACCAATGTGATAAGTCCGTGTATCTGTCTGTCCCCTTCTAGCACCTTGTTGATGTAATGTTTTTATCGTAAAGGAACCAGAATAAGGTCCCCCAAGAGGGTTAAAATACAGTCTAAACGGTTCATTACCCTTAGTAGGAATTTTTAGCGTATATGATACGCCATAGTTACCACGATCTCGAACAAATGCTTTATTTTGCATTTCGTCTACACCATTAATAAACGTATCTTCTCGGTCATTACCAATTTCTACAAAGGCACCACCTAAAGCGGTGTCGAATGGTGTAGCAACCTCCATATTACGTTTAGCACCAGTATAGGTACCGCGCAATTGTATTTCATCTATGGGAAGATTTTTCACCCAATGTGACGCATCTACGGGGTCCATCCCCATAGGCAGCATCATAACACGCGCAAATATAGGCCCTTCTGTTTTAATATCTACAATACCCGTAAATAATGCATCTCGATTTACCGGTGTATTTTCTAAGTCACTAAAGATTAATTGGCGCCCTTGTGGTGGAATGCTAAGAGAATATAATGGTCTTGCATCTGGGCTTTCATTAAGAGGTTGCTCCAAATCCTTTCGAGACAAATCACGACCTGCTGCAAAATAATCAGGTGTAGCTACAGATTTTAATTGTCTCATGACATGTACTGAAGTTGGATAAGCCGTTTGGTTTTCTAAGACGATAGCAATCTTGTGAGGTAAATCCATTTCATTTACATGATAGAAATAGATACGACCATTGCCATTAATTGTACCTGCACTTAACGTACCTCCTACAGGTCCTACATATTCAGGACTATCTGATAGGAGCAATGTATCCGTTTGAGACACCAACGATGGTGGCAACGGAGAAAACTGAAAATATCCAATTGATTGTAAATCTATATCACGAGCTTCTACATGGCCTGTAAGGGCAGCCATGGCGGCCATAGCCGCAGCTACACAATATCTTGATTTATAGGAAAACATATATTATTACCTCTATACTTCTTCGAGCCCCAATGGGTCATACGTAAGTGCTAATGCTTCAATCTTCTTTAGTCGATGGCCAATTCCAGATTTAGATAGTTTCCCCTCCATCAACTCTTCAAGTTCTTTTAAACTCGCTTCAGGATTCTCCCACCGAAGTCTTGCAACGACGCGCAACTTTTCTGGTAATTCTTCAATGCCGATTTCTCTATCAATAATACGGATTGCTTTTACCTGACGAACTGCTGCATCCACAACCTTCTGTAAATTTGCAGTCTCACAGTTGACTTGACGATTAATTTGATTCCGTACGGTTTTCATAATCCGCACATTTTCAAATTCCATAAGCGCCGATTGAGCACCCATGATTTGCAAACAATTTGTTACTGCATCCCCTTCTTTAAGATATACTACATACTCTTCCTTCCGCTCCGTTAAGCCTGCATGAATGTGAAAAAGCCGTAATACATGGATAATTTCCCTCGCAAAAATCTCGTTTCCCGTCATAAACTCAAGATGGTAATCACTTTGTGGTTTATTAACAGAGCCTCCCCCTAAAAAAGCTCCCCTTAAAAAGGCACGTCGTGCTTCCATTGATTTGAGCCAACTGCGAGGAATTTGTTCGGTTACAGGCCATAAAGCGAGATCCTCTAAAGCCCGTCTCCCCTCTATAGAAGGTTCCACAGAGAGCGTATACATATTTTTTTTACGCAGGTTTAAACCTTGTCGTACTAATACATTTGTAGGTAATTCGTATTGCTTTTTCAAAATCCCAAGCAACCGACGAGCTACTGCATTATTAGCCGTAGCCAAACGAATGCCAACGGCACCTTTCATCCCCAAAATGATAGATCCGCTCATACGCAATAAGCAAGACGCTTCAATTTTCATGGCCACATCTGCATCATTAGAGGCTTCATATTGGCATAATTCATTTTTTACATCTTCTGCAAATGACATGGACATCCCTTCTCATTAATGATCATCTCTTTGAAGATAATATTCCAAGATATGCGGTTCAGTGTTAGATTGCATAGCATGAATGATATCCATAATAACTTTACCTAACCGTTCAGGATCGTGAACAGCTGGTTTTTGAGGGTTAATTAAGGTAGCTCGTATAGTGCGGATTCCTTTGTCTTGTAACTTCTTAGTATCTAATACCAATGGTTCAGATCCTACAGCACTATATTGTTCAACCATTTGAATTGGCAACGGCCCATCATTGGCAAGAACAGTATCTATAATTCCTTCTCCGCCATGAGCAATTAAAGCCTCTACATGATCATTTAATGTGTAGCCTGTGGTTTCACCCGGTTGTGTCATAACATTAGCAATATAGATTTTATTAGCCTTACTGGCACGTACATGAGAGGCCAACTTATCGGTTAGTAAATTTGGGATAATGCTTGTATATAAACTACCAGGACCTAAAATAATTACATCCGCTTCATCAATGGCACGTAATGCAGCCCCCTCTGGCTTAGGCAATGCTGGATCACTATAGATATGACGAATTCGTTTACCCGAGTGTGGTATATTACTTTCACCTTCTACAATAGTGCCATCTGTCATCTCTGCACGCAATTTAATGAACTCTGTAGAGGAAGGAATTACACGACCACGGACACGCAACAATTTACTAGCCGCTTCAAGAGCTTCTTCAATATCTCCATCATAAACTTGAGCAAGCGCAGTGATAAAGAGATTACCAAAACTGTGCCCAGAAAGCTCATTTTCACCATCGAAACGATAACGGAATAAGTTCTCCATTACTCCTTCTTGTTCAGCTAATGATACTAAACAGTTTCGCAAATCACCAGGAGCTATCATTTGAAAGTCTTCTCGCAAGCGACCAGAAGAACCTCCATCATCAGCGACAGTTACAATCGCAGATAGGTTTGATGTATGTGATTTTAAACCACGCAATAAATTTGATAAGCCCGTACCACCACCGATTACTACAATTTTTGGGCCCTTATCGAGTCGGATATTTTGAAAAATAATATCCGATACCTTGCTGTCAGGATTAGGTAGTACCGCACGAATAATCGTTTTAATAACTTTACTCGTACCGATGAGCATTAATACAGCACCAATCGATAATACTACAGTCCCTACAGCAATGAGTACATTATAATTGTAAAAGCCCGTCATATTATAGGAAAAGGCAAGTACAATATCTTCAAGAACCGCAAGCCATTGATAGTTAAAAATCAAAGAAATACCAATAATTAAAAGACCTACACCACAACTAAATAGGGCAAGCCAACGTTTTATATTTAGACCCGGAATTAGCCACCGGAACCATCCTTTTCGCAACATAATCCCCCCTACCTAGTTATCAAGTGTTATAATTTCATGAGGATTATAATCTTCTTCTACATTATTTTTCATCATATCTCTATGTTCAACAGTTACACGATATCCTTTTTCTAACAAGTGGGAGTATAGAGCCTCTGCCATAGCTACAGATCTATGCATACCACCTGTGCAACCTACTGCCACAATAAACTGAGATTTCCCTTCTTGTTCATAATTTGGTACAAGGAAGTCCATGGTATCAAAGTAACGTTTTTTAAATTCCTCGGTTACTTCAAAGGAATGGATATATTCATTCACTGCTTTCACACGACCTGTTTTATGACGAAACTCAGGAATATAAAATGGATTAGGTAGAAAACGAACATCCCATACCATATCTGCATCGAGAGGAATACCATACTTAAAACCAAAGCTCACTACAGTAATCGCCATACCATGAGCTTCATCAACTTGAGCAAAGCGCGTTTTTAAATACTCTTTCAAGCTAGCCGTCTTCATATTAGTGGTATCAATAATAAAATCTGCTTTATGGCGCACAGAGTTAAGAATTTGGCGTTCTTTTTTTAGCCCTGTTGTAATTAGCCCATTAGGAGCCAATGGATGACTCCGTCGACTTTCCTTATATCGACGAATCAAAGTCTCATCTGTAGCATCCATAAATACAATTTCAAAATCTACCTTCATATCTTTTAATGTATCTAAAGATGAAGAAAGAGCTTCAAAAAATTCGCCCCCCCGAATATCTACAACAAGAGCAACGCGATTAGTCCGTTCTCCACCTTGTCGGCAAATTTCACTTAATTTAGGAATCAGCACAGGGGGAATATTATCAATACATAAATACCCCATATCTTCTAAAGCTTGCAATACTTGAGTTTTGCCGGCACCTGACATACCTGTAACTATTAACAAACGAAATGCTTCCATAGTTTTACTCCATTATAAAAGATTATCTTCAATCCAATGGGCTACTCCATCGTCATTATGATGGCCACAAATTGTATGAGCCACAGATTTTACATGATCTGTAGCGTTTTCAACAGCTACAGAGTAACCTGTTTTACGTAGCATAGAAATATCATTTTCTGCATTACCAAAAGAAACGATATGTTCTAAACTAATATGATTATCTAAAGCTAGTTGTGTCAAAGCACGCCCCTTTGACACATTAAGGGCAACGATTTCTAAAAAGTCTTTTTGGCTACGAACTAGATTAACCAAATCGCCCACTTCAGGAGTCAAAGTATCAATAATTTGATCAATCCCCTCTACTGTATCAATAGCGATTAGCTTATTTGGTTCAGACTCTAAAGTATATAACCCATCACCTAAAAACTCTGCTTTCGCTCCCGTTTGAACTTCATAGAGATCGGACTGCCATGTTTTATGATGACATAGCAAATGATCATCTATATAGGATTGTATATGCCAATCATATTGTTTTGCTAATTCATAAATACGCTGTACAGCCTCAACAAAAACGGTCTGCTCAAATAGTTTACACCCTGTTTCTAATTCTTGAATGAGTCCTCCAGAGAACAAAATCATGGGTACATTACCAAGCTTTAAAGCAGAACCAATAGGCTTTGCCGTTTGATACATCCGTCCCGTAGCAATGGTAACAACGATGCCCCTTTGCTGTAAACGATGTAACACATCTACTGTATAGTCAGATACAGTATTATCACTGCGTACCAAGGTTTCATCACAATCGATGGCAACCATTTTAATATGAGAAAAAGAAGGATTCATGTTTGCCTCCTTTATAGAAATTTTAAATACTCTTTATTATACCATTAATAGTGGCTATATAGATAGAAATTAGCGGTAAGAACTCTAATAATGATTAGAAAGTATAGTCATAAAACTTTCATTAAATGCAAAATCCTCTATTATCAATTAATTATTATTTCTTAATCAATTGTATAATATTAATAAAACACTATAATAAACACTTCATATAATTTTCATTTAACTTTATATTAAACACAAAAAAGAGACTCCCGAAGAAGTCTCTTTCATATAATTAACTATCAAATTAGAATTTGTAGTTAAGGTCTGCACGGTAAAAGTCACCTTTGTCAGTACCATCTTGAGTTTTCCAGTCGAAACCATAGTTAGCAGATAAACCAACGTTATTTTGCAATGCATAGTCAACGGAAGCCATCCAACCTTTAGCATCTGTAGTGTAGAATTGATTATAAGTAGTATCTACAATTGGTGCATTTTTCTTTTGGTTGAAGTATTGACCTTTTACGCCCCAAGTACCTGCTTTTTTGATGTCGTAGTTACCAAAGCCAAGACCTGCAGTCCAAGCTTGAGAGTCGTCTACATGGGAATCTTTCAACCATTCGCCACCAACCCAAACTTTGTCGAAGTTAGCATCAGCATTGAAGCCATAGATGTTTTTGTAACCATTATCAGTATCTTGATTTACACGGTCGTAGAAACCGCCTACCATAGTGTGTTTACCTACTTTACCAGTTAAACCAATATATGTGTTAGTTACATTTTGATCTTTTGTTAATTCGTTACCATTGGTATTATTGGCAACAATTCTACCATTATCACCGGATACCATGTAACCGTATGCAGCTTGTACATTAATTTTATCGTTGCCAACATTCAATTGAGCACCGTCGAATGTGCCGTCGAACATCAAGCCGCCACCGAAGGATTGACCGAAACGACCAGCTTTAGCGGATACGCGTTCGCCGAATTTATGGTTTACATAAGCGCGGTCAATTGTAGCATCTGCTTTATCTTCATTTTCAGAATTGCCTAATTCGAAGTTACCAGAAGTCAAACGAACTACAGCGTCTGTACGATCGTTTACTTTTGCGTTGAATTGTACACGTGCACGAGCGTCAAATTTGGATTTAGCATGTTCAGCATCTTTGTAACGAAGACGAGCATCACCAGTAACTTTTACATTACCAACGCGGTCTTCCAAGCGAGCTACACGAACGCCCAAGTTGTTCAATTCGTTGGAGAATTCATCAGCCAAACGGTTGATCATAGCTTGTTGTTCAGCGTTAGCGCGGTCTTGATTAGCCATAGCTTTAGCTACCATTTGAGCCATTTCGTAACGAGTGATGTTATTTTGGCCTTTGAAAGTACCATCTGGGTAACCATTGATAACACCAGCGTTAGCCAATTGAGAAACTGCTTGGTATGCCCAAGAATCTGGAGTTACGTCGGAGAATGGGTTAGCTGCGAATGCAGTAGTTACACCCAATACTGCTGTTGCTGCAAAGATTGCTGCGAATTGTTTTTTCATAGTTGAATTCCTTCTTTCTGAAAAAAATAGAAAATAAAATGTTACAAGTCATAACATTCACATTCTACTCAGTTCTTCAGATTAAGAATCTTTGGGAGTGTCCACGTTTCCTCGCCATAATTCTTCATCGAGATTTCAGTATGTTTTGCTTACCGCCTCTTGTTGCCATGATATTAGCACGAAGAAATTTTGATGTAAACCCTTTTTTCTCATTTACATTCTCATTTTAAAAAATTTATTTTTTGAAATCTTAGAAAAGTTAGATTTTATCTAAATTTTTCAGAACTCAAAAAAATCAAAATTTTATACAAATTTATCCATTTTTTCTTATAATGATATTTATTCTCAGTAATATTATTAAGTTTTTCTAATCAAACACATGATTATTATTTCAATATATTAATTTGACTTCATATTTGAGTCATTTTATACTCATACTACATATTGCATTTTACAACTTCTACATACAAAAAGAAGTCCTCCAAGGAGGACTCCTTTATATATACTATTGTATGTTATTAAGAGATGGTTTTCATAATAGTGTTATTTGATTATCAATTAGAATTTGTAGTTAAGTTCTGCACGATAGAAATCGGATAAGTCTTTACCGCTTTGGTCTTTAGAGTTGAAACCATAACCAGCACTTAAGCCTACATTATCTTGTACAGCGTAATCAACTGTCGCTACATAACCTTTGTAACCGTTATTTGTGTTAGTTAAATCATATGCTTGATCCCAAGTGGAGCTTACGATAGGTGCATTAGCTTTTTGGTTGAAGTATTGACCTTTTACATCCCAAGTACCTTTCTTAGCGATGTCGTAGTTACCATA
>ERZ772942.337-NODE-337-length-20020-cov-4.806211_pt1 | contig 20020 bp, 15 predicted proteins | sample MGYA00511135_ERZ772942 | MGnify/ENA primary metagenome ERZ772942 (study PRJEB29015, sample SAMEA2738099) | human oral metagenome | biome: human oral; feature: human-associated habitat; material: saliva | place: China | collected 2265 ... | reverse complement strand
CTGACTTCCTGCGCCCAGCCAAGCGTATCCCCCGCGGGGCGCTGATCGGTATCGCTGGCGGTATTAAACTCACCCCGCTCGCGTTCGGGCTTATCCTGCTGATGCGCAAAGACTGGCGCGGTATTTTCACCCTCGGCGCCTCCTTCGCGGCGACCGTCATTATCGGGTTCATCTTCCTGCCCCATGAGGCCCTCACCTTCTGGACAAGCGCCGTCTCGGACCCCTCCCGCGTGGGCAACATTAACTTCCTCGACAATATCTCCATCCAGGGCTGGCTTATGCACTTGGGGCTGCGTGACCCGTTGCTGAAGCCCGCATACTACGGGCTGGTGCTCGTCACCATCGTCCTCTTCGCCGCGCTGCTGCACCAGCTGAACCGCCGTAAACTTGTACTCTCGCAGGTGGCGGTCGGCGGGTTCCTGATGGTCAGCATCTCACCCATCAGCTGGTCGCACCACAACGTCATGTTCCCCCTGATCCTCATGGCGCTCATCGTTGATGCGTTCCCCCGGTTCTACGCGCACCTGCCCGCCTGGGCCAACCGGGCGGCGCGCATCCTCACCTGGGTGGCCCTCATCGGCCTGTACATTTCGCCCATGTGGCTGGGCGCCTCCCTGTGGGGCAGCTTCAGCGACCTCGACAATATCTACCAGCACGCCCTGCTGTTCTCCACCGTGCCGATCCTGTGCCTGTACCTGGTCATGATCACCTGGGCGGTGGCGGCCCTAACACCCGCCGTGCGCACCGCAGACGAAGACGACCTGTTTATCGCCCCGCCCCCCGGTGCGGCACCCGAGGCCAAAAAGGGGTAGCCGTTGAAAAAACACCCCGCAGCGCTTATTCCGCATGTCCTGTTCGTGCTCGCGGTCATCTACATGGTGCAGTACGTCATTAATGACGGCGGCAACGACTTGTACATTTACCGTCTAGGGGCCGAAACCATCACTGATGGGCCCGGCGGGCCCGGGCTGTACGAGGTGAGCCTCGACAACTACCCGTTCACCTACCCGCCGTTCGCCGCGCTGCTCTTTGTGCCGTTCGCGCTCATGCCCAAAGAAGTCGGGATGGCCCTGATGATGCTCATCACCGCCGGTATCGCCTGGTGGCTGGGGTGGGTCATCACCAGGTACGTGAGCGGGCGCGGGGTGCGCATCCCCCTGTACGAACACCTGGGAACCGCCGGGTGCGCCTCAACGCTGGCGCTGCTGATCTGGGCGAGCGGACCGTGGCGGCTAACCACCCACTTTGGGCAGATTAACGCGGTCATCCTGCTGCTGGTGCTGGCTGACTTCCTGCGCCCGGCCACGCGCGTCCCCCGCGGGGTGCTGATCGGTATCGCTGGCGGTATTAAGCTCACCCCGCTCGCGTTCGGGCTTATCCTGCTGATGCGCAAAGACTGGCGCGGTGTTGCCTCCGTGGCGGGCGGTTTCGTGGGCACCATCGCCCTCGGGTTTTTGGCGGTGCCGGGTGAGGCCGCCTACTACTGGGGTGTGGCGGTGCGTAACACCTCCCGCATTGGGGTGACCGCGTTCTACGATAACGTGTCTCTGACCGGTATCTTCGCGCACCAGGGTGTGCCTGAGCCTATCGCCACGGTGCTGGTGGTGGCGCTGTCCCTATTCCTGCTGGTGGCCACCGCCGCCCTGATGCGCCTGTTCATCCGCGCGAACATGGTGTTTTCCCAGGTGGCGTTGAACGCGTTTTTAATGCTTCAAATCTCCCCGATTAGCTGGTCGCACCACAACACCTGGTACCCGGTTCTGCTGGTTGCGTTGTGCCTGGAGATTTTCCCGCTTATTATGCCTGCGGCACGCCCGGTAGTGTACGTGCTGAGTGTGTTCGCGAGCGTGATCGCACTGGTGGGCATGTATATTTCCCCGTTCTGGCTGGCGGTGCTGTTCTCCCCGAAGTACTCTTCGCACGAGATGATCTACCTGCCGCAGGGCGGCGCCGGGCTGGTGGCCGGTTCAGCCCCGTACGCCGCCATGTACCTGGTGGTGGCGTTGGTGTTCCTCACCTACTGGGCGCACCGGGCAGCAATTGATGCGCGGGTGGACTCGGGCCGGTTCCGTGCACCTGAACGCCCCGCACCGTAGCCCTCCACACGCCCGCGCCCAAGAGGGCACAGCTAAGGCCCGTCGTGCATCACGACGGGCCTTAGTAATCAGGGCACCTTCCGGTGAGGCGACCGGGTGCGGGCTACTTGGTGTTCATGCGCCACCGGGCGTAGGGTGCCTCAACGAACATGTACACTTCGCTGCTGCTGTCTTCCCACTCGGTGGTGCTCTTCGACGAAGCCATGCTGGTGCCAATCACCGAGCCTTTACCGACCGCATCTAGCCTGAAGTGGTAGTAGCCGTTATTGTCGGTGCTTTCGCTGTTCACCTCAAACGAGCTGGTGCCGCCGGTGTAGGTGAAGGCGTAGTTGCGTGCCCGGCCCTCAATGCTTTCACCTTTGCCGTATTTCGGTGCGGAGGAGGCATCGTACACGCGCACAGTCCACTTGCCTTCGCCCTCAATCTGCAGCTTGCGGGTGGTTTTGCTGGTGGTGTCCATCCAGGCGGAGCCGGTGATCGTGGAGCTCACGCTGCCGGAATCACGCACCTCAAAACCGCTGGACTGGTCTTTGTCGGTTTTACCCGCCACGTTCAGCACACCCCGGTTATTCTCGTTTGCGGGCACGGACGCGGGAGTGAACTCGTAGTAGACCAGCGCCTTCGAGTCGTTGCCGTTGGGCTTTTCGATGTCGATGGTCTTCTTACCCTCACCCGTGTACTCCTTGAAGTCGCCCGAGGGCTTCTTCAGTTCGGTGGGGTCGTCCGAATCGGAGGATGAGCTGCTGCTCGCGGACGAGGAGCTGCTGGAACTGCTTGCGGCAGGCTCCGCGTTGTTCGTATTGTCGCTACCGCGCGGTATGAACAGCACCAGCGCCAGGATCAGCAGCACCACCAGCAGAATAACGCCCGCGATACTCGCCAAACCCAGCGGGGTGGAGAAGAAGTTCTGGTTCCCGTTATTCGCGGTGAGTTTTTCACGCAGCGTATTTACGGCCCCGGCTGCCCCTCCGGAGGCTTTCTTGGCTGCCGCGCCACCAGCCGCAGCCGCCGCAGGTGCGGCAGCGTTTGCGGGGTTAAACTGCGCGTTATTCTGGGTGTTTCGGGCGTTCTCAGCCGCGAACGATGCGGGGGTCACGGTGCCGGGTGCTGGCGCGTTCGCGACCGGGCCGCTGGCGTTGCCCTGCGTACCGTCAGCCGGGGTGGCCTGCACGTCGCGGGCTGTCAGTCCGGTACCTTGCCTCTGGCTCGGCTGGGACTGATCGGCTGGGGGCTGCTGGCCTGCCTGGGCCTGCCCCGCCTGCGGGTTCTCCGGCTGGGCACCGGGCTGGCTTTGCGGGTCATACCCGTAGCCGGTGCCTGCCGTATCCTGCCCGTACCCCTGGGCGGCGTCCTGACCGTAGCCGGAGACACCGTAATCCTGGCCGTAGTTCTGCGCACCATCCTGCCCGTAGCCGGGTGACTGCACCGCGCCGGGGTCGGTGCCGTACGAGGCGCCCTGCGCTGGTGCGCCGCCCTGGTTCGCGGAATTCACGGGAGCGGCACTCTGCTGGTTCGGCAGCGGAATCTGCGAGGTGTGATCCGCCAGCTCGGGGTTAATCGGCTCCGGCAGGATCGGAGGAACAGTCGGTGCTGCGGCATCAGGCGCCTGATCGGAACCTGCCCCAGCGGATGCTGCGGGTGCAGCAGCCGGTGCCGCGGGCTGGTTGGTGGGCTCTTCTGAGAGCCCGTACCCCGAAGGGCCCGCCGTGTATGACTGCTTGCCGGTTTCGCTAGCTGCCACATGCGACTGTGCCGCACCGGTACCCTCGGGGAAGGTCGCTGCGGGCAGAATAGAGGCCGGTTTAGCGGCCTCATCCGCGCCCGATGTCTGCTGCGCAGTATCCGTTAGCCCGTAAGGCTCCTGCTGGGGTCCCGCTTCAGGTTCGGGGGCGTGAGACACGGCCTCCTGCTGGTGTTTCCCAGCCTCATGAGCTTTAGCGTCACGAGCCTCGACGCCATACTCCTGGACACCATAATCTTGGGCACCATCGATTTCGGTGCCGGTGCTTTCGGCACCGCGTGCCTCAACACTGTGGTCTTTAACGCTGTATTCCTCAGCGCGGCGGGACTCGCGGGGCGCATCCTCAGCCTCTTCTGCGGTATCCTTCGCGGCGTGCCGCGGCTTTACCTGGGACGGCTGCTCGGTGGAGGGCTCCTCACCCTCGGCGCGGGCCTCATCATCCTGGGCGGTGTGCTGGGCCGCGGCGGAGGTGTCGTGGAACTCAATCAGGGGCGAGTTCACCGGCGAAGGCAGCGCATCCTCATCCTCAGACGCGGTACTTTCAGCATCCTGGACCGAGGGTGTTTCCTTCGGCTCGAACGGCTCATCATCGTCGAGGGGAGAAAGCGCAATAGTTGCCGCGTCTGCGGGAATATTCGCTGCGGTATCCACCGACGAGGCGGTGGTAATGTCCGGTGCCTCAACGCTCGCGCCGAGCATCCGCTCACCCTCATACACGAACGGTTGGGCGTTATCGTCCTCAGCCGCCTCGGCTGCCCTGCGGCGGCGCTTGGGAGGCTCGTCACCGCCCATAATGTCATCGGCGGAGGTGCGGGTTGCCGCATCCGACTTCTGCTCCTGCACCGCAATACCCTCAGGCGGGGTGGGCAGAGGCATAATATCGTCGGCGCCCGCACCGCTGAGGGTGGGCCCCTGCCGCTGCTGCCGCTCGCCTGTGTCCGTCTGCTCTTTCTGAACCTCATCGGCGGCGGGGCTCGTGGCGGCGTGTTTTGCGGCGTGCTGTGCCGCACCGTCGGTTTCTTCAGCTGCCGGCGCGGTGCTCTCAGCGGCACCCTGGGTGTTCTGTGCGGGTTTCGCGTCGTCTTTGGGCTGTTTCTTCTTCGGCTGAATCTTAATGAGCCCCTGGGTGTCGAGGTTTTCGTTCACCTCAATACTGATGTGCTCACCGGGTGCACCCTCGTTTGATGCACTCATCTCCTGCGCCTCACGCACCTGCGCGAACCGGCGCAGAGCGTTCTTCACGGGTTCGGGCTGCTCCAGCTCTTCGGCTGTGGTGGCACCGGTGCGGGTCTCGGCGGCGGGGGTGTCTTGCTCGGGGGAGGTTTGCTCAGAAGAAATGTGTTCAGCGGAAACCTGCTCAGCGGCACCCTTTTCGGTGGAGGATTGCGCGTACTCTTCGTCCCGTGCAGCACGCCGCGCAGCCCGGGAATCACCAGAATCAACCGTATCCGTTTGGTTTTCCTCGGTCTCGGGGAGTGGTGCAGGGGCAGCGGCGACCGGCTCGGGCGAACCGGCATGGGTGCCCTCCTGCTCGTCCGCACCCGCTGCGGGAGTAGCCTGAGCGGGCTCATCCTTCTGCAGTTCGCTCTTTATTGCATCACCAACGGGGATGCTGGGGGGAGTGTCAGCTTCCCGGTGCGTTTCAACGTCAGCGGCTACCTGCGACTCCGCCAGCTCATCTGCGGCGGGGGAGTCGGCAGTGCTCTCACGCTGAAAATCTGCGGGCTCCGGCAGGGTAGGCTCGCCGCTAACAGGCTGGGCGTGCCGGGGCGTGTCCTCGGCGATCTCGGCCACCTGCGGCCCGCTCGTGGACTCACTAGCTGGCTGGGTGTGCGCTGCCGAAGCGGCGCTAGCCTGCTCGTCCTTGGTGTCAGCTGTGTTCTGCTCAGCCTGCTGGGCGGCTGCGCGCTCGGCAGCTTCACGCTCGGCGGCCTCCTGCGCCGCCTGCTGAGCCATGAACTGCTCGCGGGCGGCCCGGCGGGAAGTCGGCTGGGGCATGTTCTCGGGCATACCCGCCACAGCCTGCCCACCGTTAAAACCGTTTGACTGCCCTTCCACTACCTGCGGGTGTCCGCCAGGCTGCGGCTCGGTGGTGTTTGCCGGGCCGTTTGGCTGCAGGCGGGCACGCTCAGCCTCGTAGTGTGCGGCATGAGCCGCACGGGAGGGGTGCGAGGTGGCCTGCGCCATCCTGAAGTCATCATTAAGCGGGTCAAAAGAGGTGGTGCGCGGCTTCTGCTCTTGCCCCTGTTCAGTACCGTTACTGTTCTCCGCGGTCACCGTGTCGTGTTCGAGGGCGGAATGTGCGGGTGCGTTATGAGATACAGCGGTATCGACGGTTCGCTCTGTGCCCGCCTGCTCCTGTATAGGAAAACTGCCGGTGGCGGGGGCTGCGGGACTATGCTGCGCGTGTTCCTGTGGGGTGGGGGCAATAACCGAGTCGTCACCCGCTAGAGTGTAGTCGTCGCCAACGTGTGCCGGAAGCTCATCCATGGGCTCCTCATACGCCGTGCCTTCGTCGTTGAAATCGGCGGAATCGGTGGGCTCCTCAATCCACAGCTGCCACCCGGCCGGGACCGGGCCCCACGCGGGGTCGGGGCGCCAAGTGGGGGTGGGTTTCCAGCCTTTGGGGGGTTTGGGCCAATTCGGCGGCGGATTAAAAATCAGTGCCATGAGAAGCCTTCCTTCTGCCCGCGCCACCCCCATACCCGGAAGCGATGGCGCGCACAATCTAAACAAGAGAAATACGGTAACCATAGAATTATGTCATATTTACCGCTAAAATACCCTGTAACAGTCACTTAGACAACCCCACGGCGCAACGTTGCGTGAGCATCGAAAAGTTGCAGGAGCGGCATAGATTATGAGCACTAATTCGTCGGAGCCCAAACGGCACCCCGAGCACAACCACCACGCAGGCACAAACCAACAGAGGCCGCAGGATACGAGGCAAAAATCACCTAAATCATCCGCTACTTCCCCAGCCCCTGAGACCACCTCAGGGGTTACTGATGTGCCCTGGAGCAGCTCCAACACCGCTGCTCAACGCGCCGAGAGCACCACCTCGGATTCGGGCAGTGAGCAGGGCCCCCTCCAGGCGGCCCCCGTCAGCCCCGGGGATGATCCTCGGCCGGTGTCGCAGCTGCTTGCCCTGCCGCCGCTAACGGACGCTATTAAGCAGGTCTCTAAGAACCCCGAGAACCCACCGGCGCACGGCTCGTATGCGGTGCCCGTATATAACCTCGACCCCAGTCTCACCTCCGATATGTCGGCCTCTGTTGAGCGTACCTTGCCGTACCACCGGTTGGCCTTTGCCGATGGCCGTTCCCGCTGGTTCACGCCCCTGCTGGAGGGCCTGGTGGCTCTGGTAGTCTACGTGGTTCTGATTACTCTGTTTACCGTGGTGATGATGAGCATCCCACTGATCATCCGTGCGGATAAAACAACTGACTTCGGAACCTACATAAGGGACGATGTACTGAATGATCCGCTGGCTATGTTCTTCGTATTCGGTTCAGTTGCTCTTATGTTCCCCGCCATACGTGTTGCACGCCTGATTTTCGGTCCCCGTCCATGGGGCCTGGTGCACTCGGTGCAGCGCCGGGTCCGCTGGTCGCTTCTGCTGACGGCGCTGGTGGTTGGTGCCTTCTGTTATGGGCTGCTTTCCCTGCTGACGCTGATGCTGGACGGCTTCTCATCCATCGGTTTCCACCACAAGCAACCGCATGAGGTTGCCTTCTGGCTGAACATGGTGTTGCTTCTTGTTCTGGTGCCATTGCAGTGCTACGCGGAGGAACTGGTATTCCGCGGCTACCTGATGCAGACCATCGGCCGGTGGCTCAAGAACCCGGCGTGGGCGATCCTGCTCCCAGCCCCCTTCTTCATGCTTGCCCACGGCTACGACCTGTGGGGGCAAGCCTCAATAGTGGTTATGGCGGTGCTCGCGGGGTTCCTCTGCTGGTACACGGGCGGCTTAGAGGCAGCTATCGGCATGCATGTGATGAATAATATAACAACGATGGCGATGGGTATGTTCGCGAACACGGACCCGCTTCAGATGCAGAGTAGCGGCACCCCCACCGATTTCGCGATGGTGCTCGCCACCGAGGTTCTCTACACGGCGGCCATCTGCTGGTTCACGCACTACCGCGGCTACCTGCGCACTGCCACGTTCACCGTGCAGGACCCGAAGCAGAGCCACCCGCCCGTGCAGGCCTCTCAGGGGCACTCACCCCAGTCGCCGGAGCAGCCGAAGCAGCAGGGGAAGTAACCTCCCCAAAAAGCTCACGGTGCGGTGTGCCGGTGCAGGTTGAGATCCCACGCGGGCGCACCGCACGCATCATCTGGTGTTTCCGGTCAGAGTCTCTTCACGCGGGGTAAAGCAGCATTTCTTGCTTTTACCTCACGTGAAGAGGCTTTTTAGTACCCCAAAACTCTCGCGTGAAGGTAGGCTTAAAACATGAGTGTAGACGCAGTGAAAAACATCGAAGACCTAGCACAGTTCGTTGAGGACTCGCCGGTTTCTTACCTGGCGGCGCGCACCGTGGCGCGGCGCCTGCAGGGGGCCGGGTTTACCGAACTGACCGAGTCTGAGACGTGGCCCGACTCCGCCGCGACGGGGCGCCATTTTGTGGTGCGTGACGGCGCGATTATTGCGTGGGCGGGCGGGCGTCAGGCGTCTGCGGCGAGTGGCTACCGGGTGCTGGGTGCGCACACCGATTCGCCCGCGCTGAAAGTTAAACCGAAATCTTCGCTCACGGTTAAAGGCTGGCACCAGATCGGTGTTGAGAACTACGGCGGGGGGCTGCTGAACTCGTACCTTGACAGGGAGCTGCGTTTGGCGGGGCGGCTGACGGTGCACGAGGGCGGCACCCTGCGTGACCGGTACGTGTGCACGCCGCCGCTGGCGCGCATCCCTCAGCTGGCCCCGCACCTGGACCATAAACGGAACGAACTGGTTCTTGATAAACAGTTCAACCTGTACCCGATTTGGGGTATTGACCCGGGGCAGAACGATGTGCTCGCATACTTGGGGCGGCACACGGTCGATGAGGGCGGTGACGTTGACCCCGCCACCGTGGTCGGCTACGACCTGCTGACCGCCGATTCTCAGCCGGGGCGCCGGTTTGGGCAGCACGGCGAGTTTTTTGCCTCCGGCCGGCTGGATAACCTGTCGTCGGTGCACGCGGGGCTGTGCGCGCTGGAGCGGTATGTGGCCGATAACGCCGACGAGCACGCATCCCACACCGTGATGCTCGCCGGGTTCGACCATGAGGAGGTCGGCTCGGAAACCCGCAGCGGCGCGGCTGGCCCGTTCCTGGAGGACGTGCTGGTGAGGCTGTCGGCGGCACGCGGCGAGAACACGGAGCAGTACCGCCGTTCTGTCGCCTCCTCAGTGTGCCTGTCGGCGGATGCGGGGCACCTGCTGCACCCGAACTATCAGGGCCACCACGACCCGGTGGTGCAGCCGGTTCCCGGTGCCGGTCCGCTGCTGAAGATTAACGCGAACCAGCGGTACGCCACAGACTCGGTGGGCGCCGGTATTTTCGCGGCGGCATGTCAGGCGGCACGGCTGCCGTATCAGGAGTTCGTGTCGAATAATAATATGCCGTGCGGTTCCACCATCGGGCCTATCACCGCCACCCGGTTGGGGATGCGTACCGTGGATGTGGGCGTGGGCCTGCTGTCGATGCATTCGGCGCGCGAAATGTGCCACGTTCACGACATGGCGTACCTGACCCGCGCGGTGGAAGGCTTCTACCGGTTACAGGGTCTATAACCGGACTGCTGCATAGCGGGACGGCGCAGGCGGCGGTAATGACGGCACAACATAGTGCATGGTTTTGGCATTTTGTAATGCTCCCATCCTTACAAAACAACCGAAACCGTGCACTATATGAGTGCGTGGTGAAGGATTAAATACTTATGGTAACCGGGGAAGCATATGACGCCGTAAGTAAGCAGCAAAACGAGGAGCTTCAGCTCTTTCAAGTGCCCCGCATAAGTCTGCTTCACCATATTTCTTAATGAAATATCTTTCTTGGAATAAATATATTTCTGCGAGGTCTGTAGACGACAATGTGAGGGATTCTTGAGTTGACCTACCGAGATGCGGTTCCACAAAATCCATCAGAAGGTCGTCAGTGCTGATAGTTACATAGGGTAAGGGGTTACCGGTATTTTCGTTCGTTTCCCAGTAATCCAGGAGAGCTTTGTCGTTGGTGACTAAGTAGTCAATATTGTGCTTCACCATTGCTGCATGTATATGAAGGTCGTTCTTATCGGGGTATCCATGTATTGAGGAGATGGGGTAACCTTCTAACACGAACACAGATTTACCTATCTGCTCTCTAACCTTCACCCGTGCAGCATCATTTCCAGTTGGGTTTCCTCTAAGCCAGTGGTACCCCCACTCGTCGAGAATATTCTGTGTTGTGTGTATATCGAAGTACTTTTTAATTAAGAAGGAAATGGAGGATAACAGAAGTGACTAATAAAATAGATTTTTTAAACGAATATAGTTTATCTAGTTCAAGTGTAGAAATTGTGACGGATGAAAGCCAAATTGTAGAGGCTCCAATTCCAAATTTTTGGAAAGAAGCACTTTTGTCAGATAGTTTGGAAGAAAGAAAAGAAAAAATTCTTTCAGTGTGGAAAGAATATTCTTCTTCTGATTTGCGAAACACAATTTCTTATTTAGGCGATTATTTAAAAAATATAGACTTGATTTGTTTAGACGGCGAATATTCGCTTTTGTATACGATTTTGACTTACCAAACAGGAGAAGAAATCTATTATGAAGGGAAGCAACCCGTTACAGTTGAGGTGCTGAAACAAAAGTTTGGAGAAAACGCACCAACTATAAAACAATCAATAGCAGATTTCTATACTCATATCCACAACGGTTTTTATGATTATACAAGTAAAAGCATGGGGATTGATAACCTTAAAAATGTGAACTCTATGGCAGATTATGACTGGGAATATTTGCAACAGTTAGACATAGATTTAATCCCACTTTATAATTTTTTCAGTAACGGTATGGGGGAATACGTTGTTTTAGACATCGAAAATGGAAACACCTATTTATGGTCGTCAAGAGAACTTCCTAAAAGGCAGTCTGACTTTTGGGCTTTGGTAGACGAATGGATTATAATTGGATTAGATTTTTAAAACAGAGAGTATAATTTGTTGGTACCCTAAATGTTAATCAAGAAAAGTATAACATTTGGGGTATTTTTGTTATTCAATACAATTTACCTTGACATCTTTTCATCTTATGCTATACTAATTTTATTACTTTTGGGAAGAGTAAGTGTTGAGGTAGATTGGGAGAGGCATGATTTGCTTTTATCTCATACTTGCTCACTCTGTCCGACCCTCGGACGGGGTCGACTAGTTTTGGTTTACTTCGTCAGAGGCTCAGATTGTTTGTCCGTGTTCTCATTCGCACACACCAACCCTCTGATTGTGTGGATTTGTTCTCATTCAGACAATCTGACCCTCGGAAAGAGTGCCCGAGTTCTGATTGACTCCGTCAGAGCCTCAGATTGTTTGCCCTTGTTCTCATTCGCACAATCCGAGGCTCAGATGAGGCAAATCTGTTCCAGTTTACTCTGTCAGAGGGTCGGACAAGCTCTTTTCAAAAGTAATGACCATATCCGAGGGGGATCGGATAAAAATGAAAAAGAAAAGGTGGATATATGCCAGCAAAACAAACATTATTAAATCTGCAAACGAGCAGTTTACGCTATGCCGAGTTTTCTCAGTTTATCGCGCGTTTCTTAGACGATGTCGAAAAGGAAAACTTGGATGTCAAGAAAGAAGAAATCTTGTCTAACTTGCTGGGGCAGCTAAAGACTAATTTGCCTGCTTATCAAGCATCGCTAGGACAAGTTCGGGTGAGTGAAAAGTCCAGCACGATTACCGAAGCCGACCAGTTGCGGGATGAAGATTTCCAAGCGCTACGCGAAGCAATTAAACCCTATCGCAATAGTCGCCGCGAAAACGAAAAGGCAGCTTATAAGACTTTAGACTTGCTTTTCGACCAGTACAAGAAAGCGACCAAGGTTTCCTATGAAGAAGAAAGCGCGCTGTTAAACAGTCTACTAGAAAAACTCAGAAAAGCTGAATACCAATCCGCTATTGAGACTTTGGGGATTGGGCGCTTTATGAATAACTTGACCGAAAGCCAAGCGGCTTTTGAAAAGGTCTTCTCTGACCGCTCACAAGAAAATCTCGCTAAAGTCAGCTTTGACACCAAGCAACTGCGCAAGGACTTGGCAGTTCCTTACCAACAACTAAGCGACTATGTAGCTATTCTAGCTCAGTTGAAAGAAGACGCTATTTACCAAAAGACCTTATCTGTCCTCAACAACAGCCGCAAGTACTACGCCGATGTCTTGGCACGCCGCAAGGGCAAAGATAAGAAAGAAGCGAAAAAGGTAGAAACGGAAACAGAATAAAAAAGACGCTCCACTTACTCATAAGTGGGGCGATTTTTCTCTTTACGCCGTTTGGCTTCTCGTTCTAGTTTTGCCCAATTAGTTCACATACTTACACCACCACGGAGCACTACAGTATTTCAGATATTGTCAATAGCGACAAGACCCCGATACCCGCCGCCAAGGAACTCTACGATGCCAAACTCAAGCTGGCAAAAGAAGGCTTGGCGAAGATTGAGAAAGAAGACCATGAGAAGTACGAAAAGCTCAAGGGTTTGAGCGACCAACAACTCATGGAAGCCATGTTTCCGACGCAAGTCGGCGAGTACGAGCGGGCGCGCTCGACTTGGAAGGAGAACAACAAGGGCTGGTTGCAGTGGGTTGAAATTGATAGCAGTGGGTGCCATTATCGCGGGGAGTGTCCTGAGCGGAGGCACACTCGCTCCTATCCTTATCGGAGCAGGGACAGCTTACCTGGTGGCAGATAGCGGTTATCAGGCGGTTAGCGGGGAGACCATTTCGGGGAAACGGCTGACTGACGGGGAGCGTATCTGGGCAGGTGTGGACGCAGTCTTGACGGCAGCGACCGGTGGCTTTGCGACCTATGCCAGCGTGCTTGCCAAGACAGGGAAAGCCGCAACGACGACGGTACAGACGGTAGGCAAAGCTGTCAATTATGCCGACGATGCCAATGACATCGCTCATACGGTGACCGCGATGCAGGATGACCCTTGGGCGCAGCACTCCAATTTGGAATAGGGCGTGCGATTGGTCATGGAGTTACTGCTCTTGGAAATAAAGCTCGAGCAAGATTTGGCAAGGGTGGCAGTGGAGCTGATGTGGACTTGCCAAGTAGTGGGAAAGGTGTGGATCTGCCAGCGGGCAATGCAGGTTTGAAGACCCATGCGGACACAGATGTGGATCCGTCTACGCTTGGTACAGGCAAGAAGCCAAAACCAGAGATTCAAACGCCCCAACATCAAGAAATACCAAGTCCAAGCAAGAAACCAGAGCTTGATGTGATGAAGACAAGCAAGCCTGAGATTGACCGTGCAAGCAGTCCAGAGATAACTGGTCCAAATAAGAAGCCAGAAATTGATACCACTAAAACGGCGAAACCCGAGATTGACAATCCAAGCCGTCCAGCGGTGGATAAGACCAACAGCAAGCCGAGCGAGATTGATACAGGCAAGACGGTGAAACCGGAGGTCAGCCAAGCTCGTCCGAGCGAGGTGGCGTCACCAAACAGTCGTCCAAAAGAAGTGGATGTGACCAAGAAGCCCGACATTGAAGTGACTCGCCCAGCCGAAGTCAATCCGACCAAGGTTAAGCCAGAAATGGAAACCAAGGTCAAACCAGACATTGACGCAGCGGCAGCTAGTGCCAGCGCCGTTCCGAAAGTCAAGGCGCAAGAACCCGACCTCCCCAAAGCCGGACAACCCGAAGTCACCCCTGACGCTGGCAAGAAAGTGCAGAAGCCAGAAGAGGTGGATACCGAAGCCACTAAGGCTGGGAAGGTTGAGGAGGAAGATACAAATTGGGGCCCAGATGAAATTTCGCGTTTACGAGAGGATTGGGGAGTTCCAGAAACTGACACACTTGCTGTTGCAAAAACAGATATAGAAGGTCTAGAAGACATAGTATTTAAAGGAGGCTCTCCAAGAGTTAGAAAAGAAGCTGGTCTAGATGATTTAGATGTGTTAAAACCAGATAGAGCGATTAAAAGTTCTGGTAAAATTGCGTCTGCGACTCGTCATGCCGAGGAAGATGTGGCAAATGAGTTCGTTGAAGCTGTGGAAAAAGCAGGTTTATCAAACGAAGAAGTTAAGGGAGTCTTACACTTGTATCAATCAAATCCAAGTGGAGTATGTCCTACTTGTTTAAGTGGTTTAGGTAATCCCGATAAGGCATCTGGAGTAATAAAACAACTAAGTGAAAGATACCCAAATTTAAAGATAAAAGTATCTTCCAATCAAGTTGAAGGTGTCCGAGTGACAGGAAGATCAAACTTTACTGTTCAAAACGGGAAATATGTTGATTGAGGTGAAAAATGGAAAATTATAAATTAGCAAACTTCATGCAAATCTTGACGGAGTGTTTACCGTCATATTTGAAGAAAAAGGAAGATATTGTTTTTGTCAAAAAGACGCTTGAGATGACGCAAGATTTTCTTTTGGATAAAGAAACGGTGTCTCCTGACGCTTTATATGACCGCTTGGAAAATATAAACGAGGAAGATATTCTTACTTATTTTGACCTTGACAAAGAAAGTGCTCCGTCAGTCTGGGTCTGCATAGCAGACTTTGTGGCTTATATCTGTAAATTAAGCTACGACGAAAGTGGCGAAAAGTATCTACCCGAGACGATTGAAGCGGTGGATGAAGCGACCTTAACAGAGTTTTTTACTCAGTACAAGGAAAATCTTTCTCTGTTTTCAGATTTGTCAGTGGCGGCTACGACTGCTTTGCAGGAGAAAGAAGTTGATTTGACAGACGAAGCTGTTCATACCTATTATGTACAGTTGTTTGGAGATGATAAATAATCATGGAGCTAAACTTGATTGTTAAACAAGTTCTGCTTGATATTGACTTCATCAACCGCTATGAGGCCTTATCAAAAGAATATAGTCCGGAGAAATTAAGAAATAAAACACCGTTAAAATATCTTGACGGTGAGTTAGTTATGGATATGATTTCAGAGGCTGGCTATATTCCCGGTTTTGACCCCAAAGAGAAATTTTTTAAATTTTATGAAAAGATAGAAGATTATCGGTTCGGTCTGCATATTGTACTTTATAATGGAACAGTAGAGCTCATTTGGGCTGTTAAAGATAAAGAAAAATCAATTGCAGGCATGCCGTGGGGAATTTATTCTAGATTGATGATTGACCCAGACTATCGTATCAAAATGCCCAATTTCAGTGACTACGACGAATTGGAAGATATTTTAAAAACAGCTTTTACGATTTATGAGGATTTCAAACAAGTCTTTTTAGAAGTCGCAGAAGTAAAATAGAGGTCAAAAGAGGGCAATCGTCCTCTTTTTTGCTATACTGGTATCAGCGGGGTGGAGTAGATGATAGATAAAATAGATTTTTAGGCTTTTTGTCAACTGTAGTGGGTTGATAAAAAGTTACAACCTGGAGAGGACCAAATTGGTTCTCTCCTTTTTGATATTCAAAGCAATGAGAATTCTCGTTTTAAAATTTTCAAAGTTCCGGAAGCCAAAAGCATTTCGCTTAATGACTTTGATGAGGATATTTGTGGCCTCAAGTTTTGCGTTTGAGTAGGGAAGTACAAGTGCATTAATGATCTTATCCTGATCTCTCAAAAAGGTCCTAAAAATGGTCTGGAAGATTGGATTGACAGAAGAAATAGTTTCCTTGATTAATTCAAAGAAATAATCAGCGTGCTTCTCTTGAAAATGAAACAGTAAGAGTTGATAGAGTTCATAGTGATCTCTAAGATCTTGAGAGTAAGAGAGAAGTTTTTCGAGAATCTCTTTATTGGTTAAATGCGACTGAAATGTTGGACGATAAAATCGTTTACTGCTCAGCGTATAGTTATCCTGTTGAATGAGTTTCCAGTAACGTTTCAGTGCTTTATATTCGTGCGATCTCCTATCAAACTGATTCATAATTTGTATGCGTACGCGATTCATTGCTCGACTGAGATGCTGGACAATGTGAAAGCGGTCGAGAACGATTTTTGCATTTGGAAAAAGTTTTCTAGCAATATCGTAGTAGGGACTAAACATGTCCATGGTAATGACTTTCACACGACTTCTCACCTGTCTAGAATAGCGAAGGAAATGATTGCGAATAGTTGCTTGAGTCCGTCCATCTAGGATAGCTACAATCTTTCTTGTATCGTAGTCCTGTGCAATAAAGCTCATCTTACCTTTCTTGAAGCTGTACTCATCCCAGCTCATGTGTTCTGGAAGGTGGTTAAGATCAGACTTGACCTCGAACTCTTTCAATTTACGGATGACTGTCGAAGTAGGGACCGATAAACTTTCGGCGATAGCAGTCATAGGGACTTTCTCGATTAATTTTTGAGTGATTTTCTGGTTGACGATCGTTGAGATTTGGTGGTTCTTCTTGACTAAGGAAGTCTCTGCGACAGCCATTTTCCCGCAGACTTTACAACGAAAACGTCGTTTTCTCAATCGAATAAGAGTCTTGTAGCCCGCACACTCTAGATAGGGAATTTTAAATTCTTTTTGGAAGTCATATTTAGCCATTTGTCCATGACAGTTGTGACATTTAGGTGCAGGGTAATCAAGCTTAGCGATGATTTCTTTATGTGTTTTAGAATCCAGATAATTCAAGATTATAATGTTCTTGTCTTTAATTCCGAGTGAGTTTGTGATAAAATTTAATTGTTCCATAAGATTCTTTCTAATGATGGTTTGGTCACTTTTCATTATAGGTCTTATGGGACTTTTTTTCTACAACAAAATAGGCTCCATAATTCCTATGGTGGTTTTACCCACTACAGAAATTATAGAGCCTATTCTTTCAACATTTTCTGAAAAAGGAGTATAATGAGGGTGTAAATATGAAATCGCTTTAATGATTTAGAATCGAGGAAAGGATTATGAGTAATTCTAGACAGAAGGGGACTACATTAGGAACCTGTGCCCCTGATCAGGTTTATCAAGTGTTGCAAACAAGTCCTCAAGGGTTAAACTCACAAGAAGTAAAAAAGAGGCAAGCAACTTATGGTCCTAACCAGTTGAAAGAAAGTAAGAAAGAACCTATTTGGTTGACCTTTGTCAAACATTTTACCAGTCTCATGGCCCTCTTATTGTGGGTTGGTGGCTTTATTGCTGTGATTTCCCATAGCTTGGAGTTGGGAATTGCGATTTGGCTGGTCAATATCATTAATGGTCTCTTTAGTTTTATTCAAGAATATAAGGCTAGTCAAGCCACGGCAGCACTGAATAAGCTTCTTCCATCCTATACCCGAGTTCTTCGTGATGGAAAGGAAGATAAAATCCTTGCACAGGACTTGGTGCCAGGTGATTTGGTTTTCATTGAAGAAGGTGACCGTATTTCTGCAGATGGACGTTTGGTTGCTGTGACAGACTTGCAGGTAAATCAGTCTGCCCTCACTGGTGAGTCTAATCCCATTTATAAATCAGACCAAGCAGATTTGACTCCTGATAAGACTGAATTGGAATATGACAATATGGTGTTTGCAGGGACCACAGTTTCCTCTGGGTCAGGACATTTTATAGTATCTGCTATCGGTATGGAAACTGAGTTTGGACAAATTGCAGACTTGACGCAAAACCTAGCTCAGGAAAAGAGCCCACTGCAAAAGGAACTAGACCATTTGACCAAACAGATTTCGATTATCGCAGTATCTGTAGGTCTCTTCTTTATGATTGCAGCAACACTATTTGTCCATCAGCCTCTTTCTCAAGCTTTCATCTTTGCCTTGGGAATGATTGTTGCCTTTATCCCTGAGGGGTTACTTCCTACAGTTACCCTCTCTCTAGCTATGGCTGTACAACGCATGGCTAAAGAACATGCTTTAGTGAAGAAATTATCTTCTGTTGAGACTCTTGGAGCAACCTCTGTTATTTGCTCAGATAAAACAGGGACCCTAACTCAAAATGCCATGACAGTTAATCATTTATGGACCTTGTCGGGTAATTATGAGGTGACTGGGCTAGGTTATGCACCAGAAGGGCATATTGAGAAGGATGGTGACCCTGTTTCTCTGAAGGGAAATGATCTCCTGAATCGTTTGGTTCGCTTTTCTCACTTGGCTAGTAATGCTCAAGTGGTTGCGCCAAGTGCTGACAATCCCGATTATACGGTCTTGGGAGACCCGACTGAAGCTTGTCTTAATGTTCTTGCAGAAAAAGCAGGTATTGATTTAAATGACAACCGCAACTGGGCTCCTCGTATCAAAGAAATTCCCTTTGATTCGGATCGTAAACGAATGACAACGGTACATAGTCTCGAAAAAAGTCTGGATGGCAGTCACCATATTTCCATCACTAAGGGTGCGCCTAAAGAAGTGATGGAACTTTGCTCAGACTATTATGATGGTCAAGGAGCAATCAAATCTATGACTGCTACAGAACGTCAAGCAATTCTTGCTGCTAACGATCAATTTGCTCGTGACGGCTTACGTGTTTTAGCTGTTGCTTATCGTCCTTTGGAAAGCGAAGATATTAGAGAAGACAAGTGGGATATGCGGACCCTCGAAGAAGATATGGTCTTTGTGGGACTTGTTGCCATGAGTGACCCTCCACGTCAAGGTGTACGTGAAGCAATTGAGCAATGTCACCGTGCCAGTATTCGCATTATCATGCTCACAGGTGACTATGGTTTGACAGCTCTTAGTATTGCCAAGAAAATTGGAATTGTAAAAGGTAACAATGCACGAGTGATATCAGGGCTTGAACTGGCAGATATGACCGACGAAGAGCTCAAAGTAGCTCTTAAAGGCGAGATTGTTTTTGCCCGTGTAGCCCCTGAACAAAAATATCGTGTAGTCAATGCACTTCAGGAACTTGGTGAAGTTGTTGCTGTTACTGGTGATGGAGTAAATGATGCCCCTGCTCTGAAAAAGGCTGATATCGGGGTAGCTATGGGAATATCTGGAACTGACGTCGCCAAGGAATCTGCTGATATGATTTTAACGGATGACCACTTTGCTTCTATTGTCCATGCTGTTGAAGAGGGACGTGCCGTTTATCGAAATATTCAAAGATTCCTTACCTATATTTTTAATTCCAATACTCCTGAAGCTGTACCCTCTACTTTCTTCTTGTTCTCTTTGGGGCGCATTCCTCTTCCCTTAACAGTTATGCAAATCCTAGCGATTGACCTTGGAACAGATATGATGCCCGCTTTGGGACTGGGGGTTGAGCCACCAGAAGAAGGCATTATGGACAGGCCACCAAGACGCCTATCAGATCGTTTGTTAAATCGGCAATTATTATTAAAAGCCTTTGCTTGGTATGGTATGATTGAGTCTGTTTTGGCTATGGGTGCTTTCTTCCTTAATTATTGGGTTAATCAAGGACATCTGAATCATCTAGCTAGTTCAGGACCTCTTTATCGAGAGGCAACAACCATGACTTTGGGAGCTATCATCTTCACGCAGATTGGTATGGCTATGAATAGTCGCAAAGGTAGAGGATCTATTTTCAAAATCAAACCATTTGCAAATAAGATTATTAGTCTGGGGATTATCTTAGAAATCATTCTCTTTATTATCCTGTCCTATGTACCTCTTTTCCACACTCTCTTTAATACAGCTCCGATTGGTTTTGATGATTGGCTCTATTTGCTCGTCTGTCCATTTATCATTATGGCTCTAGAAGAAATAAGGCACCGACTATTTGATTAAGAGTAAGCCGGTGGCTTACTTTTGAGGCTCTATAATATTTGTAGTGGGTAAATCCCCTATGGATATTATAGAGCCTATTCTATTGTATAAAAAAAGTCCTATAAGACCTATAATGAAAAGCGACTAAACAACTCATTAGAAAGAATCATATGGAACCATTATATTTTATCACAAAACTGCTTGATATCAAAGATCCAAACATCAAGATTGTAGATATCATCAATATGGATACACACAAGGAAATCATCGCTAAACTGGACTATGAGGCTCCATCTTGTCCTGATTGCGAAAGTCAAATGAAGAAATATGACTTCCAAAAACCGTCTAAGATTCCTTACCTTGAAACGACTGGTATGCCTACTAGAATTC
>ERZ772942.336-NODE-336-length-20157-cov-4.700478_pt1 | contig 20157 bp, 14 predicted proteins | sample MGYA00511135_ERZ772942 | MGnify/ENA primary metagenome ERZ772942 (study PRJEB29015, sample SAMEA2738099) | human oral metagenome | biome: human oral; feature: human-associated habitat; material: saliva | place: China | collected 2265 ... | reverse complement strand
TAGCTCTATAAAGAAGACACTTGAATCTATGAAAATGGTATTGTCAAATGGTTGTGTTAATGATGGATACTCGTTGCTTCGAAAGTATTATGATGTAACGATTATCAATGTATATACCCAGTTGTTTTTAGAAGAACATAGTACTATAGAGCATTTTATGGTAGAGAGTATTGATAATTGGGTTAAGGGTACAGAAAAACTGCCACCTTTTCGAACCATGTCTCGGTATATAAGAGAATCCGAAAGATTAAAGCCTATCACAGAATTACTCTTTAAAGATAAGTTGTATCAAGAAATTAGAAATCGCTGTAATGATTACACTCATTATAATTTTTATCGCAGCCTTATTCTGAATAACAAAGAAGCATATTGTCCGAATAGAGTAAAAGTTTTAGATATTATTCTTGATGATTTAGTCGATATTTTCGTGCAGCATTTCGCCTGTATATTCTATCTTCATGATAAATATATGATGAATACTGAGTATGTTGATTTAGTCTCTATGGGTTTTTCTCCGGAAGAAGATAGCCTTTATTGGGTACCACCGTTTATACAAGATGCATTTGATAGATGGATAAAACCTCGTAGACCAGATATAGCAGAAGAGATGAAAAGTAAAACGTGCATGAACCTGGAGTGACCTTTTCATAATGCAGCTCGTGATATGTCAAGTTAAATCAAAGAAACACAGATTTTTGGAGAAAATAATAGCGTGTATAGGGTACTCCTTATAAATAGCAACTCTTCCCTCTAAATGAATAAGACTAAAAAATTAAGTCAAAAGTCTTGACTCAGTTCTAGTCTACTTCGTTTAGAGGGAAGAGCTATAAAGGAGAAGTGTAGCGAGGTTTGGCGCACTACAACAGTTCGGGGAGTTGGAATAGACGCGTACCGTTGGATCCCTTGATGAGAATGAGATGGTCGTTGAGTGGTTGCGCTTTGAGTTCGGATTTCACGGCTTCCACATCTGAGAAGGTGCGGAAGAGGGCAGCTTGGTCGGCGGAGAGAGTGGTGAGAGCTTGGGCAAATTCGCTACCCACGAGCCACACTTGTTGGCAACCTGTGGTGAGTGCCAGTTGCAATACCTCAGCATGAGCGTCGGCAGATGCTGTGCCCAGCTCGCGCATGTCGCCTAGGATCATCATCTTGTGGGCATCTTCTGTTTGCGCAAAACTGTGGAGTGCTGCGTGCATCGAAGAGAGGTTGGCATTGTAGGCATCGATGATGAGGCGGTTGTGCTGAGTTTTGCGATATTCCGAACGATTGTTGTTGGGGGCATAGTTGCGCAAAGCTTTGTCAATGGATGCCACATGCACATTGTAGGTGAGTCCTACGAGGACTGCTGCCAAAGCATTGTCGAGATTGTATGCCCCGATGAGCTGCGTTGCCACTTCGTGCCATTGTCCCCCGTTTTTGCGCCAGCGGAAGGTGAGGAAGGGGTCGCACGACACCACTTCGCCCTCGATCACGTAACCGTGGTCAGGCGAACCATAAGTGAGGGTGGGCAATCCTTCCGCACGTGGGGCAAGGTGAGGGTTGTCGCCATTGAGGAAGATGAAGAGGGGAGTAGACCCTTCCCGGAATTGCACATTGCCGTCTACCTCCTCGAGCAATTCCATGTTGCGCTTGCGGATGTTTTCGTAGAGTTCTGTCTTAGCTTGAATTACGCCTTCAAACGAGCCGAATCCCTCGATGTGCGCTTTGCCTACGTTGGTGATGAGACCGCAGTTAGGCTTCACGATGCTGGAGAGCAAAGCGATTTCGCCCACGTGGTTGGCGCCAGTTTCGATGACGGCAAACTCGTGTTCGTCGGTGAGGCGGAGTAGAGTGAGGGGCACCCCGATGTGGTTGTTGAGATTGCCCTCGGTGAAGAGCACATTAAATTTTTCAGCAAGCACAGCAGCCACCAGTTCTTTGGTGGTTGTCTTGCCGTTAGTACCGGTTATTTGAAGAATAGGGGTGTCGAGTTGGCGACGATGGTAGCCAGCCAAAATTTGGAGGGAGATGAGGACATCTTCCACCAAAATGCAGCGCTCGTCTTGTTGAGCTATTTGAGCATCGTCGACCACCGCATAAGCACATCCAGCTTCTAAGGCTTGGAGCGCAAACTGATTGCCATCGAATGTTGCGCCTTTGAGAGCGAAAAACATGCTGTCTTTCACCAAATGGCGCGTATCGGTGGAGATGTGGGGGTGACGAAGAAAGAGTTCGTAGAATTCTGCTATAGACATGATCTCAAGATTTAGGTGCAAAAGTAGTAGTTCTCGGCGAATAACAAAAAATATAATCCAATTATTTGCCTGTCGAGAAACAAAAAAGTACCTTTGCAGCAAACTAAAATGCCATGTTTCCAGCTCCAGACTACACAATGAACCTCCGCGGAAAGCTCGTGGAATTGCGACGCCCTTGGGTGATGGGTATCTTAAACGTCACCCCCGATTCGTTTTATGCCGATTCGCGCACGCCAATGGCAGAGCCAGAGCGCATCGCGCAGCGAGTGCGCCAAATGTTGGCAGAAGGGGCAGATATCATTGATGTAGGGGCTTATTCTTCACGTGCAGGAGCCGATGACATCTCTCCGCTGGAGGAAATGCAGCGTTTGGAAGTGGCACTCACCACCGTACGCGGAGTGGCGCCAGAAGTTTACGTTTCGGTCGATACTTTCCGTTCGGAGGTGGCTCGTCAGTGTGTCGAGCATTTTGGCGTGGACCTTATCAATGACATTTCGGGGGGCGTGCTCGATCGTGCGATGCCCAAGGTGGTGGCACGACTCGGGGTGCCCTACATCATCATGCACATGAAGGGTAATCCCGAAACGATGCAGATGGCTCCCGAATATCAAGATGTCGTGGCAGAAGTGTTGGAGTTTTTGGCGCGTCAGCAGCAGCGGTTTTTTGATGCTGGTGGCAAGGATGTAATCATAGATCCTGGCTTTGGTTTTGGAAAGACCTTGCAGCACAACTATCGTTTGATGGACCGTCTTCAAGACTTTCACGAACTTCATGCGCCACTTTTGGTGGGGGTGAGTCGAAAATCCATGATTTACAAATTGCTGGAAACGACGCCTCAAGATGCTCTCAACGGGACGACCGTGCTCCACACGATTGCTATGATGAAGGGCGCGCATATCTTGCGTGTGCACGATGTGCAAGCGGCAGTAGAAGCACGCACTCTTATGGAAACCATGTGGCAAGCCAGTTGACCTAAGGCACTGAAATGGCTCACTCTTATTTAATATAAGGATGAGCATCGTTTGTTTACCAGGATGAAGCCTTATATATAAGGATAAACATCTTGTGGGCGAAAGAACAGAAATAGAAATAAAAGGAAGAGACTAGCGTCTGACAGCGCCTAGCATCTCGGAAAAGATAAACATCGATTCATGTTAGAATTAGGATTTAAGGATATCTTAGACATTGTGCTTGTAGCACTGTTATTATTCTATTTATATCGCTTGATGCGTGCTTCGAGTTCTGCCAACATCTTCACGGGTGTGCTCGTGTTTATTGTGGTGTGGATTTTGGTGTCGCAGGTGTTTGAGATGCGTTTGTTGGGTGGAATATTCGACCGCATGATCAATGTCGGTTCGCTCGCCATCATCGTCTTATTTCAAGGGGAGATACGTCACTTTTTCTCCACCATCGGCACTCAGCGTGCCACCCGGCTTTTCAAGTGGATGCGACGTAATCCCCAGGAAGAAGTGTCGCGCGAACTCATCATGCCCATTGTGCGTGCCTGCATGGCGATGGGGCGTCAGAAGGTGGGAGCACTCATCGTGGTGGAAGGCATGGGAAGTTTGCAAGATGAAATTAACACGGGCGAAATTATTGATGCAGCAATATCACAACGCTTGGTAGAAACGATATTCTTCAAGAACTGTCCGCTTCACGATGGAGCTATGATTGTGGGTAAAGGAAGGGTGAAGGCTGCGGCTTGCATTCTCCCCGTGTCGCACGACAATAATATTCAGAAAAACTTGGGATTGCGCCACCGCTCGGGCTTGGGCATTTCTCAAAAGACCGATTGCCTCTCTATTATAGTGAGTGAAGAAACGGGAGCCATCTCCATAGCCTATCAAGGTGAACTGAAATTGCGCCTCACTTCCGAAGAGCTTGAGGAGCATTTGGCGCACGCTGTGGCACTTTGGTAAACTCCATTTTCTTGGCTCATTCGTTATAGACTTCTTAGCCTTATTGTTTTACCTGCGTTAGGTCTAAGGATTTTTCCCAAAAAGATTCCGACAACTATCTCAAATAGTTGACGAAAACGGTGCTCAACATAAAACATACATGCAACTTTATCGTAGATGTGGTGGTTCATGTTCGTATAGACGTTGTAGTAGTTCTTTAATGCTAAGAAAACTCCTCATGGAGAATTTCACAAGGGGCTACCTTCTCACTAAGGGAAGGGTAGCCCTTATTTGGGCTTCTCTCGTGCGCGTACGCGCGCGCCTAACAGCAAAATGATACTTTTTGCTTTCACAACCTTCACAAAATAGTTTGTATCTAGATGGGAGATAATGCGTTAGGAGGGTAATAGGAACAGCGTTCGTGTGGAAGCGTGCTTGGATGTGCGTAAGAGGGGCTTGAAAAGCAAAAAAAATGAGTCTAGAAAAGAAAACTGACAGGAAAAAGTCTTTCCAACGACGGGGCACGATATTGTGTTTTCATGAACTGTGGGGACAGAATAGTATGGTGAAGATTCATCATTTCTGGAAGCCAGATGGGGGCAGCGCATTTTTGTGAAACTTCGGAGATGCTCTGGAAAAAGTCCCGCGTTTTTGGAAAAATCTCCCACGTTTTTGGGAAAAAGTCCCACGTTTTTGGACAAATCTCCAATGTTTTTACGGCAATGTCGGAAGTTGGAACCTTGTAGGACGCATTTGGAGACAAGTGCAGGGCGAAAGGAGGAATCGCGCGGGGTATTAGAGACAAAAATGGGTGGCTTCGAGGGGAGAGATAAGCCCCTTTCAAGCCTTCTAAACGTCCCAAAAGGGATGTGATGCGCGACTTCTGTTAAAAAATGTCCGAAAGATGGGCGCAAATTTCTGTTTGATAGTGAGTTATGAGGAAATCGGTGAAAGTTGTGAAAGCAAAAAGTGCAAAACTCCTAATAGTGCGCGCACACGCGTACGCGCGAGAGAAGAGATTTTAAGTATTGTTGACTTGAGTTCGGTCTAATGATCGATTGGGGATTATTGACAGAGAGAGGTGGATTGCTTAGACCGAACTCAGGTGTATTTACCTTCTGGATTTATTCGTTTTAGACTTATTCGTCTTATTGTTTTAGACGCGGTTGGGTGTTGAGCCTGAACGCGTAATTTATGCCCGACGCTACACATTTGGTAGGCTCCATATTGTGCAACGAAACGCAAGCGTGCCCACAGAACATCAGTCTATGGGGAAAACGTGAAAAAAAATTCGGATTTTATTCTCTATTCCCCCAGATTTCATTATCTTTGCGATAGATTATTCGAGCAGCACTAGGCGTTTTCCTCACAGAGGAATAGAACAACCCAATCTTTACCATGCCGATGATTTAGAATATAGCTTCTACTTGATATTCAAATGCTTGATAGTCTTCCTTGGTTCAGAAAGATTTACCAACATGACAACCGATAATACCAAAACTTCTCTCCGTGAAAAAATAGGATACGGACTCGGTGACATGTCTTCCAGTATGTTTTGGAAGATATTTTCGTACTACCTCCCTATTTTCTATTCCGATGTGTTCGGGCTTCATCCTTCCCATGCAGCAATGCTGCTCTTGATTACCAAACTTTATGATGCTGTGTCAGATCCTGTGATGGGATTGATAGCCGACCGCACCCGCACGCGCTGGGGGCGCTATCGTCCGTGGCTACTTTGGGTGGCTTTGCCTTTCGCCTTGGTCGGCATCTTTTCGTTCTACACTCCCGATGCTAGCTACTCCTTTAAGCATGTGTATGCCTATGTCACCTATCTGATGATGATGACAGTCTACACGGCTATCAATGTGCCTTATGGTGCGATGCTCGGTGTGATGACAGAAGATAGCAACGAAAAGTCTGTGTTCTCATCCTATCGCATGTTCTTTGCTTACATCGGTAGCTTTTTGGCGATGGGATTGTTTGGACTCTTCGAGAAAGAAGTCATCGGTACTGTCAATGAAGCTGGCAAGGTCATCAAAGGTGTGGGCGATGCGTCTCCCATGCAGTGGACCTTGATTGTGACGGTTATTGCTGCGCTTTGCGCCATCCTCTTTGTGTTGTGCTTTGCCATGACCCGCGAACGAGTGCAGTTGCCCGAACAGAAAGAAAAGCAATCTATCAAGGAAGATATGAAGCACCTGCTCAAAAATAGCCCCTGGTGGCTGTTGTTGGGTGCAGGTATCGGACAACTCTTGTTTGGTTCCATCCGAGGTGGTGCCGCAGCTTATTATTTTGCCAATATCTTGGGCACAGATGTGCTCATCACCTGTGCGGTGTTCTTGACTATCGGTGAATTGGCACAGATGGCAGGCGTGGCATTTGCAGTGCCCCTTGCACAAAAAGTTGGTAAGAAGACCACTTTCTTTGCTTCTCTCATCTTTATTGCGGTGGTGAGTGCTGTGATCTGGTTCCTCCCTGTCGATACGAATGCCGGCATGATTGGACTCATCGCCAGTCAAATCGCCATTTGCATCGGCATCGGTGTGGGCGCGCCCATGATTTGGTCGATGATGGCAGACGTAGCCGACTATTCCATCTGGAAACACGGCAATGCTAGTACGGGATTAATCTTCTCTTCTTCGTCCATGGCACAAAAGTTTGGTGGTGCTATCGGTGGTTTCATCCTCTTGCAGGTGCTCGCTTTTGCGGCCTATAATAAGGATGTTGTAGTGCAAGCTCCCGAAACCTTGGCGGCTATTAAAGCGTTGATGAGTTGGATACCTGCGATAGGGGCACTTATAGGCGCTTTGTGCTTGTTCTTCTATCCCTTGACCACGAAGAAAATGAATGAAATACAAAATAAACTATCATAATGGATAACAAACTGACCATACAAGGAGCATCGCTCCCCAATATGCCCTGGGAGAATCGTCCCGAATCTTGCAATGATGTTTTGTGGAGATTTTCTGCAAACCCCGTGATTCCTCGTGACCTCTTGCCCGACAGTAACAGTATCTTTAACTCTGCTGTGGTGCCTTTCAAAGACGGTTATGCCGGTGTGTTCCGCGTGGACGACAAGAACCGCCGCATGACCCTCCACGTGGGTTTTTCCAAAGATGGCTTGAAGTGGGACATGAATCCCGATACCATCAAGTTTGAAGGCGCTGCTCCCGAAGTGGCAGAGTGGGGCTATGGCTACGACCCTCGTGTGGCTGAGATTGATGGCCGCTACTATGTGTCATGGTGCAACGATCATCATGGACCTACTATTGGCTTGGCTTGGACCGATGACTTTGTGACCTTCCACCAACTGGAGAATGCCTTCTTGCCCTACAACCGCAATGGTGTGCTCTTCCCCAAGAAAATCAATGGTCGTTTTGCCATGCTTTCTCGTCCTTCCGACACGGGACACACTGCTTTCGGTGACATCTTCTATAGTGAATCTCCCGACCTTGAATTTTGGGGACGCCATCGTCATGTGATGGCACCTGCCGAGTTCAAAGAGAGCGCATGGCAGTGCATGAAGATTGGGGCAGGTCCTGTGCCTATCGAAACTTCTGAAGGCTGGTTGCTCATTTATCATGGTGTGCTCCATTCTTGCAATGGTTATGTCTATGCCTTCGGTTCTGCGCTCTTAGATTTGGAACAACCTTGGAAGGTGCTGGCACGTAGCGGACAATACTTGATTTCTCCTCGTGAAATCTATGAATTGGCAGGCGATGTGCCCAATGTGACCTTCCCTTGTGCTTCATTGCACGATCCCGAAACTGGAAGAATCGCCATCTACTACGGATGCGCAGACACCGTAACGGGATTGGCGTTCGGATATATCCCCGAAATCATTGAGTTTACTAAACGCACCAATATATTAAAATAGCAATGAGATTTCTTGTCGCCGTAATCGCTCTACTCATTCCTTTTTTTTCCAGTGCGAGACAGCTGACGGATTATGTGCATCCATGGGTGGGGTCGTCCAATTTTGGGACGACCAACCCTGGTGCCGTTTGTCCGAACGGCATGATGAGCGTCTCTCCCTTCAATGTCACAGGATCGGAGAAAAACAAGTGGGACAAAGACAGCCGATGGTGGTCTACGCCCTACACTTCAGACAACTGCTGGTTTACTGGTTTTTCTCACGTCAATCTGAGTGGAGTGGGATGTCCAGAATTGGGAACCATCATCACCATGCCAACTTCTGGAGAACTTTCTACCGACTATCTGTTGTATGGGAGCGAATACACGGGCGAGACGGCGCAACCAGGCTATTATGCCTTGAAACTCTCAAAATATGACATCTTGGCGGAGGTGGCATCTACGATGCGCTCTTCCATCGAACGCTACACTTATCGCAAGGGTAAGGCGCATGTCATCGTCAATCTCGGACAAGGACTCACCAACGAATCGGGTGGTTTCATCCGAAAGGTTAGTGACACTGAAATTGAAGGCATGAGATTGTGTGGTGGATTTTGCTATCACTCTCAAGCGGTCTTCCCACAGTATTTTGTGATTCGAGTGAGCAAGAGTCCCCAAGAAGCTGGTTTTTGGAAGAAGCAACCCAACATGACCGCCGAAGCAGCGTGGGACGAACATGCAGGCAAATATAAGGTTTACACCGATTATGCCCGCGAAATGGCAGGCGATGATCTCGGTTATCGTTTCACCTACGACGCAGAGGATGGAGAACAAATCTGTGTGCAAATGGGCGTATCTTTCGTGAGTTGTGAGAACGCGCGTCAAAATCTAGAAGCGGAGCAACCAGCGTGCAACTTTGATCAAGTGCGTGCTGAGTCCCATCGTCAGTGGGAAGAAGCGCTCGAAAGAGTAAAAGTGAGTGGCGGCACCGAGGAGCAGAAGGAAATCTTCTACACGGCACTTTATCACGCGCTCTTGCATCCCAATGTGCTCAATGATATCAATGGAGAATATCCCTTGATGCAAGGCGGAAAGTATGCTGCACAAAATGGCATTGAGGTGGTGAAACCTGGTATCGGTAAGGTGGCAAAGAGCCACAATCGTTACACGGTGTTCTCCCTTTGGGACACCAGTCGCAACCTGCACCAGTTGCTCACCTTGGCTTACCCCGAGAAACAGATAGACATGGTACGCAGCATGGTGGACATGTACAAAGAATGGGGCTGGATGCCTAAGTGGGAACTGTATGGTCGCGAAACTTTCACCATGGAAGGCGACCCCGCTATTCCAGTGATAGCAGACACCTATCTAAAAGGACTCACCGACTTCGACATCCAAGCGGCGTATAAAGCCTGCCTCAAGTCTGCCAATACCCCTGGCAAAGACAATAAGATTCGCCCTGACGTGGATCCTTACATCGCGAAAGGCTACATTCCTCTAGGTTATTTCGCGCAGGATTTTTCTGGAGATAACTCCGTGTCGCATGCTTTGGAATATTACGTAGCTGACAATGCTTTGGCTTTGTTGTCCGACAAACTAGCACAAGAAGCAAAGAATAGCGCGCAGAAGGCAGAATACCAAAAGTATGCAAAGGAATTTAGAAAACGCTCCAAAGGTTGGCGCCACTACTACAGCAAAGAATCTGGCACCTTGCGTCCCCTGAACAGCAACGGCACATTCCTTTCTCCTTTCAATCCCAAAGATGGGGCAGATTTTTCCAATACCCCCGGTTTTCACGAGGGTAGTGCGTGGAACTATACCTTCTATGTGCCCCACGATATTGAAGGTCTGGCAAAGGCGATGGGCGGTGATAAAGCCTTTGTAGCCAAACTCCAAAAAGTGTTTGATGAAGGACTTTATGATCCAGCCAACGAACCCGACATCGCTTATCCTTTCCTCTTCAGCCGATTTAAGGGGGAGGAGCACCGCACCGCCCAAACTGTGGCTGCCCTCTTGAAGAAGTATTACACCACTCGCCCCGATGGCATTCCTGGCAACGACGACACAGGAGTGATGTCTGCATGGGCAGTATTTAGCATGATTGGAATGTATCCCGATTGTCCAGGCGAACCCCAATATACGCTTTTTTCTCCTGTCTTTGACAGTGTGGAAATCAATGGGAAATACGTCATTCGTAAGGATCAGAAAATAAAGAAACACCGTATCACACACCAAGAATTTGTCAGAGATTATGCAAAATAACCGAGGATTCAGTCTCAAAGAGGCTTTCAGAGGCTTCCGCACGATAGCGCTATTTACTGCTTTGTCGAGCACTGCCTTATCGTGTGTCAATGCAAAGATGGACACCTACGCTAAACAGGTGGACACCCGCATCGGCACTGGAGGACATGGGCACGTCTTTGTTGGCGCGAATGTCCCCTTTGGTATGGTTCAGTTGGGACCAACCAGTGTGCCCCAAGAATGGGACTGGACATCGGGCTACCATGCTTCGGACAGCACAGTGATTGGATTTTCCCACACCCACTTGAGTGGTACGGGAATTGGCGATTTGTTTGACATCACCGTCATGCCAGTAGTTGGCAAGTCCGTGTATGAAAGAGGCAAAGTAGGACAACCCGAAACGGGACTTTGGTCGTATGCTGATCGCTCCAAAGAAATTTCTATCCCGGGATATTACAGTGTTCCCCTCACCCGCTACGGCATTTTGGCAGAACTAACTGCCACTGACCGAGTGGGACTCCACCGCTACACCTTCCCCAAATCGGATGAGGCAGCCATCGTGCTTGATCTTGAAAATGGCGGTTGTTGGGACAAGGCAGAAGATACTCACATCGAGGTAGTAGACGGCAATAGCATCCGTGGTTGGCGTCACTCCAAAGGATGGGCAAAAGCGCAAAAGATGTTCTTCTATGCCGTGTTCTCTAAGCCTTTTGAAAAGAACGAGAAAATCTTTATCCAAAAGGATGGACAGACCAGATATGCCCGATTCCCTTTCCGTACGCAGCAAGGCGAGCAAGTGTTGATGAAAGTCGGCATCTCTGCCGTAAGCATGGACGGTGCGAAGATGGCTGTTGAAAAGGAACAACCTGCTTGGGAATTTGAAAAGACGAAAAAGCAGGCTTGGGAACGATGGAACAAGGAACTCTCTAAAATCAAGATTGAGACTTCCGACGATGCTTCTCGCAAAATCTTCTACACCGCCCTCTACCACACGATGGTAGCACCTTCGCTCTTCTCAGATGTCGATGGAGCATACAGAGGTGCTGATGGAAAGGTCTACAACAAGTCGCGCAACGTCTACACGACCATGTCGCTTTGGGATACTTACCGCGCTGCGATGCCCTTGTATCACATCATTCATCCCTCCAAGCGTGCGGATTTGATCAATACGATGTTGGACATCTTCGATGAACAAGGGAAGTTGCCCGTATGGCATCTCATGGGCAACGAAACTGACTGCATGGTGGGTAATCCCGGCGTGATTGCCGTGGCAGAGGCCATCGTCAAAGGAATAGAAGGCATCGACAAAGAGAGAGCTTATAAGGCTTGCAAGGCTTCGGTGATGCTCGACGAGCGCGGACAAGATATTCGCAAGAAATATGGTTATATCCCTTGTGACTTGTACGAAGAAGCCTGTGCCAACGACATGGAATATGCCATTGCCGATGCAGCCGTAGCCAATGCGGCTCACGTGCTGGGTCATCATGAAGACGAAAAGTTCTTCAGAAATCGCAGCCACAGTTGGAGAAATTTCTTTGATAAAGAGACCCAGTTTGTGAGAGGTCGCACTGCCGATGGCGGATGGCGCACTCCTTTCAATCCTTTCTCCGCTGAACACCGCGCCAATGACTATTGCGAGGGCAATGCTTGGCAATACACGTGGCTTGCTCCTCACGATCTGAAAGGATTGCTTGAGGCTTTCGGAGGCAGAGACAAGATGACGCACCGTCTCGACTCTCTCTTCAAAGCACCCTCAGTGCTCGGCAAGGATGCCTCTCCCGACATGTCTGGCTTGATTGGACAATATGTTCATGGCAATGAACCCAGCCACCACATCATCTATCTCTACACCATGTCTGGTCAACCTTGGAAGACGGCTGACAAGGTGCGTGAGATCCTAGAAGGTCAATATCACGCAGCCCCTGATGGACTCTCGGGCAATGAGGATGTGGGTCAGATGTCGGCTTGGTACATATTGACTGCGATGGGCTTCTACAACGTAGAACCTGCTTCGACAAAGTATTGGTTTGGTAGTCCCCTCTTTGACAAAGTTTCGATTGTCGTGAGCAAAGACGGCAAGACGAAGTTTGACATCAACACCGTCAATAACAGCAAAGAGAACAAGTATATCCAAAAGATTACGCTCAACGGCAAAGACTGGAACAAGCCTTATATAGAATATGGCGACATCGTCAAAGGTGGCAAACTCACTTTCTACATGGGCGCACAACCTGCAGTGTGGTATAACTGGGAAACTGCCAACGAAGCGGCAAAATAAGTCATCACATCAGTCGATAACAATGGCTTGTTTTGGGCTTTAGCGCAGTCACTACTGGCAATATTACTTCTGAGTCTTGGGAGGATAGGGCGAATGTTTCCCCATTCTCACCAAGAGCGGAAGCCGTGATGTGCAAGCCCAATGCTTTTCCCTCCTTCTCGAACAAATCTTAGAACAACGCAAAATAGCAAAGCATGAATATATATGAAGATAGCCGCACTGTGCTGACATTGGATGCAGGCGGTACTAACATGGTGTTCGGAGCAATGAAAGGCGGTAAACCCACCCCTTTCTCTGTGACACTCCCTTCTAATGCCCACGATTTGGACCTCTGTCTAAATACAATGGTCGAAGGTTTCAACCGTGTGATTGAGACTCTCTCTGAAAAACCGCTTGCCATCAGTTTTGCCTTCCCTGGTCCTGCTGATTATCCCAACGGCATCATCGGAGGATTCCTTCCCAACTTTCCCTCCTTCCGCGACGGTGTAGCACTCGGTCCTTTCTTGCAAAAGAAGTTTGGTATCCCTGTCTTCATCAACAATGATGGTGATCTCTATGCTTATGGCGAGGCACTCGGCGGCGTGTTGCCCGAGGTTAACGCCAAGATTGCCGCACAAGGTGGAAAGAAGCACTATAAGAATCTCATTGGTTACACCTTCGGCACGGGTTTGGGCATTGGTTGTGTGATTGGTGGCAAACTCAACATCGGAGATAATTCATGCGTAGAAACTTTCTGCTTGCCACACCCCGATAATCGCGAGGTCATCATCGAAGATGGTGCAGCCATCCGTGCGGTGAAACGAGTCTATGGAGAGTTGTCGGGAAATGCCAACCATGGTTTGGAACCCAAAGACATTGCTGCCATTGCTCACGGAGAGAAAGAAGGGAATCAAGAAGCTGCCATCAAGGCCTTTGCAAAAATGGGAGAAGTGGCAGGTGAAGCCATTCGTGTAGCGGTCACTCTCATGGACGGACTCGTGGTCATCGGCGGTGGCATCATGGGCAGTCACGATTTGCTCATGCCCAGCATCCTCAAAACCTTGCGTGGAAAAATCCGCACCATGGCAGGTGACGAATTAAACAGAGTGCAGATGAAGGTCTATAATCTCGATGAATCTGCCGAATTTGAAGCCTTTGTCAAAGGTGAGGCTCGTGAAATCAAAATCTATGGCTCAGAAGAAACTGTGACCTATGACCCACAAAAGCGTATTGGTATCATGCGTTCCAAGATTGGAGCTTCTGCTGCCATCTCACTCGGAGCTTATGCTTTTGCCCTTTCTAAACTAGATGAGCTATCAAAAAACTAATGAATATGTTGTATCCTATTAAGTTTAATCCACTCTTGAAGTCCTTAGTTTGGGGTGGAGAAAAAATTGCACCATACAAAGGTATCAAGACCGAACAGCACAATGTCGGCGAAAGCTGGGAAATCTCTGGCGTGCCTGGCAATGAATCAATCGTTGCAGAAGGAAGTCTTGCTGGAAAGACCATCGTAGAACTCCTCGAAGATTATAAAGAACAGATTGTAGGACGTCATGTCTACGACAACACAGGCAATCAGTTCCCCTTGCTTATCAAGTTTATTGATGCAGCTTCCGATTTGAGCATCCAAGTGCATCCCGATGACGCCTTGGCTGGTGTACGCCACAATGGTTCTAAGGGTAAAACCGAAATGTGGTATGTCATCGAAGCCGATAAAGATGCTTACCTGCTTTCTGGATTGTCCAAAACGATTACTCCCGAAGAATACGAAAAAATGGTGGCAGATAACACCATTACCGACGTCATAGCTCGTCACAATGTCAAGAAAGGCGATGTCTTCTTCTTGCCTGCGGGTCGCATTCATGCCATTTGTGGTGGATGTTTCATCGCTGAAATCCAACAGACTTCTGACATCACCTATCGCATTTACGACTACGGCCGTATGGGATTAGATGGTAAGCCTAGAGAGTTGCACACGGAATTGGCGAAAGATGCCATTGACTTCAAGGCGTATTCTGACTACAGAACGGACTATGTGACGCGTGAGAACGAGAACACTCCTTTGGTAGAGTGCCAATACTTCACCACCTCTCTCTTGGATTTGACACAACCTCTTACCCAAGGATTGGCAGAACGTGATTCTTTCACCATAGTAATCTGCACAGAAGGTGAAGGCACGATGACTGTGGAAGGCGACAACATCGATCAACAATACAAGACCGTCTCTTTGCGCCAAGGAGAAACAGTGCTTGTGCCTGCATGTGCCACTAGCATGACCGTGACTCCTTCTAGCAACATCAAGGTGCTCACCAGCTACATTAAGTAGCTCCTGTTCTTTATCCACCCTCTGTCCTTCCTGAAAAGTTGAGAATGGTTTACCTCTCTCCACAGGATGGACTCCTAAAAAGAAAACACCTCATTATGGCATCGAGTCATAATGAGGTGTTTTTTGTACTTTCTTTGCCGTAAGACAAAAGAATAGAGTAGCAGTGGGGGGTTATTCCCACTCGATGGTTGAAGGTGGTTTTGAGGAAATGTCGTAGCAAACGCGGTTTACGCCACGCACATTGTTGATAATCTCGTTGCTCACCTTTGCCAAGAAGTCGTAAGGGAGGTGGCTCCAGTCGGCAGTCATCGCATCGGTAGACGTTACCGCGCGCAGTGCCACGGCTTGTTCGTAGGTACGTTCGTCGCCCATCACGCCCACACTCTTCACAGGGAGAAGGATAACACCCGCTTGCCATACTTGGTCGTAAAGCGACACTTCAATTTCCCCATGTTCGGGAGCATCGTTAGGCACACCAGCAGCAAGCACACGGCGAGCAGTATCCACATCCATCTTCACCTTGTATTCGCGGAGACCACGGATGAAGATGTCGTCTGCATCTTGGAGGATGCGCACCTTTTCGGGAGTGATGTCGCCTAAGATGCGCACGGCAAGACCCGGACCAGGGAAGGGGTGACGGTTGATGAGATGTTCGGGCATACCCATTTGGCGACCCACACGGCGCACTTCGTCTTTGAACAACCATTGGAGGGGTTCGCAAATCTTGAGGTGCATCTTTTCGGGAAGTCCGCCCACGTTGTGGTGGCTCTTGATCACCTTGCCGGTGATGTTGAGTGATTCGATGCGGTCGGGGTAGATGGTGCCTTGTGCCAGCCACTTCGCATCGGTAATCTTCATAGCTTCAGCGTTGAACACATCGATAAATCCAGCACCAATGATTTTACGTTTGCTTTCGGGTTCTTCCACACCAGCAAGTTCTGTGAAGAACTTTTCGCTAGCATCCACACCGATTACGTTAAGACCGAGGCATTTGTAGTCTTCCATCACTGCGTTAAACTCATCTTTGCGGAGCATACCGTGGTCCACAAAGATACAGGTGAGATTACTGCCGATGGCTTTGTTGAGCAACACCGCAGCTACAGAAGAGTCCACACCACCGGAGAGACCGAGGATTACGCGGTCGTTGCCGAGTTGTGCTTTCAGTTCAGCCACAGTGCTGTCTACGAATGAAGCAGCACTCCAGTCTTGGCGGCTACCGCAGATGTTCACCACAAAGTTGCGCAACAAGGTGCTGCCTTGGAGCGAGTGGAACACCTCGGGGTGGAACTGCACGCCCCAGAGTTGTTCGTTTTCAGCTTGATAAGCCGCATATTTTACTTGAGGAGTAGAAGCAATGCAACGGAAACCTTCAGGAATCGCCGTAATGGTGTCGCCGTGGCTCATCCACACTTGAGAGTTTTCGTGAAAATCACGAAAGAGAGGATTCTCGTGTTCAAATGTAGTGAGGTTAGCACGACCATATTCGCGAGTGTTGGCTGGTTCCACCTTTCCACCATAGATGTGCGACATATATTGTGCACCATAGCAAATGCCCAAGATGGGAAGACGGCCGCGGATTTTGGAAAGATCCACCTGGAAGGCTTCTGGATCGTAGACACTGAAAGGTGAACCTGAAAGGATGACACCAATCACAGAGGGGTCATCGTGCGGAAACTTGTTGTAAGGCAAGATTTCGCAGAAAGTGTCAAGTTCACGGACGCGACGACCGATGAGCTGTGTAGTCTGCGAACCGAAGTCGAGGATAATGATTTTCTGTTGCATATATAGAAATTAGAACGCTTCTATAGTGTTTAGAATGCTTCTGTAAGATATTCTGCTTGTTACAAGATTGCCCTCTCCAAGAGGCATTGTAGAAGTTGCGAGTAGGCAGCCAAGACACCGGTACTGAGAAGTCAAGGCTTTATCAATATCAGTGGTGAAGAAAATGTGACAAGTGGCGCAAACGTCCATGCGTCCGCGCCACTTGGGTATTAAGCTTTTGATTGCTTTTCGAGCAAGTCACGAATTTGCGTGAGCAGTTCTTCTTGCGTAGGACCAGCAGGAGGTGCAGGAGCAGCCTCTTCTTCCTTGTCCTTTCTCTTCAAAGCCTGAATGCCACGCACGAGCATGAACACGCAGAAAGCTACGATGATGAAGTCAAAGACTGTTTGGATGAAGTTACCATAGTTGATCGTTACCTCTGTTTGTCCTTCAATAGCTGCAGGAAGTTTCAAAGACAAATCTTTGAAGTCCACACCACCAATGAGCCAACCAATAGGAGGCATGATGAGGTCATCTACAATAGAGGATACGATTTTTCCGAAGGCACCACCAATGATGACACCGACAGCCAAATCAACTGCGTTTCCTTTTATCGCAAACGCCTTAAAGTCTTGAAAAAATGTGGATTTCGACATATAGTCTGATTTTTTTATCTGTAATGCACTGCAAAAGTAAAACTTTCTTCGTACTTTTGCGGTACGAAAGACTGAAAAAAGTGTCTACACACCCTATTTTCTTAGTTTCTCGTTCAGAAGACATCTTCTCGATGTTCAAAATCTGATTCAAACAACTCAATTTATAACAACATCTATCATGATTAAAGTAGGTATCAACGGTTTCGGTCGTATCGGCCGTTTCGTATTCCGCGCCGCTGTAGAAAACCGCAGCGACATCCAGATTGTAGGTATCAATGACCTCTGCCCAGTAGACTACTTGGCTTACATGCTCAAGTATGACACTATGCACGGTCAATTCAGCGGCACTATCGATTTCTGCACTGAAGAAAACGTACTCATCGTGAACGGTCAAAAGATTCGTGTCACTGCAGAACGCAACCCTGCTGACCTCAAGTGGAACGAAGTAGAAGCTGAATACGTTGTTGAATCAACTGGTCTCTTCCTTTCTAAGGACAAGGCTCAAGGTCACATCGACGCTGGTGCTAAGTATGTAGTAATGTCTGCTCCTTCTAAGGACGACACTCCTATGTTCGTAACTGGTGTTAACCTCGACACTTACGTGAAGGGTACTCAATTCGTTTCTAACGCTTCTTGCACCACCAACTGCTTGGCTCCTATCGCTAAGGTTCTCCACGACAAGTGGGGCATCGTTGATGGCTTGATGACTACTGTACACTCTACTACTGCTACTCAGAAGACTGTAGACGGTCCTTCTCTCAAGGACTGGCGTGGTGGTCGTGCTGCTGCTGGCAACATCATTCCTTCTTCTACTGGTGCTGCTAAGGCTGTAGGTAAGGTTATCCCTGAACTCAACGGTAAGCTCACTGGTATGTCTATGCGTGTTCCTACTCTCGACGTATCTGTAGTTGACCTCACTGTAAACTTGGCTAAGCCTGCTAAGTACGACGAAATCTGCGCTGCTATGAAGGCTGCTGCTGAAGGTGAACTCAACGGTGTTCTCGGTTACACTGAAGATGCAGTTGTTTCTTCTGACTTCCTCGGTGACGTTCGCACTTCTATCTTCGACGCTAAGGCTGGTATCGCCCTCACCGACACTTTCGTTAAGGTTGTATCTTGGTACGACAACGAAATCGGCTACTCTAACAAGGTGCTCGACCTCATCGCTCACATGAAGAAGGTTAACGGCTAATCATTGCCCCCTTGTTATTTCGTCTGAAGTAGACAAAACATTTGCCATCCTACTCTAGAGTAGGGTGGCATTTTTTTGTATTCCTGCTTCCTGTCAAGCTCTCCTCCGCAACAAGGGTTGCTCATCTACACAGCTGTTCTCTCTTCCACTCAGTTGTCTTTTTACATTATCCCCCCAATAGACATGGGTAGTCCGCATGTCTATCGTCTCCACATTCTGTGCTCTAAGCTCCTACTATCCTCATTCATCGGTGCGCCCGCTTGTGTTGCAGTTGAGTTAGTTCTATCTGCGTGGCTAATCTAGAGGGTGAATAGTGCCCTTTGGTTGAGAGTTTTTGACTAAACAAAACAACTCCTCACTACGACTGTAGCGAGGAGTTGATGAAAAAGTATAATCCAGATAGTGCTATGACCTATCTAGTTTGGACTAAGGGCTTATTCCCAACCGAGAGCAGAGGCACCAAGCACGGCAGCTTCAGCACCCTTGAGGGTAGAAACGAGCAGCTTAGCTTTCACCTTGAAAATCTTCAGCACGTGTTGGTCGTAAGCGCGACGGAGAGGCTCCATCAAATATTCACCAGCCTTGGCAAGACCACCAAAGAACACAAATGCCTCGGGAGTGTTGAAGGTAGCGAAGTCAGCGCAGGTGCGTCCGAGAAGAGTACCCGTATATTCAAAGATGTCGAGTGCAATCTTATCGCCCTTTTCTGCAGCTTGGAACACGTCGAAAGAAGTAATCTTTTCAGGGTCGATGTCGCGTAAGGGAGAGGGAGCTTCAGATTTTGCCAAGAACTCGCGAGCAGTACGTGCCACACCAGTAGCCGAGCAGTAAGTTTCGAGACAGCCCTTACGACCGCAACCGCATTTGCGACCATCTTCTGTGTGGTCGATCACCACGTGACCGAGTTCACCAGCAAAACCGTCAGAACCATAGACCACGCGACCGTCTACCACGATGCCTGAACCTACACCAGTGCCGAGGGTAATCATGATGAAATTCTTCATACCACGTGCCACACCATAGGTCATTTCGCCCAATGCAGCTGCGTTAGCGTCGTTGGTGACGCGAACGGGGATGCCCAGAGCCTTTTCAAAGAGGTCGCAGATAGGCACTTCGCCTTGCCAAATCAAGTTGGCTGCGCGCTCAATCGTGCCATTATAGAAGTTTCCGCTCGGAGCGCCAATGCCCATGCCGCGAATGTTGTCGATACCCCCCACTACATCCAATGCAGGTTGCAAGGCTTTTACCGCTGCAGCCACGTAATCGTTGATGTCGGGATAGTCTTTTGTAGAAATAGCTGTTTGCGCAATGATAGTACCGCGCTGATCCACAATACCGAATACGGAGTTCGTGCCGCCCATATCGAGGCCAATCACGTAAGGTTTATCGATGATTTCTTCCATAATGGATTATTTTTGTGATGTATTATACAAAGTTGTGGAGCCCCAATAGCTCATATCAGTCCTGCAAATATAAAAATAAAAACCGAACTCTCCAACGCCTAATGTGGGATTTTTGCAAGTAGACCTGACATTTTTACGTAGTTGGGTGGGTGTTGCGGACAAAGAGGGTTGAACCCCAATCCGTCATTAGACCGTTATAGTGACCCTAGTTATTGATAAGATAACTTTCTGCCATCTTTCATTTTCTTGTTGGCATCTTGTTTTTCGTTCGTTCTTGCCGTAGCCCACTACGCCTTCGAGCCAGTGATAAACCATCTGTTCAACAATCAAACAAAAT
>ERZ772942.334-NODE-334-length-20250-cov-2.849171_pt1 | contig 20250 bp, 21 predicted proteins | sample MGYA00511135_ERZ772942 | MGnify/ENA primary metagenome ERZ772942 (study PRJEB29015, sample SAMEA2738099) | human oral metagenome | biome: human oral; feature: human-associated habitat; material: saliva | place: China | collected 2265 ... | reverse complement strand
GAGAAGTATTGATTACCTGATGTGCGTGATTTTAATTTTGGGAATGGCGGTATTTTTGATATGGCGTTAATAGAATTTCAAGATTATTCATTTGAATATATAAATGGAGAAAAGATGATTATTCCCGTTAAAGAAAAAGATATTGTAAACTTAGATGAGTTTGATAATATCATTGTTGGAACTTGGATAGATAAAGCTAATGCCAATACAGAAGCTAAAAAATTTATAAATACTCTATCTAACAAAAAAATATATTTTATAGGAAGTTTGGCAGCTTCTCTGACATCTGAACATGCTAAAAAATGTTTTAATAATCTTACTAAACTTTGTTCTAAAAAAAATAATTTTGTTGATGGAGTTTTAACAAGAGGGAAAGTTTCAAAGGATTTACAAGAAAAATTTACTAAATTTCCTTTAAATATTATCCATAAATTTGTTCCTAATATGAAAGAAATAATTTTAGAGGCTGACTCACACCCTAATGAAACTGATTTTTTGTTAATCAAAAATTTTATTGATAAAAATTTCAATTCCTAAATATTGATTAATTCTTAAAAATATTATAGAATACAACTAGAATTTTCTAAAAGGAGGAGTACTATGGCTAGGAAATGTGCTTACACTAAGGAAATGATACTAGAAGCAGCTATAAAACTCTTTAAAAAAGAAGGTTCAGATGCTATAACTGCAAAAAATATTGCAAAAGAACTGGGTTGTTCAGTAGCACCTATATATTCTGTTTACTTGAGTTTAGATGATTTGAAAAAGGATTTAGCTTTTGAAATTGAAAAAACTATACTTGAAGAGAAAAATATTCATCCTTTACTTTCAAAAATGCTTGCTAAATTGGAAGTAAATGACACTGATGAGCAACTTTTATCTAAGTTAGAAGAATTTAAAAGAAATATATTAAACAAAGATAATAAAATGAGTATTTTTTCTCAATTTTCAGAATTTATATCTTTGATTTACCAAACAAAAAAAACTAAATTTTCAAAATTAAAAATTCTTGAAATCATTGCAAAACATAAAAAATATATAACAGAATTTAGAAATAGCAAGAGTAAATACGCTTATATTACTGTGGACTAAATTAAAAATGGTATTGGTAGAAAATTTTCTACTAATACCATTTATCATATAAACTATAAAACAATTCTCAACATATCAAACTCATTCATAGGTATATCTGTTTTTATTTTTACAAATGAATTTGGATTTGCAGATTCAACACTTTCAGTTTCTCTACCCATTTTATCTAATAAAATCATTTCAGGCATTTTAAAATCTCTAACTTTTATTTCTGGACTAACAATTTGAACTTCTTGCCCAACAAATAATTTATTTCTAATTGCTACTAAATATTCATTGTCACTTAATTTTTTCTCTATTTTAGCAACTAATTTATGTGTTTGGCTATAAGAATTTCTATTGTTATAATTTAAAGATTCAACTCCTGCTTTTCCATGATAGAAACCTTCTGTATATGACCTATTTGAAATAGATTCAAGTTCAGTTTTCCATTCAGGATTATATTCATAATTTCCACTATAATAAGAATTTAATGCATCTTTATATACTTTTACACAGTTAGAAACATAATAAATCCCTTTCATCCTACCTTCAATTTTAAGTGAATCCACTCCTGCGTCTAAGATTTTATCTATCATTTCAATAGTACATAAATCTTTTGAGTTAAAGATATATGTTCCATGTTCATCTTCATAGACTGGCATATTTTCACCTGGTCTTGTTTCTTCAACCAAAGAATATTTCCATCTACAAGCTTGAGAACAATCTCCTCTATTTGCATCTCTGCCTGTCATATAGTTACTAAGTAAACATCTTCCAGAAATTGCCATACACATAGCTCCATGTACAAAAACTTCTAATTCTATATCAGGAACTTTTTCTCTAATTTCTTTTATATTTTCCAAAGAAATTTCTCTTGCAAGAACAACTCTTTTTGCTCCCATATCTTTCCACATCTTAACTGATCTCCAGTTTGTATTGCTAGCTTGTGTACTGATACTGATATTCAAATTGGAGTTTTCTTTTACAATTTGGAATACTCCTAAGTCAGCAACGATAACTCCATCTACTCCTACTTTTTCTAAAAACTTTACATATTCAGGTAAAGCCTCTAATTCATCATTGTGTGGAATTATATTTAAAGTTATATAAACTCTTTTCCCTCTTTCATGAGCATAAGTAACAGCTTCTTCCAATTCTTTATCAGAGAAGTTATTACTTCCTGCTCTTAAATTAAACATCTTTCCACCTAAAAATACAGCATCTGCTCCATAATGTAATGCCATCTTAAATTTTTCCATATTTCCAGCAGGTGCTAGTAATTCTACTTTTTTCAAAAATATCATCCTTTCTAAAATTTATACTAATTTATTATTTTTATTTAACTTGATCTGTATAATTTGTAAACTTTGTAAATTCACTTAGGAAATTAAGCTTTATTGTTCCAGTAGCTCCATTTCTATGCTTACCTATAATTAATTCTGTTATACCTTTGTTTTCTGTGTCTGGTATATAGTATTCTTCTCTATAAAGAAAAGCAACTATATCAGCATCTTGTTCTATTGCTCCTGATTCTCTTAAATCTGAAAGCATAGGCCTTTTATCAACTCTACTTTCAACAGCTCTTGATAATTGAGAAAGTGCAATAACTGGCACATCTAATTCTCTGGCAAGTCCTTTTAATGCTCTTGATATATCTGAAATTTCTTGTTGTCTATTAAATTCAGAACCACCTCTACCAGTACCATTTATTAATTGTAGATAATCTATTATAATTAAATCTATCTGTTTTTGACTTTTCATCTTTCTAGCATAAGATCTAATTTCTAATACATTTGTATGAGGTAAATCGGCAACAAATATATTTGAATTAGATAAAATTCCTGTTGCTATCGTCAACTTTTCCCAATCCTGATCTTCAAGATAAGCATTTTTTAATTTATTTTGTGAAATACCTGATTCAATAGATAAAAGTCTTTGATATAATTGTTGAACTGGCATTTCAAGACTAAATACTAATACATTCTTTTTTTCTTTTCCTGCATTTAAAGCTACATTTAAAGCAAAAGCTGTCTTTCCCATAGCTGGTCTTGCTGCTAAAATTATTAAATCAGAATTGTTAAGTCCACTGGTCATTCTATCCAAATCAATGAAACCTGTTGGAATACCTAAAGTTTTTCCTCTATTTTCACTGACCCTTTCCATTCTTATTATTTCTTCAACACCAGCAGTTTTCATATCAACTATACTATTTTTTAAAATATTTTTTGATAGATTTAAAACTTTTGCTTCTGCTTCATCTATAATTTCTTCTGCTACTCTGACATCATTATAGGCAAGTTGAGTTATTTCCACGCCCACATTTCCAAGCCGTCTCAACATAGCTTTTTCTCTGATTAAATTTGCATATTCTAAAAGATTATATGAACTTGTAATTTCATCTAAAATATCACTTAAAATTTGTAGTATTTCTTCTTTATTTTTTGAATTACTTTTCTTTATTTCTTCATCAATTAAAATTGCATCTACCCCTTTGCTATCAGAATAGACTTTTTCTATTGCTTCATAAATGGCTGAATGTTCAACCTTATAAAAATCTTCTTTTTTAACTATATCTCTAATTTCATCAAATAAATCTTGATTATAGAAAATTCCTCCTATTAAGGCTCTCTCAGCCTCTAAGCTATGAGGAATTTTTTTTAAATTTTCAAATTCCATTTCTCCTCCACCTATTTAGCAATTACATTTACTTTTATAATTGCTTTAACATCAGTGAATAACTTAATATGAACTTCATCAGGTCCTAGATTTTTGATATTTGCTTCAATTTTCTTTTTATCTATATCTAAACCTAGTTCATCTTTTATTTGGCTTGCTATTTCTTTACTTGTGATAGCTCCAAATAATTTACCATTTTCTCCTGCTTTAACTGGGATATTTAAAACTTTACTTTCTAATAATTTTTTTAATTCCAAAGATTTATTTCTTTCTTCTTCTTGTTTTTTAGCTTCTTTTTTCTTTCTATTTTCTATTTTTTGCAATTCTTCAGGAGTTGCTAAAACTCCTTTTTTATTATTAAAAAGAAAATTACGAGCATACCCATCTGATACTGTTACTATCTCCCCTTTTCTTCCTTGTCCTGCAACATCTTCTAAAAGTATTACTTGTATTTTTGCCATTTTAATTAACCTCCCATTATATTCTTATTTCTTTTATTTCTATAAATTCAAAACTTGCCAATGCTCCTATTATAAATGCCACCATAGGATATGTTAATCCTAAAAGCATACTTATTCCATGTTTTAATATATTTGATTTTATACCTATTTTTTCTGTTAAAACATAAAGGTTTTTTATTCCATACCAAACAAATATATATTTTATTATTTCAAGTATATTATTTTCCCAAAATAGATTATGAGAAATATTTAAAAATCTTTGACTCCATAATATTACTATATATGGTATTATCCAATAACAAGAAAGCTTCCATAGTTTATATGTCCCAGGTATTAAAGTTAAAAATAGGAAAAGTGTTGCTAAAAATACATATTTAAACACTTGCAAAACTATATTTTGACTTATATATATCATGGTTTCTTGAAATCTTCTTATATACTCTACCCCTAGCTTTTTAAACTCTTCTAACTGTGGTAATAGATTTATAATTCTTATTATCTCCACTCTATTTATATAAATATATATAAATATTAAAATAGTCGGTATTACTGACATAATAACTATTCTATTATAGACTTGTATTCTTCTTGTTAATTTATTAAACAGATAAAATGTAAATTCCATTGTATATGGAAATATCAAATAATATATTAAAAAACTTGGACTTATAGCATATAAAACTAAACTCACTATTATATTTATTGCCAGTGAATATCTTCTCTTATATAAATTTACCTTTGTTATCTTATAGTATGGAATAAGATAAGTTAAAAATGGTAAAAATAAGGATAAGAAAAAATATATTATTATTGTTCCTGCTGACATTAGTATACTTACTATTGCCATATATCCCCCTTAACTAATTTCTCCTTTGAAATAATTCTCTATTTTTTTAAAAAATTCAGAATTATTATTTTCTTCATCTTTTTTTTGACCAACAACTTCATACTTAATTTCTAAATTATCTTCATTAAAAAATTCTCTCACAATTTTAGTAAACTCTTGGTTATATTCAGTAGTTTCCATCTGTTCTTTTGCAAACTTAAATTTTCTATCATAATTTATAAAAAGTATATTATTTTCTATCTTTATAGGGCTAGCTCCCATTAAAAAAGCCCTGTATGAAAGCCTTTTATTATTTGCCTCTGCAAGAATAGAGTTCCAATTATTTTTTACATCTGAAATTGTTAGTTTTATATTTACTTTATCCTTTTTTGTTTCTTCTATTGACGAGTTAGTAGGATTTACATTTGCTTGAGTTGTTGTTACAACTTTTACAACTGCCTGTTTTGTATTAGATAAAATCTCTGCAACTATCACATAGCCAACAAGTTTTTTATCATCTTCAAACTTAAATTTTCCTATAACATCATATATTGTTGAAATTATTTTTAAACCTTTATCTATATCTAATTCTTTTTTTAGAATAGCATTTTTACAATATTTTGCTAAATCTTTAAAAAATAACTCTATATCAAAAGATTCATTTGCCAAACTTTCAAGCTCATTTATTATATCATATTCATTTTCATTTAATATTTTATTTAAAAATATTTTTATTCTTGAACTTGGTGTTATCCCTAGTGTATCTTCTGCTATTTTTAAATCTATTTCTTTGCCATTTGCTGTAACTATAAGCCTTTCTAAAATAGAAATTGAATCCCTCATACTTCCAGAAGAATTTTCATAAATAACCGGATAGACATCATCAGCCATAGATAAATTTTCTTCTTTTAGTATATATTCAAGTCCTGCTTTCATTTCCTCTAAATCAAGAGGTTTAAAATCATATCTCTGACAGCGAGAAATTATAGTAGGTAATATTTTTTCCAACTCTGTTGTTGCCAGTATAAACATAACATGTGCAGGTGGCTCTTCCAAAGTTTTTAAAAGTGCATTAAACGCCTCTTTTGTAAGCATATGTGCTTCATCTATTATGTATACTTTTTTCAAACCTTCCACTGGTTGATAATTAATTTTCTCTTTTAAACTTCTAATTTCATCTATACTTCTATTAGAAGCAGCATCTATTTCTATTAAATCAGAAAATCTTCCTTCATTTATTGCTTTACAATTTTTACATTCATTACAAGGTTCACCATTTTCCTTTAAATTAAGACAATTTACCCCTTTTGCTATAAGTCTTGCAATAGTTGTTTTTCCTACACCTCTTGGTCCTGAAAAAAGATAAGCATGTGCCATAGATTTATTCTTTAAAGATAGTTTTAAACTTTTTACTATTTCATTTTCACCAGATACTTCTGAAAAACTACTTGGTCTATATTTTCTATAAAGTGTAATATGCATTTTCTACTCCAAATCATAATAATTCATTTTTGTTCTTAAAGTATTTCTTGTAATGCCTAAAATTTCAGCCGTTTCTACTTTTTTACCATTAGTAATTTCAAGCACTTGTTTGATGATTTCTTTTTCAATTTTAGAAATTATTTCAAAATAATAGTCCCTTTTTTTATTTTTACTTCTTAATTGATTTATTTCATTTTTAACTAAATTTTCAATAGATACAGTTCTAGAATCCTCTTTTCCATTTAAAATTTTTTCTCCAACAACATTAGGAGGTAAATCTTCTATTAAAATACTAGAACCTCTACACATTGCAACGGCATATTTTATAGCATTTTTTAATTCATTTACATTGCCTGGCCAATCATATCTCATTATCTTTTTTAATGCTACCTTAGTAACACCTTTTATATTCTTATTCATTTCTTGATTACATTCTGCCATATAGTGATCTATAATAAAAGGGATATCCTCTTTTCTCTCTTTTAAATTAGGTATATCTATTTCTAAAACTTTTAGTTTCCTATAAAGTTCATCAATAAACAAACCTTTTTCAATAAGTTCTTCTAAATTAACACTTGTAGAAGCTATTATTCTTACAAAAGCATTTATTGGCTCCGTTCCTCCCAATCTCAAAAATTTATTTTCTTCCAATAAAAATAGAATTTTAGATTGCATATCAAGGCTCAAAGATTCTATATTTGCTAGATGAAGTATTCCTCCTTCAGCTTTTTCTAATTCACCATATTGACTGAATGCTGCCCCTTCAAATGAACCCTTCTCATAACCAAATAATTTTCTCTCCAACAAATTTGCTCTATATGAATTGCAATTTATACTTATAAGAGGTTTATCATAAACATTGCTAAATTGGTGTATTGCCTTAGCAACACTTGTTTTTCCTGTTCCTCTTTCCCCTGTTACTAAAACTGGTGCAGAGTTGTTTGCAACTTTTCCTATAACTTTATAAAGATCTATCATAAGTTTACTTCTACCTATTAATTTTTCCCCTGTACTCTTTGTTTTATCAACTCTTTCTACAAGTCCCTTATAATCTTTTACTGATTTTTCTACTATTCTTACAATAGTTCTAGGTAGCTCTGGTTTTAATATATAGTCATAGGCTCCAGCTTTTATACTCCCTGCAATAATTCTCCAATTTGAAGTTTCTCCCAAAATAATTACAACTGCTTTCTTTTGTACCTCTGTAACTTTTATAATCAAATTAATTAATGCATCTTCCCTTGAATTTCTTTCATCTATAACTATTGCTTCGTATTTTCTGCTTTTTATTGCTTCCATAAAAGACATTATATTTTCTACAAATACTAAATCATTTTCAAAATTATTTTCAAACTCAAATCATTGTCAAGACGAAAACCCAATAACAACATATTACCCCTCCACTCTTTATTTAAAATTAAAATTATAATTTAGATAAAATGTTCCATTTACAGGCTTACCTTTTTTTAGAAGTTTTACCCTCCAAGCTCCTACAACTCTTTCAACAGAAGCATCTATTTCTGGTACTCCACTTCCTTCTACTATAACATAAGATAAAATATTTCCAGCTTTATCAACTTTTAATTTAATTTTCAATTTACCATGCTTTCCAGAATCTCTTGCTGATTTTGGAAATTCTGGTGCTCTATTACCATCATTCCAATCAACTAATAAGCCTCCTTCAGAATTTCCCATTTTACTTCCTGATACTAAACCATTTGAATAAGTTACACTTTGTAAAACTCTGTCTACAATTTCTTCTCCATCAGAGTCAGCTGTTGGGCTAAAACTTCCATTTGAAGTCTTAGGCTGTGAATTAGATATTTGTTTCTTTAAATCTGCCAATGATGGTTTTTCTTTTTTAGATGTTGTTTTAGGTTTATCCTCTACTTGAACTTTCTTTTCAGCATTTTTACTTTCTTCAACCTTTTTTTCTGGTCTTTCTTTCTCAGACTTTTCTATTGGTTTATTTTCTGGTTTTTCTTCCTGAGTCTTATCTTCTTCAATTTTTTTCTCTATACTGTCTGCATCTAAATTTTGCTTTTTAGCATTTACATTTTTCTCACCTTTAAATCTTGTACTTGCATCAGATTCAGTTGATATTAAACCTATTTTTATTTCATCTGTTTCTACTATTTCATTTGTTAGAAACATTGCTAATACAAAAAGAATTGCTATATTTATAACTATTGATAAAAATAAACAAATATAGTCATTTTTCTTCACTTTTATCACCTACTTTTGATTGCAGTATCTATATTTATAGCACTTGCTCCTGATTCTTTTAGTAAGCTCATTATCTCAACAATAAATCCATAATCAATAGCTTTATCAGCTGAAATCATTACATCTTTACTTTCTGATGTATTAAGTTTTTCTGATACAACTGAAACAAAATTTGATAAATCTAATTTATCTCTTTGGGTCTTACCAGAGTTATCAGTATATCTTAAATATATATTTTTTTCTTTATCAACTAAAACTTGCACTTCTTTTAATGTGCTTTTTGTCTTTGCAGCAGTAGACTTAGGCAAATCTATTTTAAAAGCTGATCTTTCATCAAAACTTGTTGCCAACATAAAGAAAATAAGTAAAAGAAAAACTACATCTATAAGTGGTGTTATTTCAAGAACTAATGTTCCACCACTTCTTCTTTTTATTCTTTCTAATTTCATTTACTCACACCTACTCTCTGAAATGGTTCAACAACTCTGTACAAGTTTTTTCTATATCACTCACTACTAAATCAATTTTTTTATTAAAATAATTGTAGAATATCATACAAGGGATAGCTACAATAAGTCCTCCTGCTGTTGTATATAGAGCTTCTGATATACCCTTTGCTAAAACTCCGGCATCTCCTGTTCCATTTAATGCTATTGAATTAAATGCTTTTATCATACCTGTAACTGTTCCTAATAATCCTAATAATGGAGAAGCATTAGCAACCAATGAAAGAAGCCACATATTTCTTTCCAATGATTTTATTCTTTCAATTGCTTTTTCTTTACCTTTTTCTTCAAGTGCAGATAAAGTTTCCTTATTTTCTTTATATCCATAAATCAATATTTCTTTTAAAACCACTGAGGTTGATGATTTATTAGAATTTAAGGCAACTATTGCTTCTTTTATTTTACCTTCATTTATAAGTTGTCTTACATCTGAGGGTAATTTAGAAAAATTATTTCTTTCTTTTATTAGAAAATATGAAAACCTTTCTAATATTGCATAAAGTCCTATTATCCCCATTAGGAGAATAAAATACATTAATATTCCACCTGCTTTAAGTATTTGCATTCCTATTTCTTCCTTTCACAATCATATATTTAACCAAATAATTTATCTAAAACTCTTCTGAAAAATCCTTTTTTTTCAACTCCTCTTGATAATTCTTCCTCTAAGATAGCAGAATTTTCTTGGTTAACTTTTACTTTATCTCCATTTTCTTTTAAATTTTCTCCTGTTATATTCACAGAAGATGATTCCAAATTTTGATTTTGAAGTATTAAATCTTCTGTATCTATTTCTTTTACATCTAATTGTTGATTATTTTCACTAGTTACTTGTTTAGTAAGCTCAGTAGTAGCAACATTTTCTTCTGCTGAACTTTCAGTTGTATCTGTGTCATTAACAACTGTTTCTATATCTTCTGCATAAGCCATTAGTCCTAATACTAAAAATAATGCTAACAATTTTTTAGTCATTTTTATTCTCCTTTTCACAATCTAGAAGTATGCCTTAAATTTTTCTGCTCTTTTTGCATCTAGCTTTTTAAGTTCATCATACAACTTTTTAGCTTCTTTTGTATTATTTTTTACAAGTTTATAATAAATTAATTTTTCAATAGAGTAGGCTTTTAATTCTTTATTACTTTTTACTGCATATAATTTTGTAAATAACTTTTCTGCTTCTGCTACATTTTCTTGTTTATCATAGATTTCTGCTGCTCTTAACATAGCATCATTTGCAAGTTTACCATTTTTAGAATATACTGCCTTATAATCAGTTAAAGCTATTTTTAAATTATTTTCTTTTTCATTGGCTTGTCCCAATCTATATAGAATATATTCATCTGGGTTTTTATTTACAGTAGTATAAGTTCCATAATATTTTTTAGCTTTTGATAAATCTTTCTTATCAAAGTAATAATCTCCTAAACCTTTTGAAGCAAAAGCCTTATACTTATCATATTGTAGCAATGTTTCATATTCTTTTAGTACTTTTGGATCTTTTTTAACAGCATAATATTGTGCTATATAATAAGCCCTTTCTTCTTCTGTTGGTAATTCAGCTATATATTTTTCTATATCCTTATAGTCTTTCTTTTGTAATTTTAAAGTTATTATCTTAGTAGTATTATTTTCTTTAACACTTGTATCACTGGTATTTGCACTTGAATTATTTAAAGATTCTATTGCTTTATCTGTATCTCCACTTTCTATATACATATTAGTAGTAAGATTTGTTATAGTTCCTCTTAAATTGCTATTTGGGTATACTTTCATAAAGTTATCCTTTTCTCTTTCAAAATCATCAGTATTTCCTGTTAAACTAAGTGTCATTATATATTTATAATATGCTTGTTCTCCATAGAAAGTTTCACCATAGTTATTATAAACTTCTTTATACAAACTTGCTGCTTTTTCATAATTTTTTTCATTATAATAACTATCTGCTATTTGGAATTTACCATAGACTTCATAACCTTTCATACTAGCAATTTTTGAATAATAAGATCTTGCTTGGTCATATTTTCCAAGTCTAAAATAACTCAGTCCTATTTTATCAAGCATTTCACTATATATAGCTTTTTCTTTATCTGGACTTAACTTAGATAAATATTGTTCTCCTGCTTGAACAGCTTCATTATATCTTTCTGCTAAGAAATAGTTTCTAACTCTATTTAAGTATACCTTTGTACTTAAACTTTGATCTCCACTTGCCAGTACTTTTTGAAATTCTGCTTCTGCTTCATTATATTTTCCAAGTCCTATAGCAGCTATACCTTTTAAGTAATTTACACTACTTTCATCTTGAACAAGTGATGAATATTGTTCCATTTCATCATATTTCTTTTGTTCAAGTAATGTTGACAACAAACTTGATATAACTTCTATGTTAGTGTATTGATTCAAATAAGTCTTATAAATTTGCTCAGCTCTTTCAGGATTACCAGCCTTATAATAAGCATCTCCTGTATATAAATATACATCTTTTTTAAACTCAGTATCATTAGAATATAGCTCATTATATTGATTAAATCTTATTCTTAAATCTTCCATATCTAGCATTTGGCTATCCAAAAGTATTACTCTAAATAAATTTTCTTTATCTGGTGAAACTGCAAAAAGTCTTCCATAGTAATCTTTTGCTAACTTATAGTTACCTACCTGATATGCAGAGTTTGCAATTATTCTTATAATATTATCTGTATCAATTTGACTTACAACAACTTTTCTTATAATTTCTCTATTTCTTATAATCTCATCAAAATTCTTTAACTTATAATTTATAGCAAATATATGATAAATTGATTGGTTATAATAATCACTATTTTTTAATGATTCAAATTTTTTCAAAGCTTCTTCATACTGACCATTTTTATACAGTGAATATGCCTCACCATAGATAAGTTTTGGATTATTTTTATCATTGCTTTGATTATAATAATCTAAAGCTTTCTCATAATTTCCCTTTGTTACATACAAATCTCCTATCATAGTCATTGCAGTATTGTATTCTTTTGTACCTTTTAACTTTTCTAAATAAAAACTTACTTTTGCTTCATCTTTTCTATTACTATGAATTTCTATTAGATACAATGCTGCTTTTCTTGAATATTCAGAAGCAGGTGTCATATTTGCTAATTTTTCAAAATACTTTATAGCTTCATCTGTACTTCCTTTTCTATAAATAGCTGAAGCTCTTAAATATGAAACCATTTCTTTGTTTTCATTAGGTACGGCTTTTGAAAATTCTGAAAGCCAGTATATTGCCTTATCATAATCTTTTAAATTATAATAAACTATACCTAAACCCATCATAGATTCTTTATAATTTTCATATTTGTTATCAATAATCTCTTTATATGCCTTTTGAGCAGCTTCGTTATTTTCCTTAGCTAAAAAATTCTGTGCTACTGCAAAAAATGTTTTTTGAAATATTTTTTTATCTTTAATTTCTCTTACATAAAACATAGCTGAGTCTGAATTATTTAATAGTGCATTAGCTCTTGCTAAATAAGAAGCATACTCATCTTTTTGAGATTGTTTCTCCTCTATTGTATATAGCCTTTTAAATATTTCTTCTGCTTTTTTATAATTTTTCTCTAGGAAATAAATTTTTGCAACCTTATCTCTCATACTTTTTTGATGTTTTGATTCAGGATATTTTTGTAAAAACTTTTCTGATTCAACCAAAGCAGCTTTAAAATTTCTTTCTTTATAAAGATTATCAACTGCTTTAAAATCTTCTGATTCTCCTGCAAAAATTATACTATAACTAGCTAAAAGTGATATTATCAAATACTTTCTCATAGCACTCTCCTATAAATTTATTTCATCTAAAATTTCATAAATATCTTCCATAACAACTGTTGTGTTAATACAAGGCTCACCTTTTATTTTATTAAATACACCATAGACCAAAAATGGTTCTGCATCCTTTGTTCCACTTATTAAATCTCTTTTACAAGCTACTGCAATTATTAAACTAGGTTTTATTTCTTTAATATACTTTCTTGCAAGTGTTCCACCAGTTGCTATTTTTATTTCTATACCTTGATATTTATTTTGTATGTCCACAAAATTATAGACTACACATTTTCCACAAACTCTACAGTTATTAATATCAGATGTTATTTTATACTCACAATCATAAAGTTGTATACAATGAGGTAAAAGTATCAAAATTTTACCATTTATTTTCTTTTTTATCTTTTTCAATACATAATTGTTATTTATTTCTAAAAATTTTCTAGAAAAATAATCATTTAATTTTTGCTTTTTAAATTTTATTGTAATAATAAAAACTATATATAACAAAGATTTTAAAAGACTTATATAAAATTTTTTCACCTTACTCTCCTCAAAAAATTTGCTTAAAAAAATTATAACATATTAAGTCTCTTATTACAATTTTTAGATTAATTATTCACCTTAGACTTTAAAAAAATATTAAAAGTTTGTTTAAATTTTTTACAAAAAAGAAAATAGCTAATCTATTTTCATTGGTTATTTTTTATAAAAATAATTAACTATATTGATACTTTGTTATAGGTATAGTGTCAATTAAGATAGAGTAGTCTTATATAATTACAATTTTTTTGATTAATACTCTTTATTATATATAAAAATATGATATAATATATCTATATATAGAAAGTGCAATCAATATATTTTTTATATAAAAGGAGGCTTTTATGAGTAATATGAGTTTGTACATGGGAGAATTTGTTGGAACAACACTTTTACTATTATTAGGAAATGGTGTTAATATGACTTGTAGCCTAAAACATAGCTATGGAAAAGGTGGAGGTTGGATAGTAACTACTTTTGGTTGGGGATTTGCTGTTATGACAGCTGCCTATGTGAGTGGTTGGGTATCTGGAGCACATTTAAATCCTGCTTTAACAATAGCACTTGCTATAACAGGTAGATTTCCATGGGATTTAGTCTTTGGTTATATTATTGCTCAAATGTTAGGTGGAATTTTGGGGGCAACTTTGGCTTATTTAACTTATAAAGCTCAAATGGATGCAGAACCAGAACCAGCAGTGAAACTTGGAGTTTTCTCAACAGGACCTTCTATTGATGCACCAATATGGAATGTTGTTACAGAAATTATTGGAACATTTATTTTAGTTTTAGGAATATTAGCTTTTGGATATGGAGAAGTAGGAATACAAGTAGGAAATGGAGCATTTTTTGTTGGACTTTTAGTTGTTATAATAGGTATGGCAACAGGGGGAGCAACTGGATATGCAATCAATCCTGCAAGAGATTTAGGACCAAGAATAGCACATGCTATACTTCCTATAAAAGGGAAAGGTGGATCAAATTGGAAATATTCTTGGGTACCCGTTGTAGGACCAATTATAGGTGGAATTTTAGGTGCTGTTATATTTGATGCATTTTTATCAGCTGTTTTATAATATTTAGGAGGAAAACATATGAAATATATTGTAGCATTAGACCAAGGTACAACAAGTTCAAGAGCAATTTTATTTGATGAAAGTCAAAATATAATTGGAGTAGCTCAAAAGGAATTTACACAAATATATCCAAATGAAGGTTGGGTAGAACATGACCCTATGGAAATATGGGCTAGCCAAAGTGGAGTTTTAAGTGAAGTTATTGCCAGAGCTGGAATAAGTCAACATGATATTATAGCCTTAGGAATTACAAACCAAAGAGAAACTACAATAGTTTGGGATAAGAAAACTGGAAAACCTATATACAATGCAATAGTTTGGCAATGTAGAAGAACTGCCAAAATTTGTGATGAATTGAAAAAGATAGATGGATTTAGTGATTATGTAAAAGATAATACAGGACTTTTAGTTGATGCTTATTTCTCTGGAACAAAAATAAAATGGATTTTAGATAATGTAGAAGGTGCAAGAGAAAAAGCAGAAAAAGGAGAATTATTATTTGGAACTGTTGACACTTGGTTAATTTGGCAATTAACTAATGGAAAAGTACATGCAACAGATTATACTAATGCTTCAAGGACTATGCTTTATAATATAAAAGAATTAAAATGGGATGAAAAAATACTAAAAACTTTAAATATTCCTAAATCAATGTTACCAGAAGTAAAAGATTCAAGTGGAACATTTGGTTATGCAAACCTTGGTGGAAAAGGTGGACATAGAATACCAATAGCAGGAGTTGCTGGAGATCAACAATCTGCATTATTTGGACAAGCTTGTTTTGAAGAAGGAGAGTCTAAAAATACTTATGGAACAGGTTGTTTCTTACTTATGAATACAGGGGAAAAATTTGTAAAAAGTAACAATGGGCTTATCACAACTATTGCAATAGGACTTAATGGAAAAGTTCAATATGCACTTGAAGGAAGTGTGTTTGTAGGTGGAGCTAGTGTTCAATGGTTAAGAGATGAATTAAAATTAATTTCTGAATCAAGAGATACTGAATATTTTGCTAGAAAAGTTAAAGATAATGGTGGAGTTTATGTAGTCCCAGCATTTGTAGGATTAGGAGCACCTTATTGGGATATGTATGCAAGAGGGGCTATTTTAGGTTTGACTCGTGGAGCAAATAAAAATCATATTATAAGAGCAACTTTGGAATCAATAGCTTATCAAACAAAAGATGTCTTAAAGGCTATGGAAGAAGATTCAGGAATAAAATTAAATGGTTTAAAAGTTGATGGTGGAGCAGCAGCTAATAATTTCTTAATGGAATTTCAAGCAGATATCTTAGGAGAATCTGTAAAAAGACCTACTGTTTTAGAAACAACAGCCCTAGGAGCAGCATATCTTGCAGGACTTGCAGTTGGATTCTGGGAAAACAAAAATGAAATTAAACAAAAATGGGTATTAGATAAAGAATTTACACCTAATATGTCAAAAGAAGAAAGAGATAAAAAATATGCTGGTTGGTTAAAAGCTGTTGAAAGAACTAAGAAATGGGAAGAATAATATAAAATGAAAGGGGGCGAGATTATACTTATATCTGTATAATTTTGCCCTTTTTTATTAAATTATATATGATAATATTTTTGATATTGACAGGAGGTATATATGAAAAAACTTATAAATGATAAAAATAATATTGTGGAAGAAGTTGTACAAGGAATGATAAAAGCATTTCCTGATAAAATTGCAAGAGTAGAAAATGAACCTATAATTATTAGAAAAAATAAAAAGGTTGACAAAGTTGCATTGATAAGTGGTGGAGGAAGTGGACATGAACCTGCTCATGCTGGTTATGTTGGTTATGGAATGTTAGATGCAGCAGTGTGTGGTGAAATATTTACATCTCCTGGTGCTGATAAAGTTTATAATGCCATAAAAGCTGTTGATGCTGGAAAAGGTGTTCTTCTTATAATTAAAAATTATAGTGGAGATGTAATGAATTTTGAAATGGCTGGAGAAATGGCACAAGCAGAAGGAATAACTGTAAAACAAGTTGTGATTGATGATGATATTGCAGTTGAAAATAGTACCTATACTGTTGGAAGAAGAGGAATAGCAGGAACTATTTTTGTTCATAAAATTTTAGGAGCTGCTGCTGAAAAAGGTTATGATTTAGATAAATTAGTAGAGCTTGGAAATAAAGTTGTTAAAAATTTAAAAACTATGGGTATGTCTTTAAAACCTTGTACAGTTTTTACAACAGGTAAAGAAAGTTTTGAAATAGCTGATGATGAAGTTGAAATAGGTTTAGGTATACATGGAGAACCTGGAACTCATCGTGAAAAAATGACAACAGCTAATAAATTTACTGAAAAACTATTTGAAAAAGTTTATGCTGAATCTAATGCACAAAAAGGAGATAGATTTGCAGTTTTAGTGAATGGACTTGGAGAAACAACTTTAATTGAATTATTTATTATAAATAATCATCTTCAAGATTTATTAAAAGATAAAGGAGTGGAAGTGGCTAGAACTTTGGTTGGTAACTATATGACTTCACTTGATATGGGAGGTTTCTCTATAACTTTATTAAAATTGGATAAAGAAATGGAAGAACTTTTAAATGCAGAAGAAGACACAATAGCATTTTAAAATACTTAAATAATTTTTCTTGAAAGAAATTTATTTAATATTTTTTTACTATATATTAACTGCTTGATAACCATTAGTGTTTCGTGAGCTCCACAAAGGCTCACTCAACATTAATGGACATCGCAGCAGTTTCATTTAAAAGTTATTTGATTATTTTTCGAGAAAAATTTTAATTTATTTTAAAATTCTATCATTATAATAAAAAGGAAGAGATAAAATGTTTTTAGAAATAATTGAAAAAATATCTGATGAAATAATAAAGAATGAAGAATATTTAACAGAACTAGATAGAGAAATTGGAGATGGCGATCATGGAGTTAATTTAGCAAGAGGTTTTTCAGAAATAAAAAATCAATTAATAAATTTTAAAGATTTACCAGTATCTGATGTATTTACAAAAATGGGTATGATACTACTTACAAAAGTTGGAGGAGCTTCTGGTGCTATCTATGGTACAGCTTTTATGAGTACTGGAACATATCTAAAAGGAAAAACAGAATTTGACAATCAAATTTTGCTTGGAACTTTAAATTCTATGATAGAAGGTATACAAAGAAGAGGAAAAGCAGTTTTAGGAGAAAAAACAATGCTTGATACAATAATGCCTATTTATAATTTTTTGGAAAAATCTTTTAATGAAGGAAAATCTTTAAAAGATATTAAAAACGAAGTTATAGAAGTGGCTAAAAATTCTATGGAAGCTACAAAAGATATTATTGCAACAAAAGGTAGAGCCTCTTATTTAGGTGAAAGAAGTATAGGGCATATTGACCCTGGTGCAATGTCTTCATATCTAATGATAAAAATAGTTTGTGAAAATATTTAGGAGGTATTATGGTAGGTTTTGTAGTGGTATCACACAGTAAAGAATTAGCAGAAGCAGCTATACATCTCGCTAATGAAATGAAAAAATATAATTTTCCTTTGATAAATGGAAGTGGCACAGATGGAGATTTTTTAGGAAGTAATCCACTTATAATAAAAGAAGCTATATTAAAAGCCAAAACAGATAAAGGAGCTTTAATTTTTGTAGATATTGGAAGTTCTGTTTTAAATACACAAGTAGCAATAGATTTTTTAAAAGATGAAGGAGTTAGCACAGAAAATATTAAAATTGCTGATGCTCCCTTAGTTGAAGGACTTATTGCAGGAGTTGCTGTAAATGATGAAAAAGCCGATATTGAAAGTGTTTTAGATGAATTAAAAGAATTAAAGACATTTTCTAAATTGACATATTAAATTAAAAACTGCACCTATAATCTTGAATTAAAGATGCAGTTTTTTTAATTTTAAATATTCTTAATTTTTCATAATTTTATAAATTTCTGACCAAACTTCATTGTTCTTATAGGGAATGCAGTCTTGTACCCAGTACCACCAAAAATATCCTCCCACATAATTAGGAGTATATTTAGGCATAGTATAATAATGATTAATCATTTTTATTTTACTTTGATTAGTTGCATTTTTTGCAGTATTTCCACATTCTCCAATTCCTAACTTAGAATTTGGAAAAGTTTTCTCAAGATTTTTAAAAATATCTTCCCATTTAGGTTGAAAACCGTCATTATCATCTTCGTAATAACTTACAAAAACATAATCTAATCCATTTTTCATATCAGCAGGAATATATTTCTTTAACCAATTTCTCATAGAAATTTTATTTCCCTCTGGTGGAAAATAATATGGAGTTAAAGCAGTGATGCCATTTTTACTTTTAATAAACTCATAAGCAGAATAAATTTTTTTAGCAGTAAATTTTGGATTTTCCTTTATCCACTCCTCACCATTTACTTCATTTCCAATTTCCCATATATCAACATAATTTTTTAAATATCTATACGAATCTTCAAAACGATTTTTATAACTTTCTACATTTTTGTATTTATTCATTTCAAAAGAGTCAACAGGTTGAGCTATAACATAAGCAACTTTATGAATTTCTTTAAATAATGAAACATAATCTTTGGCTTTTATATCCTTGGACATAACAATACAAACAGTAGGTTTTTCAGGTAAATTTTTTATTCCTTCAATAATATCTTCTATTTTTACTTCATCATACCAACTGTCATCAATAGTGAAACCATACAATTTTTTTGATATTTTTATTTCAGTAGAAAATAAATTTAATAAAAAATTAAAATGATTGTTAAAAAAGTAACAAAAATTCTTCTTAAAGGTTGAAATATTAACAAATATGTTTTAAAATATATGTAAATAAATTTTTAAGGAGGCAAAAAAATGAAAAGTTTAAAAAATGATTTTTCTTTAATGTCAAGTTTGTTGATACCAGTAGCGGTAGCTATTAATTTTACAGGATTTGGGCTTGTTAAATTACTGCAAGTGCCAATATTTCTTGATTCAATTGGAACAGTGTTTATCAGCCTTATAGCAGGGCCTTGGGTTGGAGTCGTAACAGCTGTTATTACAAGTTTAATTACGGGAAGTTTTTCTCCTGAATATTTTGCATTTATACCAGTGGCGGTAATTATGGCGCTTACTATGGGATTTTTAGCGAGATTTAGAATGAAAAATATTGTAATAAAAACATTAGTCTGTGCATTTTGTCTTGTATTTATTGCGATAGTTGTATCTGCACCAATAATAGTAATGGTTTATGGTGGAAATACTGGAAATTCCACATTTGGAGTAACTGCATTTTTCCTGGCAACAGGACAAAATATTTGGACAGCCGTTTTTAGTACGAATTTTATTACAGAAACAACTGACAAAATTATAACAGCAATAGTTGCAATGGCAATAATTAAGGCAATGTCGCCTAGATATTTGATAAAATTCAAGTATGGAGAAAATTATATAAATAATCAAAAAGGATAGAATATAAAAATAATAAAAAAAATAAGGAAAACAAATAAGTTATGAAAAAAGATTTTTTTAAAAAACTTTACCCGTTGACAAAGCTATATTTGGCTTTAGCATTGATAATATCAGCATTCATTATTCCAAGTCACATC